>WBZP01000087.1_pt5 | contig 43488 bp, 37 predicted proteins | sample 5204301 | NCBI WGS metagenome assembly WBZP01 (sample SAMN12412401, study PRJNA552823) | activated sludge metagenome | isolation source: activated sludge from nitrification reactor of wastewater treatment plant... | place: USA: Pennsylvania | collected 2017
CCCATCACAGGAACTAAGGCAATTTAAAAAAAACGGTTTTCACACAGGTAATGCTTTACGTAATCATATACGCCGTCTTCCAGCGAATGAAAGCCCTTGTTATACCCGGCATCTTTCAGCTTTTTCATATTGGCTTCTGTAAAATACTGGTAAGTATCCCGTATATCTTCGGGCATATCTATGAACCGGATATCTGGTTTAGTGCCGATTGCTGCAAACGTAGCTGTAACCAGGTCAATAAAACTCCGGGCTTTGCCGGTTCCCAGGTTATAGATAGATGAAGGAATACCCGGTGTTTCCATCATCCAGAAACAAACTGAAAGTATATCCTTCACATAAATGAAATCACGCAACTGCTCTCCGTCTTTGAACCCGGCTTTGTGCGACCTGAACAGTTTTACAAAGCCGTCCTGCTTAACCTGGTTGTATGAATGAAAAATGACACTGGCCATCCTTTTTTTATGATACTCATTGGGCCCGTAAACATTAAAGAATTTTAACCCTGCCCAAAATGGCGGATGGTCTGCCTGGTGAAGCACCCATTTATCAAATTCATTTTTCGACACGCCATATGGATTCAACGGCTTAAGGGATTCTATCACCGCCAGGTCGTCATTATAGCCCAGTTTACCATCACCATATGTGGCTGCTGATGATGCATATACCAGCGGTATTTGATTGATGGTGCAATAATTCCACATTTTCTGTGAATACTCAACATTCAAATGCCTGTGTATGGCATAATTGAATTCCGTGGTATCGGTTCGTGCGCCCAGGTGAAATACAAAAGCAGGTCCGGGTTTTTCTTTTGATACCCATTCAAAAAAATTTTCGCGTTCAACCCTTACCGTATATTTCTTATGAAGCAGGTTCAATTCTTTTTCCTCATCATCAAACTCGTCTACCAAAACAAGGTTTTCATATCCATTTTCATTTAAGAAACCAACCAGGCAGCTCCCGATAAAACCTGCTGCTCCTGTTACAATAATACATGCTTGCTTGTCCATAACCTTTCTTTATATTGCTGTTAATGCAGACTCTGCTTCATTTCCGGCCAACAGGCGGGATATAGCTTCATCATATTTCTCTTTCCACTGGCAGATCCTGCCCCAGTTCTCATTATCTATTATCACATCATTGGCTGTTACCGTACCCAGTTCAACACAGGGAACCGCCGTTGACTGCATAAATCCGGCAAACGCCTGTCTGTTTTGGGGATGTACAGAAACAACCACTCTTCCCTGTGCTTCGCCAAACCAATAGGCATCTTTTCTTATGCCAAGCGATTTTTCTATTACAGAAAAACCAAGCTCCCTGTTAAACGCAGATTCCGCCAAAGCTACAAACAAGCCGCCTTCGCTTACATCATGCGCCGAAACAATCAGTTTATTTCTTATGAGGTTAAGCAATACCTGTTGCATATTGTATTCTTCTTCCAGGTTGAAATACGGGGCAGGTGAATATTCTTCTCCTATCACTTTATGCAGGTATTCGGAAGAGCCAATATCATCCTTGCTTTCACCTATCAGGAATATGATGTCGTTGGCCATCTTGAAATCCATCGTCATTTTCTCATCCAGGTGATTCAGCAAACCAACCATACCAATTGTTGGCGTTGGATAAACCGGGCCATCGGGTGATTGATTATAAAAACTTACATTCCCTCCTGTAACCGGCGTATCAAATTTCCGGCAGGCATCTCCCATCCCTTTTATGGCATGAACAAACTGGTAATACACTTCCGGGTCGTATGGATTACCAAAATTGAGGCAGTTTGTCACCCCGATTGGAACCCCTCCGCTGCAAACAATATTCCTGGCCGCTTCAGCTACGGCAATCATGGTTCCTTTGTAAGGATCGGCAAATACATACCGGCTGTTACAATCAGTTGTAAGGGCAAGCGCCTTATGTGTTGGTTTTGCCAAAACAACAGCGGCATCACTGGGCCCGTTGGTATTGGTATTTCCTGCACCAACCATACTGTCGTATTGTTCGTATATCCATTTTTTACTGGCAATATTCGGCAGGCAGATAAGTTGTTCCGCCACTGCTTTCAAATCGGCAGGTACCGGAATTTTATTTGCATCAAACGCTTTTATTTTAATAAGATAGGCAGGTTCGCTGTATGCCCGGTCATACTGTGGTGCCCCACCGCCTAACACCAGTTCGGCTGCAGGCAGGATTGCTTCGGGGTTATTTCCCATAAAAAAATGCAGTAATCCATCATTAGTCACTTCACCGATATGGCTGCATGGGAGGTCCCACTTTTCAAATACATCCAGCACATCTTTTTCACGGCCTTTCTTTACAACCAGCAACATCCTTTCCTGGCTTTCACTAAGCAACAGTTCCCATGCTTTCATGCCCTGCTGGCGGGTAGGTACTTTTTCAAGGTCTATCTTCATGCCCGCATTTCCTTTTGCGCTCATTTCTGCAGTTGAACAAATGATACCAGCTGCCCCCATATCCTGCATGCCTACCACGGCTCCTGTCTGTATCACTTCCAGGCAGGCTTCCAGCAGTTTCTTTTCCTGGAAGGGGTCGCCCACCTGCACGGCAGGTAAGTCTTCTGCACTATCTGCCGTAATTTCGGCACTGGCAAATGAAGCGCCGCCGATGCCATCTTTCCCGGTTGCGCTGCCAACAAAAAACACCGGGTTACCGGTACCTTCTGCAATGGCAGAAACCGTTTCACCGCTCTTCACGATTCCAACACTCATGGCATTAACTAACGGGTTGGTATGATAGCAGTTTTCAAAATATATCTCCCCGCCAACGGTAGGAACACCGAAGCAATTTCCATAATGCCCGATACCATGAACAACCCCGGCAAGCAGGTGCTGTGTTTTTGAATCATTGATATTACCAAAACGCAATGAATTGAGGGATGCAATCGGCCTGGCGCCCATGGTAAAAATATCTCGGTTGATGCCGCCCACTCCTGTAGCTGCACCCTGGAATGGTTCAATGGCCGATGGATGGTTATGCGATTCTATCTTAAACACTACGCCGTATCCGTCTCCGATATCCATCAATCCTGCATTTTCCTCGCCCGCTTTCACCAGCATCTTTTTACCCTCCCTGGGCAACGTTTTCAGCCATTTAATGGAATTTTTATAGCTGCAATGTTCACTCCACATGCCGCTGAATGCACATAACTCGGTGAAGTTGGGAACCCGTCCCAGTTTTTCCTGTATCAGCTCAAATTCTTCTGCTGTTATCCTTAACTGCGCTGCTGTATGTGCGGTAATTTCCATGATTTTACTTGACCTGTTTTGAAAACACGAAGGTACAAACTGCTATTCTTTAACCCGAACCTTACAAGCAATTATTTTAACTAACTTCCCACACAAATTAAGATCATTGCTTTATTTCTTATTCGCCATATACCTAGCTGCAGGCTGTTACCTGGTAAACCGGATTCCTTTTGTAAAAAATACAGGGCTTGGTTCTGTTACCATCACCAGTTTGTTCATACTGAAAATTAGTGCCGGTTTGCTTATTGGCTGGATGTCGCAACAATTTTACCCGCAGGGCAATGATTACTGGAACCTTAATGCAGCCGGACAAAAAGAATATCAGATGCTGGTAAGCGACCCGGTGCATTTTTTTAAAGACATATTTGTTTCCTCTTATCAACATGGCTATGACGGTTTTTTTAACGCCGTTGGCACGTACTGGAACGATCTCAAGAATACAATGATCGGCAAACTGCTTGCCCTTTTCAATATTTTCAGCAGGGGGAATTATTATGTCAACAGTTTATTCTTTAATTTTCTCGGGTTCTTCGGGCATGTTGCTTTATACCGTGTTTTTTATGACATATATAAATCAGGGAAATGGGCACTGATAGCCGGTTGTTTCCTGCTGCCATCAACCTTATATTTTTCATCAGGCATACATAAAGACCTGGTCGTTTTTAGCATGCTGGCACTGTACAGTTACAGCCTGTACTTTTCACTAAGAAATAAACTGAGCAGCCGCTATTTTGTTATGATCCTCATATCTTTCACCGGGCTGTTACTTATACGGAATTTTGTTGCCCTTGCCATCATACCGGCCAGTATAGGCCTTATAAGCTGCTTTTATATAAGGAAGAACGGACTGGTTATATTTACTGCAGTTTACCTGGCATGTTTTGTACTGCTGTTGTTCATGCATGCGATATATCCCGCTATCAATCCATTGCAAGTTATTTTACAAAGGCAACAGGATTTCATAAACCTGCCGGAAGCCAGTTCCCAATTACAGGCTATCCGCCTGCAACCAACGGTTAACAGTTTTATTATACATGCACCACAGGCAATCTCGAATGGATTTTTCAGGCCGGCTGTCTGGAATGCAGAAACCAGGTTCCTCATTCCGCTGGCCATCGAAATGCATATATATATGCTATCGGCCCTGCTGATGTTCATTTTTTACAGAAAGAGCGAGCCTGCCGGAAAATATTTTTTGTACTGGGGCCTGTTTGTTGCCTGTTCCCTGATACTGTTAACCGGGTATATTGTACCAAATACAGGTTCACTGGTTCGTTACCGCAGCTTGTATCTGCCGTTCATTATTACACCGGTGCTTTGGCATATTTATACATATTTAGAAAAGAAAATTACATATTAATATAATAAATATATAAATTATTTTTCCGAATTGCCGACATTTTCAAATAAATAATCTGAAATAAATTATTTTTTTAGCGAAATTTATTGTTTTTTTGCTCCTTAAAACATAAAAACAATGAATTCGTTAAGATTTAAAGCGATTGATAAGCTTAATAAAAAAGGGCCGGATGGCTTCTCCGGAGCTTCTCCAAAGATTACAACCATCTTTAATGAAAATGTATTTACTTTAAAAACAGCCAGGCATTACCTGAGTGATGATGCCTATAAAAGCCTGCTGGCTTCAACCCTGGGTGGAAAAAAAATTGACCGGGCAATGGGTAACAACATAGCCAACGGGCTTCGGGTATGGGCTGAAGAAAAGGGTGTTACACACTTTACACATTGGTTTCAACCGCTTACCGGCTTATCTGCAGAAAAACACGATTCCTTTTTTACATTGAAAGGCGACGGTACGCCCATTGAAGAATTTGAAGGCGCCGCATTGATACAGCAGGAACCGGATGCTTCTTCTTTCCCCAGCGGAGGCTTACGGGCAACATTTGAAGCAAGGGGTTATACGGCCTGGGACCCTTCCTCTCCCGCTTTTATCATGGAAATAGGAAATGGCAAAACACTATGCATACCAACCATATTTGTTTCTTATACCGGCGAATCACTGGATACCAAAACCCCATTGCTGAAAGCGCTGGTTGCCCTTGATAAAGCGGCAGTGGATGTTTGCCAGTATTTTGACAAGAACATATCAAAAGTAAACGCTACCCTTGGTTGGGAACAGGAATATTTTGTTGTAGATGCAGGGCTTGCCAATGCCAGGCCCGATCTCCTGCTGACCGGCCGCACCGTTTTTGGCCATGCCCCGGCTAAAGGCCAGCAACTGGAGGACCATTATTTTGGCGCCATACCCGAACGCATATACGCTTTTATGAGGGATTTTGAACAGGAATCCTATAAACTGGGTATCCCTTTACGCACCAGGCATAACGAAGTGGCGCCCGCCCAGTTTGAATGCGCCCCTATTTATGAAGAAACAAACCTTGCCGTTGATCATAATACCCTGCTGATGGACATCATGACCAGGGTAGCCAAACGGCATAACCTGATGGTGCTGCTGCATGAAAAACCATTTGCCGGCATCAACGGCAGTGGAAAACACAACAACTGGAGCATGAGCACCGATACAGGTGTTAACCTGCTGGGCCCTGGCAAAACACCCAAGACCAACCTGATGTTCCTTACATTCTTTGTGAATACGATTAAAGCTGTACATGATTATGCAGAGCTGATAAGGGCTTCTATTGCCAGTGAAAGCAACGACCACAGGCTGGGCGCCAACGAAGCGCCACCGGCTATCATGTCTATCTTCATAGGCAAATACCTTACAGACGTACTCAACCAGATTGAAAAAAGGGTCAGCAGCGATTTTGATGAACAGGATGAAGCCATCCTTAAACTGGATATACATAAAAGCATCCCTGAACTGATGCTTGACAATACCGACAGGAACCGCACTTCACCATTCGCTTTCACCGGAAACAAATTCGAATTCAGGGCCGTTGGTTCATCTGCAAACTGCGCCGGGCCCATGACAACCCTGAATACCATCATGGCCGAAACTTTGAAAAATTTCAAGACTGAAGTTGACAGCCATATAGATAAAGGAGAAAAGAAAGAAGTGGCCATCATGCATGTGATACAGAAATATATTGTTGAAAGCAAAAAAGTTCTGTTTGAAGGAGACGGCTACAGCGAAGAATGGGAAAAAGAAGCCAAAAAACGCGGACTCGCAAACATCAAAACCACTCCACTGGCCCTGGATGCATATATTAGCGATAAGGCGAAGAAACTGTTTGTGGATAATAACATTTACAAACTGGCAGAACTGGAAGCCAGGCACGAAATCATGCTGGAAGCTTACATTAAGAAAGTACAAATTGAAGCCAGGGTGATGGGAGACCTTGCTTCCACCTATGTGATTCCGTCTGCCCTGAAATACCAGAACATACTCATTGAAAATATCCGTGGGCTGAAAGAAGCCGGACTCAGTGAAAAATCTTACGCAAACCAATTGCAGATCCTGGAAAAAATAAGCGAACACATTAATATCATCAGCGACAACGTTGAGAAAATGATTGAAGAACGTAAGAAAGCGAATGAAATAACACACAACAGGGAAAAAGCCATTGCATACTGCGATAAGGTAAAAGCTAACTATTTTGATACCATCAGGTACCATGTTGACAAACTGGAACTGATGGTTGATGACAACTGCTGGATATTGCCCAAATACAGGGAATTGCTGTTCCTGAGGTAATTCAAAAAAACTGATCCCCGTTTATAACGGGGATTTTTTTTACTCAAACAGGAACAAACAATTTTTACAATCATTAACAAAGGGTTATTTATTTTTATGCAATGAAAAAAGCCATCATTGCCGTTTTTGCCCTCATTTATTTTCTTTCTCCCGTTTTGCAGGCACAGGATATACAGTATGCAGGCATCGACAGCCAGGTTGCCTCACTGGGTGCCCTGGAAACCCTGAACGTGGCAACGATAACGGATACGATTACACGCCAGTATCCCGACAAAAAAAGCAAAGCCCGGGCCATCTTTTACTGGATAGCGAACAATATCGCTATTGACCCGAAGGCAACAAAAGCCAATGACAAACGAAATACCGACCCGGTAAAAGTGATACAGCTCCGCAAAGCCACCCCCCTGGGCTTTTCCTTGCTTTTCCAGGAAATGAGCAGCCTGGCAAATATCCGCTGCCTTTCCGTTGATGGGTTTGTAAAATACCAGGCAGAAAATATTAACAATAAGGAAGATGAAGTAAACCATTCCTGGAATGTTGTGCAACTGGGCCAAAGTCCCGAGCAATGGTATTATATAGATGCCGCAAAGGCAAGCGGGTACCTGGATGCAAAAATGAGCGTTTTTATAAAACAATTCACCGGTGAGTATTTCTTTGCAGACAGGGCTTTGTTTAACCTTGACCATTATCCTGATAATGAAGCCTGGCAACTGGGGCCGGGGCCCAAAAGCCTGAAAGAATTTTATGCGCTGCCGGTTATTTGCCGGGCTGCTTATAAAATAGGACTGCAAAAACCTGCACCGCTTAACGGCTATATCAAAACTAAAATAAAAGCCCCCAACAGGTTCAGTTTCTTTTATAACGGAAAAGAGCCATTGAAAAACATATTCCTGGTAATGGGAGAGGAAAAAAAATTATTAAAACCTGAGCCGATGAATTTCACCGATAACGGTGGAATGATCAGTTTCAGTTACCAGTTTAAGTTTTCTGATGCTTTGCCTGTAAGGATCATTGCCGACGGTAATGAACTCCTGCATTACTTTATTGAAGTGGAAGATTAATCCAGTTGTCTTTTTTTCTGCCATTGCATCATTTCGGAATACCCAAGTTTTTTTTCAAATGCATTGATGGCCATGGCTATCCGTTTCGTTCTGGTAGCTTCTGTTTTGGCGCTTTCAATCCATTTGGAAAAATAATTGCGGTGCGATCCGGGAAGGCTATAAAAAAATGCTGCCGCATCGGGTTCGTCTTCCAGGCAGGCTATCAATTCAGCGCAAAGTTGTAACCCTGCATCGTCTGTTTCCAGTTTGAGATTAACTGTATCGCCGGATTTCTTCCTTATCGCTTTGCGCATGGATGCATTTACCGGAATAATAAAATCACCCGCTCCCATCGGAATCAGGGCAACGGCATTGAAGGCCGTATCGTCTATAAAACCTTTTACCCGGTAACTACGTTTCATTCCAGGTTTTAACTTTGTAGCCAGGCTTTGAGGAATCTCAATATAAGTCCAGCCGGTTTTTTCCCCCATGCTCCCGAATTTTTTTAAACTGGTTTTGAACGATACCATAATCATTCTTTTCTGCCTGGTATAAAATTAAAACACCCCGGAATAACCGGGGTGTTAAGATATAAATTCCTTTTGTTTATTATGCAGCTTTTGCTTTTTGCTTAACAGCAGGTTTCTTTTTTACCTTTTTCAATGCTGCATCTATGGCTTTGCTCAACTCTTCGTATGTAGGCTTACCGGTTACACGAACGCCATTTACAAAGAATGTGGGTACATCTTTCACGCCCCTGTCTAACCCTTCCCGTAAATCTCCCTGAACCTGCCATCCATAGGTTGCATTCACCAACTCATCCAGGAAACGTTTGTTATTAACACCCGCTTCTTTTGAATGTAATTTTAAACTGGTTGTACCCAGGTTCCTCCTGTTGGCAAATAATATATTATGCATTTCCCAAAACTTACCGTCCTGGGCAGTAGCCACAGCTGCTTCTCCCGCCTTTAAAGCCCGCTGGTGAATATTGGTAAGCGGGAAATGACGGAAATTAAACCTGATCTTGCCGTCATAATCAGCCAATAACTTTTTTACAATTTCATTTGCCTTGGCACATGCCTCACTTTCATACTCGCCAAATTCTTCCAATGTAACTTCTGCTTTGATATTTCCTACAAAAACGTCTTTTGGTTCTATAATTTCAACCACTTCTTTTTTGAATGCCATAATAATCCTTTTCTTACTTATGCCAACCAGGCTCACGCTTTCCGGTCAACATATTATATAAACTAATTAATTGTTCATTTTTTTATATCTGAACCCGATGAAGGTACTACTTTTTGAAATGCTGAAAAAGCCATCTGAATAACTTTTACTATACTTCTACATTATTAGCTGATAATCAAGAATATAGAAAATGTTATAATTTAGCCGGCTCTCACTTATGCAGGTTGTTGCTTTCTGATTTCATTCCTGAAAACAACCATTCCGTCAAATACATCCACCAGTACGGGCTTTGATTTATCAATATCACCTACCAGGATACGCTTGCTCAATTGATTAACTATTTGCTTCTGAATCAACCTTTTAAGTGGCCTTGCGCCAAATTGAGGGTCAAATCCGTTTTCTACCAGGTAATCCAAAGCATAATCACTGAACTGCAGGTCTATTCCGCTGGGTTCCAGCATTTTCCGTAACCCTTCCAACTGTATGGTAATAATACCTTTAATATCATTTTTCATCAGCGGCTGGAACATGATCACTTCATCAATCCTGTTTAGAAATTCGGGCCTGATCGTTTGCCTCAATAAATTAAGCACTTCCAGTTTTGTCTTATCAACTATTTCATCCTTATTCTTTTCCGTAACTTTTTCAAAATTTTCCTGAATCACCTGGCTGCCCATATTGCTTGTCATGATGATGATGGTATTTTTAAAATTAACCACCCTCCCTTTATTATCGGTAAGCCTGCCATCGTCAAGTACCTGCAGTAATATATTAAACACATCCGGATGGGCTTTTTCAATTTCATCCAGCAAAACCACTGAATAGGGTTTACGCCTTACAGCTTCAGTTAGTTGGCCTCCTTCATCATAACCCACATAACCCGGCGGTGCACCAATAAGCCTGCTCACTGTATGTTTCTCCTGGTATTCACTCATGTCGATCCTAGTCATCATAGTATCATTGTCAAACAGGTATTCTGCCAAAGCCTTAGCCAGTTCGGTTTTACCAACCCCGGTAGTTCCCAGGAATATGAAAGACCCGATCGGTTTACGGGGATCCTGTAAACCTGCCCTGCTGCGCCTGATAGCATCAGATACAGCTTCAATGGCCTCATCCTGGCCAACTACCCTTTTATGCAGTTCCTCTTCCAGGTGCAGGAGTTTTTCCCTTTCACTTTGCAGCATTTTCATTACCGGTATGCCGGTTGCTTTTGCAATGCTCTCTGCAATATCTTCCGCATCCACTTCTTCTTTCAACAGCCGTTTTTCTGACAATGCATTCAGCTGTTCGGTATAACCGGCAATAAGTGTTTCCTGCTCTTTTACTTTACCATATCTTATTTCAGCTACTTTTCCATAATCGCCATTACGTTCAGCCTGTTCAGCTTCCTGCTTCAATTGTTCTATGGTTGCCTTTCCGTTCTGAATCTTTTCAACTATTTCTTTCTCCTGTTTCCATTTGGAAACATAGGTATCTTTTTCAACCGAAAGGTTTGCGATTTCTGTATTCAGGTTCTTCAGTTTTACTTCATCGTGTTCCCTTTTGATGGCTTCCCTTTCAATTTCCAGTTGCCTGATCTGCCTTTCCAGCTTATCCAGTTCTTCCGGCATGGAATTCATTTCAAGGCGTAATTTGGCAGCACTTTCATCAATCAGGTCAATAGCCTTATCAGGTAAAAAGCGGTCTGAAATATACCGGGCCGACAATTCCACCGCAGCAATGATCGCCTCGTCCTTGATCCTTACATGGTGATAGGTTTCATACCTGTCTTTCAAACCCCTTAAAATGGAGATGGCATCTTCCGGCGATGGTTCATCAATCATCACTTTCTGAAACCGGCGTTCCAGGGCTTTATCTTTTTCAAAAAATTTCTGGTATTCAGATAATGTGGTAGCACCTATTGCCCGCAATTCACCACGGGCCAGGGCCGGTTTTAATATATTGGCTGCATCCATGGCACCATCACCGCCGCCGGCACCAACCAATGTATGTATTTCATCAATAAACAGGATAATCTCTCCATCGCTGGAACTCACTTCCTTTACGACCGATTTTAAACGCTCCTCAAATTCCCCCTTATATTTTGCACCGGCAATCAACTGTCCCATATCCAGTGCATAAATGATTTTCGACTTCAGGTTTTCCGGAACATCACCATTGATGATGCGCATGGCCAGCCCTTCGGCAATCGCCGTTTTACCAACACCCGGTTCTCCAACCAGTATCGGGTTGTTTTTAGAGCGCCTGCTTAAAATATGGAGCGTTCTTCTAATTTCTTCATCACGGCCTATCACCGGATCCAGTTTACCGGAACGTGCCAGTTCATTCAGGTTCTTTGCATATTTGTTCAACGCGTTAAACTGCGTTTCCTGTGTTTGTGAAGAAACGGTGCTGCCTTTCCTGAGTTCGCGTATGGCAGCTACCAGGCCTTTTTCCGACAAGCCTGCATCTTTCAGTAAACCGGCCACTGTATCATTTCCCTGCACAATGGCCAGCAGGATATGTTCCGGCGTTACAAACTCATCGGAAAATGTTTTAAGTACCGCACCTGCCCGCAACAGGGTATTGTTGGCTTCACGGCCCAATGATTGCGCAGGTTCGCCTGTTGTTGTGGGAAGTTTGCGGATCAGTTCATTCAGCTTATTGTCAACCAGGTTAATGGTAACATTATTCTTTTTGAGCAGGTAATCAATGGGAGAATCTTCCATTTCAAGCAATGCCTTCAGTAGGTGTTCATTCTCAATATTGGGATGCTTGCCGTTATAAGCCAGTTGCTGTGCCTGTTGCACAATTTCCGAAGCCTTGATGGTGAAATTATTCAGGTTCATGATTATTGATAATTTGATATGTTGTAACCATGCACCGCAAATTCAAATCCAAATTAAAATCAGGCAATTATGTCATGTAAAACCGGGAAATCCTGCCTGCCTTACAGGCAATCCGGGTATTTCATGCTATTGTTACAGTTCTGCCTGAATACAGCAACAGCGTATACCGTTTCATGTAAACCCCTTTTTTTTCATCTTAAGTACATGGCCGTTAAATATCAGGTATATTGCCGAACCGGGGCGATTTTTTAACAAGGCTTTTGTACTTTTATAAAAAGATCAGCAGACTTAAGCATTTCATACTACCGGTATCGCATACATGAAAAAAAAGCAGGAGCTTTCTTTGTTTATCAAGCAGACGGCAACAGGCCTTGGGTTTGAGCATTGCGGTATTTCAAGGGCAGTTTACCTTGATGAAGATGCCAGGCGGCTCGAAAACTGGCTGCACAAAGGATTACATGGCGATATGCAGTATATGGAAAATCACTTTGACCTGCGTGTAGACCCTGCCAAACTGGTTCCGGGCGCTAAATCGGTTATTACCTTATTACTGAATTATTTTCCGGCGGAAAAACAAAATCCACAAGCTCCTAAAATTTCAAAATATGCGTATGGCGATGATTATCATGATGTGATCAGGGGAAAATTAAAAAAGTTCCTGTCCCTTATCAGGCAGGAAGCCGGCGATATAAACGGCCGGGGCTTTGTTGACAGCGCCCCGGTTCTTGAAAGGGCCTGGGCGCAAAAAAGCGGGCTGGGGTTTATAGGAAAGAACGGGAACCTGATAAACAAAAACAGCGGTTCGTTTTTTTTCATCGCCACATTAATACTTGACCTGGAACTCATACCGGATTTACCGCATAACAAAGACTATTGCGGAACCTGTACCCGTTGCATTGATGCCTGCCCTACTGATGCCATCCTTCCTGAAAAAGTGATTGATGGAAGCAAATGCATATCTTACTTTACCATTGAACTGAAATCAATGCTCATACCGGATAAGATGAAAGGGACATTTGATAACTGGATGTTCGGATGCGATACCTGCCAGGATGTTTGCCCATGGAACAGGTTTTCAAAACCTGCGGATGAAAAACGTTTTAACCCGTCACATGAAATCCTTGGTTTTTCGCTAGCCGATTGGGAAGCCCTCACGGAAGAAAATTTTAAGGCCATTTTCCGCAACTCACCCATCAAAAGGGCAAAGTACAGCGGTATCCGCCGTAACCTTACATTCCTTAAAAATGAATAGTAACATACAACAATTAGCTGCCCTTGCTTCAAAAAACAAACGCCGCATCATCGGGCTTATGAGTGGCACTTCATTGGATGGACTTGATATCGCCCTTTGTGAAATAACCGGCACGGGGCATGAAACATCCGTAACAGTTAAGGAATTTACCACTATAGCTTATGATGATGCATTCAGGAATGATATACTGGAAGTGTTTGCAAAAAGGCAAATCGATTTGCAGCAACTTTGTTTATTAAATGAAACCATTGCCATACGCCATGCAGCCATGGTGAATGCATGCCTTGATAAATGGAATACAGACAAGTCAGCCATTGACCTTATTGCCAGCCACGGACAGACCGTATATCATTGTCCCAATAGCAAAATACCTGACGGATTAACCATTAACGGCAGTTTACAGGTTGGCGATGGCGACCACCTGGCTATGCTCACCGGCATAATAACCATCAGCGATTTCAGGCAAAAACATTTGGCAGCAGGCGGCGAAGGGGCACCGCTGGCCCTGTATGGAGATTACCTGCTGTTCAGTAATAAAGATGAGGAAAGGATTTTGCTCAATATCGGCGGCATTGCCAACTTCACCTATCTTCCCGGAAACCTTAACAGCGAACATATCATTTGTACCGATACAGGCCCGGGCAATACCCTCATGGATGCCTGTATGCGTTTATACTTTCCCGGTAGCCAATTTGATAAGGATGCACTGGTGGCAGGCAGGGGAAACATAAACCCGGCGCTCCTTCACACTTTGAATGAACACCCTTTTTTCAGTCTGCCCTTTCCTAAATCTACCGGTCAGGAAATATTTAATTTGGATTTTTTAAAAAAAGCGCTGGAAAGTTCAGGCAACAGCAACCTGTGCGTGGAAGATATTCTTTGCACATTGAATAAGTTTACCGCAGACTGCATAGCGCTTGCCATTGAAACCAACCTGCCAGGCACTAAAGAACTGCATATATATGCAAGTGGCGGCGGAATACACAACCCGTTATTGATGAGCTTTCTGAAAGAAAGGTTACCCAATTGCCCGGTTCATTCAATAAAAGAACTGGGCATCGGTCCCGATGAGAAAGAAGCCGCATTGTTTGCCTTGCTGGCCAATGAATGTGTAAGCGGGAGCCCGCATGTTTTTGCTTCGAATGGAAAATCACTGCCAGGCATGCCGGCCATTAGTATGGGTAAAATCAGCTTTCCGCGTTAGCATCAGGGCTGCCCTTCTACGAGCTGGCGCAGGTTATCCAATGCCTTTTCATACCCCGGCCCGGTGATATTATCTATAAATATCCCTGAAAATTTATCCCATGGAAGCCATCCCAGCCTGGTTACCACACGCCATTCAGCCTGTACATTGTTCCGGTCATTGAGATCGGTCACCGTAATGATATTCTCGGATTCCGGCTTACCATCACGGTAAAGCGTAGCTGTAATTCTCCCAGGTTGTACACCGGTGACAAGCAGTTTGTTTTCTTTATTTCCTGTATGCCAGAAAGCAAAAGCATTGACGCCCGAAGCAGGGTTGCTGATTTGTAACGAAACAGTATCCTGCATGAACACGGGATGCCAGTTTTTCCAGGCCGACAGGTCTGATACCTTATCAAAAACCGTTTTAACATCAGCATGTATCACCACAGACCGCACAGTCATCACCCGTGAAGGCATCAGGAGAGAAAAAAGGGTAACTACTACAAACAGCCCCGTTACAGCCAATAAAAAACCCTTGAACATTTTCATAGATCATTCCCATTTAAAAACTTTGATTGCGATAGCATATATAACAACCATCCATATGGCCAGTATCCCCAGTTCCTTCCAGCAATCCCACAGGTGCAAACCGGTAAATGACAGTTTTCGCATGGCATCATTGAATTGGGTTAACGGTAAACCATAAAGGCAGATTTTCTGCAGCCATGCAGGAAACACTTCAATGGAGAAAAATGTGCCGGCCAGCAGCATCTGCGGAAATGCAAACAGGTTTATCAGCAACGGGATCGCCGTATCAGATTTTACAATGCTGCTAAAGATAAGCCCCACGCCAAGCAAAAGCAAAAGCATATAGATGGTAAGCAGGGTCATTTCCATGAATGTGAAAAAGCCATGTACCAGCGTGAACCCCATGAAGAAATACCCCATAGCAATAAGCATCACCACATTGATAAGCTGAAATACCAGCCTGCTTATGCCGATACCCAGCAAAATGTTTATCCTGCTCACCGGCGTGGCATAAAAACGTTTCAGGATGAGTTGCTGCCTGAACTGGAAAAAGATAAACGAAATGCCAAACAAAGTGGAAAACAGCACCGAAAAACCCAGCATGCCCGGTAACACAAAATCAATATTCCGGTATTCCCTTACGGCATACACATGCGGAATAACTGCAGGCCCTGCCTGCGGTGCCAGCTTTTTTAAAGCAATGGCTCCCGTGATATTTGAAAATACCTGTTGCAGCGCCATGATAGCATTACCGCTGGCATTGGTGGAGGTGTCATAAATAACAAATCTTTCCCTGCCGGCTGAATCTGCCTGTTTACGTATAGCAACGATGGCGGAAATCCGGTCCTTCAACAGCGCTTTCCTTCTTGCAGCGGTATCGGTACTTCCATCCGCTTTCTTAAATGAAACAATCGAAACGAGGGGATTAGCTTTTATGCTGTCGTACACTTCATTGGTTGTATCACTGTTATCAGACATGGCGATCCTGTAATGCACGCCATTGCCTTCGCCAAAAGAGCCGAAAATGAAAATGAATATGACAGGAAATAAAAAACTGAAGAACAAGGAAGTGGGCGTACTTAAAATGGAACGGAAACTCGCCCGCAGGATGGCTAAAAAAGCTTTTAACTGGCTATACTGTTGCATGCATGTTATTCATTAACGGGCAAATCTATAGTAAAAAATCGGAATTTCATGCTCTTTTTTATGACATTTGTCGTATATTGCAACGACAAATGTCGCATCATGAAAAAACTTAAACCGACAATGCCCGGTGAAAAAGCAGCAGCTCCTGTGAAAAGGCCTGCTGAAACAGTGCATTCTTACAATACCGCCAAAAATGTTCCCCAACTAAAAGACCTAAGCTATGCAATATTTAATAAAACGGCGGTTAAAGTACCATTCACACAGGCAGAATGGGCTTCCATCCTGCATATTAGTGAACGGACACTGCAGCGATATGCAAAAAACAACGGTACATTCGCTCCCATCCATGCGGAAAGGTTTTACCATATCTGCCGGGTAATCAACCGCGGAAAAAAGGTATTTGGTAAAACAAGCCTGTTTTATGAATGGTTGCATTCGAAACCGCCCATGCTGGAAGGTGACCTGTCATTTGATTCACTCTCAACTTTCGACGGCATGCAAAAAGTATTAACCCAATTGGGAAGAATAGAACACGGCATACTGGCATGAACATCTACCGGCTTACATCAGGGGAATATAAAAAAGACCTTTCCGGAAACGGATCCAGGCTTTTCGGCGGCCGGTGGAATTCCGTGGGAATGCATGCGGTTTACTGCACAGAACATATATCACTGGCGGTATTGGAGATGCTCGTACACCTGAAAAAATTCAGCCAGCCGCACAATTATCACCTGGTAACTATCAGCATCCCCGATTCAATAAAACCGGCCAGTATACAACTTTCCCGCCTGAAAAAAAACTGGAAAGATGACATCTCCTATTCACAATTCATGGGAGATGCCTTTTTAAAGCAACAGCCGTCACTGCTCCTGGCGGTGCCATCTGCGATTGTGGAAGCAGAAAATAATTTCATCATCAACCCCAAACATCCCGACATATCAAAAATTAGAATTTCATCTGCCAGGTTGTTTGAATTTGATAAACGACTTTTACTAAGGAATGAATAAGATATACCTGCTCACCGGAAGCAATATGGGCGATAGCAGACTGCAACTGAAAAAAGCGGCTGCCTTCATTGAAAAAGAAATCGGGCATATAACACGGCAATCCGGCATATACCAGACCGCAGCCTGGGGAATGACCAGCCAGCCTGATTTCCTAAACCAGGTTTTAGTAGTGGAAACCGGCCTCAATGCAGCACAAACCATGAAAAAGATCCTGTCCATTGAAAAAAAAATGGGAAGGGTTAGGACCGTAAAAAACGCACCCCGTATCATTGACGTTGATATATTATATTTCGGCAAAGAAATCATAAATGAAAAAGACCTTGTTGTTCCACACCCTGCTATCAGTCAACGGCGTTTCGTACTGGTTCCACTGAACGAATTATCGCCCCATTTTATTCATCCCGTGCTCAACATTTCCAATCACCGTTTATTAAAGAAATGCCCGGATAAACTGGATGTGAAAAAAAAATAAACCGCGATAATACGATTCCGCTTATTTTGCAGCAGATGAAGTATAATTTTATAACCATTGAAGGAAACATCGGAGCAGGAAAAACTACCCTTTCACACCTGCTGAGCAAACATTTTCAGGCAAGGCTGATATTGGAAGAATTCGCAGACAACCCCTTCCTGCCAAAATTTTACGAAAAACCCGACCAATATGCTTTTCCCCTTGAACTCTTTTTCATGGCCGAAAGGTATAAACAACTGAAAGACCTGTTACAGACCAAAGAACTTTTTCAAACCGTAACCATCTCGGACTACCTTTTTACCAAATGCCTCTTATTTGCCAAGGTAAACTTACCAGATGAGGAATTCAGGCTGTACCAGAAACTGTTCGACATCATCAACCCGCAAATCATTCAGCCGGATATACTAATCTACCTGCATTCGCCTGTTAGCAAACTGCAGGAAAACATACGCAAAAGGAACCGCACCTATGAACAGGCCATCCCAAATGATTACCTGTTCAGCCTGCAGGAAACCTATACGGCATATATAAAACAACATAACATCAAAACACTTTTCGTTGATACCAGCCATGCCGATTTCCTGGGAAATGAAGCACACCTGAATACCATCATTGAAGCTTTAAATAAGGATTATGGAGAAGGACAGCATTTTATAAGCCTGCCATAAAGTTTTATGAGGCATGATTAGAATTTATATTTGTAAAAAAACAACCTAATTCATTGCCCGGACACGGAATTAATAAAAATCCTTACAGCGTTTTCAAGATTCCCGAATTCACCCATTTCATCATCGGGCGTTGCCTGTACATTATGGGTATTCGCATGACCGGTACCGTTATTGGCTGGTGGATGTACCTGCTTACCAACAGTAAACTGGCGCTTGGCCTGGTTGGATTATCTGAAGTGATACCGGCCCTTTCACTGGCACTCTATGCAGGCCATCACATTGACTTAAATGAAAAAAGGAAATTATTGCTGAGATGTATACTGTCATATACCGGCTGTATTTTCCTGCTCATCTTCTTATCTACCAACTACAGCCATAACACGTTAAATCAATGGACCATCGCCGCACTGATCTGCACCGTGATCGGGCTTACCGGTGCTATCAGGGCATTTTCGGGCCCAACCTTCTCTGCACTCATTTCCCAGATTGTACCCAAAGAAGACCTTCCCTCAGCCGCATCCATCAGTTCGGCCACCTGGCTGATTGCATCCATATTCGGGCACGCCAGCGCCGGTTTCCTGATAGCTTTTATAGGTATCAATTACAGCTTTTTTGTTGTGCTGCTGCTGGTTGCCGGCGGATATTTTTTCCTGAGCAAACTTTCTGTAAAACCCGTTTTTGTAACGGTAAAATCAAAAACATGGCAGAGTGTAAAGGAAGGGCTTTCCTATGTATTCAAAACAAAAGAGATCCTAGGCGCTTTATCACTCGATTTGTTTGCCGTGCTGTTCGGAGGTGCTGTTGCCCTGGTTCCGGTTTTTGCAAAAGACATTCTGAATATTGGCCCCATCGGATTTGGCTGGCTGAATGCCGCTACCGATATCGGTTCTATCATTACGGTAACATTCCTTACCATCAGGCCATTGAGGCGCCACCAGGGCAGAATCCTATTTTATGCGGTTGCCGGTTTTGGCATCTGCATCATCCTGTTTGCCATTTCAAAAGCATTCTGGTTATCTTTTGCAGCCCTGCTCATCAGCGGATGCATGGATGGGGTAAGCGTAATCGTTAGAAGCACCATCCTGCAATTGAAAACGCCGGATGAATTAAGGGGCAGGGTGATGTCTGTAAACAGCATGTTCATTAATTCTTCCAATGAACTGGGGCAGTTTGAAAGCGGCGTGGCGGCAAAACTGATGGGTACCGTTACTTCAGTGGTATTCGGCGGTTGCATGACCCTGGCTGTAGTGGTTTTCACCTGGTTTAAAGCACCTGCTCTCCGTAAGATGGAATACTGATACTGCCATCGGCTCCACGTCCGTTTCATATTCTGGCTGTACTTATTAAAAGACCTGTACTTTACTAAACGGATGTATATAAAATTTGTTACCTTTTCATAAATATCAACCTGTTTTTTATGCAACGAAGAAAATTTATCCGGCATACCAGCCTTAGCCTGGCCGGGATGGCGCTTATCAATAATACGGCGTTAGCTGCTTTGCTAAAAGACCCGGCCTGGAAAATAAGGATGCTCACAGATGATACCGGCATATTCACTGAAAAAGGCGGCACAATCCTTTTTCATTTATCCAAAGAAGGTATTGTTGTGGTGGATTCCCAGTTTCCTGACTCTTCAGCACACCTGATTGAAGCGCTGAAAGAAAAAACCAGTAATCCATACCGATTACTGGTAAACACCCATCACCACGGAGACCATACATCAGGAAATATTGCATATAAAGGGCTGGTTAAGCATGTACTGGCCCATGAAAATTCAAAGGCAAACCAGCAACGGGTTGCCAGGGAACAAAAAAAAGAAGATAACCAGTTATATCCTGATATAACATATACCACTTCCTGGTGCGAAAAAACCGCGAATGAAAATATTTGCCTTCATTATTTTGGAGCCGGCCATACCAATGGCGACAGCCTGGTTCATTTCCAGGAAAGCAATATTGTGCATTTGGGCGACCTGGTATTTAACCGGCGGCATCCATACATTGATAAAACATCGGGTGCCAGCATTGTAAACTGGATTAAAGTGCTTGAAAAAGCGATCAGTTTTTTTGATAAGAAAACACAATTCATTTGTGGCCATGCAGGCAGCGGATTTGATGTAATCCTTTCTGGAACTGACCTAAGGCAATTTGCTGATTACCTGGGCAACCTACTGAAACTGGTTGCTGATGAGTTAAAAGCAGGTAAAAAACTGGAAGAAATTTTAAAGCTGAAAGAAATACCGGGGTCTCCGGAATGGACCGGTGAGGGCATAGACCGGCCCCTGAAAGCCGCTTTCCAGGAGCTGGCTACCTGATTATTTATTCAGTTCAGCGAGCTTTTCCAGCACATAATAGGTAGCAGGGCAAAAGGTTGAATTCTTTAAAGTGATGGCTGCCCTTTTTATGATTATGTCTTCATCCGTATATGGAAACCGTGCACAATCTGATGGCCGCACATCATAAATACTGCAACGGTTATCTTGTCCAAGAAATGGACAGGGTTTGAACTGAACCACATAGTCGCCTTCATCATCAAGCTGCAGGAATTTATCAATAAACGCCCCCTCTTTCATTTTCAGGTGCTTTGAGATCCTTTTAATATCAGGCGTTTTAAAACGGGGTGAATAATTTTTACAACAGGCCGCACAATCCAGGCAGTCGATGCGTGCAAATGCCTCTTCATGCAGCACAGGAAGCTGTTTCAATACTGTTTTCTTATCTGGCCGTTGCAGGAAACGCTTGTATTTTTTCTGATTTTCGGCACTTTTCTTCTGCCAGTTCACCAGGATGTCATCAGCCATATGAATCAGGTAATTTATTTATCATGCATTTTTCCACAACATAAAGCTAACAAAACTAAACAGTAATGTATATATGTTTGGTTTATGCTAAATTTGCGGCGGTAAATGAAGGCTACTGCAAGCTGCATCCCGCCCGACCGGGTTCCCGCAGTACCAGTGTTCAAAAGCCTTTGAAGTCCACAACCGGCAAAATAAATAACATATGAACCTCTTTGAAGAACAACAACATGAATTTGCCAGCAGGCATATTGGCTCCCTGAATGAACAGGACCGTAATGAAATGCTAAAAGTAATTGGAGAATCCTCGCTTGATGAACTCATCAGCAAGACAGTACCTGCATCTATCAGGCTTAAAACACCGTTAAAGATCCCTAAAGGCCAGACAGAATTTGAATACCTTTCTGAATTGAAAAAAACTGCATCCCGAAACAGGATATTCAGCTCATTCATCGGGCAGGGATATTATAATACCATCACACCAAGCGTTATCCTGCGTAACATTTTTGAAAACCCGGGCTGGTATACACAATATACGCCTTACCAGGCTGAGATTTCGCAGGGAAGGCTGGAAAGCCTGCTTAATTTTCAAACGCTGGTGTGCGAACTTACCGGGCTTGAACTTGCCAATGCAAGCCTGCTTGATGAAGCAACCGCAGCAGCAGAAGCGATGGCCATGCTCTTCCATCACAAAAACAAAACGGATGAAATTTCATCGCCCCGTTTTTTTGTTGATAGCAGGATCTTTGAACAGACAAAAGATGTACTGCTTACCAGGGCAACCCCGGTTGGCATAGAACTGGTAACCGGTAATTACCGCGAGGCCGCCATGGATGATTCTTACTTTGGCGCCATCGTGCAATACCCCGACGCCGAAGGTTCGGTTAACGATTACCGTGAGTTTATAAAAAAAGTGCATGCCGTTAATGGTTATGTGGTGATGGCTACCGACCTGCTCGCCCTTACTTTGCTGGTTTCACCGGGTGAACTGGGTGCCGATGTGGCGGTAGGGTCTGCCCAGCGTTTTGGTGTGCCACTGGGATACGGTGGGCCCCATGCAGCTTTCTTTGCTACAAAAGACGAATTTAAAAGGGGCATGCCCGGGAGGATTATCGGCATAAGCATAGACGCTCAGAATAACCGGGCACTGCGTATGGCGCTCCAGACAAGGGAACAGCATATTAAAAGGGAGAAAGCCACTTCCAACATATGTACGGCACAGGCACTGCTGGCAAATATGGCAGCCATGTATGCCGTGTACCATGGCCCTGAAGGCTTAAAGAAAATCGCTAAAAGAATTCACTTCTTTACTGCTGCAGTTGCCAGGGGCCTGTCGGCTGCAGGTGTAAAAGTGCATACGGTAAATTATTTCGACAGCATCCGTTTCAACATGCCGGATGTGGCTGCATTCAGAAAAATAGCGGAAGCCAACCAGGCTAATTTTCATTATTTCAGCGATGGATCTATCGGTTTAGCTATAGACGAAGTTTCATCCAACAATACCGCAGCAACCATTGCAACCCTAACCAGCATATTCAGCAAGGCGCTTTCAAAACCGGTTTCAATTGTTATAGAAGAAAACGGCTTTGCCATTACCGGGGAACTTACCCGCAGTTCGGGTTACCTCTCACAAATGGTATTCAACAAATACCATAGCGAAAGCCTCATGATGCGGTACATCAAATCGCTTGAAAACAAAGACCTGAGCCTGAATACTTCCATGATTTCGCTGGGAAGCTGTACCATGAAACTGAATGCGGCATCTGAACTCATTCCGGTTAGCTGGCCTGAATTCAGCCAACTGCATCCATTTGCACCGGCATCGCAAACCAAAGGTTACCAGAAAATGATTTCAGAACTGGAAACCTATCTCAGCAGGATAACAGGGTTTACCGCCTGCTCATTGCAGCCAAACAGTGGCGCACAGGGAGAATATGCCGGTTTGTTAACCATCAGGGCTTACCATGAAGACAGGAAAGAACCTCACCGGAACATTGTACTTATACCCATCTCGGCACATGGCACCAATCCCGCCAGCGCTATCATGGCCGGTATGAAAGTGATTGTTGTTAAAAGCGATGAACACGGGCATATTGATGTAAAAGACCTGAAAGAAAAAGCGGTTGAACATGCGCCTAACCTGGCCGGACTAATGGTAACCTATCCCAGCACTCACGGTGTTTTTGAAGAAAGCATCCGGAAGATCTGCAAGATAATACATGATAACGGCGGGCTGGTTTATATGGATGGGGCCAATATGAATGCCCAGGTTGGTTTAACCAGTCCGGGTATGATTGGCGCTGATGTGTGCCACCTGAACCTCCATAAAACATTTGCCATTCCTCACGGAGGCGGCGGTCCGGGCGTAGGGCCCATTTGTGTGAACAACAAATTAAAACCCTATTTGCCGGGCCATCATGTAAAAGATACGCTGAATTTACCGGGCTCAGCAACAACGGCCGTTTCAGCTTCGCCTTACGGCAGTGCCAGTATCTTACTTATCAGCTATGCCTATATTAAAATGCTTGGCGCTGAAGGATTAAAGAATGCCACAGCTTATGCTATCCTGAATGCGAATTATATGAAAGCAAAGCTGGAGAAATATTACCAGGTGCTGTATACCGGCAGTAATGGATATTGTGCGCATGAGTTTATTGTAGACCTGCGGCCATTTAAAGCTTCTGCAGGAATAGAAGCAGAGGATGTGGCTAAACGCCTGATGGATTATGGCTTTCACGCTCCAACACTCAGCTTCCCCGTACCGGGAACCATCATGATAGAACCCACTGAAAGTGAGGACAAGGCTGAACTGGACAGGTTCTGTGAAGCGCTTATCAGCATCTATCATGAAATAAAAGCCATTGAAAACGGACAAGCAGACAAATCAGACAATGTACTGAAGCATGCACCGCACACGCAGGCTGTAATTTGCAGCGACGAATGGAACCATCGGTATACACGCCAGGAAGCAGCATTCCCGCTGGCATATGTTGCCCGGAACAAATTCTGGCCTTCCATCGCCCGCATAAACAATACGTTTGGCGACAGGAACCTGGTTTGCACCTGTGAACCTACCAGCAGTTATGCTGCGGAAAACTGACAGATTGCTTCAGCAACTCAACATAAAAGGGCACGGTGGTTACACCGGGCCTTTTTTATTAACAACCGGTAAAAAGACAGGGCCGTATCCCTCCATTCACCATTAATGGTAAACACAAACGTAGATAACATTAAAGCGTACCCGAAATAAAACAGTGAGGAAAGCCGGTGGTATCCCTTATTGCTCCTTGGCTACGGTTAGCCTGGTAAATTCTGAACCGTTGAATATCTTAGACAGGTTATTGTCATTCGTTTTCCTCCATTCAGGAATCTTCACTTCAGAAACGATACGCCAGAAATTTTTCGATTTCAGGTCTTCATAATCGTTGGATTTTACAAAAATGCCTACCATTGAATTCCTTTTCTTGAATTCAATCTTAACAGCAAGCTTTTCACTTTGCACCGGTTCCAGGAACCTTGAGATCATTTCATATACCATAAGCTAATTTCGATGAAGGTAATCATTCCTGCGCAGTTCAGGAGAATACTTTTATAACGCGGTTTTCACATACGGTAACAAAAAGCATTTATGTTCATCCCTGCTCCAACTGAAGCGAACAATACAATATCTCCGGGCGATAAGGCATGCTGCGGCATCTTATGTTTCCTCACCAGGTCTAACAGTGTGGGTACGGTAGCAACGGAGCTGTTTCCCAGTTCATGGATACTCATGGGCATAATATCATGAGGTATCACGTTGATACCATACAATTTATACAATGCTTTTATGATGCTCTCGTCCATTTTCTCATTGGCCTGGTGTATGAACACTTTTTTGATACTGGTAATATCAACCCCCGATTTGTCAAGGCATGCTTTCATGGCAAGTGGTACATGCTTCAATGCATATTCAAATACCTTCCTGCCTTTCATCTTAATATATCTTACAGCGGGATTGGCTTCAGGGTGGTTTGACCTGCCAAAGTACAGGTATCCCGCTTCTTCGGCACAATGCGATAAAGCCGCAGTTGACAAAATGCCTGATTGCGTTGCAGTTGCTTCAATCGCCTCCAGCACACAGGCTCCGGCGCCATCAGAAAATATCATGCTGTCCCTGTCATATTTATCAAGCACCCGCGATAAGGTTTCTGCACCAATTACCAGGCATTTTGAAGCTACACCTGCTTGTATATAAGCATCGGCTTGAATAACGCCCTGAATCCATCCGGGACAACCAAAAAGAATATCATATGGTATACAGTAAGGATTCTTAATCCTGAGGTCATGCTTTACACGGGAAGCCAAAGCGGGTAATACATCTGTTTGAATGGTATTACTGAGTACATTCCCGAAATTATGTGCCACAATGATCTGGTCGATACTTTCTGGATCACATTTGGCATCTTCCAGTGCTGCCCCGGCGGCAATGGTTGCCATCATGGATGTTGTCATGTCATTTGTGGCGTACCTGCGTTCCAGTATACCGGTAATCTGCCTGAACTTGTCAACAACTATTTTTGGATCTGTTTGTATTGGCAACTGATCAACCCCATAAAACCTGCTTTCAGCAAAATCAAGGTTCGTTTTTATCACCGGAGGTATAAAATGTCCTGTTCCCGTTATTACTGATCTTTTTAGATGCATGTGTTCCAATTTACCATGTTCAGACTGACTGCTTTAACATCATGACTAATAAGAGATTAAATTATGGAGTGCAATCACAATTGCAGGCAATACATGAATAATGACTGCATTAACCTGTTAAAATTACTTTAAAAGAGTGCTTTAACCTAAAGAAATAAATAACACGCTATTAATTGCTGATAAAACCTTACCTTTGCACTTTATTAATACAATACAATTTAAAAAATGGACACTAAAAATCAAGGCACCGTAAAATTTTTCAACACTGAAAAAGGTTTCGGCTTCATTAAGCACGACGAATCTGACAAAGAAACTTTTGTACACGTTAGCGGCTTAATCAATGACATCAAAGAAGGAGACAAAGTTGAATTCGAACTCCAAAATGGCAAAAAAGGAATGAATGCTGTTAATGTAACAGTTATCGGATAAATCAAAGTCATTTACAACAGTATGGGTTATTGTTTAAACAATAACCCATTTTTTATGTTCGGTGTTTCCCTTTATTTTTACAGGTAATAAATAAACCAAATTATGAGACTGATCCTGCTACTTTCATTCTTTTTCTTTGCCATAACAGCATCCGCACAAAAAAAAGAACCAAGGGTGTTTTTGAATAAAGGGCAAAAAATGCTGGTAAAAACTTCCAGCAACCAGGAAGCGGATATGGGTATGGGTATGGAAATGAAAAATGCCAGTTCTTCCAGTTACAACCTGGTTGTTTTAGATGCAGGAAAGGAAAACTATACAGTAACCAATACGCTAACAGGCCTTAAAATATCTGTTGACTTTATGGGACAGTCAACCAATTACGATTCCGACAAAAAAGATGATGCGGATTCTGAATTGGGCAAATCTGTAAAAAACCTGAACATACCTGATACGTTGTTCATCAGTAATACCGATGCATCTGTTACATATAATAAGAAATCCGATACGGCAACAGCAGATGGAAGCAATCCATTTGAATCAATGTTTGAATCACTGGGCAATAATGAAGGCAGGATCGTTGATGAACTGTTCCTGGTAATTCCTGCTGGTATAAAAGCAGGTGATAAATGGTATGATTCGGCCTCAACTGCATCAGTAAGGTCAGTAAAGGAATATGAATTACAATCAGTTGAAAACGGTATTGCCACAATAAAAACATCATTTAAAGTTGATAATAATTCACAGGTTGAGCTGCAGGGAATGCAGGTTACCATCAATATGACAACACAATCAACCGGAACCATCACCACAGACACCAAGACTTCGATAGTTAGCAAACGCACAGCCAAAGCCCAAATAAACGGCAGCCTGGAACTGATGGGGCAAACCATGAATGTAACGGGAAGTTCTACTTCAGCAACAACAGTGGAATACTAATTAATTGCCGGATCAAAATTTAATACTGCCAGCAAATACAAAACAGGATTCTGTTTTTCAGCCAACATCACTTATGTGCAGGCAATGTACTTTTGTGCAGCATGAAATAGCCATACGCAGTTAGCAGGCAAATCAATCCCACGATAAGCCAAAGCTTTAAAAAACCGATGCCAGCTGCCAGCAATGCTCCACAACCACTACCAATCACCTGGGCCAGGCTCCACGACATGGTGTATAATCCCGCATATTGCCCACGGTTCCGTTCATTGCTTCTTCCGATATAATAACTGTTCATGAACGGCATACCTATCATTTCGGCCAATGTGATCACCAGCATGGAAATGATGGCAACCATCAAACCGTTTACCAGCGGCAGGTTTAATAAGATAAAAGCGATTCCCATAAACAGGGAACCGGCTGCCATCAGAAACAGGTATGGCCTCCTGCCTTCTAATTTATAAACGAGTACCATTTCCACAGCAGCAATAAGAATCCCATTTACCGACATTACCACACCGATCCGGAATTCATCCAGGTGCAGGCCTTCTTTAAAAAACAACGGAATGGTGGTAAACAGCTGGAAAAAACAGGTAGCGAACAAAAAGGTCAGTACCAGGAATTTCAGGAACTCACGGTCACGATAAGCTGTAGATTGCATTCCGTTTTCCTGCAGCTTATGCGATGGCTGGTTTTGCTGATGCAGGGTTACTTTTGGAAGGATAACCAGCAGCATGATCGCAGCAGAAATGCTTGTTAACCCGTCTGCCCAAAAAAGCAAATGGTAATTGATGGAAGCCAGCAGCCCGCCAACAGCCACCCCTATCCCCCATCCTACATTTATCGCTAGCCTTACCAGGGAAAAAGACTGTGTCCGGTTTTTCACGGTACTGTAATGAGCAATGGCAGCGGCGTTGGCAGGCCGGAATGATTCATTTACCAGGCTCAGGAAAAAAGTGCAGATGCATATGGCTTCATAACTTTTCATCTGACCCAGTAAGAGGAACATGATGCCGCCTGTGAATAATGCGGTAAACTGTGTATAGTAAAATCCGACGGCATCAGTTATTTTACCGCCCAGGAAAGCGCCAGCAACCGAACCGATGCCATAGATAGCAACAACGAACCCGCCCTGCCTGGTGCTGAAACCGATGCTTTTAATATACAATGTCATGAAAGCGAGCACCATGGTTCCGCTGCGGTTAATGAGCATAACAATCCCCAGCAGCCATATGCGCCTCGATAAGCCTGAATAGGCATCCTTATATAATTGTATGGCAGATGAAACCATTGGGAATCACTTATGTAATAATTTAAAATCGGCAGATACAGGTGCTGTTTCAAAAATGTTTTTTACAATGGCCGGCGGTGCAGCCATGCGCCTGGTGCCTAAATCAAGCCAGGCCCCATCTACGTGTATTACCGCTGCCAGTATATCATTCTCTTTCAGAATCTCATGACTCATGCTCCACCGTGATCCGTTTGCCGTCATACTTGTTAGTGTAAGCGTAACAGTAAGTTCATCCCCGAACCTTATCTCTTTCCTGAATGTACAGGATTCTTTTAACAGGATCGGCCCGATATTATGCTCCTTCAATAAGGCCGTTGAGAGCCCGTTCTGTACAAAAAAATCCATCCTGCATGTAGCCCCGTAATCATAATACCTGGAATGAAGCACATGGAAATTAGGATCAAGGTCGGCCCAGCGAACAGCAGTCTTGTGTATGAATGATTTCATCAGGTTCCAATTTGGGTAAAAATAAAAAATCCTTTCTGCAAAACTGAAAGGATTTTATGAGTTGTATGTTTTTATGTTTTATTGATACATGATATCATAATATTCCTTGGCCATGCGGTTACTGTCGAACTGCCACCTCACATCACGCATCCCGTTCTTTACAATCTGCCGCCATATATTCGGGTTATCATAATACATCGGCAGTACCTGGTTTTCCAGTATTTCATAAATCTTTTCCAGGTCATATTCATCCTGTTCATAAACGCTCATGTTTTCATAATCAACCATCGGTACCACAAACCCGTTATTGCCATGATTGATGAATTCACAAATCCATCCGTCATTGGTACTGAAATTAACCGCCCCGTTCATAGCAGCGGTCATACCACTTGTTCCGCTTGCTTCCCTGGGAACCCTGGGATTGTTGAGCCATATATCTGCCGCCTGTTTAAGGCGTTTGCTCAAAGCCAGTTCGTAACCAATGCAAACCGCCACATTATCATACTTCTTGCTCAGGTTTACCAGGTAATTAAAATCACTGATAGCAGGATAATCTACCGGGTAAGGTTTTCCCGCCCAAATGATCTGAACAGGATATTTGCTGTTGCTTAGCAATGCTTCAAACCTTTCCTGGTTGCGGGTTATCAGCTCGGCCCTTTTATAACCTGCAAACCTCCTGGCCCAAACGATTGTAAGCACATCGGGACTAAGCAGCTTGCCTGTTTGGTCTGCCACAATATCCATGGCCCGTTTCTTAAGAAACCTTTTCCTGTCAATGAAAGCATCTGTATTATGATCATCAATATAATTATACAACTGCTTGTCGGCCCAATAATGCCAGTTTTGTGCGTTTGTAATGGCTTTGATCTCGCAAATATCTTCAAACTTGCTCCACATGCGCCTGCTCACCTCTCCATGCAACTGGCTCACACCATTTGCCAGTCGAGCAAACCGGAGTGCGGCCAGCGAATGGTTAAACTGGTTATCGGTTATGCCGGTGAGTGACCTCACTTCATCCAGCGGTACACCGCAGAAATAACTCATTTTTTCGCAGAGGAAAATATCATGCTTTTCATTTCCGGCTTCCTCCGGCGTATGTGTGGTAAACACCAGCCTCTTCTTCACTTCTTCTTTACTGCCGTATTTTTTATACAGGTAAAAAGCAGCACTTACAGCATGTGCTTCATTCAGGTGATATAATTCCGGATTAAATTGAAGTTCATCCAGCAGTTTGGCGCCACCTACACCCAGCAAAATGAATTGTGCCACTTTGGTAGCCACATTGGCGTCGTACAGGCGGTGCGTGATGGTTTGAGACACATAATCATTCTCCGGCAAATCGGTACTTAAGAGGAACAGCGGAGCGCTTTTAAACGTTTCAGGGTTCAGGTAATAGGCTTTCACCCAAACCGGGTTCTCATGTATATTTATCTGGAACTTTATACCTGTATCTTCCAGGAAATTGTAGATCTTTTCATTCCACTGTACCTGGAGTGTCTGGTCCTGGTTGCGTGCCTGGTCATAATAACCATATTTCCATAAAATGCCAATACCAATCAGGTTCTGGCGTAATTCATAGGCGCTTCTCAGGTGCGAGCCGCTCAGGAAACCCAGTCCGCCACTGTATATTTTCAATGGCTGATGAACGGCAAACTCCATTGAAAAATAGGCGATTTTCTTGCTGTAAGCGTGGTCAGTCGGGTAAGGAACTTCATACTTGGAAAAACTCATATTCTCTTTTTTTCTATTTGAGGTGCAATATAAAACCATTTTTTCCTAATCACAACAGCTATTATCAAATATTAATACACATGGCACAGGCTGTACATGCGGGGCTTATAACACCAATTAGGTAAATACAAAATATATTTTTAGATTTGTCTAAATTTAATTTTTGATGAATCACACATCCACTGAAGAAAATTATATTAAGGCCATATACCACCTGCAGCATGCCACTAACAAGGTGAGCACCACTTCCCTATCGGAAGAAATGAATACCAAACCGGCTTCGGTTACTGATATGCTCAAAAAACTACGGGCAAAACGGATCGTTCATTACCAGCGGTACAAAGGATTCAACCTTACGGAAGCAGGTAACAGGAAAGCCCTGAGCATCATCAGGAAACACAGGCTGTGGGAATATTTCCTGGTAAACAAACTTGGTTTTGAATGGGATGAAGTGCACCAGGTTGCCGAGGAACTGGAACATATCACCAGCAGTGAACTGATCACCAGGCTCGATAATTTCCTGGGCAACCCTTCCTTTGATCCGCATGGCGACCCTATACCTGACCATAACGGGCGTATCAAAAACATCAGGCAATCGGACTTATGCAGCATCCCCTTAAAAAAAACAGCTGCCGTATCATCTGTAAAGAACCAGAGCGATGAAATGTTAGACATGCTGAAACATTACCAGATCGGCATTGGCACAAAACTGAAAGTGATCCGCCGTTTTGAATTCGACGGATCAGTTGAAATAAAAATTGACAGGCAACCGGTTACTGTAATCAGTAAGCAGGTGGCACAAAATGTATTCTGCATCGTATGAACCATCTAAGTGAAAAAGACCACTCCCTGAGTGAAGTGCATGAATCCGTGGATATAACCAGCAAGCCCCGCGGCTGGAGAAGGTTCCTCTCATTCCTGGGGCCCGCTTACCTCGTAAGTGTTGGATACATGGATCCGGGAAACTGGGCAACCGACCTGGCAGGAGGAAGCAAGTACGGCTATACTTTAATATGGGTTCTGCTGATGAGTAACCTGATGGCGCTGTTGCTGCAAAGCCTGAGTGCCAGGCTGGGAATCGTAAGGGGAAGAGACCTGGCACAGGCTAACAGAGAAGCATACCCTACATATATCAACTTCATCTTATGGTTGCTTGCCGAGATTGCCATTGCCGCCACCGACCTCGCTGAAGTGCTGGGCATGGCCATTGGTATCCAACTGTTAACCGGCCTGCCGCTGGTTTGGGGCGTATCAATTACTGTTTTAGACACTTTCCTGCTGCTCTACCTCCAAAGGCTCGGCATCCGAAAAATGGAAGCCTTCATCTTCGCACTTGTCGCCGTTATAGGGTTTTGCTTCCTCATCAACATCATCCTTGCCCAACCTCAGTTGTTTGACATACTCAAAGGGTTCATCCCTTCCTTACCGGAAGCTAAAGACCTGTATAAGGCAAAACAAATGAGCAATGCATTGCCAGCAGAAACATCCTTATACCTGGCCATTGGTATAATCGGGGCCACCGTAATGCCACACAACCTGTACCTGCATTCCGCCCTGGTACAAACCCGGAAAATCCGGAAAGATAAAAAAGGCATCAAGGAAGCATTAAAATTCAGTTTCATAGACAGTACCATCGCACTTAATATCGCTTTCCTTATCAATGCCGCCATCCTCATCCTGGCCGCAACGGTTTTTTTCAAAACAGGCAGAACAGATGTGGGTGAAATAAGACAGGCACATGAACTGTTATCACCAATGCTGGGATCTACCATCGCTTCTACGTTATTTGCCGTTGCACTGATCGCATCCGGACAAAGCTCAACGGTAACCGGAACCCTGGCCGGACAGATCGTAATGGAAGGATACCTGCGGCTTCGTATCAACCCGTTGATGCGAAGGCTTATCACCCGGCTGGTTGCCATCATACCCGCTATCGCGGTGATTGCCATATTCGGAGAAGACGAGGTAGACAGCCTGCTCATATTCAGCCAGGTGGTGCTAAGTTTGCAGCTAGGCTTTGCCGTTATACCCCTTATACATTTTACAAGTGACCGGAAAACCATGGGCGATTTTGCCATCAAACCGGTAATAAAAGTGCTTGCATGGCTGGTAGCTTCTGTTTTGGTGTACCTCAATGTTAAAATGGTTACTGAAGAAGCGGCAGGGTATTTTTCAAATTCTGAAAGCATCGCCGGTAAACTTATCATCATCATTGCCGGCCTGCTTTTTGTAATACTGCTCATTTATTCAATCCTATACCCATTGATCAGCAAACAGAAAACCCCGCTTTCCATACAGATGCACCCGGACTTGGAAAGTATTGGCCAGATGAAAATTCCGGTTTATTCAAAAATCGCAGTTGCCCTTGATTTCACTGAGAATGATTCAAAATTGCTGGCTGCAGCCATTGGACAATCGAAAGGTGAAACGGAATTCATCCTGATCCATATTGTTGAAAGCGCTTCTGCCATCCTGCTGGGCGACCAGACCGCCGATTATGAAACAAAAAAAGATAAGGAAAGGATTGACTTTTATGTTAATGAATTACGGCAGAAAGGATACCAGTCAAAAGGTATCCTGGGCTTCAGGCACAGCGCCAGGGAGATTGTAAGGATCGTTACATCGGAAAATGCGGATATGCTGGTAGTTGGTGCACACGGCCACAGCGGGTTGAAAGATTTTATTTATGGTGAAACCGTAAATGCGGTGAGGCACGAATTAAAGATACCGGTTTTGGTTGTCAGCCTTTAATGATTGCCAGCTTACCGTCTATGAACCTGTTCCATTTTTCCTGGTTCTCTTTGTCCAGGCCATTATCCGTCTGTTCGTCATACTCATCCTGCATCTGGTTCATGATTTCTATACAGTCCTTGTATATCCCGGAAATGATGGTATTATAATCTGATACGCCAATAACAGCACTTTGCACCTTATCAATAAAAATATTGGCGGCAATAAAGCTTACATCAAAATGCCGCTGCTCGTGGGTGAGGATATAGGCAGTTGTTTTTCCGGGCTTAACCCATGATTTTTTCTTATTGAAGAAACAATAGACATTTATTGCCAGGTCGCCGTTTTTCCCGTTTGCATGCATACTTGCCGTATAACCGAAACCGGACATCGTAATGGCTGCCGTTCTGCCGGCCTCAACTGGCTTTCCCAGGAAATCATCCCAAACCAGTTTGTTCTCCGGCCTGTAATACACTACATCCGCTGCCGGCAGGGTTGATTTCTCTGTCCATTGAATATTTGTCTTCACCTGGGCAACCAGGCCAAATGGTATGAACCATAACAGGAAAACAGCGATACACTTCATATTTGTTACATTATTTCCAATCCAAAAGAAACGCCTGCATTGCTAATAAAATATTAAAGAGAGCAGATTTATAATAAACTTAACAGCCTTGTACAACAATCACCTCCCCAGCCTGTTGTTGATGGCTGAAACAATTGCATGAATATCCTGTTTCTCCATACATTTAAAATGTTCCATCGGGCATTGATGATAACCGATCTTACTACAGGGGCGGCAGGAAATACCTTTCACTTCCATTACATCAAACGGTTGATTCAACCTGTTACCGTAATATGGATACATACCAAAAACAGGTGCCGTATTGCCCCATATGGAAATGATTGGTTTTTGCAAAGCGGCAGCAATATGCATCAGTCCTGTATCGTGTGTTACCACGAGTTTTGACTGCCGCAGCAGGTCGGCCGACTCATTCAGGTTGAATTTTCCGCAGGCGTTATAAACTTTAACCGGATCTACAGAGGCTATCATTTCGCCGTTAAACCTGTCTTCCGGGCCGCCCAGTAATATTACCGGATGGTCTGTTTCCCTGCACAATTCCTGCAATTTGCTCACCGGGAGTTTCTTGGTTTCATAGGTAGCCCCAATTACAACCGCAATAAATCCTGCTGCATGTGAAGTGGGTATATCATCCGCGGTAACAACATCTTTTGCCGGAATGAAATAATCAAGCCCCAGCCCGTCATCGGTTACTCCCAAAGGAGCCACTGCTGCCAGGCTACGTGTAGTGATATGTTCGGCTGGCATGATGTTGATATTAAGATTGGTCAGCAGGAATTTTTCAACATTCAGTTTCCTAACCACAAATGATTTTTTTTTCAATGCCCTTCTGATCCGCAAACTCCGAAAGTTATTATGAAGGTCTACTACATAATCGTACTGCTCTAACTTTAAATCGTTTACCAACGCAGCAAGATTATCCTGCAGGTAGAAAAATTTATCTATATATTGATTGTGTTCGGTTACCTGCCGGTAGCTGCTCTTGGTAACAAAATGCACTTCGGCGCCGGGTACCTGTTTTTTTATGCAGCGGAAAACAGGTGTTGTAAGCACAATGTCACCAATAGAAGAAAAACGTATGATTAATATTTTCGGCAATGCTGGAGATGGTTTTACTTTTCTACATAATTCAGGTCTTTTCCGAAGGTTTCTTCAATGAAAACGGATGCAGTGATTGTTATCAGCATGATGATGACAGCAGTTATCCATCCGCCGGTATAATAATCTGTGAAACCCCTGATTGTTTTAAATAAAGGCAGGATAAAAACGGCCAGCATACCTCTTACCATATTGGGAATGGTTGTAGCAGCTGTTGCCCGAAGATTGGTACCAAACTGTTCGGCAGCCATGGTAACAAAAATAGCCCAGAAGCCGGTGCCAAAACCAAGGCCGGCACAAATCCAGTACAGGCTGTTGGCGGTTCCGTTTCTAAGAACCGTAAAAAACAGGACCATGAAAAAGATAGTAATCCCATAAAACAGGAACAATGCTTTTTTCCTGCTCTGCAACCACTGGCTGATGAGCCCGATGAGGATGTCGCCCACAGAAATGGCCGCATAGGCATACATGATTGCTTTACCCGGATCAATTTTTTCTTTGATTCCCATCTTTTCACCAAACTCACCCGAAAATGTAACGAGCACACCGATTACAAACCAGGTTGGCATCCCAATAAATATATTGAGCAGGTAACGTTTAAGCCTGTTCTTATTGGTAAACAGCATGAAGAAATTACCCCGTTGCACTTCCATATTCTTCGCATCATGAAACATACCCGATTCAAATACGGAAATACGCAACAGCAGCAATAATAACCCGAGCCCACCTCCTATGAAATAACAGGTTCGCCAGTCGAAATTTTCTTTCATAACAAACGCAACTACAGCGCCCGTTAACCCTATACCTGCTACCAAAGATGTAGCCACTCCTCTTTTTTCTTTGGAAGTAAGTTCCGAAACCAATGTGATGCCTGCCCCCAATTCTCCTGCCAGACCAAGGCCTGCAATAAAGCGTATCAGTTTATACTGCTCTACATTCTGTACAAATCCGTTGGCGATGTTGGCGAGTGAATATAATATGATGGAACCGAACAACACGCTCAGCCTTCCTTTCCTGTCGCCCATTACACCCCAGATGATTCCACCTATCAGGAGGCCGGCCATCTGCCAGGTGATGATACTTTCCCCATCGATGGTGACCTGTTCTTTAGACAACCCTAATGATTGAAGGCTGGGAACCCTGATGATACTGAATAACAGCAGGTCGTAAATATCAACAAAATAACCGAGAGCGGCTACCAGCACAGCTACACTGAAAATAGAATGTGTTGATTTTTGCATGTACACTTATGAACTTGTGTGAGTTTTCTTTTTTCCGAAAAACAGTTTAATGAAGACCGGAGCTGTTGTTACCAGCACAATTCCTATCACAATTATTTCAAGGTGCTTTTCAAGGTCCAGCCCGAACTGCTGTTTGGTAAATGCGTTCAGGTAATGGCCAATGAATAACATGGAAGTAACCCATGCAATACAACCTACTATATTATAGAAACTGAATTTCTTTTTATCCATACTTACTATACCGGCAACAATAGGAGCAAATGTGCGTATGAAAGGCAGGAACCTGGCAAATACGATGGCCCCGCCGCCGTGTTTCTCATAAAACTCTTTTGCCTGGTAAAGGTATTTTTTCTTGAAAAGGAGCCTGTCTCTCCAGTTAAACATGGCCGGGCCAACCTTTCGGCCGGTCATATACCCTACCGTATTGCCAAGTATCCCTGCTGCGATACACATTCCTGAAATGATCAGCAGGTTTAAAAAATCATTTCCGGTATTCAGTGAAATGGAATCAACCAGCGGGGTGCTTAAAATGCCGGCTACAAATAACAATGAATCTCCGGGAAAGAAAAACCCGATAAACAAACCAGTTTCAGCAAAAATAATAAGCAACAGGAGCCAGATACCGCCATAAAGGATATAGAACATAGGCGTTAGCAGATCGGTCCAGCTAAAATGTTTTTCAACAATCACCGGTTCTCCTTTGCCTACTTCACTGGCTGCGAGTACCCGTTGCTGATAGCCTTCCCTTGTTATCGTTACAGAGTCCCATCCGGTTGCAGGCAATACGATATCGCCATTCTTATCAGAAACATAACTTACATTCCCGATTGTTACCTGTACTTCTGAAACATGCTGTTTATATTGGTTTACCAGGTTAATCCTTATGGAATCCGCGGCCCTTGCCCCCGGTAAACCGGCCAACAATACAATAAGCATCAAAACAACCTGTTTCATATAATTCCTTTGTCTTTTTATCAATAATTCATAAAACCTAATCGTCCAGTTCGCCCTCCCATTTACTTACAACGGCTGTGGCTACACTATTTCCTACTACGTTGGTGGCACTGCGGCCCATATCCAGCAACGGATCGATACCCAACAGGAGAGCAATGCCTGCTTCAGGTATATTGAAAGTTGCCAGTGTACCTGCAATAACAACCAATGATGCCCTAGGCACCCCGGCAATCCCTTTACTGGTAAGCATCAGCACCAGCAGCATGCTTACCTGTGTTGGCAGGTCGAGCTGAATGCCAAAGCTTTGCGCAATAAATATAGATGCGAACGTCATATACATCATACTGCCATCCAGGTTGAATGAATAACCCAGTGGCAAAACAAAACTCACAATCTTGTCTTTACATCCGAATCTTTCAAGCTCCATCATTGTTTTTGGGAATGCAGCCTCACTGCTTGAAGTGCTGAAAGCTAGTAATATCGGGTCCTTAATCCGTTTAATCAAAGTAAATACCCGCTTCTTCAGCACAACAAATCCGGCAAAAATGAGCACCAGCCAAAGTATGATGAGCCCCAAATAAAATTCACCGATAAAGATGGAATATGTTTTTAAGATACCCAGCCCCTGTTTGGCTATAATAGCTGCCATAGCGCCAAAAACGGCCACAGGAGCAAATTTCATCACATAACCGGTCACTTTCAGTATGATATGCGCCACGGCATCCAGTGCTTTAATCACAGGATGGGCAATATCGCCCAATGCTGCTGCAGCTACCCCAAAAAACAAAGAGAAAACAACAATCTGCAGGATCTCGTTCCTGGCCATCGCGTCTGCAAAACTGGCCGGGAAAACATGATAGAAAAAATCTTTTAAGGTAAGGGCCGCTTTATCTATACCCAGGTTACCTGCATTATCGGGAAGTGGCAGGTTCATGGCACTGCCCGGCTGAAAAATATTTACCAGCACCATCCCCAGCAGGAGGCTCATAAGGGAAGCGCTGATAAACCACAACAACGTCTTCCCTCCTATTCTACCTACAGCTTTTATATCGCCCAATTTGGCAACCCCAACCACCAAAGTGGTGAATACAAGCGGGGCAACAATCATCTTGATAAGCCTGATGAATATGTCGGCCAGCAGGCTGAACCATTCCAGTTTTTTATCCCTGGCTTTCAGGCTTGCATTCTTTTGAGCATCCACCAGTTCCTTCTCTTTCACCAAGGCCTTATAAGCGGCATTTGCCGTATCCAATAATACCGACATGCTGTTGGTTATAAGGTTGATAGAGTCTGTATAACCCGATATGCGGTTCATTATTGCTGTAGCATCATTGCTTTCCAGAATGTCATGTTCTGCCGCTTTCTTTTTTGAAACCAATGCATCATGCTGTACGTTCAGCGCATGAAATGCCACACTGTCTTTCGGGGTTTCATAAGCTTTTAAGCTGTTCCTCAACAACTTTTGTGTTAATTCGGCCTGCATGATACGGGCGTTTTCATTACCCACATATTGCTTGTTGAGGATAAACCCGGCTACAATGCCCAATAATAACGCTATCCCTATATATAATGTAAGCCTGCTTTTTTTAGACTTGCCCTCTTCCATATTAGAAAATTATTGTCGCAATATATGATATAATGCTTGTTAAGCACATACGGCATTACAAAAATGTATCAATGGTTGCTGTAATAAAATTATATTGCTTATTTTTCCATTACATTTAAAATAAAAATCAACTAACTGTATGAGTTTATTTGTAAGAAAACCCATGGCTGCCCTTTTAAACGAAGCCGACGAAACCGGAAGCCATACCCTTAAAAGGACCCTGGGTGCAGGCGGGCTTGTTGCTTTGGGAATAGGAGCAATCATTGGTGCAGGTTTATTTTCAATTACCGGAATGGCTGCAGCTAATCATGCCGGTCCGGCAATTACCATTTCTTTTGTGGTTGCCGCACTGGGTTGCCTGTTTGCCGGACTTTGCTATGCAGAATTTGCTTCCATGATTCCGGTAGCCGGCAGTGCATACACCTATTCTTATGCCACCATGGGTGAATTTATAGCGTGGATAATAGGTTGGGACCTGGTACTGGAATACGCCGTAGGTGCAGCAACGGTAGGCATTAGCTGGAGCAGGTACCTGGTAAAGTTCCTCGAAGGTTTCGATATCCATCTGCCCGCAAGCCTTACCGTTGGACCCTGGGATGGCGGCATTATCAACCTGCCAGCTGTATTCATAATCGTTTTAATGAGCTTATTGCTAATAAAAGGCACAAAGGAAAGCGCCACTGTAAATGCAATTATTGTTTCATTGAAAATTACCGTTGTTATTGTATTCATCATCCTGGGATGGAAATACATCAACAATACCAATTACACGCCTTATATACCCGATAACAGCGGCAAATTCGGCGATTTTGGATTCAGCGGAATTATCCGGGCGGCGGCGATTGTGTTTTTTGCATACATAGGATTTGATGCAGTAAGTACGGCAGCCCAGGAAGCCAAGAACCCAAAACGGGATATGCCCATCGGCATCCTGGGTTCACTGGCCATTTGTACCATTTTATATATCCTGTTTGCACACGTGATGACAGGTGTTACCAGTTACACTTCTTTTGCAGGAAAAGATGGTATTGCTCCAGTAGCCATTGCCATCGACCATATGGGTACTGCCGGCGCTGATGGAATTGTAAAACCTGATTACCCCTGGCTGAACAGGGCAATCGTAGTGGCCATCCTGGCAGGATACGCTTCTGTTATCCTGGTAATGCTTATGGGCCAGACACGCGTTTTCTTCAGTATGAGTAAAGACGGTCTTATCCCTAAAATATTTTCAACTGTTAACCCAAAGACTCAAACTCCTGCAAAAAGCAATTTGTTGTTCATGCTGTTTGTAAGTTTGTTTGCAGCGTTCGTTCCTGCAAGGGTTGTAGGTGAAATGACAAGTATCGGCACTTTATTCGCCTTTATCCTGGTATGCGTTGGCGTATGGGTGATGAGAAACAAAATGCCTGATGTTCCCAGGGCATTTAAAACACCTTTGGTACCGCTGGTTCCTATATTGGGGATTGCCGTTTGCCTGTTCATGATGGTATTCCTTCCCATGGATACCTGGATCAGATTACTTGTTTGGATGCTCATAGGAATGGACATTTACCTGGTGTATGGCGCCAAACACAGCCACCTGGGAAATGGAACAGATAACAGGAAAGGCATGAGGATTGCCCGGTATACAAGTATTGCATTATGCCTGCTCCTGGTAGTTGCCGGATTCTTACATCAATATACCGCTGGTTTTGATACAGACAGGACCTTGTTTTACATTTCAATCATTTTTGCTGCTGTTCACCTGGTGGTATTCGGAAGAAAATTAGGCAGGCCGGAACCTGCAGCTTAAAACATTACATAAAAAAAGTCCCGGTTGTTAACCGGGACTTTTTTATTCAACCTCTATTTCATCTACAAATATATGGGAGGCGCCGCCAGCACCGGTGTGCCATTGGGGCAAATTGCCATACTGAACGGCTTTTATCCTGATAAACCTCGCTGTTGTTGCTGCAAAACTGGGTTCCAGTTTCATTACCTGCGGCTCTTCATCTTCAATATACAGGTACTCCTTACCGCTATAAATTGGCCTGTAAACCATCCCGTCAGAAGACACTTCGATCTGTACCTGTTTTGGCATTATTATCCATGATCTTGTATCCTGTAAAAAACCGATCCTGATCCTGGATACCGGCCTCACCGATTTTAAGTCAACAATCACATCCATATCCGTGTGCTGGTATCCCTGCCAGTTACCTTTCCGCCAGTCAATAGTGCCATGTATTCCGTCAATCAGGCCTTCCACACCTCCGGCATCATATTGCTGCTCATAGGCTACATTGTATTTCACTGTCCAGTTATGAGGCTGTTTACGGTATTCAGCCCGGGTTACAAAACTGGCAACCCCTTTTTGATTGATGGCAATCGCTTTAACAACCGCAGACCTGTTAATGGTAACTGGCATTTTATATAACCTGCTTTTAATTGTTGGTTCGGTGCCATCTGTTGTATAAAAAATACGTACGTTCTTTTCTGCTGAGGTGATTATAATTTTCTTGTTTCCTTTAAAAGGAATAGCACCTCCATTGATCACAGGATTTATCACTATTTTCAAACTGCCTGCATATGGTCCGGTTAATTGTTTGGCTTCAACCGGCAATAACTTGCCCGGTTTGTCGCCCATCATAAACGTAATAAGGCCACCGTTGGCAATATCACCATGCTTTAGATATGCCGAATCCCATTGTGTAGGTTTCATTTTAGCGGCAGTACTGAGCAATGCCTGCTGTATATATATATTTTTTCCACCTGCACCGGGTGCATTTATGATAAAGGATTTTTCATTTTCCAGGTTGATGGTCACGAGCGGAAATACAGGGGAACCGATCATGTAATAGGGAGAACCCGGTGTAACCGGATAGAAGCCCAATGCACTTAACACGTACCAGGCGCTCATTTGTCCGCAATCTTCATTACCAATTAAACCATCAGGTGCATCAAGGTACATATCAGTCATGATCCTGTTTACCAGTTGTTGTGTTTTATATGGCTTACCGGTGTAATTATACAGGTATGCAATATGATGGCTGGGTTCATTTCCGTGTGCATACTGGCCAATAAGTCCGGTGATATCGCTTTGATTTCTGCCGGTTGTTTGTTGCGGTGCAGCAAAAAGGGAATCAAGTTTTTGTTCCAGTTTTTTTGATCCACCTGTAAGTTCAAGGTATCCTTTAATATCCTGCGGAAAGTAAAACGAATACTGCCAGCTATTGGCTTCCGTAAAATGGTTATTCACTTCCCGTGGGTCGAAGGGATGCAGCCAATCGCCATTTTTACGGGGGCGCATGAATCCTGTTGCAGCATCCAGGGTATTCTTATAATATTGAGACCGCCTGGTATAATCCCGGTAATCTTTTTCATTCCCGGTAAGTTTTGCATACTGTGCAATACACCAGTCATCATATGCATATTCAAGGGTTTTGCTAACACTTTCTGATTCGTCATCTGTTTCCATCAATCCGTTTCTTATATATGCCGGAAGCCCGAAGTGGTTCCAGTTGGCGCTTTTCTTCATGGCTTCCAATGCAAGTTTTATATCAAACCCGGTGATACCTTTTACATATGCATCGGTTATTACCGGTATGCTGTGGTAACCAATCATGCAATCTGTTTCACAACTGGCCAGTTCCCATACAGGCAGCCTTCCACCCTGCTGGTATTGTACCAGGAAGGTTTTAATATAATCAAGTGTACGGTTCCTGTCGATGATACTGTACAGCGGATGTGCGGCACGATAAGTATCCCATAATGAAAACACTGAATAGTATGTAAACCCTGCTGCCATATGTATCTTTCCGTCCATGCCCCGGTATTGCCCGTCTACATCCATATTTATATTAGGTACGATAGCAGTGTGATACAGAGACGTATAGAATATGCGCAGTTTGGTTGTATCTTCAGACCTCACTTCAATCTTTGCTAATTCAGATTCCCATTTTTGCTCAGCGGCTGTTTTCACGGCTTCAAAATCCCAGCCCGGCATTTCAGCTTCCAGGTTACGTGTGGCACCTTCTATGCTTACAGGCGATAAGGCCACTTTTACATAAACATCGCTGGAAGCTGGCAGGTTGAAACTCATATATGCTTTCAGGTTTTTGGATGAGGCATACCTGCTTTTTTCATCCGGCACTTCATCTTTCCAGATACCGCTTTTTGCAAACGGGCTGGAGAACTTCATGACAAAATACACATATTGGTTGCTTGCCCAGGATTTGCTCCTACGCAATCCCGTTATGGTTACGCTGTCAACGATTGTCATGTAAGATTCCAGCACTTCATCACGATGAACGAGGTCGAGAATAATGGCATTATCTGTTACTGATGAAAATGTATAGTGATGCATCCCGGCACGCTCAGTGGCAGTAAATTCAGCCTGGATACCGTCATCAAGCAGCTTAACACTATAATAACCTGCCGTTGCTTTTTCCTGGGCATGACTAAAAGCTGAACCGTATATTTTATTGTCAGGAGATGGCTGGCCGTTCATAGGCATCAGCAGAATGTCACCGTAATCGCTTACGCCGGTACCACTGAGATGGGTATGCGAAAATCCGTAGATGAAGCTGTCGGAATAATGGTATCCGCCGCATCCGTCCCAGCCGGTAAGCCTGGTATCGGGGCTTAGCTGAACCATCCCATGCGGCACGGTTGCTCCCGGGTAAGTATGCCCATGCCCGCCGGTACCAATAAACGGATTTACATATTGAACATATCCCTGCTGG
>WBZP01000720.1_pt1 | contig 43483 bp, 39 predicted proteins | sample 5204301 | NCBI WGS metagenome assembly WBZP01 (sample SAMN12412401, study PRJNA552823) | activated sludge metagenome | isolation source: activated sludge from nitrification reactor of wastewater treatment plant... | place: USA: Pennsylvania | collected 2017
CGGTTCCCGCTGATCGGCGACGGCGAGAATCGGCGTTCGATGGTCGACGTGGATCGGTTGGCATCGGCCGCCTGGCACGCGCTGCGGGCAGACACCGTTGGCGTGCGCCCCTACTGGGTCGCTGACGGACAGCCATACACGATGAACGAGATCCTGGCCGCCGTTCGGGAGGCCGCGCGGCTTGAGGGCCTGCCGGTCACGGAGGGCGCCGTGCGGCTGCCCGCAATTGCTGGCCGGATTGCCTACCGTGCGGATGCCATGCTGCAGCGATTCGGCCGGTACCAGCAGGAGATCCACGTGGCTGGTGAGCTGGACAGAACGATCGCGTGCCGTGTGGACGGGGCGGTCCGGGACCTTGGATTCGTGCCCGCCGTCGACTTGGTTGAGGGGATGCGGCGGAGCTACAGGTGGGGCCTTGAGAACGGTCAGGACGTCTGATGCGTGCGGTAGTGACGGGGGGTTCAGGCTACTTCGGAAATGTGATGTGCGAGTCCCTGGTGGCGACCGGGCACACGGTCACCAACCTCGACATCAGCGCGGTCGACCTGCCGGGGGTGCGGTTCGCCGCGTGTGACATCCGGGATCGCGTCGGCGTGCGGGAGGTGTTCGAGGGCGCGGACATCGTGTTCCACAACGTCGCCCAGGTCCCGCTGGCACGCGACCCGGAGCTATTCGACTCCGTGAACTGCGAGGGGACCGCATCGATGCTGTGGGCCGCTGAGCGTGCGGGCGTGCAGAAGGTGGTCTACACGTCGTCCTCAGCCGTGTTCGGGATCCCCGCCGCGAATCCCGTCACGGAACAGACGCCGCCGCATCCGCTGGAAGCCTACGGACGGGCGAAGCTGGACGGCGAGTTGTTGTGCCAGGCCGCGGTCACCCGTGGCCTGGACGTCACGGTGATCCGGCCGCGCACCATCGTGGGCCATGGCCGACTGGGGATCTTCGCGATTCTGTTCGACTGGGTCGCTGACGGGGTGGACGTGCTGGTTTTCGACGGGGGTCACAACCGCTACCAGTTCGTGCATGCGGCGGATCTCGCCGCGGCGTGCCTGGCTGCGGGGCAGCGACCCGGACCGGCCACCTTCAACATCGGGGCCCAGCAGTTCGGGACGATGCGCGAGACCCTGCAAGCGTTGTGCGATCACGCTGGAACCGGTGCGGGGGTGCGTTCGGTCTCGAGCCGGGTGGCGGCACCGGCGATGAAGGTCGCCTCCCGCTCCGGACTGGCCCCGTTCGCCGACTACCACTGGCTCATGTACGCCAAGGAACTGTGGTTCGACACCACTGCCGCCCAGCGCGACCTCGGCTGGCACGCGCAGTTCTCCAACGCGCAGATGATCTGCGAGGCCTACGACTGGTTTCTCGCGAACCGGGCGCAGGTGGGTCTGGCCGGGCCCAGTCACCACCGGTCAGGGGTGAAGCAGGGGGTGCTGTCTGTACTCAAGCGGGGGCTGAGGCGGCTCTAGGCGCGCGACTAGAAGAAGACCCACCTCTTGTAGGCGAAAAACCGGCCCACCGTGGCGACGGCGGTCGCCACTGCTTTGATGAGGTTGAGCCACAGTGCGCCGGGCTCCCACATGATCTCCGCGGCCACCACGATCACCTCGATGAATGCCACGGCAAGCAGGTTGATTCCGGCGAACGCGGAGTACGCATGGAGCAGCGACTTGATCTCGCGGTGGGCGAAGGTCCACTTGTAGTTGCCCACGAAGGCGAAGGTCATGGAGACGAAGAGAGCGACGGCGTTCGCCGCCCAGACTGGCCAGCCTACGAGCAGGAGCGCATTGAAGAGCACGAAGTCGAGGATGACCGCAAGGACACCAACGACGAGGAAACCGCCGACCTCCTTGCGGTGGGTGCCGGTGGGTGCCTGTCGGAGCTCGACCATCAGCTTCTCTCCTCTGCCGGAAGTACCGGGGGCCGGTAACCGAAGCCCGAGAGAAAGCCCCCGACAAGCTGCAGTCGCCTGCGCGCGGGCTGGGTCGTGCTGGCGGCCGCGATGGCGGTGTCTCGCGTCGCAGAAAGCAGGCCCCGGACATCGCGAAGCGACACGGATGCGCTCACGCGGTTGCGCAAACCCCGGACATGGTGCTCGATGTCGTCGTCGGTCGCCTGCCACGGAAGTGCCCCCTCGTTGTGGGCGGGCAGATGCTTCACGATGCTGTTCATGCTGCAGATCCCCGGACCATAGGTCCCCCGCAGCCGCAAGGTGTACTCGGTGTCGTCGTACCACTTGAAGTAGCCGACGTGCGGCAGCCCGAGGGCGCGAATGTGTTCGGCGGGGATGAGCACCGAGACGAACGACGCGCTGTCCACATCGACCACCGACCGGCCCAGGCGGGCGGCTGATTCGTTCCAGAGGGCGTTGGCACGAGGTATGTTCATGCGGGCAACGGAACCGTCGCGCCAGACCACCATCGAGCAAGTGAACGCCGGGCGACGGCCACCACGGGTGGCGACCTTGGTGTCCTCGATGAGGAACTCGAGAGCGCTCTGACTGGCAATCGCGTCGTCGTCCATCAACCAGACCGAGTCCGCGCCCGCCGCCAGGGCGGCCTTCATGCCCACGGCGAAGCCCAGCGCGCCCCCGTAGTTCCTATTCAGCCGGTGCACCTGATGAGGGAGGTTCCAGGAGCGATCGGTGAGGAAGGCGGCCGTGTCGTCGGTCGAGGCGTTGTCGATGACGATGATGAGGTCGGGGCGGTGGGTCTGGGCCTCGATCGCCGACAGGCAGTTCGAGAGCAAGTTGCGCCGGTTGTATGTCACCACCACGGCCGCTACCGCGTGTGAACCCTGACCTCCTGCTGGCACGCGGTCATTCTTGCAGATCATCTAGCGCAGGGGTGGCCGCGAGTCGCCGCGACCAGGCGGGGATGTCGCCGGGTGGCACCAGCCATCCGCGGCCAGGGGTCACGATCTCCGGCAGCCCTCCGATATCACTGGCCAGGACGGGCCGGCCGGCAGCGTGCGCTTCGAGGGCGATGGTGGGGTAACTCTCCGGATGCACGCTGGGCACCGCCACGGCATCGCACGCATAGATGTAGGGCCACACGTCGTCCACCTCGCCGACGACATGAACTTGGGAGGAGACCCCTGCGGACTCGATGGCCTCCAGCACGTCCACACCTTCGCCGGACGGCGGCGGTCCGCCCAGAAGCAGCAAGTGAGTGCCCGTGCCCCGCAGTGCACCCAGGAGTTGACCGATGCCCTTGCCGGGCGTCCAGCGTCCCGCGTAGAGGATCAGTGGGCCAGTTGAACGGATGCCGCGCCGAATCTCGCGCGATCGTGCGCGGTCCTCAGGCTGCGCGATCACGGAATGGCGGCGGACAACCGCGCGACGGCGCAACACCTCGGGAAGGGCGCGTCGGGTCGCCGAGGCAACGGTCACGACCACGTCGGCGGGGGTGCACATCGGAGTCAGTACCCGCCGCTCGAAGGCCCCCCAGGTTTCGTGGATGTGTAGCGTGGTCGGGATACCCAGGGCGCCAGACACCCGTACGGCGGGGGCGAGTGCCGAGGTGTTGACGTAGACCTCGGACGGGCGAAGAGCTCGCAGCGCAGGGCCCAGACGCAGGGCCCTCGTCGCCACCGCGGCGATGTCTCGAGGATTCGCGTAGGCACGGCGAAGTACCGGCAGTGGGAACCGCTGGCTGACCACACCCATTGCCTCCAACTCGCGGCTGAGGCCTCGGGTGGGGTAGTGCACGTCTGTGGGCAACCACACGACCACCTCCTGCCGGTGACGCATCCGGTCGACCACCGACAGCAGCACCCGATCGGCGCCGTACAACTCGTCAGAGGGGTGCAGCACGAGGATCACTGCCTCATTGTGTCCTGCCGCTACACGAGCATGGGTCGGCGGAGACATATTGTGACGTCTGTGAGCGTCGTCGAGGTCGTCAACCGCCGCGAACCGTTCTGGCGCGGCTTCTGGGCGGCTGTGCGAGATATCTGGCGCGCGCGCCTGCTTCTGGCGAGCCTGATCCGCAAGGAACTGAGTATTCGCTATCGAGGCTCGGTCCTGGGAATCCTGTGGACGATGATCAAGCCGCTGGTCCAACTCGGCGTCTATGGGCTCGTGCTCGGTGTGTTCCTCGGCTTCGGTGACGAGATCGAGGACTTCGGGTTCTTTGTCTTTTGCGGGCTGATGATCTTCGGTCTGTTCTCTGAGGCTGTGACCCTGGGAACGACATCAATCCTGTGGAACGCCCCGCTGGTCAAGAAGGTCGCCCTGCGTCGGGAGCTCCTTCCGCTGTCCACCACCGGCGTTGCCCTGGTCAACTTCTCGTTCCAGGCGGTCGTCCTGATCGCTGCTATGGCGACCACCGGACGATGGCCTTCGCTGCGCAATGTGGCGTTTGTGATCCCGGCTGTGCTCATCGTGTTGCTGCTCGGACTTGCCTGCGCAATGCTGTTGGGTGCGCTCAACGTATACGTACGTGATGTGCAGTTCATCGTCGATGTGGGACTCTTGCTGCTCTTCTGGCTAACGCCTATCCTGTACGGCTGGTGGACGGTCCAGCAGACGTTCGCCGACTTGGGGCTGCCCGACTGGGCATTCGACGTGTACATGGCGAATCCCTTGGCGGCGGCGGGGGTGGCCTTCCAGCAGGGGGCTTGGCCCGGCACGCCCCCGCAGGAGTACTTCGACAGCGTCTTTGCGCTGAGGCTGTGGGCCACGGTCGCGGTGTGTGCGGTGCTGGTTTGGCTGGCACAAAGGGTTTTCAATCGGCTGCAAGAGAACTTCGCGGCGGAGCTGTGATGCGCCCACCAGCTCTGGAGATCGACCACGTCACCCAGCGGTTCTCGCTGCGCCATGAGAAGACCCTGCGAGGGTTGTTTGTGACCAAGGTCCTGCGGCGTCATGCGACGAAGGAGAACTTCACGGCCCTCGACGACATCACCGCCGACCTCGCCGCGGGATCGACGATTGGATTGATCGGCCACAACGGGTCGGGAAAGAGCACACTGCTCAAGATCATCGGCGGTGTCCTTACGCCCACCACCGGTGAGGTCCGGCGCCGCGGGAGCTTGGCCGCGCTCTTGGAACTGGGCGCAGGCTTCCACCACGATCTGACCGGACGCGAGAACGTCTTCCTGAACGCCGAGGTCCTCGGGATCCCGCGGGGTGTCGCGAGGCAGCGGTTCGATGAGATCGTCGACTTCAGTGGGGTCGAGCAGTTCATCGACACCCCCATGAAGTTCTACTCCAGTGGGATGTTCGTGCGCTTGGGTTTTGCCGTGGCGATCTTTGCTGAGCCCGACATCCTCCTCGTAGATGAGGTGCTCGCTGTCGGGGACGAGGCGTTCCAGCACAAATGCCTTGATGTGGTGCGACGGTTCCAGGAGCAGGGGCGCACGATCGTGCTGGTCACGCATGACATGCGGCAAGTCGAGGACTTCTGCGACCGGGTGATCCTGCTGGATCACGGACGGGTGGTCTCGGACGGGGAGCCGAGGCGAGTCATTGCGGACTTCCGTGGGCTGTTCGGGCATGCTGAGCCCCGTGAGCGGGCGGTGCCGCCGGTGACCGTCTCGGATATCGAAGTGGAGGCTGTGGCCACGGGCAGTACGACGGACGTACGTGTCGTAGCCGGCTTCAGCGGGCACTCGACGTCATTCCAGCCGCGAGTAGAGGTGCTCAGTGGTTCCGGGGGGCTCCTCTACGCAGTGACGGGTACGGACATCGGGCTTGCGACCGAGATCGATGGCTCCAGGCGCTTACGAGTCGAATTGCCCAACCTGCCCCTCTCCGGGGGGGAATACCGTGTGGTGGTGAGTGCCTGCGATGTGGCATCTGGACGGGTGTGGCACACCGACGGAACCGGTCGGCTGGTTCTTCCGCGCGATGCTGGGCATGCGCCCCTGACAACGCCCGCCCGGGGCAGAGAGTTGCCCTGACGTCAGGGGCTCGCAGGCCGGTACTCCAAGCGCTGGAACAACGCCTCGGCGTCGACGACTCGCAGTCCCACCATCCCCGTTTGGTGGGTGCTGTCCCAGGCCTCCACGGATGTGTCGCCCACGCTGGCCCGCAGCCGATCGCCGACGGCGACCACCTCGAGCCGATAGCGGCCGTCCGGCGCGGGGTCTAGGTGGGTGCTCGTGAGTTCCCGCCACGTTGAACCGTCCGTGCACCCGATCAGCAGGCGCCTGTCCTCGGGGATGACCCCGGCGAAGTAGCCCCGCTGCGCGTCGTATCCGATCGCTGGCTCAAGTGTGCGAAACAGGACTCCGACGTCGCGCTGATCCGCTGCCGTCACGAACTCGACAACGACTGACAGATCGGAAGGCGCAGGGTCGGTCAGCAGCAGTTTCTCGCCGCACCGGAACAGGTTGGCGGGCTGCCTGGGAGGCCGGCCCAGCACGAGACCCTCCCGGTCGAATTCGAGCAACTGGTGGTGTCCGAGGTAGTACATGTCCGAGGCTGCCGTCGCGAGCTCGAGGTTGCGTTCGGGTCGACCTTGTGGGATCACCGACCCCCGCGGACAGGGAACCACTGGAGCGGGGGCGCCGGCGACAGGTCTGCCTCGGTGCCACGAGAACGGCTGGATCGCGACGACGCGCGCCCACCCGGGTTCCGCGTTCAGCTTGGCGTGGTAGGCCAGCCAGTGCTGTGAACCGTCCGGCGATCTCACGACGCTCGCGTGGCCGACCCCCGGCATATCCACACTGCTGGCAAGCAGCGGCGCAGGGTGCTTGACCCATGACGACGGGTCGAGGGGGTTGTCGCCGCGCAACTCCATACGCCCGATGCAGTAGTTCGGGAGCCAGGAGGCACTCGCCGAGAAAAACAGATGCAGGCGACCTTCGTGCGACACCGCCTGCGGTGCCTCGTTGAGACCCCGCCCCCCGGGCTCGACGCGTTCCCAATCGAAGTCGTCGTTCTCGGCGATGCGTACCCTCGGTCCGCTGACCGTGAGGGGATCGGCCATAGGTGCCGCGTAGAGGTTCTGGACGTCATCGTCCGATTCCCACCCCGACCAGAATGCGTACAACTGCCCCTCGTACTCGTGCACAGTGAAGTCGATCGCCCACCGATTGGCGTCTTTGAGTCCGGGGTCGTCGCCGGTGTAGAGCGGCCCCTGCACGTCGTACGGGCCGAACGGGTCTTCCGGATGTCCAACGAGGACGTAGGCACGGTGGTTGCGGTTGTCTCCGTCGGAAGCCGCGAAGTAGATGTGCCAACGCCCCCCGACGTGGTGCAGTTCGGGCGCCCAGACCTCCTGGGAGACCGGTCCTGTCGCAGGCGCGGTCCACACGACCTGCTTGACGCCGGGTGCGTGAAGGTGCGGGCCGCGGTGCAGAGCGACGCCGCGATTGCCGTCTGCGAAGCACCACAGGTACTCCTCCTCGTACCGGATGACCCAGGGGTCGGCGCCCTCGAGAATGGGATTGCGGATGCTGGGTTCAACGGTGCTCAGGGGGGTCGGGTACACGCCGTGACGGTAGCAGGCGGGGGCCGTGAGTTCTGGCGGATGGCCCTGGTGTGGTCAGACGCCGCTGGCGACCTCGCTGTGCTGGGATTCCTCAGCGAGGTCCGGATCGGAGTCGTCCCTATGTCTCCTGCCACGGCGACGCAGAATCTCGAGGACCACGGCTAGTGTCAGGCCTGCCAGAAGTACTCCAGCGCCGAGGGGCAATCCGGGTGTTCGATACCGCACTTCCAGCGTGTGCCTTCCTCCTGGGACCGTGATCTCTACCAGTCCGGCCGGCCCGATGGTGGGCACGACGGTTTGTCCATCGATCGACGCCTCCGCACCCGGCCACGCGAGACGGTTGAACACGACCCTGCCTCCAGAGTTGCTGTCCACCGTGGCACCGTCAGTCGAACTCTGGGTGACACGTACCCCCCGGGTGGCAATGGCTCGGCCCGTTGGCAGGGGTGCGTCCCGTGTCCACACCACGACGCTCGGGGTGTCGTTCAGGACGCGCCATCCTTCTGGAGGGAGGTCGCGTTGTCCACCGGGTACCAAGGACTTCTGGATTGAGAGTGTGCTGACGGCCAGCGTGTCGACCAGCGGCTGCGGGTATTCCGCACTCGTGGGCTGCCACAGCCGCCCGAAGGCCTCAGGACACACCGAGCCGCGGTAGTCGATGCAGAGGGCCTGCTCAAATGCCTGGAAGCCGATGCCGGTGTAACGGTTGATGGCCGGGTAGTGCACCAGGGCGGGTTGGCTTCCGAAGACGATTTCACCGCTACGCACCTCGTCCGGCGTTCTTCTTGTGAAGTCGGCGAGTTGCAGGTAGAGACCCCGGTATTCGCGCCCGATCTCGGCGAGCTGAGACTGGGTGTCCGCCGGCTTCTCTGGCTCCCCGAGCATGGACCGGGGGAAGACGACGGCTTGGAAAGTCATGACCAGTGCGGTACCGAGTACCAGCACCGCGGCAAGCCACGTCGTTCCTCCATGCTGCCAAGCGAACCAAGCGCACAGCAACAGCGCGACTGTCAGGATCGTTGCGATCAGATGTATCGGGAGCAGCGACCCTTCCGGCCAGACGGCCCATGCCAGGTAGGCGCCCAACAGCGCGAGTCCCAGCGTGAATACCGCGCGGAGTCTCCGATGGTCGCGCGCCAGCCCGGCCGTCGCGGCGACGGCGAATGCCACTGCGACGGCCAGGTACAGGTACTCGATAAGGCGCAGTGGCCAGCGGAAGAGCCATAAGTTGGACGGGCCCAGAACGAGGAGCAGGAAGAGGCCCCCCGTGAAGAGAATGCCGGTGCGTTCCAGCAGTGCCACACCAGCAGCTCGCCATCGGATCCAGGGCAGCAGGGGGACGAGGAACCAGGCGAGGTAGGCCACGGGTTTGGTCTCCCGCAATGCGCCGCCCCAGTTGGTGATCGCGGGCACGTAGGAGACCGCTGACGAGGTGAGCAGGTCGCCGATGCCCGGCACCATGAAGGTGTCGTTGGCGATGGCTGCAAGAGTCTGCCGATTGCTGACGGGAACAGCCGCCAGTAAGGGCAGATAGACCAGCAGGGCTGCGGCCACGCCTGACATCGAGCGCAGCCCGACACGCACGGTCTCGCGAAGGTCGCGAGCCGCGAGGCTCTCGCCCATCAGCCCCAGCGCCACGATCAGCATCCCAAGAGCGGCGTAGGGATTGCCGGTAGTGATAGCCAAGAAGCCGGCCACGAAGACCCAGAGCGGGGATCCCTGATGACGTTGTGCGTGGGCCATCGACCACCAGAAGTAGGTGACCCACGTGAAGGCGGCCAACCCCACCGGCCATCCGGACGCCTCATATCTCAAGGTGAAACCCGAGAAGGGAACTGCTATCGCTACCGCTATGGCGATCCAGATCGCCGCGTCGTAGGTCCGCGCCAGCCCGTAGACGCCGATCGCCAGCAGTACCAGGAACAAGACCGATACAACGGCTCCTGCGAGCGCCAGGTTGTCGATGCCGGAAGCGATGAACCAGGTCGCCCAACTCGCAGGGTTCCAGACGCCCGCTGCAGCTTCGCCGGCGAAGTTGCCGCCGGCCCACGCCAGCGGGTCCATTAGCGGAATCTGTGAGTTGCCCTCGACGTAGCGGCCCAGGAGGACCCATAGGGGTCCGAAGGACTCGACCTGGTCGCCGATGTAGTAGAACCTGTGGTCCCACACCAGCGGCCACAGACCCACGAGCCCCGTGATGACCGCCACCAATGCCATGGCAGGGGCGTCCGGTCGGCTCCACGGTCGGCGACCAAGGGTTGCCGGGACATCACCGGCCACAAGCCCTCCCGAATGTGCGACGCTGCAGCAGCCTATCAGTGGCCCCACGGCTGCCGGTTCCGACGGCGTGGTGACCCGACGATCGTCGCGCACCCCGTCGGGTACCGTGGATGGGGCTACAGATCCTGGAGGGGGCTGCTCGTGATACCCGTGGCGAAGCCGATCGTCGGTGAGGAAGAACGTGCGGCCGTCGATGCCGTGCTTGCCGGTGGTGGACTCGCACAGGGCCCCAACGTGGCCGCCTTCGAGGAGGCGTTCTCGGCCTGGGTGGGTGGCCGGACCTGCGTGGCAGTGAACTCCGGAACCTCCGCGCTGCACCTAGGAATGCTCGCGGCCGGGATCGGGCCCGGCGATGAGGTGATCGTTCCTTCGTTCACGTTCGCCGCCACCGCGAACTCGGTGCGGTTGACCGGTGCCAGCCCGGTGTTCGTCGACATCGACCCGGTGACCTTCTGCATGGATCCAAAGGCCGCGGCCGCAGCGGTGGGGCCGGCAACGAAGGCCATCATGCCGGTTCACCTCTACGGTCACCCTGCGGACATGACGGAACTCACTGCGCTTGCCGACTCCAAGGGCCTTCTCCTTATCGAAGATGCCGCGCAAGCCCACGGCGCATCCTGGCAGGGCCGCGCAGTCGGATCCTTCGGAACGTGTGCTGCGTTCAGCTTCTACCCCACGAAGAACATGACCTCCGGTGAGGGCGGAATGGTCACCACTGGTGACCCTGGACTGGCTCGTACCGTGCGGCTGCTGCGCAACCAGGGCATGGAGGCCCGGTACCAGAACGAGATCGTAGGCCTAAACAACCGCATGACCGACATCCATGCCGCGATCGGCCTGGTGCAACTGGAGAAACTCGCGGGATGGACGCAGGCGCGGCGCGCGAATGCTGCCTTCCTGTCGCAGAACCTCGATGGCGTAATCGTCCCCACTGAGGCCCCGGGAGCCGTACACGTCTACCACCAGTACACGGTCCGCGTTCCAGGTGATCGTGACCAGTTCGCCGCGAGGTTGGCCGCACGGGAGGTCGGCTCGGGTGTCTACTACCCGATTCCCGTGCATCGGCTGCCGTCGTTCGGTCTGGATGTGGACCTGCCAGTGACCGAGGAGGTCGCGGCGGACTGCCTGTCATTGCCGGTGCACCCGTCGTTAAGTGAGCAGGACCTCGAAGTGATCGTGGGGGCGGTCAACGAAGTTGCCAAGGAGATGCTCTGATGGATGTGCGTGCGGCGGTGGTCGGTCTTGGTCATATGGGGCGCAATCATGCCCGAGTGCTCGGCAGCGGGGCCGTGGAAGGGGTTGAACTAGTCGCTGCGATGGACACCCAGGGCGATCGTTTCGGCGCCGCCAAGTACGTTCCCGTAGTCGGCTCCATCGAGGAGCTGCTGGAATTCGGCATCGACTACGCGGTCATTTCGGTGCCCACGGTTGCGCACGAGTCGGTGGCCGTTGCGCTCTCTGAGGCCGGGGTTCACACCCTGATCGAGAAGCCGTTGGCCCCGAGTACGGAATCCGCCCGACGGATCCGGGACGCATTCGCGGGCACAGGTCTGGTGGCCGGGGTAGGACACGTCGAGCGCTTCAACCCTGCGTTGCGGCAGATGCGCGCCCGCATCGCCTCCGGGGAGCTGGGGGCGGTATTCCAGATCGGCACTCGCCGGCAGGGCCCGTTCCCCGCCCGCATCGCCGACGTCGGCGTAGTGGCTGACCTGGCGGCACACGACATCGACCTCACCGCCTGGCTGACGGACTCCCAGTATGTGTCGGTGAGTGCCCACACGGCTCACAAGAGCGGTCGCGAGCACGAGGACCTCATCGCCGGCATCGGGGTACTGGCGAACGGCGTGGTGACGAACCATCTGGTGAATTGGCTCTCGCCGTTCAAGGAGCGTTCCACGATCGTCCTTGGTGAGAAGGGCATGCTTGTTGCCGACACCCTTACTGCGGATCTCACGCTCTACCGCAACGGCACGATAGAGAGCGAGTGGGAGGCACTCGGCGTGTTCCGCGGCGTGACCGAGGGCGACAGCATCCGCTTCGCATTTCCCAAGCCGGAACCTCTGCTGGTCGAACACGAAGCCATGCGCGACGCGATCGCGGGGAAGTCCTCGGACATCGTCGGCCTCGACGAGGGCACCCGGACGGTGGTGGTGGTGGAGAGCATGCTCACCTCGGCTAGGGAGGACCGCACCGTCCACCTCGCGGATGTGGCGCTGTGAATCGTATCCACCCGACAGCGCAACTGATCGGCGATGTGCAATTGGGTGATGACAATGTCATCGGTCCATACGCGGTACTCATCGGGCCGGCCAGGATCGGCAGTCGTAACTGGATCGGACCCGGGGTCTGGCTGGGGACACCCGGCGAGCAGCGGGGAGGGCCGCACCCGGCCTTCTGGGAGCCGGGTCAGGAACTCGCCGGCTTCACTGTCGGCGACGACTGTGTGATCCGGGAGGGGGTGTCGTTACAGGTCTCAGCGGGCCAGCCGACCGTGATCGGGGATCGGTGCTATCTCATGACGAAGACGCACGTGCCGCACGACGCCCGCCTCTGCGACGACGTGACTGTCGCGGTCGGCGCGGTGATTGGTGGCCACAGCATCGTCCAGGAGGGTGCCAACATCGGGCTCAACGCCGCCTTGCACCAATTCACTGTGATCGGCGCGGGCGCGATGGTGGGGATGGGCTCGATCGTCACGAAGCACGTTCCGCCCTTCGCCATGGCGTTCGGCGTACCCGCACGGGTGCGGGGTGCCAACAGGGTGGGGCTGTTCCGCAGGGGAGTGGACGAAGAAGCGATCGCCCTGCTGCAGGGGCAGCTCGTCGCCGGTGGCACGGATTACCCCCCGGCGTTGCATTCCTACGCCGCTGCCTTCGAGGAGGCTGTCGCGGCGGTGGGTCACTAGCAGGGCGGATCGGCTGTGGTGGACCGTGGGCTACCCTGGTGGAGGTTGCCTGCTGGGGCGGGAGCTGTACGACGTTCGGGCACGCATGTGAGGAGAGTCGCTCTTGACGCGAGATGTATCGCGGCCGACGGTCTCCCTGATGATCCCCGCTCTCAATGAGGAGCAGTCGGCGCCCCTGGTCGTGGAGCGGCTACAGGCGATCCGAGAGGAGAACCCTGACTACGACTTCGACGTGATCGTCGTTGACGACGGCTCGACCGACGACACCGCCGGTACCTTTGCCACGGAACTCGAGTCCGCAGGAATACCGTTCACGGTGCTGCAGTTCGCGCGGAACTTCGGCTCCCATGCGGCCATCTCCGCGGCAGTGGACGTCTGCACCTCTGACGCGGCGATCACCTTGAGCGCCGATCTTCAGGAGCCAGCGTCCCTGGTCACCGACTTCCTGGCTGCCTGGCGCGACGGACACGATGTCGTGTGGGCGGTACGCGGGCAGCGAGTTGATGCCGGGCGGACCGAGTCTGGGGCCGCCAAGGGGTTCAGCAGATTCCTCGCCGACAACTCCGAAATCCCGAACTACCCGGCGGCGGGACCGTCCCAGGTGCTGATGTCCCGGGCAGTACTCAATCAGTTGCGTGAACTGCGGGAGGGGAATCGGAACATCCTCGGCCTGATCGCGTGGCTGGGGTTCCCGCAGACGACTATCGCCTTCACGCAGGAGAGCCGTGCCATCGGCAAGTCTCGTTGGACCAATGCCAAGAGGGCGAAGTTGGCCGCCGACTCGTTCGTAGGGCATTCACGGGCACCGCTGCGTCTCGTGCTCCTCGGTGCGGCGGCGTTCGCGGCTCTAGCGGTCCTGCTGTGGCTGGCCACCGTCGTCGTGCTTGTCATGGGCACGGCCGTGGTCGGGTGGGCAGTATCGGCCTTGTTGTGCAGCGTCGCTGCAGCGCAACTCGCGGCGAGCAGCATTGTGGGCGCCTATGTCTGGCGCGGCGGGTACGACGCACGCCGCCGACCGCTGTACGTGCTCGCGAATCGCTGGAGTGTGGGGAGAGACGGATGAACGACGTGATCGTGCTGGGACAGCCCACGTTCGGCGAGGAAGAGGTGCAGGCGCTCGCGGCTGTCCTGGGGTCGGGCTGGGTCGCCGGACAGGGTCCGGTGGGCGCGCAATTCGAGCAGGCTTTCGCGGCCTTGACCGGGACGGGACAGTCGTTGGCGACCAACAACTGCACTGCCGCCCTACATCTGGCTTTCATGGGACTCGGAGCCGGGCCGGGCGACGAGGTGATCGTGGCGGACTACACGTTTCCCGCCACCGGTCACGCGGTGGCATTCACAGGCGCGACACCAGTGTTCGCCGACGTCCGCCCAGACATCTGGACAATGGACCCCAATTCCGCCGCTGCCCTGATAGGTCCTCGCACGGTGGGGATCGCGGCGGTGGATTTGGCCGGACAACCAGCCGACTACGACGAGCTGCGAGACCTTGCGGATCGGCACGGCCTGTGGCTGGTGGAGGACGCTGCTGCTGCTGCCGGAGCCGAGTACAAGGGCAGGCCTGCCGGGAGCCTTGCGGATGCTGCGGCCTTCAGTTTCCATGGGCGCAAGGGCATCACCTGCGGGGAGGGCGGTGCGCTCACGTCGGACGACGCCGATCTCGTGGCGCATGCCCGAAAGTTGCATGCCTTCGGCATCGAAGGGGCCCGCTCCCGCGAGAGCTCGGTTGATCTGCCGGTCCCGGAGTTCGACGAACTCGGATACAACTACAAGATGTCCGAGCTGGCCGCCGCTGTGATGCTGGTGCAGTTGAAGCGGCTTCCCGACCTCGTGGCCCGCCGGCGGGAGGTCGCCGCCACATACCGGGAGCGACTGTCCGACATCGAAATGATCACCCTCCCCGTCGAGCTCGCCGATCGGCGTAGTGTCTGGCAGTCCTACATCGTGGAGTTGGACGATCGGTTGTCGCGGGGTGCCGTTGCACGGTACCTGCGCGAACGCGGTGTGCAGTGCAACATCGGCACCTACGCGTCCCACGTCCAGCCGCTGTACGAGAGTCCCCGGACGTGTCCGGTGAGCGCACGCATCTTCGAACGCCACATGGCCATTCCTATGCACGCCAATCTGTCGGAGGGCCACATCGATCGCGTCTGCAGCACGCTGCGGGACGCGGTCGAGTCCGCCGTCACCAACACCTCGGAGGATTCCAATGTCTGACACCAAGCCGGTCGTGCTCTTCACCGGCGGCGCAGGATTCATCGGGATGCATGTGCTGCCAATGCTGCTGGAGCGCGGCTATCGGGTGAGGATGCTCGACTCGATGACCTATCGCGCCAACCGCGACAAACTCGAGCCCTACCTGGCCAGTGACGATGTCGAACTCATCGAGCAGGACGTCCGGTACGGGGACTCGGTGCAGCGGGCTATGAAGGGTGTCGACTCTGTCATCCACTTTGCGACCGTCTCCATCAACAAGTCGATCATGGATCCCAGCGAGAGCGTCGACATCAATATGGTCGGCAACCACAACGTGTTCGCCGCGGCCGCGGCCGAAGGTGTGCGCAGACTTGTGTTCGCATCTTCAGCGTCGGTCTACGGCGAACCGGACTCCCTGCCCATGCGCGAGGAGGATTCGCTTAAGCCGCAAACCCCGTACTGCATCGGCAAGCGGGCCGGCGAGGACATGCTCGGCTTCTATCAACGGCAAGCCGGCTTGTCGTGGATCGCATTACGCTTCTTCAACGTCTATGGGCCGGGCCAGAAGACTTCGGCGTACTACACCTCTGTGATCAACCACTTCGTGAATCGTCTGCGTAACGGGGAACCGCCCATCATCGACGGCAAGGGCGAACAGACGATGGACTTTGTACACGTGCATGACGTGGCACGTGCAGTCGTCATGGCACTCGAGTGCGAGAAGGACTGCGTACCGATCAATATCGGGACAGGGGTGCAGACGTCCCTTGTGCAACTGGCGAACATCCTCATCGACAGCGTGGGGGTGGACGTCGAGGCGCAGTTCAACCCCCGGGAAGTCCTGGTCACGCAGCGCGAGGCGGACATCAGCCGAGCCCGGGAGGTCCTCGGGTGGGAGCCGACCATCGCCGTGGATCAGGGGTTGAAGGAACTCGTCCAGGACTCCCTGTGACCCTGCCCCCCAACCCGTACAATGAGCACGCGTGGATCGCCGGCGATCCCGTCATTGGAGTCGGCACGTGGATCGGCGCCTTCACGGTGATCGACGGATCTGGCGGGCTGGTCATCGGACAAGGGTGTGATATCAGTAGTGGTGCCCAGATCTACACCCATTCGTCAGCCAGGCGATGCGTGTCAGGACGAACACATCCACAGGTCGATCGGGCACCGACCACGATCGGTGACCGGGTGTTCATCGGGGCGAACGCCGTGATTCAGATGGGTGTCACGATCGGTGACGAGGCGGTCGTCGCTGCAGGCGCTGTGGTCACCAAGGATGTTGCTGCCCGTACGATCGTGGCTGGGGTGCCGGCTCGCCCGGTGGGCAGGGTAGAGACGTCGCTGGACAGAACGGACCTGAGGCTGTCCGACGGCGGGCCGGGCTCCGCCCGAGGACCGATAGAGTGAGGTTTTCCAGTGTCGACGAGGGGTTCTGACAGCGTGAGCAGGATCACAATGCAGGAGGTGGTGTTCCCCATCGGCATTGTCTTGCCGGCTGCTTTCGATGCTGTCTTCCCCCTCTATCTGAACTCCGAGGAGACCCGGGCTGTCCATATCGAGGGCCGTCACCGAGTGAGGATCTTCGACGGTGGGGTGGCGTCCTTCGATGCCTACTTCAACCGCCTGCACGCGGGCTACTGGGCACGTTTCGGACAGGTGGAGACCGCGTTCCTGGAGTTGCGCACCACCGGTCATGGACATCTTTCGGTCTTGCGGTCGACCCCGGACGGTAAGACTCTTCACGTCCACAGCCAGGACATCGATTCCACAGGGAACACCGACGTGGCGCTGGACATCCGACCTGCCTCTGCGGGTGGGACGCTGTGGTTCGAACTGCGTGCCGCCGGGGGCGATCTCGTCGTTCAGGACGCCCGCTGGGCGGCCGCGGTGCCCGCGCACCATCGCGAGGTCGTGGCGGACGTCGCCATTTGTACATACAACCGTGCCGATGACGTCGTCGGCTGCCTGCGCGGCCTTGTGGCATCGGAGGAGTTGCGTTCCCACATCGGTCGGGTCCGCGTGATCGACAACGGCACCGAGTCCTTCCTCGATGCACCCGGTGGCGCGGAAGTGGCCGCCGTGTGGGGCGATCAACTCGAGACCGTCTACCAGCAGAACTTGGGGGGCTCCGGAGGGTTCTCCCGCGGCATGGCCGAGGCGCTCAAGGCCGGCACGGCGTCCCACGTGCTGCTGCTCGACGACGACGTGGTGGTCGAGCCCGAAGGTCTACGTAGAGCGATCGCCCTGGCCTCGATCACCCCGACCCCCACGATCGTCGGGGCCCATATGCTCGAGCGCCTGCGCCCAACCACGTTGTGGACCACCGGTGAGGTTCTGGACCCCATCGATTTCTCGATCATGGCTGCCAACGAGGTCGACGGGTATCGCATCGACCTTGAGGAAGAGCGGCAAGAGGCGGTCGTTCCGGCGGCCTTCAATGGCTGGTGGTCCTGCCTGATCCCGATCGAGACGATCGAAACCGTCGGGCTGTCCCTGCCCTTCTTCATCAAGTGGGACGACATCGAGTTCGGGTACCGGGCAGGTGAAGCTGGCTATCCCACCATCACGCTGCCGGGAGCGGCGGTGTGGCACGAGTCGTGGGACACCAAGGACGACGTCGACAACTGGACGCTGTACTTCACCGTGCGCAACCGCTTGATCCATGCCGCGATGGAGTCCTCGAAGCTGCCGGTTGCGATCCGGAAGCGCCGGGCACGCGCCGTCCTCGCGTCGATCTGGCGCAACGACATCCTGGTATTCCTCAGCCGGCGGATGTTCGCCAACGCCGAGGCAGTAGTGCGAGCGGTTGCGGACTTCGCTTCGGGTGTCGACATCCTCGACGAGCCCTTGCCCGCACAAGCCCAACGCGTGCGCGAAGCGCGCAAGGGGTATCCAGACGTTCCCGTACGATTCCCGTCCGACCGGCTCGAAGCGCTGGACATCGATGACGGTGAGGGCAGCATCCTCCAACTGGGCACGGCGCCGATCCGCATCGCACAGGAACTCATCGCAGGGGAACCGTCGGACGAGTGGAAACTGCGCAGAGATCTCCCAACGGCCCTGAACATCGCTGGAGACTCCGAGGTGGGCCTCGAAGTGCTGCCCAAGGTCAACGACCGCTGGGGAAGCATCCTGCGCCGGGCAGACGTGTACGTGTCCACGATCGACGGCAAGTTCATGAGCCGTCGTCGCCGGGACTCGGCGCGCAGTCGTTCGCTCCTAGCGCGCAGTGCACGGACCTGGACCATGGCCTATCGCGCGTTCCCCGATCTGGCGGAGCTGTGGGGACGGAAGCGCCAAGAGTTGTCCAGTCCTGCGCACTGGGAGGTCATCTTCAAGGATGCGGCGGTGGACGAGTACAGCGCGGGAGCCTCATGACCCTTGACGCATTGCGCGCCGCCGATGTGGTGGTGGTAGGTACCGGCTTCTACGGTTTGACCATCGCTGAGCGCGTCGCCAGCCAGACCGGCCGCCGGGTGATGATGCTCGAGCGCCGCAACCACATCGGCGGAAACGCGTACAGCCACGACGACCCGGAGACCGGGATCGAGGTGCACACCTACGGTTCGCACCTGTTCCACACGAGCAACCAGCGGGTCGTTGATTACGTGAAGGACTTCACGGATTTCAACGACTACCAGCACCGCGTGTACAGCCGGTACAGGGGCCGGATCTACCCGATGCCGATCAACCTCGGGACGATCACGACGTACTTCGAGCGCGCGATGAGCCCGGACGAGGCGCGGGCGCTGGTGGCCGAGCAGGCCGCGGAACTCGGTTCTGCCGAGCCCGCGAACCTCGAGGAGAAGGCGATCAGCCTCATCGGGCGCCCACTGTACGAGGCGTTCATCCGGGGCTACACGGCCAAGCAGTGGCAGACCGACCCGCGCGAACTCGACGCGGGCATCATCACCCGTCTGCCCGTGCGGTACACGTTCGACAACCGCTACTTCAACGACACGTTCGAGGGCCTGCCGCTGGCCGGGTACACGGCTTGGCTCCAGCGCATGGCAGACGACCCGCTCATCACGGTGGCGCTGGACACGGACTTCTTCGACCTGCGCGACGAGATCCGCGAAGACCAGCTGGTCGTCTACACTGGGCCGCTGGACCGGTTCTTCGACTTCTCTGCCGGGGAACTGTCCTGGCGCACCCTGGACTTCGAGACCGAGGTCGTGCAGACCGGCGACTACCAGGGCACGTCGGTCATCAACTACGCAGACGAGGACGTACCGTTCACGCGCATCCACGAGTTCCGGCACTACCACCCCGAGCGCGATTTCTACCCCACGGACAAGTCCGTGATCATGCGCGAGTACTCCCGATTTGCCCAGCGCGACGACGAGCCGTACTACCCGATCAACACCTCCGAGGATCGGGCTCGTCTCATGGCCTACCGAGATCTGGCCAAGCAGGTCCCCAACACACTGTTCGGCGGGCGCTTAGGGTCGTACAAGTACCTCGACATGCACATGGCGATCGCGAGTGCGCTGACGGCGTTCGAGAACCGCATCAAGCCGTGGCTGGAGGCACGTCAGCCGCTGGGTGTCGTGGATCTGGCCGACTGAGGAAGTCGAGCAGCCGGCTGCCGGTCCCGTCCGAAGGGTCAGTTCGCGGAAGCCAGGATTGCGGGAAGTGCCTCGGCAAGCGCGTCGTCCCACGGACGCATCGGTTCTAGCCCCGCCCAAGCCCAGCGCTGGTGCCCCAGGACGCTGTTCGCAGGGCGGGGCGCCGAACGGGGGAAGGCTGCCGTCGTCGTCGGCACGACGCGGTCGGGATCGGCTCCCGCCCCTTCGAAGATGGCGCGGGCGAACTCGTACCAACTCGCGCGTCCGGCGTTCGTCGCATGGTAGATGCCGTTGGGCGCATCGGCGCGGACCAGCAGGTCGATCTGCCGTGCGAGGTCCATGGACCAGGTGGGCTGGCCGACTTGGTCGTCGACCACGGACACCGTCTCGCGGGTGCGTTCGAGACGCAGCATGGTCTTGACGAAGTTCTGTCCGTGCGCACCGTACAGCCAGGCTGTGCGCAGAACGTAGGCGTTGGGGTGGGACAGAGCTGCGCGCTCCCCAGCCAACTTCGTTCGCCCGTAAGCACTGCGGGGGTCCGGTGTCGCGTCTTCTGCGTAGGGCGTGGTCGAGGTGCCGTCGAAGACGTAGTCGGTGGAGATCTGCACCAGGCGTGCCCCTCGGCAGGCAGCGACGATGTTCCCCACGCCGTTCCCGTTGATCGCCAGGGCCGTGGCCTCGTCCCCCTCGGCGGCGTCCACCGCCGTGAAGGCGGCACAATTGATGACCACGTCGGGCGCGATGTCCCGGATGGCGGTGGCGACTGACGAAGGATCGGTGATATCGATTTCAGGGATGTCGAGTCCCACGGCCCGCGTACCCAGCACGGTCAGCAGATCCGTTCCCAGTTGTCCGCGACTGCCGATCACCAGCCAGGTCACGTGCGCCCCTTGAGTGGTTCCCACCAGTCGACGTGTGTGCGGTACCACTGGATCGTCTCCGACAACCCGTGGTCGAGCTCGATCTCGGGGCTGTAGCCGAGTTCATCGTGGATCTTGCCGATGTCCAGCGAGTACCTCCGGTCATGCCCCTTGCGATCGGGTACGACCTCCACCATGGACTCGTCGGCGCCCATCGCCGCGAGCAAGCGCGAAGTGAGGTCGCGGTTGGTCAACTCGGTGCCCCCCCCGATGTTGTAGACCTCCCCGCCGCGGCCCTTCTGCAATGCCAGTGCGATGCCGGTGCAGTGATCGTCGACATGCAGCCAGTCCCGAACGTTGAGCCCGTCGCCATACAGCGGGACCTTCTTGCCCGCCATGAGGTTCGTGACAAACAACGGGATGACCTTCTCCGGGAACTGGTACGGCCCGTAGTTGTTCGAGCAGCGAGTGATCACCGTGTCGAGTCCGAAGGTCCGGTGGAAGGCGCGGACCAGCAGGTCCGAGGAGGCCTTGGACGCGGCGTAGGGGGAGTTGGGCTCCAACGGGGATGATTCGGTCCACGAGCCCTCATCGATCGACCCATAGACCTCGTCGGTGGATACGTGCAGGAAGCGCTCGACGCCGCACTCGACGGCGGCCTGCAGCAGTTTCTGAGTTCCAAGGACATTGGTGAGGACAAATCCCGAGGGTTCGGAGATCGAGCGGTCGACATGGGACTCCGCGGCGAAGTGCACGATCGCGTCGTGCCCCGGGACCAGGTCGGCCAGCAGGTCCGCATCGCAGATGTCGCCACGTACGAACGTGAAGGCGTCTTCGGCAGCGACAGGGTCCAAGTTGGCCAGGACGCCGGCGTACGTGAGGTTGTCCAGCACGGTGACCTCTGCCCCCGTGAGTCCCGGATACGCCCCCGTCATGAGCCGACGCACGAAGTTGGAGCCGATGAACCCCGCGGCTCCTGTAACGAGCAGTCTCACGCCGTCCACCCTACTGGGGATCCCGGGTCGGCCTCGAGGCTCCTACACTACTTATGGTGTGCAGATGAAAGGGATCATCCTCGCCGGTGGTACCGGCTCGCGGCTGTGGCCGATCACGCGGGCGGTGAGCAAGCAACTTCTCCCGGTGTACGACAAGCCGATGATCAACTACCCGCTGTCGACACTGATGGCAGCGGGCCTGCGGGATGTGTGCATCATTACCACCGAACACGACCAGGCCGGGTTCCAGAGGTTGCTCGGTGACGGGTCAGACCTCGGAGTGGATCTGACCTACGTGGTGCAGCCCTCCCCCGACGGTCTCGCGCAGGCATTCCTGCTGGCCGAGGACTTCCTGGCCGGCGATGCCGCAGCCCTGGTCCTCGGCGACAACATCTTCCACGGTCCCGGACTGGGGACTCAGTTGGGACGGCTCACGTCGGTCGACGGGGGCCACATCTTCGCCTACCGGGTCGCGAATCCGCAGGACTACGGCGTGGTGCAGTTCGACGCGGAGGGTCGCGCGGTGTCCCTGGAGGAGAAGCCGACCGCGCCGAAGAGCCACTTCGCCGTCCCGGGTCTCTACTTCTACTCAGCCGATGTGGTCGAGGTCGCCAAGCAGATCCGGCCGAGCGCCCGCGGTGAGCTGGAGATCACTGCCGTCAACGAGTGGTATCTGAAGCAGGGGCGACTCAACGTGACCGTCCTGCCGCGTGGGACCGCTTGGCTGGACACGGGATCGTTCGAGTCGCTGCACGACGCCGGGGACTATGTGCGCGTATTGGAGTCCCGGCAGGGCACGAAGGTCGGCTGCGTCGAGGAGTTGGCCTGGCGTAACGGATGGATCAGCGGGGAGCAGTTGGAGGCGCTGGCGCAGCCGCTACGCAAGAGCGGTTACGGACGCTACCTCCTGGATCTGCTGACGTCCGGCACTGAATGAGGGGAACTACCAATGATCCCAGCCGTCAGCGGCAGAGTCAGCGAACCAGCCCCCGCCCGGTCGAGGGAGGTTCCTCCACGAGGCGATTCGGTCGTCATCCGGCTGCAACGCGCGTAGGCAAACGGCCCACTCCCACAGGCCCTTCTCCCAGCAAGCCCTCGCGGCTGCCGAGATAGGGTTCTGGCAGAGTCGTGGCATGGAAGGTGCGGGACGGCTGGTGGTGGCGATACCTGCGCTCAACGAGCAACCCACCGTCGGCGAGGTGGTTACGCGGGTACGTGACGCGGTGCCGCACGCACTCGTCGTAGTCGTGGACGATGGCTCGACTGACGGCACTGGACGCTCAGCACAGAAAGCGGGCGCGGTTGTTCTGACCATGCCTTTCAACGTTGGAGTGGGTGGTGCCATGCGCACGGCTTTCCTCTACGCCCAGCAGATCGGAGCTGAGGCAGTGGTGCAGGTCGACGCAGACGGTCAACATGATCCCGAGGACATCCCGAGATTGGTTGCAGCCCTGACAGAGAACTCAGTCGTGATCGGGGAACGGTTCAGTGGTGACGGGTACCGGATTGCAGGGCCCCGCCGCTTGGCGATGCGATTCCTTGCAAGCGTGGTCAGCGCCCTGGTCGGAACCAAACTCACTGACACGACATCGGGCTTCAGGGCGGCCGACCGTTCCGCCATCGAACTCTTCGCCCGTCACTATCCGGCCGAGTATCTCGGCGATACGGTCGAGTCCGTGGTGCTGGCATCGCGATCTGGTCTGCGCATCTCCGGAGTCCCGGTAACGATGCGTTCCCGGATGCATGGGGAACCCAGAACTGGTCCGATTCGCTCAGCCATGTATCTCGGGCGCGCGGTCATGGCGGTTGTAGTCCTCCTCATTAGTCGCGGCCGTGACCCTCGGGAGGTTGGAGCGTGAGCGGAGCCAACCTTCTTGGCCTTGTCACGGCGATAGGAATCACTGTCTTCATCGTTGAGTTGTTGAGACGGCGCATCCTGCGCGAGAAGTACGCGGTTCTCTGGCTGCTGGTCTGTCTGGGCCTGCTGGTGTTCTCGGTGTTCCCGGGCCTTCTCACCTGGCTCGCGAACTTGCTGGGATTCGAGGTTCCCGCAAATCTGTTGTTCGTGGTCTCAGTCGTGTTGCTGCTGGTGGTGAGCGTCCAACTCAGCTACGAGGTCAGTCGCGTGGAGGCCCGCACTCGTCGGCTGGCCGAGGAGATCGCGCTCCTGCGGAGACAGGTGGATGACCTGCGGGGGAACCACGACTAAGTCGTTCAGCATCACCCTGAAGGATGGGTATCTAGGGCGTTGTGAGGGTGATGACCACCAATTCCCCAGCCGAAGGGCATCGGCGACTGCTTCATATCTGGAACCGCGGTGAACAGAAGGGAGTCGGCCGGTATATGGTTCTCTGTGGACGTATCTACCGCAAAGGAGAACTGGCCAAGGACTTCCACCACGATCAGTCCATGGGCTAGTAGGGGGAAAGATGGTCGGAGATGCCACTGAAGGCGCATCTTCTGCGTCACAAGCCGCGGACGCCGCCTCCGGTGATGAGGTCGCACGGCTGCGGCAGAGGATCATTGACTTGGAGTACATCGTCGCCGAGTACCAGAGTCAGACCGACAACATGATGCGCAGTGCTTCGTGGCGAGTGACCAGCCCGTTGCGTGCGAGCGCACGGTTTCTTCGGACTGCTCAGTACAAGGCCCGACGGGCTCGGGCGCGCGCGCGGTCGCGGCACCATTCAGATCCTCTGCACCTCACGGGTCTACTTCCCCAGAGCGGAAGCCGAGCCGCGGCGGCGCCGCAATCGGAACACCTCACCCTGTCAGCGCCCGCACCCGGGTTGCCAGGGGACGTGCCGCTCACCAGGGCGGCCTCAGTCGTGGTGCTGGCTCATGTGCACTACCCGGAGCTGTGGCCTGACATCGGCGACCGTCTCGCCAGGCTGCCCATGGCATTCGACCTGGTCGTGACCGTGACCCAAGGTACTGCCGAGTCGGCCATCCCAAGCATCAAGCGACAGAACCCAGCAGCGCAGATCGTCGTGGTCCCCAATCGCGGGCGGGACTGGGGTCCCACTCTGGAGGTCGTGCGAGCTGGGCTGATCAGCGGCTACGACGCCGTTGCGAAAGTGCACACGAAGAAGAGCGAGCACCGCATCGACGGCGGCGGATGGCGCCTCGAACTCCTCGACGCGGTTTTCGAGTCGCCCTCGAGAGTCCAGCAGATCGTGGATCTACTCAAGGTCGACGCGACCGTCGGGGTGATCGCACCGCACCGCCACATCGCCGGACCGGAGAGTTGGGGCAGCGACCTTGACATCGTGGCACGGCTCGCTGAGACGCTGCCCATGCCTTTCGCGCCGGACGATCTGACGTTCCCGGCCGGATCTATGTTCTGGTGCCGGCCGTGGCTCCTCGAGAGACTCGTTGATTTCGACCTGCGCGTCGCCCCCTTCGAGGTGGAGGGCGGCCAGCTGGATGGAACCAACGCCCACGCGTTCGAGCGCATGGTCGGCATCGTGTGCCAAGCGGCCGGGTTGGACGTCATCGACACGCTGTCGGTGGCGAAACGGCGCCGGGCGGCGTCCGACAACGTGGAGGCGCCGAGCGTCTACGCGTTCTACTACCCGCAGTTTCACCGCATCCCGGAGAACGACCGGTTCTGGGGGGACGGCTTCACTGACTGGGTCAATGTCAGCAAGGCGCAACCTCTGTTCGAAGGCCACAAGCAGCCGAATCTCCCCGATTCCGCACTGGGTCAGTACGACCTGAGCAACCCGCTAGTGATCAAGGCCCAGGCTGAGCTCGCACGTCACCACGGGGTCGACGGTTTCGTCTTCCACTACTACTGGTTCGCCGGTCACCAGGTCTTGGACAGCCCTCTCCGCAACCTGCTCGACGATCCCAGCATTGACATGCGGTTCGCGCTGAACTGGGCGAACGAATCGTGGACGCGACGCTGGGACGGACTCGACGACGACGTGCTTCTGCCCCAGAGCTACCCGCGCGGCTGGGAGGAACGGTTCTTCGCAGACATCGAACCGGCCATGCGTGACCCCCGCTACATCACAGTCGCGGGGCTGCCTCTACTCATGTTCTACCGCTTGGGTGAAGTTCCTGAGGCGGCTGCCGCGGTTCGCCGGCTCAAGGCTCTTGCAGCGGAGGCTGGACTGGACGGCCTGCACATCATCGCGGTGAGTCCTTCGCGGCACCACCTGCCGTTCAGCGCTGACGTGCTACGTGAGATCGATGGTGTGTGTTCTTTCCCGCCCGGGGACGGGGTCGCCACTACGTCCGTCAAGAGACACGTGGCTTCGATGAATGGTGCTCTGGGTGGCGACGTCTACAGCTACGACCTTGCATTTGACTTCTCCACCCCCTACCGGGACCCAGTCCCGCACCACCCCGGGGTGTTCCCGGGCTGGGACAACACGCCGCGCAGGGGCAAACAGGCGTACGTGTTCCACGGGAGCAACCCGGCCACGTGGCGAAAGCACCTCTCTGGCGCCATGCGCAGGGCGGGCGAGGATGGCAGCATCGTGTTCATCAACGCTTGGAACGAATGGGCTGAGGGCGCCTGTCTGGAGCCTGGAGAACGTCTCGGCACCGCCTTCCTGCGCACGCTCCACGAAGCCAAGTCGTTCTATCGGCAGCCCGCCGATCGGCGACCAGTCCTCGGAAGTACGGACGGGCGAAAGTATGATTCCTGACGTGTCCGACGCGACGGGAGCTCTCACGCAGTCCTCAGTCAGCGCCGACATCGCAGCCGTCCGCGGCGCCGTCACGAGCTTCATCCGCGGTAAGGACGACGTGGTCGACCTCGCCCTGTGCTGTCTTCTGGCGAGCGGACATCTACTGCTTGAGGATGTCCCCGGCACCGGCAAGACCTCGCTGGCGCGAGCGCTGGCGCGCGGAATGTCGTTGACGTGGAGCAGGATCCAGTTCACCCCGGACGTGATGCCATCAGACGTGACCGGCGTGACCGTCTACCACCAGAGCAGCGAGGCGTTCGAGTTCCACCCCGGTCCAGTTTTCGCCTCGATCCTGCTCGCCGACGAAATCAACAGGGCGACCCCTCGTACGCAGGCGGCCCTTCTGGAGGCGATGGAAGAACGGACCGTTACCGTCGACGGCCACACTCATGATCTCCCCGATCCTTTCCTCGTCATCGCCACCCAGAACCCGGTCGAGAGCGCGGGCACCTATCCGCTGCCTGAGGCGCAGTTGGATCGCTTCCTGATCCGCGCTTCGATGGGCTACCCCGAGCACTCCGCCGAGGTCGCGGTGGTGGCGGCGCATCACGAGGGCCACCGTGTTAGCGATGTGGAGCCGGCGATCGACGTATCGGCGACCGACCGACTGATCAAGGCAGCCGAGAGCGTGCATATCGAACCGGACCTCGTCGAGTACATCGTGTCGCTGGTGGAGTCGACCCGCGATGCGCCAGGGGTGGTCCTCGGCTCCTCGCCTCGGGGAAGCATCGGACTGCTGCGAGCCAGTCGTGCCTGGGCGCTGATCCAGGACCGCGATTATGTAGTGCCGGGCGACATTCAGCACCTCGCAGTTCCAGTGCTGGCCCACCGTCTCATCCTCTCGATTGATGTCCGCGCCAAGGGCGAGACCGCCGCCGACCTGGTGGCATCGCTGATCGATCGAATCCCGACGCCCCAGAACGCCTAGGTCCACAATGCGGTCCCAACGCCTGGTCGTCTCGGCGACCGTCATCCTGAGTTGTGCTGTGGGCCTGTGGCTGCACTGGGCCGTCCTAGTGGCCGTTGGCATCGGCGTTGGCGTAGCGGCGTTGTCCACCCTCCTACTTAGGTTCCCCGAGACCGCGGCCTGGACCGACCTGCAACTACCAGCGCGCCTTTCGCGTAACGATGAAGGCGCAGTGGTGATTGGGGTCAGGTGTAGTCCGCGGGCGGGACGCTGGCTCAGTGCCGCCGTCAGCACCACGGGAGAGCGGGTCTTCGTCGACCCCGCCGCCCAGACCACCGAACTCTCCTGGCCAGTGGACACGTCCAAGCGGGGCATGCAGGTGACCGGGCCCACTGTGCTGGAAGCCGCTGATCCTCTAGGACTGCGCCGCCGGGTCTTCGGCACTCGCGAACAATCCCTGGTCCTCATAGTTCCCAAGGTGAGCCCGGTCGACAGTCTCGAGTCCGTCCAGATGAGCCCGGACGAGGAAGAATCGCGGGTGCGCGGCTCTGACGCTTTCGAGTCGTTGCGAGAGTACCTCACCGGCGATCCCCTGAAACTCGTGCATTGGAAGGCCTCAGCGCGTGCCGGGGAGTTGATGGTGCGCCGAAATGTCGATACGCACATCCCGCGGCTGCTGGTCATCCTGGATGTGGATGCACACTCCTACGACTACCCCGAGGTGCTGTTCCACAAACTCGACGAGCAGGCATTCGAACGTTCAGTCGACCTGGCCGCCTCGCTGTGTTGGCATGCTTGCACGCCGTCGCAACGGGTGATGCTGGTCACGAACGGGCCGGACAGTTCGATGATCGACGTCGACATCCGTGATCGCGACTCAGCGCTCGATTGGCTCGCAACCGTCCAGCCGTGCGACAACGCCGGGGTCGGCAATCATCGACTGGCGATGATTGTGCGGGAGAAGCAGCCCCACCGAGTGCTCTTTGTGACCGGCCCGATCAAGCACGTTTCGCGATCCGCGGTCGAGAACCTGAGTCAGCTGGCTACGGTGACAGTCCACCGAGTGAACCCTTCATGATGCACGCTCAGACCTTGCCAAGGTCGGAGTGGTCTGTCTCCCTTTTGCTGATCCCGACCTGGATCGCCTTCGCGAACGTCGTGTCGCTGTCGGGAGCGCTGCTCTGGGTGATTGTCCCATCGCTGATCGCGGTGCAGACCATGTTCGTCATGATCGCGGCAGACCGTCGCATGGTCGCGGGCATCGTGCTGTTCTTCCTCACTCTGCTCTCGGGAACATTGGCGGAGTTGATTGGCGGGCAGACATCTGGCTCCATCACCAGAGCGACCCTGATGATGACCAGTTGCGCTGGTCTCATGGCCCTGCTGTGGCGCACGCGGTTCCCTGCCACCTCTGCCCTGGTGTCCCTCGCAGCACTTGCAGGTGCTCTCGGGCTGGGAGCTGCCGACAGGATCGTCTGGCTGGTCGGAGTCTGGGTCGTTGCCATGGTGGCATACCTAGCGGCTGTCGGCCCGCTGCGGTCCAGTGACCTTGCCGACCATGGGCGACTGAAGAGTCTCGTCGCGATCCTTCTCACCGCTGGATTGGTGGGTTCCGTTGCCGGCAACGTGATGGGCCACCTGCTGCAAGACCCGTGGACGATCCGTTCGGTTGGCCCGAAAGCGCTCGGGGCGATCATCGATACCAGGTCATCCTCAACGACTGCCAACGCCACGCAGACCGGTGTTTCCGACGTTGTGCGCGGCTTCGCAGGCGGCATGCGCACGCCAGGGAGGTCCCCTCGTGATGCGGGGGTGCTGAACAAGCACGGGAAGGTGGCTGGCTCGGAGAAGGGCATGAGCGTTCCGAAGACGCCGAAAGGTGCATCGGAAGGAGGAACGACTTATGCAGGAGAGGCCAGTCTGCCACGCAGTTGGCTCGAGATCGTCGGCCTTGTCGTCCTCGTGCTGCTGGTAATACTCGTCCTGTCTCTCACCCTCTGGGTAGCCTGGGTCCAGATCAAGTGGCTCAAGCTGCGTGCACGGCTGCACAGGGGTTCTCCGGCCGAACAGGTGGCTGGAGCCTGGCACTGGCTACGCCTTCGGTGGGCACAATCAGGCTACTTCGAGTACGCGAATCTGACACCCGACCGCATCGCGCACTTGGCCGCTACTCAAGGCGACCCAGTCCTTGAGGATCTTGCCAGCGCTGCGACTGAGGCCCTCTACGCACGCCAGCCGGAGTTGGACGCGATGCACGTGGCGCGAGCGTGGCAGAATTCGAAAACCCTGCAGGCTCGGGTGGTCGGAACGTGGCCCAATCGCCTGCGGTCATGCCTGATAACTCCGGCGGCTGCGAACAAGCGGGAGTCGGAGCACAGAAGCAACGTGTCGAGCAGGTCCGCGGAGCGCTCGATTCTTCAGTGAATTCCCCGGAGAGCCAGAGCGAATCGATGCCGGGCTTGGTCAGACGACTACAGGCCACTCGACGTTGCCCTACGGCGTATGGGAGCGACACGAGCTCCGTTGCACGTCTGGCTACGCCGACCGTGAGGCGCGTCGTTCCGGTGAAGGGCGGGACGCCCAGCAGGTGTCCCAACAGGGACGTTGGTGGTGGGTCTAAGCAGCGGCATTTGACCGGAGCACGGGATCAGCGGGTATCAGATCTGCCGATAACGTGCGCAGGTGTTGGTGGGGAGAGGGTGCTCAGGAAAGGGCTTGTGACGATCCGGATGCCAACCGGAAGGTGGTCTCGCCGACAGGAGGTGCGGCTCCGTCGGAATCGGCGGCGTTTAAGTCGCAGGATGGGTCGCTGCCCCAGATGCCCCCGCCCGTGATCAGCAGCCAGCGGCCAAGCAAGGCGCAGATCGACGTGGCCGAGCGTGTCAGATGATCTATGGCGCCCTGTCAGTTCAATAGCGGCGGTCACGGCTTCATGCAGACAACCGCTGTGGACTGGCCAGCCCACGGTTCGAACGTACCTATGACCTTGAAGCCGACGGTCTCCAGCATGGAGGTCAGGGTGCTTGGCGGCAGCAGCCACCACCAGGGCCCATAATTCGGAACCCCATCCTGGTACCACGACTCTCCACTGTCTGTGTTGATTGCGTGCACCCACAGTCCTCTCGAATCCAAGTGCTCGCGCACGATTCGAGAGGAGGCATCGTTCAGCCCGGGCACGTAGAGTGCGCCGCCGCCCGACAGGTCAATGGTGCCTTGCGAGTTCGAGATCACTTCCGGAACCGTCATTGATGTGAGAATCAGGTACTGCCCCGTTACTGCGAAGAGATTCTGGATGAGGGCGTGGGGATCCGGAAGGTGGTAAATGATGCCTGAGCAGTGGACAACATCGAATGTCAGCCCCAATGACCTGAAGTCCGCCGATGTTGCGTCGGCCGATAGGGATTCGCACCCGCCCACGCTCTCGTGAGCGAGGTGATCGTAGAAGTCCTTCCATAATGAATGGCCAAGGGGCGCAATGTCTACCATGGTTGCTGAACTCGCACCCGACTTCAAAGCGACACTGATTCGTTCGTTCTTTGTCCCCCACAACCCGCCAATGTCCGCGAAGGTTCTGCCGGACACCAGGTGCGCTATGCAACCGTCTGTATCGGAAAACACCAAAGGGTCATCCATTGAGACCTTCCAATCAGTGAATCGCTTCTCTTGTTCGGAGGTATGCTGTGGCGATACCACTTAGTTGACACGTAGAACGGCTAGCGCACCATCGGTGATCCCAGCGATGCACTCTTCCACGTAGAACCGCGCGCTCGGAGGCCAGTCGGGTTCAGTGTGCAGTGGCACGCCTCCAGACATGTGGCGAATCTCGGCGACTATTGATCGGCGGTCTCCGGCTGTCGCGTCGATTGCCACGACGTTGATGGACGCGACTTGGGCCAGTTCCTCGGTCAGGTTCACCGTGTAGTCTCGGTTCCAGAAAATCAGGCATCCATCTTGAGCTGTGAAGTTCCAGTGATGAAGACCCTCGTAGTTTTCGTAGTCCCCTTCGTTCTCGAAATGCTCAAGCTGCATGACTCCAGTCGGGTTCAGGATGGCGAGCAGGTCGTACACCGACCTAACTGGATCGAAGCTATGGTCAAGGGCGTTTCTGGAGTAGATCAGATCGAAAGTGCCTTCTGTGAAGACCGAAGCGTACTCAGAGACCCCGAAGGTTACCCGGGGGAGGTCCAACTCATAGGCTGTGAGAAGCGAGTTGTATGCGTGGGCGAGAGGGTCAAGACTTATGAGGGAACTGCCTGGCATCGCCGCCTCAACGCCTCGAAGCAGACTGATCGGTCCGCTGCCTACGTCCAGAATCCGCGGCGCTTCAACTGCAGAAAGACCTTCAAGCCACTCAGGAACCTCGTAGCCCGGACCCGTGCGAATCGCATAGTCCTCCGGCCAGGCGCCACCCTTAGTGTCGAACCAATTGGCCCAGAATGCGACCTCTGATCCCAGGTTTCCCACCCACTGCCTCACGACCTCCCCGCTGTATTCACGGAACTTTGACATGGACATCTCCTAACAGATCGAACAGGGACAGTTGAGTGAGACAACGAGTTGTGATTCCCGAACCGAGAATGGAACGCAAGGCAGAAACCATCACCGCTACTTGCCTCCTGCGACAGAACGCGGCAACAATGCTGTTGCCCACTCAGCCGGTTGCGGGCATGCACTCTTGCGCACGCCCGGGTGTCTGTCAGAGTTTTTCGTCACCACGTCGACTCCGGAGGGACTGTTGAGTAGCGCGGTGACCTGTTCTTCGAAACTACGATCGGGTAACAGAATCACCTCCGGGCTCGTGGCGAACCTACGCCTCAACGTCGGAAGATCGGGCGCAAGGACGATCAAACCGCTCCGAACAGCTTCGAGAATGACCAAGGGGACGCCTTCCCAGTCCGAAGTCACGACAAGGACATCGCAAGCACTCATTAGACTCGCCATTGCCTCAGCTGTCAGGTCTCCATGCCTGTAGGTATTGTTCGAGATGCTCTCTACATCCTCGCCGCTGACGAGATGCCACTCGACTGAGTCGCCCACAGTCCAGATGACTCGCTCCAAGCGATCGAACCGCTTCTGATCGCCGGGCCTGCCGACGAACAGGGCCTTAACTCGCCCGACATCCTTAAGTTGCGATACCTGAGAGCGGACGCCGACGTCTGAGATGTCAGCGAATGGCTCATTCTCGATCAGGAGTATCTTCTCCTCTGGCACGCCCAAGGAGATCAGCCACTCGCGCCAGCACGCAGACGAGGCAATGAGCATGTCCAGCGAATGCTCAAAGGCCACGGTGAGCCAGGCATGACCAATGGGGCGCCTCGTCCAAGTCTGATCGAGTACGTGTACATGAGCACCCACCCTTATCCCCGCCTTTCGCCACACTGCGGAGCGCAGGAGAGCGGGAATTGAGTGTTCTATGATGACCGTGGGAGCGCACCCAACGGTCAGCAAGCCAGTCTTTGAGCTGTGCCTTTCAATGTCGGGAACTGGATGTCCCTCCCACACCAAGAAGCCCTCATCCCAACCCGGGGAGGGCGTCCCCAGGAAAGTGCCCTGCGCAGGGTCAAAGGCAGGGATGACCATGTCGAAAGCATCGACAAGTTCGTTCCTGGCAACATCTGATTGCCCACTGAGGATCAACACAGTGAACATGCCTTGGCGTCGGAGGTGCGAGGAGACATACGCAGCAACCCTTTCGACTCCCCCAGCGCCCACCCATGGGATCACAAAGCAGACGATCTGGTCAGGATCTACCGGCGGTGACAAGACGGCCGGCGCTCGAGCGTCCCCTGCCCACTGCTCTCTGAAGCGGAACATGAGATCTTGGGCTCGTGACATCCCGTCAAAGCGCGGCCAACTCACTCTGGCGCTCTCGCGGGAGATCAGCGCAAGAAGGGTGACCAACTCAACCAACTCCTGACAAAGTCGATCTGAGTCGTCATCTTCCAGTTGATGAATTGGGACTGGGAAATCGACAACGCGGCGGACGATCTCCACCGCAGAGCGTGTGTCCAGCAACTGGTCCGTGAGCCAGTCAGTTGGCCCAGCCAGCACCTCCTTGGCCAGATCATCGATCCTCCCTGCGAGCAGATAGCCTTTGCTACCCGAGTGCCTGTCCGTCACCTCGATCAGGCAGAAGGGGCTTCTCGTAAGGCACTGCTCTGCCCAGTAGACAACTGCAGCACGGTCTTGAGTCTCGAGGATTCTCATCATGTTCGGTGAAGCGACCGCGATCACTCTCGGGAACACGCCGCGACCTGGTCCCTGCACGCCGGAAACTATGGCGGCGCCAACGGACTCGGGGGTGAGCCTTCTTCTGTCCTCTTCGGCTGAACTGGATGACAAGTAGCGCAATTCGCCCGTCACGCTGTCCCGCAGAAGCACCGGGTATGAGCGGTTATAGTCGCGGATGAGTCTCGGCAAACCCATATCGCGGGTCAGCAAACCGTGAATCTGCTCAGCGGCACGCCCCTGGCCCCGACGGGAGGATTCGCTGAGCATGCTCTCCGGGCGTTTCCTGTAGCGGAAGCCAACCGAACCGCCGGGAACGCCTACGCTGCCCAACGACGCTAACTTGAGGAACAAGGCCCAGTCCTCATACCCGTCCCGGAAGTGCTCGTCGAAACGCAGACCCGCCTCGAAAACACCGAATCTGAACAGGGAGCCAGCTTCACAGTAGTTCTCAACCACGAGGCGCTGAGAGTCGAATGAGATGTCTTGCCTCATGTTGGCGACGTCTGTGCCGCGGAACCGCGTTCCTCCGAACATTGAGATGTTTGGGTATGTCCAGTCTGCGACTGGATCATGACTCAGACGACTGACCATGAGTTCTAGTGCCCTGGGAGTTAGACGGTTGTCAGCGTCTAGGAAGTAGATGAAGTCCGGCTTCCAATTGGACTCTATGAAGTACTCCACACCCGCGTTGCGCGCTGAACTAAGACCCCCGTTGGGCTTAGTGACGTAGTCGATCCGGGGCTCGATGCTTGCCCATCCCCGGCATGCTTGCAAGGACTCCTGGAAAGGGCAGCCATCGAGGACCACCACTGCCTTCCACAAGACACCATTCCCGCTCTGTCGGATCAGCGAGTGAATCGCCTCAGACAGCAAACCGGGTTGCCGATAGAGAGGAATCACGACGCCAACTCTCTGCATCTCAACTACCCAGCCGAGATCGGTCTGCGATAACTCGGAACCGAGCCCAGGCGTACTCGTTGGAGACGCCCGGGTCTTGGTCTGTCGCTATGAGGACGCGCTGCGCCCCCTCAGGGATTCGAAACTTGACTCGGCCGTCTCCCTGGACTAAGTAGCTCTCGGCGAAGGGCTCATTGACCGCCCGCGTCAGGAGCCGGGCGGTCAAGGGCTGATCCTTTGGCCAGATAGCGAGACGCATTCGTACCGGGTTGCTGGCCTCATGGGCGATCTCGCTAACCAGCCATCCACCCTGCACGCCAGCAACATCGATAATCCCGAAGACCACGTTTCCAGGATCAGGATGGAGTTGGACGAAATCACCAGGCTGGTCGAATGAGTCGCTGGTCGCTGGGAGCAACTTAGCCCGCCGCCAGAATCGCCGAATCCGCTGAATTCGGCCACTCTGAATGACGTGCCAAGCGTGCGGCTCCTCGGGGCGCCAAGTTGCCTTCCCGCCGTCACCCCGTTCGTTGCCCCACTTCGGAAATCGGAAGGGCCAATCAGAAGGTGTTCGCAACCCTGCGGGCCACCTAAACACGGTGGGTTGGATGTTGGCGGGTGCCTGCTCACGCAGCACTGGACCAACGTAAACTTCAGAAGAGCCTGAAACGCGGAGGCGTACCTCCAACTCCCGGTCGGAGTCAAGAAGCGCGACACGCATGCCTAGGATGGCATCAACCCACCTTCGCGGAGGCACCTCGAAATGCCACTTCCCAAGGAACAATCCGGACTCCAGGCCGACGAGATCGATATCCACTTGCGCGGAAGTGCTACTGGAAAGGGTGAGGCCAAGGCCTGCCAGCCCCTCGCTGTCGCACAGCACACGAAATGAGGCCTCTTGACGAACACCGATGCCTCGCTCAGCAACAAGTGGGAGGTGTGGCTCCTTCCAGGGCATGTGATCGATCTGGTGGAGATGCTCTTCTATGGCTGCGAGGCTGCGCACCAGCTGGTTGTGCTCGAGTCGAAGTTGCACCATCGCGTCCATGGCCAATCCCAGTGCCTGTGATTCCGGGCTGGCTTGACTCCGGAAGCTGAAGTCAGGATCCTCTTGGCGAAGCCCAACAGCTGAGGAGTCGAACAACCATTCCGTCCGGTTCAGCGCCATCAGAATGCCTAGGACCGCTCCCTTTGACTTGCTCGCAAACCGGTCTAGCACGTAGGGGGTCTCGAGAATCCCGATTGCCTTGTCCTGTACACGCTCGCAACCCAAGAACCTTGCGACATCTCGGAACCCGTTCTCCACCTCATCCTCGAGGAAGAAGACTCGGTCGGCAACCTCCTCTATGCGCCGCTCCCGTTCGGTCTCAGCTTCGAGGAAGCCGAGGAAGTCCCAGGCATCGAATGCCATATGTCCGGTGACGTCGCCCTGCCGCTGATCTTCTTGGCCGTGCTCCAGGCAAAGCCGCGCTGCATATTGCGCCAGTTTGTTGCGCCGGATCAACCCTACGGTCTTGTCAGCGGGGAGAGCCCTGAGTAGTTCGTCGTAAGGCACGATGGCGACAGTAACCACGCCGTCCGGGGCCTGTCCTCGCAGTTCGGGGATGAGCAGCGTGTTGGGATCCAGGGCGTCAGTGACGAGGATCCGCGCACGCCTGGATTGCTCTTCTTGGCCCGACTCGGTGGATGGTGCGCCAATTCGACCCGACGTCATTTACCCCCCCGGACTCTAGTACAACCCCGAGGAAGGATACAGGGCCCCTCTCGGAGTTGGTCACCGCACGACAGAAGAGTGTCGGTGACCACTCAGCATCCTAACCCACCCTCGAATCCTGAGCTCGAGCGACTTCCTCCTCAGATCCAGTGGATCGAGCACTGCGTCACTCTGGACGAGGGTCTTCACTCAGAGCGCCTGCGATGGCGAGAGCGTTTTGTTCCCACAGTTCCCCCGGGTCACGCACTCCCGTGAAAAATGGCTCCTCGAATACCGAGGACGGTAGGGACATCAAATACTGCGTTTCAACCGTCAACGGAATGAAGTCAAGGAGTCCTCCGAAACGGGGATCATCCAGCCTCTGCGGCGCGAAGACGGTCGGCACCCCCATGGCTACCGCGGGTAAGGCAGCGTGCAGTCGCGATGTGACCACGCAGTGGCTGCTAGCGATGAGGTCGAGATACGACTCGCTCTCCTCCGTGATGTCCTCCACACTGAGCCACGCGCCGTTGCTGACGTTGCTTGTGGCGATGATGGGGCGAGACAGCCGCTGACGCAGGTGATCGACAGTCTCCGCATCGATGTTGACAGCGAGGATATGCCTGCCACGACGCACATCGCGGGGAGGCAGGTGCAACGTGAGGCAGCCGCTGAAGTATGCGTCTATGTCCAGGGACTCAAGCAGCCGAAGAGTGAAGATGTCCCGAGCGCCAACGGGCTGAGACCTTCGGAACATGTCCTGCATCTCTGGGGATGACCCCAGCATGTGTGCCATTGACGGTCCCCGCGAGTAGATACCGGGTTGGTCGCTGATGTGCACCGAGATGAAGAACGCGGTCACCCCAGAAGTCAGTCTGAACGCCTCCGGTCTTTGGCCGAGCCAACCGTTCACGAGCAATGTCGTCGGGGATCGTGGTGTGAAGTTGCAGATGTTGTCGCGGTCAACGACATGGCGCACCGCGTTCTTCCCCAGCAGGCAAAGCAAGGCAAATGACTGCACGGGATCGCCGATGTTGTTGCTTGCTCGGTACCCCAATACGGCGAGATCGCTCACATACACAGGCTATCCAAACGCCGCTACCGCCTGCCGCGGAAGACGGAGTCGCAAGGTTCGCTGTGTCTGTCGCAGACGGCCTCAGTCGCGAGTCAGTGCCTCGATCTCCGCCAGCAAGGGCGACGGCTCAGTCAGTGACCGCCACCGCTCATGTGCCCAAATGGGCGTGTTCGCCCGGACGAGCGCGTCGAACTTGTCGTCCTTGGCTGAGGTGACCTTGTATCGCTCTCGTGCTCGGGCCGCGATCCGCGGCGAGACCGGAACACCGTGTGCCCAGTGGCCTGGGGATACCTCGCAGCGTTCTATCACTACCGGCATCGCGGTACTGAAGCGACGCCAATCGGAGTCCAGTTCAGCCGGACTGGCGACGTCGTGAGCTGCCTGTTCGGGGTGAGCCGGTTGCCGGGTGAGTTCACCACACAGAGTTGGTACTACTCCCCGCCCCAGTAGATTCCGGCGAACGCTGGCCATTGCAGATCTTGTGTCATGGATGCAACCTGCTCCGGCTTGAGTCACCCCCCGAGTGGGCCCGCTCGGACGCTCACCCAGGTGCTCGAGGCGCCACTCCCGCTGGCCCGAGTGGGGCCCACAGCCACCGGGAGGGATCTTGAGTCTATGCCGGTGGTGGTTCTGACGCTGGAAAGGCTGTCGATTCCTGCGCTGCGTAGCCGGTAGCTGGCTCCTTTCAGTGTGAGGACGCCGGCGTGGTGCACGATCCGGTCGATCATCGCTGCGGCCACGGCCTGGTCGCCGAGTACCCCGCCCCAACCGCCGAACGGCAGGTTGGAGGTGAGGATCAGGGATGCGTGTTCGTAGCGCGAGGCGACGAGATGGGAGAACAGGTTGGCGGCGTCTTGCTCGAACGGCAGGTAGCCGACTCGTCGATGATGATCAACCCGTAGCGGCGCAGCCCGGCCAGTTCGGCGGGCATTTTGGCGTTGCGGTGGGCATCGGTGAGTCTGGTGACCCAGTCGGTGGCGGTGGCGAATAGCACCCGGTGCCCGTGGCGGGCGGTGGCCACGTCCAGCGCGGTGGCCAGGTGGGTCTTCCCGGTTCCTGGCGGTTCGAGCAGCACGACGTTGCGGGCCTCGGTGAGGAACCCGCCGGAGGCATTACGTGCACTGACTTCGCGGTCCAGGGCCGCGGCCAAGTAGTCCTCGAACGTCCAGCCGGGGTCGCGGGCCTGGTCGGCCAGCCGGGCTGCGGTCTTGGTGATCCGGGGTGCTTTCAGGGGCCGCGGCCAGGTAGCGGATCTGCCTGTCGGCGTCAGTCGGCATGCCCATCAGGACACCTGCACGTCAAGCAGGCCGAACGCCCGGTCGTAGTCGCCCAGATCCCGGACCAGGTCCTGCTCGGCGGCGGGTCGGCCGGTGGCGTGCCCGGCCCGGAAAGCCGCCCGCAGCGCCTTGGCCGCGACCACGTGGCCCGGGGCAGTGATAGTCAGCCCGCGCGCCCAGATCTGGGCGTGATCGCCCACAAGACGTGCGGCGCAGCGCACTCGCACGCGGTCCAGGTCGGCGTGGATGTCCACGAACCGGCCGATCGCGTGCGGTTGCACCGAATAGTCAGTGCAGTCCAGGCGCACGTGGTAGGTGCGTCCCAGCCGGATCCGGTGTTGCCAGCCCAGGTGCAGCGGCACTGGTGGCAATCCGAGCATCGCGTCCTATCAGCCTCGAGCAGGTCGGCCGGGCCTTGATCGTGCGCACCACTCGAGTATTGGCCAGCCTCAGCCGTTCGGTGAACTGGGCATTGAAATCGGCCGGGGACTCAAACGTGCGCCCGGGCATGCATGAGGTCTCGAACCAGCCGTTACGCCGTTCCACCACCCCTTTGGACTCCGGATCCCGAGGTGGTAGCAGTGTGATCTGGGTGGCCGGCGTCCCGGCGAACGCCGACGCCCCTTCAGCACGTCGCTTGCCCTGGCTGATCCCGGACTCGTTGTCCCAGATCAACCGTCGCGGCACCTATACCAGTCGCGGCAGCAGCAGCCACATGCCCAGCAGCAGATCCTCAGTCTACGCGTCGGGATCACCCAGCCCAGCGTGAAAGCGGAACAAGGCACATGTCATCACCAGCACTCGCGTTCCCCGAAACCAGGTGATCGACCCGTGCAACCGACCCGCTCGGCCAGCACCGTCGCCGGCATGTCTGGAGTCAGCTTTAGCAGCGCCCACACCCTCGGTTCGAAAACCACGAACGACGTCTCCACCGGCCTGCGCTGATACTGCGGCGGCCGATCAGACGCGATCGCCGTCGCCACCGTCGTCCGCGAGATCCCCAACCGCCTAGCGATCCGAGCCTTCTTCACGCCCTCCGCGTCCAGCCTGCGGATCAACGCCCAATCCTCCCAAGTGATCACTCTCCAATCGTCGAGAAGTGTTCACTTTTCACCGTCGAAACTGACCGGTTTTCGAGCGTCGTCGACAGGTGGACAATTGCAGACCGACGAAGTCCCGGTACCCCTCAGCGTTCACGCCGGTGGGCACCATGCCTCGACCTGGATCACCCGCCCGCTCTCACACCCCGCAAGGTCACCGCGTCAGCGTCCAGGAACGCGTACGGCCCGGCGTCCAACGGCCGGGTCCGAAACGCCTCCACCTGCCCATCCAACTCCTCAGCCATGTGCCAGATCTGCGACTTGGAGGGCGCGATCAGCCGTTCCGTCAGGCGGGTAGACACCCCCATCAGGTGACTGCTGGCCACCGCGGTGACCAGCGCCTGCCCGGAGCGCCTGCGGCTTTTCGGGCAGCGCTACGGGCAGTACGAGCCCGTGCGCAGCCTATGGATGGCCAGCTCATCTTTGCTCGGTTCTCGTGGGAGCACGCGGTGACCGGCTCCTGTCCAGCTCTCACCAATTCGCGCTGCCACCGATCAGTCTGCTAGTCGTCAAAGCCTAGTTAGGTGGAACGGTACCAAGCGCTATCGAAGGACGATTGACTTCGGCGCCACCAGCTTGGACTCACGGCGAACCCCTCCCTTTTGCATTCTCCGCGCGTATCAGTGAGCCTCGCTCAACAGACAGCCTGTCGTCGCAATGCTCTGCGATGACGCTCTCCGAGTGGCTGGCCATTACTAGCGTCCCCGAGTTCGACAGGAAGGCCCGCAACCGCTCGGAGGCCCTCTGATTGAACTCCGAGTCCGCCATGCCGATGCCTTCATCGATGAGGAGCACATCGGGCTTCAGCGAGGTGATGGTGGAGAACCGCAAACGTATTTGCATCCCCGACGAGTAGGTGTGGAGGGGGTGGTCGAAGCGGTTCCCAAGACCGGAGAAGTCTTGGATGTCATCGATTCGTTCCTGCATGCCGTCAGGGCTCTCACCGAGACGCACCCCCACGCTCAGTGCGTTCTCCCGCCCGGTCTGCTCAGGATCGAGCCCCTGGTCCGGGCCTCCCAGCAGGGCCAGGACCCGACCGTGCACCGTCACCGAACCTCGACTGGGGCGCAGGGCGCCGGACATCACAGCGAGGAGGGTTGACTTCCCGGATCCGTTGGGACCCACAACCCCCAGCCGGGCACCCATAGGAATCTCGAGATTGACGTCTTCAAGTGCCGTGATGATCTCCGGCACTTCCTTACGACGGGTGATCGCATTGACCAATGAACGCTTCAAGTTGTAGTGATGGGCACTTCTGACCTTGTATTGGACCCACACTTCGGACAGGGCGATGGAGAGTCCTAGGGCTTCATGGGGGTTGTTCGTCATAGCCAGTAGGCCAGTCGGTCGCGTGAACGGCTGAAGTAGACAACGCCCACCAGAACATTCACAGCCGTGATGGCAATTGCGCCGATCAAGGTGGCGAGCGAGGGGGTCTGCCCGAGCAGTGGAGCCCGGAACAACTCAAGGAAGTATGCAATCGGATTCCATACGACCAAAGCCAGTCGGGCGGTCTGAGTCAGATCTGTGGTTACCCAGAAAATCGGCGTCAGGAAGAAGAGGATCCTCACTAGGCTGCTGGTCAACTCGCCGACGTCTCGGTACCGAGCGCACAGAGGGCCTAGCCACAATGCACCCGCCACCCCGTTGATGGCGATCAGGGCGACGGCGACTGGGACCAAGACGATGGACCACGTGATCTGGACTCCGAAGATGATCACCACAGCGACAATGACCACCGCATCGTGCATGAACTGCAACGTGCTGGAGGCGAAGCTGCGGAGGGCGAGGATGCTCAACGGTCCCGGGGTGGTCTTGATCGAACCAGCATTTCCCACAACTGACCCTGCTCCACCTTGGATCAAGCCCGTCATCCAGGTGAAGGCGATGTAGCCGATAGCGACATAGGGGACGAAGGTGGTGAGATCCTGCTTGAACAGCAGACCGAACACGACGCTGAGACCCGCCACGAATATGATCTGCTGCAGTGTCATCCACCACGGACCGACGTAGGTGCGGCGGTACTGACTTCGCATCGAGTACCAAGTGAGGGTCCACCAGACCGGCCAACGCTTGATGCCCGCAACGATGTCCCGGATGCCGTTCCGGACGGTCCCCGGTGGCGCTTCCGCTCGGACCACAGCCATTCTCGCCCCTATCCCCGTCAGCCTGACAATAGCCCGTGCTTTGCAGAGCTTGTCAGTGCGCCCCCCGGCCGGTGGCTACGGCCTTAAACGTCTTGACGATGATCAGCAAGTCCAGGGCGATCGACCAGTTCTCCACGTAGCGCAAGTCCATCTGCATGCGCTCGTCCCAGGGCACCTCTTTACGCCCTGCGACCTGCCACAGTCCGGTCATCCCCGGCATAGTGATGTGACGTCGGTGGTCTGCGTCACCGAGCAGAGGGAGCTCGCTGACGAGCATGGGCCGCGGTCCCACCAGCGACATCTGGCCAGCGAGCACATTGAACAGTTGGGGGAACTCGTCGAGGCTCCAGCGCCGCAGAAATCGGCCGAACGTGGTGATTCGCGGGTCTGATGCGTACTGGTCAGGGGTCGTTGACCCGATCCCCAGAACCTCTTGGTGCATCTGCTCGGCACCGTCGACCATGCTCCGGAATTTGACGAGCCGGTAGGTCTCGCCTGCCTTGCCAACCCGCTCCTGGATGAAGAAGACTGGCCCGCGACTTGTCGCCGCGATCGCGATGCCGATCAGAATCATGAGCGGGGCCAGGAGGACCAGCAGAAGAACCGACAGGGTGAGGTCGAAGGCGCGCTTCAGTAACGCCCGCGGACCCGCCAGACGCGGCTCTTCCAGGTGTAGCAGTGGGAGCCCTGCAGCCGGCCGGACCGATAGACGGGGACCAGTCAGGTCACCGAGAGTCGGTGCCACCAGCAACTCCACACTCGGGCCTTCGAGCCGCCACGACAGGCGGCGTATGACCTCTGCGTTGATTGTGGGTGTCTGGGTGAGGGCAACGGCGTCGACCCTATTGTCGGTGATCTCTCGTTGCACTTCGTCCAGCCAGGCATCAAGTCCCGCAGCCCCAGCGCGTGGTCCGCCGATCGTTCTTACGACCTCGAAACCAGCCCGGCGATCCTGGCTGAGGCGCTCAACCAAGTCGGCGCAGTGGGGCCCGTCGCCGATGACCAGGGTCTTCTGAAGGTACGCGCCCGCGCGCCTGCGGGAGAACACCCACACGCGGAGCAGGCGGCGTCCTAGCGGGAGTAGAACGACGCCCGCCAGGAAGGTCGCGACCAGGAACTGTCTCCCGTTAGTCAGGTCGAGTGCGTAGGCGACCGATGCCACGAGACCGAAGATGACCCCTGTGGCCGAGATGACGCTCTTGAACTCCTCCGATCCGACACCGATCAACCGCGAGTCGTAGGCACCTCGGGAGGCCAGAGCAGTCATCCATAGAGCGAGCACGCCGGCCGAGGCGAGCCAGATGGCGTGCCCGGGCCAGGCTGCGTAGCCGAGCGCCATCGACAGCGCGATCGCTGCCAGGTCAGTCAGTCCTGCGTAGATGGAGAGCCGGCGCAGGGAGTCCTTTGACTCCACATCCGCAGAGAAGCGGGCGAGCGCTTCTGGCACAGTTGCGCGGGTTTGCCCCAAACGCTCCTGCAGTGCCATGCGTCCTCCGTCGTCTAGGCGTGCGAGCACGCCGGCCATTGTGATTACGCCCTTTCCACGGTGCCAGAGGCGATTCCGCGTGGGCCAACCCAGGGGGTCTATGTGACCCATTCGTTATGAAGGGACACGCAGCGTTACGGTGTCGCGCCAAAGCTCCAGCTCTCCAGCCGCACATGGTGAGCCTTGACCATCGGACATTGGGGAAGGTCCGTCCAAGACCGCGCATTCGGTCGCAGACCAAACGATGCGGACGGCCCGTCGCCACAAGTCGTTCGGGTGCGCCCTAGACTTCGACAAACGCGCCTGCGGCGGAGCACGGGGAGGGTGACATGAAGGGTTCAATCGGTTTGGGCACAGTCGGCGTGGCGGCCTTGATTCTGAGCGCCTCCCCCCCCCAGCGTCAGCGCTGGATCTGACTGACGGACCGGCCGAGGTCGACCTCGGGGTCTGCGCGCAGGGGTCCAGCCAGACCGACACCTTCATCCCCAACTGCAGTTACACCTACCTGACGAAGAAGGCCGCCCCCTCCTACACGTACCTGACTTCCCAGGGTGCGGTGTCGTGGAAGGACGGCTCGCTGACCGGCAATACGCTCTCCTTCCCTGCGGTCGGTCAGACCTGGCCGGCGCTGACCGGGCTCTACCTGAACGGCAGCAGTGTGGCGACGCCCAAGAACATCAGCGGCACGGTCGACGCTAGCGGCAAGGTCGACCTGACTATCGACTACGAC
>WBZP01000721.1_pt1 | contig 43469 bp, 42 predicted proteins | sample 5204301 | NCBI WGS metagenome assembly WBZP01 (sample SAMN12412401, study PRJNA552823) | activated sludge metagenome | isolation source: activated sludge from nitrification reactor of wastewater treatment plant... | place: USA: Pennsylvania | collected 2017
GGAGCGTAGCTTCCCAAGAACCCGGCAGCTTGTTAAACCCGCTCGCCATCGGGCTTACAAGCCAGTATGAGACCATGCACATGGCTTAACTTAACGGCATTGGTTCTATACCATCTTTATTTGTAATTATCCGCTTCGACTTAGATAGAAGTTCTCGAAAATCACGCAACAACGGCCTGTAAGTTTGCCGCCAAGTGTTTTCTGTCCATTCGTTTGTAGCCAACTTTTCATCGGCATACGCTTGAATTAGTTCAGACAACCAGATACCACCGGCTTTCTGTGACTTTGCTTCAATCCGTAGCTCCCGCATTTCCGAATCACTAGGAACGACCACAGACCGCTGCAAAGAGTTGGCATCTATCGGAAGTTGTCCAGTTGCTTGCAGTAGCTGGATGTACTCTCTGACTTTCTCAGCCGTATCACCCTCTTCAAACTTATATTGGATGCTGCCGTCCGCACCACGCTCAACAAGAAATTGCCCGTTGTAGTTGTCTTTCGGGTTCATAGCTTCAATCGCTTGAGTCATTAGAAGCCGGAAGTCTAATGCGAGCTTCCTAGAACGCACAACAGCATCGCGCAAATCGCGTGTATTGAGACTTTTCCGGATTTCTGTAGGGAGCGTAGGGCAAGCCCGCTTTAACGCCCTGGGAGTGGCAAAGCGTGCGTAATAGATGCCATGACGGCTTTTGGAAAGGTACGACGGAACCCGAAGGTTTGACATGTTCGGCTCACTTTCTGGATCACCACTTTGGATCACCATCGAACATGTAAGACTAGAAAAGCAAAAAGCCCTTAGAAATCAAGGGCTTTTGCTTTTTCGCTGCAGGCTCTGGCGGAGACGGAGGGATTCGAACCCTCGATACAGGTTTATGCCCGTATGCTCCCTTAGCAGGGGAGTGCCTTCGACCTCTCGGCCACGTCTCCGGATCCAGACCTAAACGAAGGCGCGGATGATATAACCTCCGCGCCCCGCGGTCAAACTTGTTGATCGAGGCCGAAGGTGCGGTGCAGCACGCGGACCGCCAGTTCCAGATACTTTTCGTCGAGGACGACGGAGATCTTGATCTCGGAAGTCGAGATCATCTTGATGTTGATGCCCTCGTCGGCAAGCGCCTTGAACATCTGGCTGGCGACCCCCGGATGCGAGCGCATGCCGACGCCCACCGCGGAAACCTTGCAGATCTTGTTGTCGCCGGTGATCTCCCGCGCGCCGAGCTTTTCCTTGACGCCTTCGAGGATGGCGGTGGCCTTGGCGAAGTCGCCGCGATTGACGGTGAAGGACAGGTCGGTCATGCCGTCGTGGCCGACGTTCTGGATGATCATGTCGACATCGATGTTGGCGTCGGCAATGGCGCCGAGGATCTGGTAGGCGATGCCCGGCTTGTCCGGAACTCCCAGCATGGTCAGCTTGGCTTCGTCGCGGTTGAAGGCGATGCCGGAGATGATTGGTTGTTCCATGTTCTTTTCTTCCTCAACAGTGATCAACGTGCCTTCCCCTTCGTCCTGGAAGCTGGAAAGAACGCGCAGTTTGACCTTGTACTTGCCGGCAAATTCGACCGAGCGGATCTGCAGCACCTTGGAGCCGAGGCTGGCCATTTCCAGCATTTCCTCGAAGGTGATGGTGTCGAGCTTCTTGGCTTCCGGCGCGACGCGGGGATCGGTCGTATAGACGCCATCGACGTCGGTGTAGATCTGGCATTCGTCGGCCTTCAGCGCGGCGGCCATGGCGACGGCCGAAGTGTCGGAACCGCCACGCCCCAAGGTCGTGATATTGCCGTCGGCATCGACGCCCTGGAATCCGGCGACGACGATGACGTTGCCGGCATCGAGGTCGCGGCGCATGTTGGCCTCGTCGATCGCCAGAATACGCGCCTTGGTGAAGGTGGCGTCGGTCAGCACCTTGACCTGGCCGCCGGTGTAGCTCCTGGCCTGGCAGCCGATGTCCTTGAGCGCCATGGCCAGCAGACCGATGGTGACCTGCTCGCCGGTGGACATCACGGTGTCCAGCTCGCGCGGATCCGGGTTGGCCTGCACTTCCTTGGCCAGCGCGATCAGCCTGTTGGTTTCTCCGCTCATCGCTGAAACCACGACCACCACCTGGTGGCCCTGAGCCTGAAACCTGGCAACACGCTGGGCGACATTCCTGATGCGCTCGGGGTTGCCCACCGAGGTGCCGCCATATTTTTGAACGATCAACGCCATCGATTCATCCGGTTAAACGTTGGGAACACGAAAAAGAGGGCGGAATTCTACCCCACCCCGCCCGATTTCCGAAGGCGGGCGGCGTCTAGAGGTCGGCCAGAACGCGCAGATGGGCGCCCACGCTGCGCGCCAGCGACGTCATCACGTAACCGCCCTCGAGCATGGAAACGATGCGTTTGCCGGAAAATTCCGCCGCCAGCTTCATCAGTTCCTCGGTACACCAGGCGTAATCCTTTTCGAGCAGCCTGAGCCCGCCCATGTCGTCCTCGTAGTGCCCGTCGAAACCGGCCGAGATGAAGATCATCTGCGGCTTGAACTCGGTCAGGCGCGGCATCCAGACCTGCATGACGGCATCGCGGAGTTCCTCGCCGCCACTGCCTGCCGCCAGCGGCACATTGCACATGTTGGCTGCCGGCCTGTCGGTTCCGCTGTAGGGATAGAAGGGGTGCTGGAAGATGCTGCACATCAGCACGCGACTGTCGCCGGCGAAGCAGTCTTCCGTGCCGTTGCCATGATGGACATCGAAATCGATGATCGCCACGCGTTCCAGGCCATGCGCTGCAATCGCATGCCGGGCGGCGACGGCGATGTTGTTGAAGAAGCAGAAGCCCATGGCGTTGGTGCGTTCGGCATGGTGGCCAGGCGGACGGACGGCGCAGAAGGCATTCTCGATTTCGCCCTTCATGACCAGGTCGACCGCATGCACGCCGGCGCCGGCGGAACGCAGCGCCGCCTGCCAGGTGTGCGGGTTCATCGCGGTGTCCGGGTCGAGGTGGACCACGCCGTGCGTCGGGGAGGCACGCTTGATGCGTTCGAGGTGCGCAGCCGGATGTACGCGCAGCAACTGCTCGAAGGTCGCCAGCGGCGCGTCGTAGTAGCTGAAATAGGCATCGATGCCCTGGGCGATCAGGTGATCGTTGATGGCGGTGAGGCGCTGCGGGCACTCCGGGTGATGCGTACCCATGTCGTGCAACAAGCAGTCGCGATGGGTGATGAAGGCAGTGGTCGTCACTTGTTCTCTCTCTGCGGACCGGCGCACCGGGAAGGCGCACGGCAAAAACGGATTATCGGCCTAATCAGCACACCGCTTCAAGCATTAGAATGGACTGCAATACCATTTTCCGGAAACCCGCGATGTTCGCTGGCACGCTCCCGACGCTCGCTACCCGGCCGCGTCCGCTCGACCCGGTCCTCGCCGCGGCCGGCCGTATCATCCTTGGCAAGGATCGCGAGATCCGTCAGGCCGTTGCCTGCCTCCTCGCCGGCGGCCACCTGCTGATCGAGGATCTGCCCGGTGTCGGCAAGACGACGCTGGCCCACGCCCTGGCGCGCCTGCTCGGTCTCGCCTTCTCGCGCATCCAGTTCACCAGCGACCTGCTGCCCGCCGACATTTCCGGGGTTTCGATCTACGAACGCCAGCGCGGCGAATTCCGCTTTCTGCCTGGCCCGGTGTTTTCGCAACTGGTCCTGGCCGACGAGATCAACCGCGCGACCCCGAAAACGCAGAGTGCCCTGCTTGAAGCCATGGAGGAACGCCAGGTCACGGTCGAAGGCGAAACCCGCCCGCTGCCCGAGCCCTTCTTCGTCATCGCGACCCAGAATCCGTCGCACCAGATCGGCACGTTTCCGCTGCCCGAGTCGCAGCTCGACCGCTTCCTGATGCGCATCGAGCTCGGCTACCCCGACCGCAATGCCGAACGCGCGCTGCTGACGGCCGGCGGCCAGCGCGCTCTGGCCGACCAACTGGCGCCATTGATCGCCGCGCGCGACCTGCCAGCGCTGCAGCGCGAGGTCACTGCCGTACATGCCGCCGCGCCGCTGATCGACTACGTCCAGGCCATGGTCGAGGCGAGCCGCCGCGACCCGGCCTTCCAGCACGGCCTCTCGCCGCGGGCGGGTCTCGCCCTGCTGGCGGCGGCGCGCGCCTGGGCCTGGCTGGACGGACGCGACATGGTGCTGCCGGACGACATTCAGGCGGTCCTCCCCGCGGTCGCCCGCCATCGTCTGCGCGCGACGCAGGGAACCGGGATGGCCAGGGCCGAGGACATTGCGGCGCTGATCCGCGCCGTGGCGATTCCCTGAAACGGTGGGTCTCGTTGCCGACCTCAAGCGCCGGCTTTTTCGCTGGCAGAGCGACGGGACCGCCCCGCTGCGTCTTGCGCAACGCCGCATCTTCATCCTGCCGACGCGGGCCGGCCTGCTCTTCGCCGCGGCCCTGCTGGCGATGCTCACCGGCGCCATCAATTACAACCTGGCGCTGGGCCATGCGCTCGTCTTCCTGCTCGTCGGCCTCGCGCTGGTCGGCATGGTGCACGCCTTTCGCAACCTGCACGGACTGGTCATCACGCCCGGCCGCTGCGACCCGGTGTTCGCCGGCGAGGTCGCCTACTTTCCGCTCCACCTGGCGAGCGAGCGCAATACGCCGCGGCTGGCGCTCGAACTGCGCGCCGGCGACGAAGCCCGGAGCGTCGCCGCCGCCGTCGCCGCCCGCGGCCTGAGCGAAGCCGCCGTGCCGGTTGCTTCGCTGCGTCGCGGCTGGCTGGACCTGCCGCGCACCCGTCTGGCCACGACCTACCCGCTCGGACTGTTTGTCGCCTGGAGCTATCTGCAACCGGCAATGCGTTGCCTCGTCTACCCGCAACCGCTGGCCACGCCGTTGCCGCCGCAGCAACCGGCGACACGGAGCGGCGATCACCATGGCGATGGCGGGCAGGAGGACTTTTCCGGTTTCCGCGAACGCCAACCGGCCGACTCGCCGCGTCACGTCGCCTGGAAAGCCAGCGCCCGCGATGCCGGACAGCGCCCGCTGCTGGTCAAACAATTCGCCGGCGGCGCGCAGACCGAACTGCAGCTTGACTGGTCGCTGACACCGGAGGCGGCTGCGCCCGAGACGCGCATTGCCACCCTCGCCGGCTGGGTGATGGCGGCCGCAGCCGAGGACGCCTGTTACGGTCTACGCCTGCCGGGGCAGGAAATCGCGCCGGACAGCGGCGATGCGCACCGCCATCGCTGCCTGGAAGCGCTGGCGTTTTTTCGCGCATGAGCACACGCCCGAGCGAAGCGCTCGACCGCGGCGCCACCCCCTGGCTCCTGGCGGCGGCGCTGGCCACCACCCTGCCGCACGCCGAGCACCAGCCGTTCTGGCTGAGCGCGCTGGCCGCCGCCCTCTTCGCCTGGGGCGGCTGGCTGTGGTGGCGCAACGAGCGATTGCCCGGACGCTGGGTGCTGGCGCTGCTGGTGGTGGTCGCCTGCGGCGGCATCCTGTTCGAGTTCCGTACCCTGTTCGGGCGCGATGCGGGCGTCGCCATGCTGGTCGTCTTCATGGCCCTGAAACTGCTCGAACTGCGCAGCCGGCGCGACGCGACGGTGGTCGTCACGCTCGGCTACTTCCTGCTGCTGACCCATTACTTCTACTCGCAGAGCATCCCCACCGGCGTCTGGCTGCTGGCGGCGATGCTGCTGCTCACGGCGACGCTGATCCGCCTGCATGGCGGCCCGTCGGCCGGCACGGCTGCCACGCTGCGCTACGCGGGTCTGCTGATGCTGCAGGCGATCCCCTTCACGCTCGTCCTCTATCTCCTGTTTCCCAGGGTTGCCGGGCCGCTCTGGGGCCTGCCGCAGGATGCCCACAGCGGCCGCAGCGGATTGTCCGACCAGATGACCCCGGGCAATATCGCCAACCTTGCGCTGAGCAGCGAGATCGCTTTCCGCGCGCGGTTCGCCGAAGCGCCGCCGCAGCGCGACAAGCTCTACTGGCGCGGACCGGTTCTCGAAAACTTCGACGGCCTCACCTGGAAGCCGCAGATCGCCCGGAGCCGCCCGCCGCAGATTGAGCCGCTGTCGCCGCCGATCGCCTACGAGACCACCCTCGAACCGCAGCAGCAACGCTGGCTGCTCGCACTCGACGCGCCCGGCGCGCTGGGGCCGGAATTTGTCCTTTCCGGCGCGTTGACCGCAACCAGCCGCGAACCGCTGACCCAGCGCCAGCGTTTTGCCCTGACGGCAACGTTGGACTTCCGCTTCAACGCCGATGAGGAAGCCATTGCGCTGCGGCGCAACCTGACGCTGCCGCCCGACGGCAACCCGCGCGCCCGCGCGCTGGCAGCGTCCTGGAAGGCGGCTGACCCGGACACCGCCGGTCTGGTACGCAGGGCCCTGAGCCTCTTCTCAGACGAGAAGTTTTTCTACACGCTGCAACCGCCATTGCTCGGCGAGCAGCCGGTCGACGACTTCCTCTTCGCCACCCGGCGCGGCTTCTGCGAGCACTATGCCTCGGCCTTCGTCTTCCTGATGCGCGCCGCCGGCGTACCGGCCCGCGTCGTCACCGGCTATCAGGGTGGCGAGGCGAATCCGGTCGACGGTTTCGTCGTCGTTCGCCAGTCCGATGCCCACGCCTGGGCCGAAGTCTGGCTTGCCGGGCGCGGCTGGACGCGCGTCGACCCGACCGCCGCCGTTTCGCCGGCCCGCGTCGAGTCCGGCATTGCCGCCGCGCTGCCGGCCGGCGAACCGCTGCCGGCGCTGGTTCAGTTGCGCAGCAACTGGCTGCGCACCCAGCTCTTCCGCTGGGAGGCTGTCAACAATGCCTGGAACCAGTACATCCTCGGCTACAACCCGCAGCGCCAGCGCGAACTGCTCTCCCGCCTCGGCATGCCCGATGCCGACTGGCGCAAACTGGCGGCGGCGCTGGCCATCGCCTGCGGCGTCCTCCTGTTGGCGGTCACCGCGTGGACCCTCCACCAGCGGCCGCGTCCCGACCCCGCCGCCCGGCTTTGGCAAAAGGCCTTGCACCGACTGGCGCGAAGCAAGGTAGACTGCCCACCCTGGGAACCCCCGCTGGCCCTCCTCCGGCGCGTCGAGCACGAGCTTCCGGCATCGGCGCCGGCGTTCCGGGAGGTTGTGTTCGCCTACCTGCGGGCGCGCTACAGCGGAATTCCCGACGATCTGACCACGCTGCGCCGCGCCCTCGCGCGCCTGCCCTGACGGAGAACGAATTGAAACACGCCCTCGGCACCCTGCTGCTCGCCGCCTGCGCCTGGCTGACCCACGCCGCGCCTGCCCAGGGTAGTTTCGCCAGTGACCCGGCGGTCATCGAATTTGCCCGCGACCTCGAACAGCGGCATGGCTTCAGCGCCGACGAACTGCTGCTGCAGTTCGCCCAGATCCGGCCCAACGAAAAGGTGCTGCAGTTGATCAGGCCGCCGGTGTCGCCGCTGCAGCGTTCCTGGGAGCGCTACCGGCCGCGTTTCCTGACCGAGCGCCGGATCAACGGCGGCGTCCGCTTCTGGCAGGAAAACCGCCTGAGCCTGGCCCGGGCCAGCGCCCTCTATGGCGTGCCGCCCGAGATCATCGTCGCCATCATCGGCGTCGAAACCGAATACGGCGCCAACACCGGCGGTTTCCGGGTGCTCGAGGCGCTGGCCACGCTGGCCTTCCGCTACCCGCGCCGCGCCGAGTTCTTCCGTACCGAACTTGAACAGTTCCTGCTGCTGGCCCGCGAAAACGGCATGGATCCGGTCAACGTGCGCGGCTCCTTCGCCGGCGCCATGGGGATTCCGCAGTTCATGCCGGGCAGCCAGCGGCGTTATGCGGTCGACTTCGACGGCGACCGGAAAATCGACCTTTCCGGCAGTGTCGACGACGCCATCGGCAGCGTCGGGCGCTTTCTCGAGCAGCACGGCTGGGAGGCCGGCCAGCCGATCGCCGTTCCCGCCCGCACGCGCGGCGAACCGGACCGCAGCCTGATCGAAGCCGGCATCCAGCCGACCTTGCTCGTCGCCGATCTGGCGCAGCAGGGAATCAGCGCCGATGCCAACCCGCAGGCCACGGTGACCCTGGTCGATCTCGTCTCCCCCGGCCATCCGACCGAGTACTGGCTCGGCTACAACAATTTCTACGTGATCACCCGCTACAACCGTTCCAGCTTCTACGCGATGTCGGTGTTCCAGCTGGCCGAGGCGATCCGCGCGCGCATGCCGCCACGCCAACAGGAATGACCGGTCCGCACCTGATCAGAGCAACGAGTCGCTGGTGACGCCGCCACGTTTGATGATCGAGCGCAGGTGATCGAGCGCCTCGGCCTGGATCTGGCGCACGCGTTCCCGGGTCAAGCCGAGGTCGACCGCCAGGGCTTCGAGCGTCACGACATCGGCGCCGTTCAGCCCGTAGCGCCGTTCGATGACCTGCCGCTGACGTTTACCGAGCTGCGCCACCCATTCGTCGAGCAGGGCTCCGATCTCACGGAACTGCAGGAGCGCTTCCGGATTGACCGCCGCTTCGTCGGCGATTGCGTCGCCCAGGTTGTGGCCGGGGTCGATTTCCAGCGGCGCATCGAGCGACGCGATATGTTCGTTGAGGTGCAGGATGCGCCGCACATCGGCCACCGGCCTGTCGATCAGCGCGGCCACGCGTTCGACCGAGGTCTCGCGGGTCGCCGCCGACTCGAGATGACGGATGGCCCGCAGAACGAGGTTGATGTCCTTGACCACATGCACCGGCAGCCGGATGGTGCGCGACTGGTTCATGATCGCGCGCTCGATGGACTGGCGGATCCACCAGGTGGCATAGGTCGAAAAGCGGAAACCGCGCTCGGGATCGAACTTTTCCAGCGCGTGAATGAGCCCGAGGTTGCCCTCCTCCACCAGGTCGAGGAGCGGGATGCTGCGGTTCAGGTAATGCTTGGCGATATTCACGACCAGACGCAGGTTGTGCTCGATCATCTTCTGGCGCGCCGCGAAATCGCCGGCGCTCACCAGGCGCGCCGTCGCCAGTTCTTCGCCAGGCGTCAGCAGCGGCTTGGCGCCGATCTCGTTCAGGTAAAGCTGAGTGACGTCCTCGAGGAGTTCCAGTTCGGGGCTGACCGGTTCCGGTTCGGGATCCGGTTCCGCGTCGGGCGCGTCTGACGTCAGTTCATCGTCATCCGGATCGTCGGCCGCCCACGAGGTCATCGCTTCGGCAGGTAGGCCAGGGGATCGGTCGGTTTGCCCTGCTTGCGAATCTCGAAATGGAGCTTGACGATCTCGCTGTCGGTATTGCCCATTTCCGCAACTTTCTGCCCACGCGTGACTTGCTGGCCTTCGGCGACCAGAATCTTGCGGTTGTGCGCATAGGCCGAGAGGAAAGTCGGGTTGTGCTTGACGATCAGGAGCTGACCGAAGCCGCGGATTCCGGTCCCGACATAGACGACCTTGCCATCGGCGGCCGCCGCGACGGGATCGCCGGCCTTGCCTCCGAAATCGATACCCTTGCTGCCCGAATCACTGAAGGACGAGATGACCTTGCCCGACGACGGCCACTGCCATGCCACATCGTCAGGACCCGTAGCAGCCGGTTCCGGCCTGGGTTCCGGTTTGGGCTCGGGTTTGGGTTCAGGTCTTGCCTCGGGCTGTACCTCGGGTTTGGGCTCCGGTTTCGGGTCGACCGCGACCACCGGCGCTTTCGCGACCGTCTCCCCGGCACGGTTGAGCCGGGCGTACGCCTCATCCGAATAGGGCTCCTTGCCGCCGCGTGGCTCGCGCTTCAGCCCCTCCGCGGCGACTGGCGGCGGCGTGGCGGCGGCGACTTTGCCCGGCGCATCCAGCGGCCGGGACTCGACGAGCGGCGTCGTCACCACCGGCTGCGCCACCACTGCCTCACCCGCGGTCGCCGGCGCGGCGCCCGGCGGCGCCACGCGCAGAACCTGCCCTTCCTTGATCACGTCGGGATTGGTCATGTTGTTCCAGGCCACGACATCCCGGTAATCCTGACCATGCTCGAGCGCAATGCGGTAAAGCGTGTCGCCCTTCTTGACCGTGTAATATCCGGGACCTCCAACCGCCGGCGCCGCCGGTCTTGCCACGGACGAGGTCGAGCGGTCGACGGCCGGCGCCGGCGGTTGTGATCGGCAACCGGCCATCAGGAGGACGATGGCCAAAGGGACGAGAACTCTAATCATTGCGTTCCTGCGAGAAGTGGGACGAAGCGAACGGGGTCGAGCCGGGTTTCGACAAAACCCCCGGCAGTCCGTTCGATGAGGGAAAGATACTGCTCGGTCGTACCGACAGGCAAGACCATTCGCCCGCCGATTGCCAGTTGCTCGAGCAGGGCCGGAGGCACCAGGCGGCCTGCGGCGGCGACGACGATGCTGTCGAACGGGGCGGCCTCGGGCATCCCGAGCTGCCCATCCGCGTGCTTGAGGCGGACATTGAACTGTTGCAGGTGGCGCATGTTGGCCTTGGCCTTTTCCAGAAGCGGCCCCAGGCGCTCGATCGCGTAGACCTCGGTCGTCAATTGCGCCAGGACGGCCGCCTGATAGCCGCAGCCGGCGCCGACTTCGAGTGTCCTGCCCAGCGTCGTCCGCCCGTTGACCAGCAATTCGATCATCCGCGCGACCACGAACGGCTGCGAAATCGTCTGCCCCATGCCCAGGGGCAGCGCCGTGTCCTCGTAGGCGCGCGAGGCCAGCGCCTCCTCGACAAAGACATGGCGCGGAACCGCCGCCATCGCCCGCAGGACGGCCGCGTTGCGGATACCCGTCTCGCGCAGGCGCTCGATCATGCGCGCACGCGTCCGCTGCGAGGTCATTCCGATTCCGTGCAGCGCGTTGGCGTTCATCGCAGCCAGTTCGCAATTGCCTGCAACTGCGCCGTATGCGTCAGGTCGACCTGAAGCGGGGTGATGGAAACACAGCCGCGCTCGGTCGCGTTGAAGTCCGTTCCCGGCCCCGCCTCGGCAGCCGCGCCGGCAGCGCCGACCCAATAGACCGTATCGTTCCGTGGAGAACGCATCCTGACCACCGGCTCCGCCTTGTGGCGTCTGCCGAGACGGGTTACTTCGGCGCCACCCAGGTCGTCATAGGGAATATCGGGAACATTGACGTTCAGCAGCACCGGCTCGCGAATCGGATCGCTCAAAAAACGCTCCACCAGTTCCCGCGCAATACGGCCGGCGGTATTGAAATGATTACCCTCGAAACTGGCCAGGGAAATCGCAATCGACGGGATACCCAACAGAAACCCTTCCGTCGCCGCGGCGACGGTTCCCGAATAAATCGTGTCATCGCCCATATTGGCGCCATGATTGATGCCGGAAACGATAATATCGGGCAGGTAATCGAGCATTCCGGTAACCGCCAGATGGACGCAATCCGTCGGCGTGCCATTAACGAAATAGAACCCGTTTGCGGCCTGTTTCAACGAAACCGGCCGATCCAGCGTCAATGAATTGCTGGCGCCGCTGCGATTCTGCTCCGGAGCAACGACAACGATTTCGCCCAGTCCATCGAGCGCCTCGGCCAGCGCCAGAATGCCGGGCGCGAAATAACCGTCGTCGTTGCTCAGGAGAATTCGCATGTCAGACAGTCAGGGCATCCAGTTTGCCCCCTGCAGCCAGCCATTCGCCAACCCATTTCGGCTGCCGGCCGCGACCGGTCCATTCCAGCGCGGTGTTATTCGGATGACGGTATTTGACCTTGACCTTTCCGGTCGGCCCTTTGGCTTTGACGTCCTTGCCAAGAAGATCTTCAAGCGCATAACCGCGGGCTTTAACAAAAGCCCGCGCTTCATTCAGGATTTTTACTTTATCCTGAACTTCGCGGCGTTTCAATTCAACGGGAATCTGTTGTTGCAGGTCGCGCAACTCGATAACGGTCAGGGCAGACAAATCCATGATTACCTCCTAGATGAGAAATGGTGGAAACAATCTAATTTGTCCTTATTAATTTATCAACTGCAAAATTAAAAAAACCGGCAGAGGCCGGTTATTTAATTGGTCGGGGCGGCGGGATTCGAACTCGCGACCCCTTGCACCCCATGCAAGTGCGCTACCAGGCTGCGCTACGCCCCGACAAGCCAAGAAGGATAACACACCCGGCAAGGCTGGCTCAAGCACGAACGCCCGAACTGTTTTCCGCCCCCATCACGCATGCGCGTGATCGTCAGGCTCGACGGAAAGGCGAAGGCCTACTGTCTTCAGGACTGCGAGCAAAGTCTTCAGGGTCGGATTGCCCTTGGGTGACAGCGCGCGATAAAGAGATTCCCGGCTGATGCCGGCTTCCGCCGCAACCACGCCAAGGCCGCCGTAAGCCTCGGCAACGGTACGCAGCGCAAGCAAACCGGCTGCCCGATCGTCTGGGTCGTCGAGCGACTCCATTGCCGCTTTCAAATATTCCACGGCCAGTTCGCGGTCGGTCCGCAGTTCGTCAAGTTCCGCCTCATGGTGCGATACCGCGCCTTTGATTTTGCTCATGCTTGCCTCCGTTTCCATTCTGCCCATAGTTCCTTTGCGCGCTTGATGTCGGCCACCTGGCTACCTTTATCGCCGCCGCACAGCAAAAGCACAACGGTTTTCCCATGCCGACCGTAATACACGCGATATCCGGCGCCGACGTGTACGCGTAACTCGATGACGCCTTCTCCGACAGGCTCGCTGTCACCAAAGTTTCCGGCCTGCACTTGGCGCAACCGAACGCGGATGCGAGCCTGCGCCACCTTGTCGCGCAGGCCGTTCAGCCATTCGGAGAACGGTTCCCGTCCGTCGTCGCGTCGGTAGCGGAGAAGTTCAGTCATGAGCACATTGTAGCTTACAAGCTACTGACAGATAACACCACGGTCGTTCTCTGCCTCGGAGATTTACAATACCCCCTCCCAACCATTCACCCACCACCAAAATGACCAAGCTCTACGGCATCAAGAACTGCGACACCATGAAAAAGGCCATGAATTGGCTGGCCGACAATGGCGTCGCCTACGAATTCATCGACTACAAGAAGGCCGGCGTCGCCGAGGCCAATCTGCCGGACTGGAACGCCCGCGCCGGCTGGGAAAGGCTGCTCAACACGCGCGGCCTGATGTGGAAGAAACTCTCCGAAGACGAGCGTGCTGCGGTCGACGCGCAAAAAGCGCTCAAATTGATGGCGCGGTATCCGGCGCTGATCAAGCGTCCGGTGCTCGATACCGGCGGCAAGCTGCTGGTCGGCTTCTCGCCCGAAAGCTACTCTGCCGAACTGAAATGAGCGACAGCACCGTCCGCCGCTTCCTGTTCGAGCACCTCGACATCCGCGGCGCCGTCGTCCATCTCGGCGATGCCTGGCAGCAGATGCAGGCCGGGCGCGACTATCAGCCGACCGTCGCCCAACTGCTTGGCGAAACCGCCGCCGTCACCGCGCTGATCGCCGCCCAGCTCAAGCAGCCCGGCCGCCTGACCCTGCAGTTGCGCGGCAACGGCCCGATCCAGCTGCTGGTGATGGACTGCAACGAGCAACTGCAACTGCGCGGCATGGCGCGCAGCAACCCGGTCGTCCTGCCGGCGCCGGTGCCGGCACTGCTCGGCGCCGACCAAGGCGGACAACTGATGATCAGCCTCGACCTGCCGACTGCCCGCCACCCCTGGCAGAGCTTCGTGCCGCTGGCCGGCGACAGCATCGCGGCGATCTTCGAGCATTATCTGGAGCAATCGGAGCAGCAGCCTTCGCGCCTGTTCGTCACTGCCAGCCCCGGAGCTGCCGCCTGCCTGTTCCTGCAGAAGATGCCGGACGCCGACCGGCACGATGCCGACGGCTGGCACCGCATCACGCAGCTGGCCGCCACGGTCAAGCCGGGCGAATTGCGCGAACTTGACGCCGAAACCATGCTTGGCCGCCTCTTCCACGAAGACATGGCGACCCACGGCGTGCGCGTCTTCGACCCGGCGCCGGTAACCTACCATTGTCCGGAAGACTGGACCAAGGTGCGCGACGTGATCCGCAGCCTGGGCCGCGCGGACGCCGAAACCATTCTGCGCGAGCACGGTGAAATCCTGATCCGCGACGACATCTGCAACCACAGCTACCGCTTCAGCGCCGAAGACATCGCCGAACTGTTTGGCGATGGCCCGACGCTGCACTGAAGCCCGCGGAATGCAGTGCTACGATGGCGGCCAACTGCCAATGCCTGCCGGATGAAGCGATGAAAACATACTCCCGCTGCTGCCTCGCTCTCGCCCTCGCCGCCTGCCTGACAGCAACGGCCACAGCACAGACCGCCGCTGTCTACAAAGGTCCGTGCGATGCCTCTGCCGCCGCCGCGCTCGATGCCGACCACTTCGTCGTCGGCGACGACGAGCACAATGTCCTGCACATCTACCGGCAGGGGCAGGCGCAGCCGGTCGGCAGGGTCGATCTTTCCGCCTTCCTCGCCACGGCTCACGGGGAGGAGGCGGATATCGAGGGGGCGGCGGTAATCGGCGCGCGCATCTACTGGATCACGTCGCACGCCCGCGACGCCAAGGGCAGGGTCCGGCCGAGCCGGCACCGCTTCTTCGCCACCGACGTGACAGCGGGCAACCCGCCAACGCTCAAGCCCGCCGGCCAGATCTACACGCGGCTGCTCAACGCACTGCTCGCTGCCGACACGCTTGCCCCGTACCGGCTCGCCACGGCGGCGCAGCGCGCGGCCGAGGCGGATGGCGGTTTCAACATCGAAGGTCTGGCCGCGACACCCGAGGGCACCCTGCTGGTCGGTCTGCGCAACCCGCTGCGCCATGGCCGCGCCCTGCTGGTCCCGTTGCTCAACCCGGGGGAACTGATCGAGGGAGGCAGCGCCCGCTTCGGCGCTCCGGTCGAGATCGATCTCTACCAGCGCGGGATCCGCAGCATCGAACGCGTCGGTGGGTCCTACGTGATCGCCGCCGGCCCAACCGCGGACGCGGGCAGCTTCGCGCTGTTCCGCTGGTCCGGCCACCCCGGCGAAGCGGCAACCCTCATCCCCGGCATCAACCTGCGCGACCTGCGGCCCGAGGCCCTGTTCGCGATTCCCGGCAGCAGGAGCGTGCAGGTGCTCAGCGACGACGGCGGCCTCAAGGTCGGTGGGGTCGAGTGCAAGAGGCTGCCGGCAGCGCGCCAGACCTTTCGCAGCCTGACCATCACCCTGCCCGAATAAGATCTCCGGCCGCTGCGGCGCCGCCCGGCAAGCCGCCCGCGGCCGGGGGACCTTGCCGGAATTCGCAAGTTGCCGTCGGGGGCAAACGCCACGACTTTTTTGAACCAATTCGCAGGTTGGCGTCAAACGTTCCAAGGGTGCCTTCGATCGTGGTTCAATGTGGCGCGGGTGATTTCGGGAAGGAATCGAATGTCAGCGAAACGCGGCAAGGAACGCCGAACGGGAACTCCCCGCCAATGGGTGGCTCGCTACATGCGGTTGCCGCTGATCGTCGCGGCGATCTCCTGCCCCTTGGTCCATGCCGACGAGGTGGCAACGCCGGCGGCGAGGCCGGGTTTCAAGAGCAAGGAAATGGGACTCCGGATCGATGTCCGGGGCGACGGCTGGGGCAGCGCCAACCGGGAATCGATCGAGACGCTGCTCTATTCCGTCGCCGACGAGCTTCTGTCGAGACTGCCGGCCAACCTTGCCGTTCCCGTCGTCGTCGCCCATACGAACCGGAGTCCCGCGGTTCTCTATGAGCGCGGGCCGGCGGGCGAATATCAGGTGCAACTGCATGCCAGCGGCGAAAACTGGCATCTCTATGTCTATGAATTCGCGCACGAGTTGTGCCACATTCTTTCGAGTTTCGACGAAAATTCCGGCCCGCAGGACACCCGCTATAACCAGTGGTTCGAGGAGACGCTGTGCGAGACGGCGTCGCTCTTCGCGCTGAAAAACCTCGCGGCGAGATGGGAGAGTTCGCCGCCCGCGCCAAGGTGGTCGGAAGCGGCGAAAAAGCTGCGGCGATTCTTCGATCACCTGGTGTCCGAGGGGCATCGCCAGCTCCCGCTGGACACCCCATTGACCGCCTGGTTGCAGGAAAACGAGGAGCAACTGCGCAAGGACCCTTACCTGAGAAAGAAGAACGAGGTGGTCGCCAATCTGCTGCTGCCGCTGTTCCGGGATGATCCCCAGGACTGGGCTGCGCTGCGCTACCTCAACCTTGATGCGGCCGATGCCCGCAACAGCCTGCGGGATTATCTGGTCCGCTGGTACCGGAACGCCCCGCTCGAACACAAGCGCTTTGTCGCCGGCATTCTCGCGATGTTCCGGCTCGACGATCTCGTGCCGATGACCCCTGCCCTGGCCGACACGACGGGCATGGACCGCGCCGACGCTCTCGCCCATAACTGAGCCCCCGGCGCACTCTCCGCCCCCGGCGGATGGAACTTCCGGCGCTGCGGATGATCCATTGTTCAGACGTGTCGTGGCGACGAGATTGGTCGGACCGACGGCAAGTCGAAGGGGAGTCGGCGCAGTTGCCGCTCCCGGAGTGTGGTTGGCGATCACTATCGAGTCATTCATCGTCGTTTGACTCGGAAAGGGGGGTAATGAACTACCAGCCCGCGAATCAAGGTGAATCGTTTCAAGGAGAAATCAGATGAAGAACTCTCCCATACTCAAGTACGCTCTCAGCCTCGCCGTGCTTTCGGGCGCGTCCATACCGCTGGCCGCCGTTGCCGGCGTCTGGGATTACGACAGCCCGAGGTCGGTCGAGCAACCCGCAGCCGAAGCCGCGCCTCCGCGAAGCGGCCTGGAAGGGCCGATCCGCACGGAAACCATGGAACCCGCGCAGTCCGGCGATTCGGGCACCATTTACGAACTCGGGCAGATCCAGCGTTCGTCCGGGGACGCGTCGCCGGGTCAACGCGGTGCCGAAAGTCCACTTGGCAAGGAAACCACAGAAATCCCCTACCCGTGATCGCTTGCGTGGTATCGCTCGCCGCCTGACGGAGGCCAGGCAAGACCCGCCGGATCCGGGCGAGCTTAGAGAATCTTGCCCGGATTCATCAGCCCGCGCGGGTCGAGCGCCTGCTTGATCGCGCGCATCAGCGCCAGTTCGACCGGACTCTTGTAGCGCAGCAGTTCCTCGCGCTTGAGTTGGCCGATACCGTGCTCGGCGGAAATCGACCCGTTCAGCGCGTGGACCGCGTCATGGACGATGCGGTTGACCTCGGGCTGCGAGGCGATGAAAGCGGCGTTTTCCTGGGCATCGGGCCGGGACAGGTTGTAGTGCAGGTTGCCGTCGCCGACATGGCCGAAGGCAATGACGCGGATGCCGGGGAAAGCCGCTTCCAGAGCGGCATCGGCCCGGGCCAGGAACTCGGGGATGCGTGAGACCGGCACCGCGATATCGTGCTTGATGCTGATGCCCTCGATCTTCTGCGCTTCGGAGATGTTTTCGCGCAGGGCCCAGAGCTTTTTCGCCTGAATCCCGGAGTGCGCGATCGCCGCATCGGCGACTGCCCCGGCTTCCAGCCGTCCGCCCAGCCAGTGCTCGACGGCGTCCGGATCGGCGTCGGAGAACTCGGCGAGGATGTACCACGAAGCCGGCGCCGTCGGCCGTGACGTGTCGGGGATGTGCCTGAGCACCAGCGCCAGCGACGCTTCCGAAATCAGCTCGAAGGCGGTCAATTGCGCGTCGAACGCGGATTTCGCCGAATTCAGCAGGTCGACCGCGGCAGCCGGCGAAACCACGTTGAGCCAGCAGGTGATCTGCGTCCTGGGCAGCGGAAAGAGCTTCAGCACGGCGCCGGTGATGATCCCGAGCGTTCCCTCGGCGCCGATGAAAAGCTGTTTCAGGTCGTAGCCGGTGCTGTCCTTGCGCAGGCCGCGGCGGCCGTCCCAGATTTCGCCGCCGGGCAGAACGACTTCCAGGCCCAGCGTGAGTTCGCGCGTGTTGCCGTAGCGCAGCACCTGGACACCGCCGGCGTTGGTCGACAGATTGCCGCCGATCTGGCAACTGCCCTGCGCCGCCAGCGCCAGCGGAAACAGGCGATCGGCCCAGCGCGCCGCTTCCTGGATTGCCGCCAGGGTGCAGCCCGCCTCGACGGAAATCGTGTTGTTCGCGGCGTCGACCGCGACAATGCGGTTCATCCGGCCCAGACTGACCACCACGGCATTGCCCGTGTCGTCCGGGGTCGCCGCGCCGCACAGGCCGGTATTGCCGCCCTGCGGCACGATCGGCGCGCCGGCGGCCGCGCAGGCGCCGACCACCGCCGCCACCTCGGCGGTGCTGGCCGGGCGGACGAGGCAACGCGCGGCGCCCCGGTAACGGCCGCGCCAGTCGCTCAGATGGGGCGCCAGAGCGGCGGCCTCGGCCAGCACGTTGGCCGGCCCGACGATGCCGGCCAGCGTTGCCGTCAGGGAATCGTCGGTCATCGCCGCCTCACTCGATGACCGCGCGCAGCATCGGCAGCATGTGCTCGGCCGCCGTGCGCCCGGTGGCGATCGCCTCGTCCGCCCGGTGAAAATCGAGCAGCCCGAGCTGCCCGAGGCGCGGCGCGATCAGCACGTCGGCCGGTTCGCCGGCCAGCCGCGAGCGCGAGATGCGTCCCTGCATGATGGCGATGCTGTTGCTCACGACATCGGCCAGCGAGGGCCGCAGCACGTCCTCGCCGTCGCCCTCGCGCCCGAGCCAGCGGCCCATCGTCTGGCGCCACGCCGGCGCCGGAGCGGAGGGATCGCCGCGACGCGGGCGCAGGCCGATGGTGTCCATGCCGAGATCGACGGCGATCACGATGTCCGCGCCCAGCGCCCGGCACAGCGAAACCGGCACCGGATTGACCAGCCCGCCGTCGACCAGGTAGCGTCCGTCGAGCAGTTGCGGCACGAGCAGGCCGGGCAGCGCGACCGAAGCGCGCACCGCATCGAGGACCCGGCCCTCCCTGAGCCAGACCTCGCGACCGCTGGCCAGATCGGTGGCGACACAGGCAAACGGCTTGTCGAGATCGGCGAACGTCTCGTCGAAAAAAAGACGGGAGGTATGGCCAAGCAGCTTCTCGCCCTTGATCAGCCCGCCGGCCCCGAGGCTGACGTCGAAGAAGCCAAGGACATCGCGGCGCGTCAGGCCGCGCACCCAGCCTTCGAGCGGATCGAGCGAGCCAGAAGCATAGGCGGCCCCGACGAATGCGCCGATCGACGTGCCGCAGACGATGTCGGGGACGATGCCGGCCTGCATCAGGGCGCGCAGCACGCCGATATGGGCCCAGCCGCGCGCCGAACCGGAGCCGAGCGCAATGGCGAGGCGCGGCTTGCCCATGGCCGGTCAGCCTTGCCCCACCGGCTCGGCGTAGAGATCATGGTGATCGGCGTCGATCACGCGCACCTTGAGGAAATCCCCGGGCTCGGCGGCGAAGAAGCCGTCGAGGTAGACGACGCCATCGATCTCCGGCGCATCGGCTTGCGAGCGGGCAATCGCGCCCTCCTCATCGACCTCGTCGACCAGCACCTCGATGACACTGTCGATGCGCCCGGCCAGCTTGTCGGCGCTGATGTCCTCCTGCACCTGCATCAGCCAGCGCCGGCGATCCTCGCGCACGTTCTCGGGCGGCAGGCCGGGAATCTCGTTGGCCGCCGCGCCGTCGACCGGCGAGTAGGCAAAGGCGCCGACGCGGTCGAGCCGGGCCTCCTCGAGAAACTGGATCAGCTGGTCGAAATCCTCGTCGGTCTCGCCGGGGAAGCCGGTGATGAAGGTCGAGCGGATGACGATCTCCGGGCAGATGTCGCGCCACCTGGCGATGCGTTCCAGCGTGTTCTCGGCCGAGGCCGGGCGCTTCATCGCCTTGAGGATTTTCGGGCTGGCGTGCTGGAACGGTACGTCCAGATAGGGCAGGATCTTGCCCGCCGCCATCAGCGGAATGACGTCGTCGACCGAAGGATACGGATAGACGTAGTGCAGGCGCACCCAGATGCCGAAGCCGGCGAGCGCCTCGCACAATTCCTTCAGGCGCGTCTTCACCGGACGCCCGCCCCAGAAGCCGGTGCGGTACCTGAGGTCGACGCCGTAGGCGCTGGTGTCCTGCGAGATGACCAGGATTTCCTTGACCCCGGCGCGCGCCAGGCTCTCGGCCTCGGCCAGCACGTCGCCGACCGGGCGCGACACCAGCGGCCCGCGCAGCGAGGGGATGATGCAGAAGGTGCAACCATGGTTGCAGCCTTCGGAAATCTTCAGATAGGCGAAGTGGTCCGGCGTCAGCCGGATACCCTGCTCCGGGATCAGCGAGGTGAACGGGTCGTGCGGCTGCGGCAGGTGCTGATGAACGATGCCCATCACCTCGTCCGCGGCGTGCGGGCCGGTCACCGCCAGCACCGACGGGTGCGTCTTGCGGACGATATCGCCCTTGGCGCCGAGGCAGCCGGTGACGATCACGCGGCCGTTCTCGTTGAGCGCCTCGCCGATGGCGTCGAGCGACTCCGCGACCGCGGCGTCGATGAAGCCGCAGGTGTTGACGATGACGAGGTCGGCCTCGTCGTAGGTCGGCGAGACCATGTAGCCCTCGGCGCGCAGCCTGGTCAGGATATGTTCGGAATCGACGGTGGCCTTCGGGCAGCCCAGCGAGACGAAGCCGACGGTCGGTACTCTTGCGCTCAAGTTCATTGCCTCAGGCACTGCACGCACCAGGGGTGGCGTCACCGGCAGGGCCGGCGACATAAAAAAGCCCCGATTCGGAATCAGGGCTTGACGAATCATGGCTGACGCGGCCAATGGCGCCATCCGTCCAGCGGCTCCAATTTTCCGGCCGGCGGCCGATTTAGTCAAACGCTTCGCCTGCAAAATGGTGCTTGACCGGAGCTTGCGCGGTCAGCAATATGGCCGGCGAAGGCCTTCACATCCCTGGAACAGGAAGCGACAGATGAAGCATGCGGATTCGCGGATGACTTTCCGCCGTATCGGCGCGGCGCTGGCGCTGTTCGCCGCAAGCCTCGCCGCCCTGGCCGGCGACTTGCCGCTCGGCGCGATCCGTCTCCCCGAGGGATTCTCGATCGAGGTGCTGGCGCGGGTTCCCAACGCGCGGCAGATGGCCCTGGGTGACGGCAATGTCGTCTATGTCGGCTCCCGTGGTGAAGGCAAGGTCCACGCGATCCAGCTCGATGGGCATTTCCGCGCGACGCGCACCGCTGTCGTCGCCAGCGGCCTGACCATGCCGGTCGGCGTCGCCTTCCGCGACGGAAACCTCTATGTTTCGGCGGTCGACCGCATCCTGCGCTTCGACGGCATCGGCAGCCGCCTCGACCATCCCCCGGCGCCGGTCACCATCCGTGACGATTTCCCCGGTGAGCGTCACCATGGCTGGAAATTCATCGCCTTCGGTCCGGATGGCCGCCTCTACGTGCCGGTCGGCGCCCCGTGCAACATTTGCAAGCCGGACCCGGAGCGCTTCGCCGTGATCACCAGCATGAAGCCGGATGGCAGCGACCTCCGGGTGTTCGCACGCGGCGTGCGCAACAGCGTCGGCTTCGACTGGCAACCCGGAAGCGGCGATCTGTGGTTCACCGACAACGGACGCGACCTGCTGGGCGACGATCTGCCGCCCGACGAACTGAACCGCGCGCCGCAGGCAGGGCTGCACTTCGGCTATCCCTATTGTCACGGCGGCACGCTGGCCGACCCGGAATTCGGCGGGGAGCGCCCGTGCAGCGAATTCGCGCCACCGGCGCTGAATCTCGGCGCCCATGTCGCGGCGCTGGGGATGCGCTTCTACCGCGGGCGGCAATTTCCCGAATCGTATCGCGGGCAGATCTTCATCGCCGAACACGGGTCGTGGAACCGCTCCCGGAAGTCCGGCTACCGGGTCACGCTGGTCAGGGTGAACGGCAACCGCGCTGTTTCATACGAGCCCTTCGCCACCGGCTGGCTGCAGGGCGAATCGGCGTGGGGCAGGCCGGCCGATGTACTGGAACTGCCGGATGGCTCGCTGCTGGTTTCCGACGACCTGGCCGGGGCGATCTACCGCATCACCTATTCGCCGGCGCGCCGGCCGTGAGCGAACAGCATCGCCTGACCATCGCCACCCGCGGCCGCGGGTCGACCGAAATCACCGGCGAGATTGCGGCCATCGTCCGGGCTGCCGCGGTCGACGCCGGAATTGCCCACATTTTCGTCCGCCATACCAGTTGCGGCCTGGCGATCACCGAAAACGCCGACCCGACGGTGCGCCGCGATCTCGAAACCCTGTTGCAGCGCTGGGCGCCCGATGGCGATCCGGCCTATCGCCACGATCTCGAAGGCGACGACGACATGGCGGCCCATGCGCGTTCGCTGCTGACCGGCACTTCGCTGACCGTACCCTTCGCCGGCCGCCGCCTGCTGCTCGGCGCCTGGCAGGGAATCTACCTGTTCGAACACCGCACGCAAGGTCACCGCCGCGAAATCGTCGTCACCCTTCTCGGGTAGGGCGCCCTACTCCTTCTTGCCGCGCAGCTTGCCGATCGCCTTGACGCCGAGCAGGGCCAATGCCCCGGCGGTAACGCCGAACAGCACGTCGAGCGCCAGCGCCACGACGCCGCCAATCACCCCCGACGCCTCGGCAACGTGCGCGATGGCGTGGTGCACGGGCGGAATCCCATGCGTCAGGATGCCGCCGCCGACCATGAACATCGCCGCCGTGCCGATCACCGCCAGCGACTTCATCAGCTTCGGCGCCGCCAGCAGCAGTCCCCGGCCTACTCCGCGGGCGAGCGCGCCGGGCTTTTGCAGAAGGTGGACGCCGAGGTCATCCATCTTGACGATGCCGGCGACGATGCCATAGACGCCGACGGTCATGATCAGGCCGATGCCCGACAGCACCGCGACCTGCACGGGAAAGGGCTTGTCGGCCACGGTCCCCAGGGCGATGACGATGATCTCGGCCGACAGGACGAAGTCGGTGCGGATGGCGCCCTTGATCTTGTCCGCCTCGAAGGCCACCAGATCGACTTTCCCGTCGGCCAGCGCGGCCAGTTCCCCGGCGTGCTCGGCCGCGCCTTCGTCGGCGCCGCGCAGCCACCGGTGCGCCAGTTTCTCGACGCCCTCGAAGCACAGGTAGAGGCCGCCGACCATCAGCAGCGGCGTCACCGCCCAGGGAATGAAGGCGCTGATCGCCAGCGCCGCCGGCACCAGGATCACCTTGTTCTTCAGCGACCCGACGCCGACCGCCCAGACGACCGGCAGTTCGCGCTCGGCACGCACGCCGGAAACCTGCTGCGCATTCAGCGCCAGGTCGTCACCAAGGACGCCGGCCGTCTTCTTGGCGGCGACCTTGGTCATCAGCGCGACGTCATCGAGAACCGACGCGATGTCGTCGATCAGTGCGAGGAGGCTGGCTCCGGCCATCGGGATATTCCGTTTCTTGAGGTGCTCCCGATTCTACCCAAGAACGTTCCACGCTCGGTGGTTCCGCCACGCTGCGCAGTGCGGACATTCTCGTATATGATGCGAACGGGCCGCGCTGCAGCCGCGCCCGGGATTCAGTTCCTCACGGACCTGGGGGTGATCCCGGTTGAACATTCGCGCTGTTTGCCAACCCCAACAGGATATTCCACAAGAACCCGTCACGAGGAGGTCACCATGTACGCCACAAATCATTCCAATCGTCGTTTGTTGCTGGGCAGCCTGATGTGCGCGGCGCTTGCCGGATGTTCCAGCATGGACATGGGTTCGCCGGCGGCGAAGACGACTGCCACCGGTTCGGCGGCCGGCTCCAGCGTCCAGAACGCCAATGCCCAGCTCGAAAGGTGTCCGGCCACAATGGGTACGCTGGCGATCGTCGAAGACACCCACGCTTCCTGGTACGGCTATCTCACCGGCCAGTTGCGGCTCGGCTCCACCGTGCCGGTATTGAAGCTGCTGGTGCAGCAGTCCAACTGCTTCGTGATTGTCGAACGCGGCCGGGCAATGCAGAACATCATGGGCGAGCGGGCGCTCGAACAGTCCGGCGAGATGCGCAAGGGATCCAACTTCGGCAAGGGCCAGATGGTCGCCGCCGATTATTCGATGAGTCCGTCCATCACCTTCAGCAACCAGAATGCCGGCGGCGCCGGCGCGGCGATCGGCGGCCGCCTGGGTGGTTCGCTGGGCGCCCTGGTCGGCGGCAGCATGAACGCCAAGGAAGCCAGCACGATCCTGACCCTGATCGACAATCGCTCGGGCGTGCAACTGGCGGCCGCCGAAGGCAGCGCCCGCAATGTCGACTTCGGGATGCTGGGCGGACTCTTCGGCAGTGGCGGCGGCGGCCTTGCCGGCGGCTACGCCAACACCGCGGAAGGCAAGGTCATCGTCGCCGCCTTCACCGATTCCTACAACAACATCGTCAGGGCGGTGCGCAACTATAGGGCGCAGGAGGTCCAGGGCGGCCTCGGCACCGGCGGCCAGCTTGGCGTCCAGGGCGGCAGCACGCCGGCGGGCAAGGCTATCAAGAACAAGTAGAACCCGCGCTGGCGACGCGGTGTGCGAAAGGGTCGGTTGCGCCGGCCCTTTTTTTCAATTGGGGTTTGCGCGGCAAGCAAGTGGATTACCGGTGAAATGAACATTCCCGCGCGCCGGCGAGAGGCCTGCGCCTTTTCCCTGCTAATCCTTTCGGTTGGCGCCGACGCCGCCCAGCCGCTGCCCTGGCTCGCCGCCAGCACCGGCGACGTGACGGTTTCCGGCGTTTCCTCCGGCGCCTACATGGCCGTGCAGTTCCAGGTCGCCTATTCGGGCAGCGTGCGCGGCGCCGGCGTCGTCGCCGGCGGGCCGTACTACTGCGCCCAGGGTTCGCTGCGGCGGGCGCTGGGCAACTGCATGACGCCCTCCGGCGACCACCCGCCGCCGACGGCCGGCGAGACCCTGACATCCGTCGGGCAACTGGCCGAAGCGGGCCGCATCGACCCGGCCGCCAACCTGCATGACGATCGCGTCTGGCTGCTGTCCGGCGGCAACGACAGGACCGTCCTGCCCGCCGTCATGGATGCGCTCGCTGCCTTCTACCGAACCGTCCTGCCCGCGGCCGCCATCAGCTACGTCAAGGTCCCGGAAGCCGGGCACGCCATGGTCTCGGTCGCCGACCCGCAGGCGAATCCCTGCCCGACGACCGCGGCGCCATTCATCAATCGCTGTCAGGATTTCGACGCCGCCGGCAGGCTGCTGACACACCTGCTCGGCCACCTGCAACCGCCTGCAGACCAGCCTGGCGGCGAAGTCATCGCCTTCGATCAGCGCCCCTTCGTTGCCGGGCGGGCGATCGATGCGAGTCTCGCCGACGAGGGTTATGCCTTCGTTCCGGCGAACTGCCGCAAAGGCGGCTGCAGGATTCATGTCGCTTTCCACGGCTGCCTGCAGAACGCCGGTGAAATCGGCCGCCGCTTCGTCGACGGCGGCGGCTATAACGGCTGGGCGGCCAGCAACGGGATCGTCGTCCTCTACCCGCAGACGGTGCGGCGCTACGGCCTGGCTTGGGGTTCCTGGCGCTGGCTGCTCAACCCGAAGGGCTGCTGGGACTGGTGGGGCTACACCGGCGCCGACTACCACACCCGCGACGGCGCCCAGATGCGCGCCGTCCGCGCCATGATCGAAACCTTGGGAATGCCGCCGCAACCGGTACAATCCGCCGGCAGCCGCTGATTGCCGCGGTCGACCGCCCCCATCGCCTCATTTTCAAAGCGCAATGACTGAATATTCCGCCTCGTCCATCCGCGTCCTCAAGGATCTCGAACCCGTCAAGGAGCGCCCGGGGATGTACACCCGGACGACCTGCCCGACACACATCATCCAGGAGGTCATCGACAATTCAGCCGACGAGGCGCTGGCCGGCTACGCGAAGCGGATCAGCGTACTGGTGCGCCTGGACGGCGTCATCGAGGTCAGCGACAACGGGCGCGGCATTCCGGTCGAAATCCACCCGGAGGAAGGGCGGCCGGCGGTCGAACTCGTCTTCTGCAAGCTGCACGCCGGCGGCAAGTTCAACAAGAAGGAAGCCGGCAATGCCTATCACTTCTCGGGCGGCCTGCACGGTGTCGGCGTTTCGGTCACCAACGCACTGTCGACCCGGCTGGAGGTCGAGATCAGGCGGGGCGGCGGTGTGCACCGCATCGCCTTCGGCGCCGGCTTCGTCACCGAGCCGCTGACCCGCATCGGCGACTGCGGCCCGCGCACCACCGGCACCACGGTGCGTGTCCGTCCCGACCCCAGGTACTTCGATTCGCCGAAGGTGAATCTCGCCCAACTCGAGCATCTGCTGCGCTCCAAGGCGGTCCTGATGCCAAACGTTACGGTCGACCTCGAAATCGAGGGCGATTCTGGCAACACCGGGCCGAAAAGCTGGTGCTACCGCAACGGCATGGCCGACTATCTGGCCGAAATGATGGCCGGCCAGCCGGTGGCGCCGATCTTCGTCGGCGAGAAGTACGTCGATAGCGAAAACGGTTTCGCCGTCGGCGAAGGCGCCACCTGGGCGCTGGCCTGGTTCGAGGAAGGCGGCGGCAAGCCGGAAAGCTACGTCAACCTGATCCCGACACTCGACGGCGGCACCCACGAGGCCGGGCTGAAGGCCGGCGTCTTCGAGGCGGTCAAGACTTTCGCCGACCACCACGCGATCCTGCCGGCCAAGGTCAAGCTGGCCCAGGAAGACGTCTGCGGCAAGATGACCTATTTGCTCTCGGCCAAGGTCCTCGACCCGCAATTCCAGGGGCAGACCAAGGAAAAGCTGACCAGCCGCGACGCCTACAAGCTGGTCTCGCAGATGGTGCGCGATCCGTTCGAGCTATGGCTCAACAACCACCCCGATTACGGCAGGAAGATCGCCGAACTGGCGGTCAAGGCGGCGCAGAACCGCATGAAATCGACGCAGAAGGTCGAGAAGAAGAAATCCTCGGGCATCGCCACCCTGCCCGGCAAGCTGACTGACTGCGAATCCGACGACATTGCCCGCAACGAAGTCTTCCTGGTCGAGGGCGACTCGGCCGGCGGCTCGGCCAAGCAGGGGCGCGACAAGGAAACGCAGGCGGTGCTGCCCTTGCGCGGCAAGGTGCTGAACACCTGGGAGGTCGACCGCGACCAGCTTTTCAGGAACAACGAGGTGCACGACATCTCGGTGGCCATCGGCGTCGACCCGCACGGCATCAGCCAGATCGATAGCGTCGATCTTTCCGGCCTGCGCTACGGCCGCATCATCGTCATGTCGGATGCCGACGTCGACGGCAGCCACATCCAGGTGTTGCTGTTCACGCTCTTCCTCAGGCACTTCCCGGCGCTGGTCGAGCGTGGCCACATCCACGTCGCCCAGCCGCCGCTGTTCCGCGTCGATGTCGAGGCGCGCGGCCACACGCGCAAGGTCTATTGCCTGGACGAGGCCGAGAAGGAGCAGGCGCTGCTCAAGCTGCGCGACGATGGCGTTCCGGAAAACAGGATCACCGTCTCCCGCTTCAAGGGACTCGGCGAGATGAACCCGGACCAGCTCTGGGAGACCACCCTGTGCCCCGACACGCGCCGCCTCGTGCCCTTCCAGGCCAGCCGCGAAACCATCGCCCAAATGACCGGCACCTTCACCCTGCTCATGGGCAAGGGCGAAGCCGCCGGCCGCCGGGCGTGGATGGAGAAGGATGGCGGACTGGTCGAGGCGGATGTCTGAGTCCCCTCCCGGGCGGCGGGCCGCACGGTTACCGATCGTCACACCATCCGCGACCATGACCGGCTAGGATTCAAACCTTTGACCTTGCGCACCGTCTTGAACAACCATTTTCCCACCATGCCGGGCGTAACCGCGTTGCGCGCCTGTCTGCTCTCCCTCGGCATCGCCCTCCTCGCCGGCTGCGGCTCGCTGCCTTCGCTGTCGTCGGCGAAGCCGGCCGCCGCGGCGCCGGCAGCCGTTCCGGCGCCCGCCCCAGGCCCCGTCCGCAAGCCGAAAATCGGCCTCGCCCTCGGCGGCGGCGCGGCGCGCGGCTTCGCCCACATCGGCGTAATCAAGATGCTGGAATCGCACGGCGTCGTTGCCGACTACGTGGTTGGCACCAGCGCCGGGGCCGTGGTCGGCTCGCTCTACGCGGCCGGCCATGACGCCTTCGCGATGCAGAAGATCGCCCAGCAACTCGACGAGAAGATCTTCGCCGACTGGACGCTGGGCGGGCGCGGGTTACTGAAGGGCGAAGCCCTGCAGGATTTCGTCAACCAGCACGTTGGCAAGCGTCCGCTGGAAAAGCTCGGCAAGCCCTTCGCCACGGTCGCCACCGATCTCAACAACGGCGAGCGGGCGGTATTCCGCACCGGCGACACCGGCCTCGCCGTGCGCGCCTCGGCGGCCGTACCCGGCGTCTTCCAACCGGCGCAGTTCCGCGGCCGCAGCTACGTCGACGGCGGCCTGACCAGCCCGGTGCCGGTGCAGGCGGCGCGCGAGATGGGCGCCGATATCGTCATCGCCGTCGATATCTCCGACCGGCCGGAGGGCCAGCCGGTCGACAGCCTGGCCGCGATCCTGTGGCAGACGACGACCATCATGGGCGGCATCATCGGCGCCAACGAACTGAAGGGGGCCGACATCGTCATCCGCCCGACGTTGCGCTACGTCAAGTCCTGGGATTTCACCGCCCGCCACGACGCCATGCTCGAGGGCGAAAAGGCCGCGCTCGCCGCCCTGCCCAACATCAAGCAGAAGCTCGGCCGCTAGGCGTGCCATGGAACCTGCCGGCTTCCGCGTGCCGTCGCTCGTCCCGCCGATGACGCAGTTTCACACGATCTGCCGGTCGACCGAAACCGGCCGGAGCGGCTTCCACTTCGTCGACAACGCCGCGCCACCCAAGGCCCTGGAGGCGCTGGCCGACGAGCTGCGGCGGCGCAACCGGGCGATTTCGTGGTGGGGCAACATCCGCTTCGAAAAATCCTTCACCCTGGAACCTTTGCCGGCAGCTTGCCGACAGCGGCTGCATCGCCGTCTCCGGCGGCCTCGTAGCGTTCTTCCAGTGTCTTGACCCCGGCATGCCACTGCTTCAATGCGTGTTCCCAATCCTTCGTGCCGTAAGTGGCGAGAAGCGACTTGGCTGCGGGCGAAATCTGGTAGCACCACTTGGGGCTGTTCGGTGCCCTGTCGGGGTCGTCGGGGTTTTGAACGGCGACGCCTGCGGACACGAACTGATGCATCGTCTCCTTGCGGAACGATTCGCGGGAGTTCTCCGCCTAGGGCTTCTGATAATCGTTGCGGCAGAAGTCGAGAATGGCACGAATGCCGAGCATCGGTTCCTTGAGGTTCTGCCACGAACCCGCTTTCCTCACTTCCACGAGAGCAAGCAAGGACAGGGCGGAACGCTCGTTGTGTTGGGCTTCGGGAAGCCCCATCAGTTTCAGGATTTCGATAGCCTGCGTGATTTTTCCGACCAATCAACTTTTCCCTCGACCATGCGGTCTATTTCTTCCTGTGTCGGCAGCTTGTCGCCGACATTCCTTCCCCATGCTTCCAGCGTCTTGCGGTCGGGGTATCTCAATGCCCGCAAGTCGCCCGCATTGACCTGCGTATGTCCGTTGAAACGACGGAGCCAGCGGTCAGCGAAAGTCGAGCCGAGATAGACGGCGAGACCCTTCGCGAGCAGTTGCGGCATGCCCCTCTTCGCTTCGTGGAAGACATTCATGTGATTGTCGAACCCCACCCGTTCGCATCCGATCCTTGCGGGGTCGAACAAGGCGGGAACGATGCGCCGTTTCTCCTCCTTTGAGGAAAGCCGCCTGACGCAGACACAATGCCCCGTGGGCATCAGCCATTTCGCCGTATCTTCGTTCACGGCGATGGCTTCGCCTTCTTGTTCGGTTTGCCGACTGTTCAAGCAGCATCTTCCTGAACGGCTTGAAATAGGTGCCGTTACAGAAGCTACGGGGCGTGATGGCGACGAGTTCGCCACCTTCTTCCAACATCAGGAGAGCAAGCGCGACAAAAGCCGCATACTGGTTCGATGTCTCGACGCCGACCGTCCGCAAGGCCTTGCGATGGTCCGAAACCGTCCTCAATTTCTTGTAGGGCGGATTCAGGATGGCATGCGTGAACTTCGGCGTCGTGCCGTATCTGACGCCTTCGGAAGCCGAGAGGATGAAGTCCTCTCCCCGAATCTCGGTGAAAATGCCTTGAAAGGCCTCTACGCATGCGTCCAGCGTCTCGGAAAGATGTTCCCTCATCAACACACGGGTCAAGTTCCCATGCGACGCAACGAAACGAACGCGGAAGAGCCTTTCCCGCCTGTTCGATGAAGGCGACGGTCAGGGAGCCGATCCCCGCTCCCGCATCGAGAAGGCGGATGTCCTTCCCCGTCGTATCCGCAAACATGCCCGCCATGAAAGAGGCAATGACGGACGGCGTCATGAACTGCCCGAACTCGGATTTCGTCTCGGCAGATATCAGGGAAGCAACGGATTCCCTGCGGCGGTCTATGTCCTGGATGGCATGCATCAGGGAACTATCGCCGGAATCGGTGTCAACCGCCCCGCATTTCGTAGCCACTGGCGACCGCTCTTCATCAGCAACCTGCCGTTAGAGCATCGAAGCTGCCCGTGACCGCTGAAGGTCGGTTCCATCCAAATTGATTCCCGTCCGACTGCCTGACGCAGACGCCTGCTGCGGTCGACGGGGAAAAAGTGCCAAAATCCGGGACATGGATCCCTTGCCGAATTTCTTGTCCATTCCCGGCCTCGAACTGCCCGTAATCCAGGCGCCGATGGCCGGCGTCCAGGACAGCGCGCTGGCGCTCGCCGTCTGCCATGCCGGCGGCCTCGGCTCATTGCCTGCCGCGATGCTGACGGCGGACGAACTGGCACACCAGCTCGGCCTGCTCGCCGCCGGTACCGAGCGGCCATGGAACGTCAATTTCTTCGCCCATACGCCACCGGTTCCCGATCCGGCGCGCGCAGCGGCGTGGCGCGAACGCCTCGCGCCGTATTACCGGGAGTTCGGTATCGACCCGGCCGGCATTCCCGCCGGCCCCGGACGGCAGCCGTTCGATGCGCGCGCCGCCGAACTGGTCGAGCAGTTTCGGCCGGCTGTCGTCAGTTTCCATTTCGGCCTGCTGCCAGATGATCTGCTGGTCCGCGTCAAGGCGACCGGCGCCTTTGTGCTGTCGTCGGCGACCACCGTCGCCGAAGCGCGCTGGTTGGAAAGCCGGGGCGTCGATGCGATCATAGCGCAGGGGCTGGAGGCCGGCGGCCATCGCGGCATGTTCCTGAGTGACGACGTGACGACCCAGGTCGGCAGCTTCGCGCTGCTGCCGCAGATCGTCGTCGCCGTGCGCTGCCCGGTGATCGCCGCCGGCGGCATCGCCACCTCGGAAGGCGTCGCCGCCGCCCGCGCGTTGGGGGCCGCCGCGGTGCAGGTCGGCACCGCCTATCTCAACTGCCCGGAAGCGACGACCGGCGCCCTGCACCGCGCCGCGCTGGGCAGCGAGGCGGCCCGCCACACGGCGCTGACCAAGCTGTTCACCGGCCGCCCGGCGCGCGGCATCGTCAACCGGGTCATGCGCGAACTCGACCCGCTTTCCGACGCAGCGCCGGCCTTTCCGCTCGCCACGTCGGCCATCGCCCCGCTGCGCGCCGCCGCCGAAAAGCTGGGCCGCACCGACTTCACGCCGCTCTGGTGCGGGCAGAACCCGGTCTGCCCGAACGAGCCGGCCGCCGAAATCACGCGCCGGCTCGGCCGGGCCTTTCTCGGCGCCTGACTCGTCGACACGACGTTGACGCGACACGTCGCTTCTTCATCGACGCTCTGGCCGAACATCCGGGCAAGCCCTTGGTTTCCAGCACCACGGTACGCACTTCGCCATATGCATGGTGTAGGCAAAGACGAAACCCGGGTAAACCTTGTGGCGCTTCCAGCCCTGCAACCCGTTCTCGCCCGGGCCGGACGGCAAGGCATTTCGAGTCGCGCTTCGATTACCGGTCAGTCCGCAATCCGCAGTTGTTCCGGCTGCAGGATCAGGTAGCGTGCGAAGCGGCCCTCATCCCGGCTGCCGTCGTCGCTGACGATGATGATGCACTGTCGGCCATCGATGACCGCCGGGCTCACCCCCTCGGCGTGCTCGAAGCCGGGCAGGCCGGCAACGCTGACCCGGCGCGGGCGATCCTCGCTGCCGCCGCGCCAGAACCAGATCTGGAATTCAACCTGTTCGCGGGCAACGGGACCGGCGACGACCAGATAGCCGGCAAGCGACGGCACCCAGGACATGCCGCGAATGCCGTTGCCGCCCAGATCGAGCATCGTCAGGGTGGAGCCGATTCGCGGCCGTTCATCGTCGTCGAAGATGGCGCCGGGATTCTCGACGCCGGCGATGATCGCCCGCCCGTCGACGAGGGGACTGCGAAATCCGATCAGCAGGCGGCTCTGGTCGGCGCTCACCGCCAGCGCCTCGATGTTCAACCCGCCTGCGCTCTTGACCTGGCGTATCCCGGCGGCGGCGGCAAGTTCCGGGTGCGCGGCGGTTAGGTCGCGCTTCAGGCTGCCGACCACCTTGGGATCGACGACGCTGTCACCCTCGACGCGGAAACGCACCAGCCTCTCCCGGGATTTTCGCTCGTCGCCGTCGCTGTCGCGGGAATGCGAGGTGATGGCGTAGATGTTGCCGGCGCGATCGACGGTGACGCCTTCGAGGTCGTCAAGCTTCCAGAAATCGCCGTCACCCCACGACCAGAAAGGCGCGTTCAGCGCCGTGTGCCTGACATGGCCGGCCTCGATGCTCAGCAGGCCGAGCGCATGCTGCTCTTCGTCCTCGACGACGATGAAACGACCGTCGGCAAGCTGATGGATGCCCGACGGCTCATAGACGCCGGTCAGGGGTTGAAAGCGCGGGAGGTCATTCTGTGCCACTTCAATCGTCTCCAATCAGGATTGCCGGCGCCCGGCGCGATCAGTCGCTGCGGCCGGCGGTCGGGCGCTGCCGCAGACGCGTTGCCAGCCGATAGACGTCTTCGCCGGCAACGGGCAGGACGGCGAATGTCCGGTCGGCGCTGGCGGTGGCGATGCGCTTGCCATCCTGGCTGAAGGCAACCTGGCTGACGGGTCCATTGTGAATGCTCAGCGTCTTGATCAATTTGCCGGATTGCGCATCGTACAGGCGCACCGCCGAATCCTCGCAGGCCACCGCGACCTGCTTGCCGTCAGCGCTGAAGGCGACGGAATAGCAGTAGCTGTTTCGCGGCAATTCGATCGATTTCTGCGAATCCGCCGTCGACCCGGCCAGATCCGCGTAGGGCCACAGGTACAACACTCTCGGCGCCAGGGCCGCCAGTCGGCTGCCGTCAGGGCTGATGGCGACGTCGCCGAGGCGAACCCCGTTCACCGAGATTTCCCCGAGGTCCTCGCCGGCGCGGCTCCAGCGCTTGACCAATCCTTCACTGCTCACGGTGACCAGCGTTGCATCGCCCGGATGAAATGCGACGGCCATGATCTGTGAGAACTTCTTCGCGCGCACTCTGGGAAGGAGCAGGGGTTCCGAGTCGGCACCGGATTCCTTCCATCTGTAGAGACGCGCATGACCATCGGCGCACGCCGTGGCCAGGTAGGCGCCGTCCGGGCTGAAGGCAAGATCGCGCAACTGGTCCCCATGTCTGGCGACAAACTCCAGGGGTTGTCCCGTCTCGGCATCCCACAGGCGAGCGGTGTTGTCGAAGCTGGCCGTGGCCAGGCGACTGCCGGTCGGGTCGAAGGCGACGCGATAGACCTCGCCCTTGTGCCCGGCCAGCGTGAAGCGCAATGCCGGCAGGTCGCCGGAGACATCCCAGATCTTGGCGATGCCGTCGGCCGCCGCCGTGGCCAACACCCTGCCGTCGGGGCTGAAGGCGACGCCATGCACCGGCGCGGTGTGGCGGCTGACGTCCCATACCTTGACCAGGTTGTCCCGCCCGCCGCTTGCCACACGTCTGCCGTCGGCGCTGAACGCCACCGCCTCGACCCAGCCGCGGTGCCCCTTGAGCACCAGCAGACTCTCGCCGGTGGCGCTGTCCCAGATCCGCACCGTCTGGTCGCCGCTGGCGCTGGCGATGCGCGACCCGTCGGGGCTGATGGCGATGTCGCGGACGCGGCCGGTGTGGCCCGCCAGGACGTCGATGTCCCACGGGACGTCGAAGCGTTCGCGGCCGGAAACGGCATCCGCGGCTAGCATCTCGCTCAGTTCGCCCCGCGCCGGCTCGAAAATGCGGATGCGGTTGTCCCGACCGGCGACGACGATCTTCCTGCCGTCCGCCGCAAACTGGATGGCGTCCCCCGGCTGTCGATTCGGCAGGCTCAGCAGACGCTTCCGGCTGGCGATTCCCCAGACCTCCGTATGGGTTCGGTCGGCGGCGCCTTTCTCGACGCTCACCGTCGCCAGACAACAGCCATCGGGGCTGAAAGCCAGCCCCATCACCCACGCCCCGCCCAGGTCGATCACCGACAGCGGCTGATCCGCAGGCGACTGCAGATCCCACACCTTGATCAGGCGCTCCTTTCCGTCCACGCCCTGCCCGGCCGTGGCAAGCCGTTTGCCATCGGCACTGACGGCCACCGCGTCGTAGATCAGGCTTCCGTGCTCGAATGCCGTCGCCGCTTCTGGCTTGGCGAGATCGCGGACGTGGGCGACCTTGCCCGCGGTCACGAGCAGCCGTGCATCGCTGCCGAGAAAGGACACCGTTCGCACATCCTGATCGAAACTCAGGCTCGGGGCCGTCGCGTCCGGCCAGTCGCCGTGCAAGTTCCACACCGTCGCCTTGCCATTGCGGGTGCCGACCGCAATCCTGTCGGCGCCCGGGCTGAAGGCGACATCCCATACCCAGTCTCCGAAATCGGCCGTCCTCGGCTCGTAACCCGATGCACGTATCGCCTGACGCAACGCATCCTCGGCCTCGGGGGTTGCCGGCAGAAACAGTCGGCGCGTCTCGTCGGCCGCCGCGATGGCGACGTCCAGGGCTCGCGCCGGGTCCGTCTGCGTGATCGCGGGGACGCGGGCTGCGCGCGCGTTCGCCTCGGCCCGGTGATGCTGGGTGAACGAATACAGCCAGCCGGGAACGGTAATCAGCGCAAAGGCCGAGGCAACGATCAGCAGGCGCCGCTGCCTGCGGCGGCGGGCCTCCTCCCGCTGTTGCCTGGTGGCCACTTCGCGCTCCTGTTTCTCCACGTAGCGGTTGCGCCAGTCGACCAGCGCCGCAGCAAGCACGTCATGATAGATTTCGTAATACGTGGCCTCGGGCTGGTCGATCGCCGACGCCGTGGTACGCAGGATGCGCTGTTCCGACAAGGCGTGCAGAACCTGCGGCACGTGCTCCCTGAGCGGGCCGGCCCAGTCCAGGAGGTCGCCGCGGGCGCAGGCCACCTTGCCCCCGCTCGGCGTGACGAGGCGATCGAAGAAGGTGGCGCATACGGCCTGGCTGGTCTCGTCGAGCTGCGACATCACGGCGCCGAGATGGCTGCGCACGATATCCTGCGCCCCGCCGAGGCGATCGAAGGTCACCCGGCGCAGCACCGGCGACTGCACGGCCATTTCCTGCGACCACAGGCGGGTCAGCACCAATTGCAGGAAGGGCGCTTCGACGAGTCCGTCGTCATTCCTCGGAGATGCGCCGCCGGACTGGCGGCCCACGGACACGCGCCCGGCCCGGACCTGCTCGATCAACGCCGACACCAGGTCGTCGTCGACGGAAACCGGCGGCGCGGAAGCGTTCTTGCGGTTCCAGACTTCCAGGGGGCAACGGATGGCCTCCGCCGCGCCTTCGGCGTCGAGGTGCCTGAGGCGCAAGCGGTTGCTCAGCAGGTTTGGGATGCGCTCCTGAAAGCGGTCCAGTTTGGCCAGACTGTCCTCGCGCAATGCAATGAGGAAACCGGCATCCACGTCCTCACGGTTGATGGCGCGTGCAAGCTGCGCCTCGAAGGAGGTCGGCGCGTTCGTCTTCTCGTGGTAAAGGAAGTACTCTTCGAACTGATCGAGGATGACCAGAACGGTTTCGCGCGCGCTCTCGCAACAAGCGCGCAACAGTTCGTCCAGCGGCAGGTCCTCCGCCGGCAGGTCCGCGTCTCCGGCGCAGTGCTTCACCGCCGCGATGCAGGCCCGGGTCAGCCGTTGCTGGAAGTCATCCCCGACCCACTCGCGGAAGACGACGACGGGAATCCGGGGCCGGTCGCGACGAAGTTGCGGAACGACGCCCGCCATCAGCACCGAACTCTTGCCGACGCCACTGGATCCATAGAAGACGGTCAGCGGCGAGGCCAGCACGTTGGCGATGATGATGCGCTGATCCCTTTCGCGCCCGAAGAAGTACTCGCGGTGCTCCTCGAGAAAAGGCTGGAGACCGACGTACGGACAGGTGTCAAGGTCGTGCGCTGCGGTCATTTGGGCGCCCTCTCCCGCAACCTGGCGACAAACTCGTCGATCGCGATCTGGAAGGGATACACTCCGCGCCGCCGCCACAGCTTGACTTCAAGTTCCGCGATCTGTTCATCGACGGCCCAAGATGGTATTTCCTCATCGGCTTCCGCCGTCGTGCGCCGGGCGAAGTAGCGACTCAGACTGCGGATGGCGACACGCAGGTTCCAGTCGTGCAGGCGGCAGCCGACGAAGAGCAGGCTGCGGTCGCGGAGATATGCAAAGAACAGCGACGGAATCGCCGACTTGGCCGCCACCCGCGAGAGGAACTCGACGTGGTCGTCCTCGGTGATCACGAACCCGTCCCACTCGTCGCTTTCCGGGCGTACCGAGCCGTGCATCTTGAAGATCACCGTCGTCGTCGCCAGATCGATGTCCAGTTCGTTCGGGGCCGGCGTCCGCGGCTGAGTTTCGCCGTGAGGCCACCAGAGTACGGCGCTGGCCAGATCCTTGCGGTCGGCGGGGTAGATCACCAGATCGTAAGGCTTCCCGGCCGCGCGAAATGCCTGTTCGATCCCGGTATCGAAGGCGGTGCTGAGAATCAGAAGCGGAACCGGCACCTCGGCGAGGAGACCGTACAGCGGCGGAACGCGGATTCCGGAATCCGCCCGCGGAACCAGGATCTGGCGCAAGCGCTCGCGCAGCGCCGGGCGGCCCTGGAAAGTCTCGTAGTAGGATGAGACCTGAGCGAGATCGTCATCGTCCGCGTGCAGCGCCATGTCTTCCGCGAGGACGTGCGACAGTTCGACGCCGCTGGGAAGGTAGCCCGCCTGCGCACTGCCGGGAATCGCGTCGGGCGAGCGTCCCGTTGATGTCGCGCGATCACCGATGAACAGCACCACGCGCCCCTTCCAGAGAGCGCGCGCGATCTCGCCAAACGGCGGCGGCGCCTTCTCGGATGAGCGCACTTGCTCATGCGCCTGGCTGGCAAGCCGCTGCTGAACATAGGCGCGCAGATCGCTGCGCAGATGGTCGCGGAAAGCTTCGGGCGAGTCGTACTCGGCGAATCCACCACGCAACGATCCGTCCGGATTCTTGAAGCGGTCGAAGAACTGCCGCACGCGCCCGCGCTGTTCGAGCCGGGCCGCCGCATCCGGCTGGTCGGGATCGATGGAAACCGCGCTGGTGCGGCGATAGACCAGAACATGCGGTGGCGGAGCGGGCGGACTGCCTTGCAGCGCATCCTCGTACTCCCACTCGCTGCCCGACAGATAGGCCGAACCATCGGCCCGGCGGAAAGTATCCGGCAACGGAGTGCCCATGCGCGACCAGAGGATGACGATGACCACGTCGCATTGCGACGGTTTTCGCAGGCCCCGATTGACCGCTTCCTGGGGCGTCAGGTTTGCCGGCATGGCCGCCGGCGCGGCCGGGTCATCCCAACGCACCGCCTCGCAGGTCACCTGCCCGCGCAGGAGAGGATCCTTCGGGATTTCCTGCTCGACCACCTCCTGCGCCAGGCTTCTTTCCCTGGCAACGTCTCCCGGCGAGGAAATGAAACAGCGGAGGTGCATCTGCGGTTGATCTCCATGCCCTGCGGTCCGGACTGACTCTAGCACCGAAGGATGGGAATTACAAAGGAAGGCCGGCAGTCGGCACGCTGCCGGAGAAAACCGGCAGGCGCAGTCAAGGCGAAACCCGAATCGCCTGGACATGCCTTGCGCCGTGGAATCGCCCGGCTTACATCCGGAAACATCTCCATACAGAATCGCAGTCGGCAGGCGGCTTGGCGGCTGCGTTATCTCGTTAACGAACAACGTGAAGGAAATGCCATGTCAAGGCTGCTGAAAATCGCCGCTTCACTCGTCATCCTGTCGACTCTGACCGCGTGTACGGTGCTTCCACCCCAGGTGGCCTACACCGGGCCCGCCGTCGGGATCGTGACTGTCCGTCCTGCGCCCTACTACGGGGGTCCTGGTCCCTACTACGCTCCGCCGCCACGCGGCTACGGGCACGGATATGGCTACGGATATGGCCATCGCCACTGGTAATCGCCGCCGGACGCGGCCCGGCATGACGGTTGGCCGCGCCGGCGAGGCCCGCGAATGTCGCACACGCCTTCTCGATCGGCGGCGCTCGACCGTGGGGCTGCGCCGGGGCGGCGGAACTTCCGATCCAGCCGCACAATCCGGCTGTGCCGCGGTCGACGACCAAAAGAGGGCGGATTTCGCCGACGTGAATGCGCTCGCCAGTCATCCGGCGCGCGCTCTGCCGCTTTACGCCCGCGCGAGAATGTGCTGTTATAGCCCCGCTTTGCAAGGACGATCGGCAAGCTGGGGTCGAATCGTGGCCATGGTTCTTGCTGCGTCATGTTCAATGCTGTCACACACCCACTGGAGATCAACATCATGAGAATCCACCTGCTCGTCATTTCCGCCTTTCTTGCCCTGACCGTTTCCGCCTGTGGCGACGACGCCGCCAAGAAGGCCGAGGCCGCAAAAGCTCAAGCCGACAAGGTGGCCAGGGAGGCGGCGCAGAAGGCCGACGAAGCCGCCAAGAAGGCGGGAGCGGCCGTTGGCGCAGCCGCCGACGCGACCAAGGAGGCCGCTGATGCCACCAAGGAAGCTGCCGACAAAGCCAAGGCCGCGGTCGGCAAGTAAGCTGCAGCCGCTCGCCAGGCCGGGCCGGAGGGCAACCTCTGCCCGGCTTTTTGTTCAGTGCTGCGGCAAGGGTCATGGCGCGCAGACCGTGCCGGGAACTTGGGATAAGATCGCGGCGACAATGCCCAGCCGGTTCCGTCCGGCCCCTCGCTCGCGAAAATTCCCGCCATGACCGATCAACTGAACCTCTTCGACAGCGGCGCCAGGCCGAAGGCCGCCGAGCCGGCAGCGCCGGAACTGCCGCCGACCCTGCCGCCCGCGGCGGGCGCTCCGGCCGGCGACATTCCCTCCCCTGCGGACTACGCCGCGCGCCGTTATCTCGAATACGCGATGAGCGTCGTTACCGGCCGCGCCCTGCCCTCGGCTGCCGACGGCCAGAAGCCGGTGCAGCGGCGCATCCTCTACGCCATGCACCGTATGGGGCTGTACAAGAGCCCGCGCCACGTGAAGTCGGCGCGCGTCGTCGGCGACGTGATCGGCAAATACCATCCGCACGGCGATTCCTCGGTCTATGACGCGATGGTGCGCATGGCGCAGGACTGGAGCCTGCGTTACCCGATCGTCGACGGCCAGGGCAATTTCGGCTCACGCGACGGCGACAACGCTGCCGCCATGCGTTACACCGAAGCGCGGCTGACGCCGATCGCCGAACTGCTGCTGGCGGAAATCGACGAAGGCACGGTCGACTGGAAGCCGAACTACGACGGCGCCAACGACGAACCGGCGCTGCTGCCGGCGCGTCTGCCCTTCTGCCTGCTCAATGGCGCTTCCGGCATCGCCGTCGGCATGGCGACCGAAATTCCGGCGCACAACCTGCGTGAAGTGGCGGCTGCCGCGGTCAACCTGATAAAAGACCCGAATTTCAGCGAAGACCAACTGCTGGAACTGATTCCCGGCCCCGATTACCCGGGCGGCGCGCAGATCATTTCATCGTCCGAGGAGATCGCCGCCACCTACAAGAGCGGCCGCGGCAGCCTGCGCGTGCGCGCCAAATGGAAGATCGAGAACCTCGCCCGCGGCCAGTGGCGGCTGGTCATCACCGAACTGCCGCCGGGCGTCTCGACCGCCACGGTGATGTCGGAAATCGAGGCCTGCTCCAATCCGGTGGCCAAGGAAAAGGCCGGCAAGAAGGTGTTCACGCCGGAACAGCTCAATCTGAAAGCGGCCTTCCTGTCGGCCATTTCGGAATCCGGCGTGCGCGACGAATCGGGCAAGGAACACGCCATCCGCCTGGTCATCGAGCCGGCCTCGTCGCGCCAGGGCCAGGACGATCTGGTGCGCCTGCTGCTCGCCCACACCAGCCTCGAAACCAATGCCGCGATCAACCTGACCGTCCTCGGCATTTCCGGCGCGCCGCGCCAGGCTTCGCTGCACAGCATGATCGCCGAGTGGTGCCGCTTCCGGCTGGCCACCGTCGAGCGCCGCACGCGCCACCGCCTGAGCGCCGCCGAGAAGCGCATCCACATCCTCGAGGGCAGGCAGGCGATCTTGCTCGACATCGACCGCGTCATCAAGGTCATCCGCGAATCGGACGATCCGAAGGCCGACCTGATGGCGCACTTCAATCTCTCGGCGATCCAGGCCGAGGACATCCTCGAAATCCGTCTGCGCCAGTTGGCGCGGCTGGAAGGCATCAGGATCGGCGAGGAACTGGCCAGGCTGCGCGAGGAAGCCACGGGCCTGAACCATCTGCTGAGTTCGGAAGAGGCGCTGCGTGCCTGCGTGGCCAGCGAAATCCGGACCGACGCCAAAAAATATGGCGACGACCGGAGGACGCTGATCGAAGCGTCGGAGAAGGTCACGATGGCGGACGCGAAGACGGTTTCCATCGTCGACGAACCGACCACGCTGATCATTTCGAAGCACGGCTGGCTGCGCTCGCGCCAAGGCCACCACATCGATCCTGCGCAACTCGCCTTCCGTTCCGGCGACAGCCTGCTCGCCTGCCTGCCCTGCCGCACGGTCGACCACCTGATCCTGCTCGATACCAAGGGCCGCGCCTACTCGATCCCGGCGTCCGACATTCCCGGCGGCAAGGGCGATGGCGTTCCCGCCACCTCGCTCGCCGATTTCGTCGGCGGCGGCAAGCTGGCGCTGGCGCATGTCGTGTCTCCCGAGCGGATCTACCTCGTCGCCTCTGACGGCGGCTACGGCTTCCGCTGCCGCGGCGAGGACTTCCTGTCGCGCGGCAAGGCCGGCAAGGCTTTCCTGACTCTCGGCGACGGGGAATCGCCGGCGGTCTTCATGCCAGCGCCGGCCGACGGCGAGGTCGCCTGCCTGACCCGGGACGGCCGTGGCCTCGTCTTTGCCGTCGACGAAATTCGCCTGCTCCCGCGCGGCCGCGGCCTCAAGCTGATCGGGGCCGACCCCGGCAAGACCGCCCTCGGCGAGATCGTCCCGGTTGTCGACGGAGCCGCCGGCCGGCTCAAGGGCGAGCGGCTGGAAATCTGTCGCGGCAACCGCGGCGCCAGGGGACGGCCGGTGAAAGCCACGCGGCGGTAAGTGCCGCGTCGGGTCGCTTCGGCACCTTTTGCGCAGCGTGCGGTCAAATTCGAGCGCTCCAGCGCCACCCGACCGGAGCGCTTCGCCGGGACGGCGATGTGGGCTTCGAAATTGACGGTAACTGAAAGCGCTGCCTATACTTGCCGCGGACCGCCAGCATTCCTGTAGATCGGCGGAGCGGCGGACGCACCCACCAACAGAGGAAAAGACAATGGCCAAGAAGAATGACGATTTGTTCGGTTTTCTCCCGAAGATCGATGCGAACAGCCCGCAAGGCACCATCGGGCGCCTCAAGCTCAGCGACCTCAAGCCCACGCAGAACGCCGTCGGGATGGACGAGGTCAACGCCAAGGTCAAGAAGCTCAAGGAAAGGAACGGATTGCAACTGGAGAACTACCTGCAGCCGCGTGTCGTCCCCGTGATCATCGGCAACGGCGGCAAGTGCTACCTCATCGACCACCATCACCTGACCATTTCCCTGTGGCTCGCCAAAGGCGACATGGAGATTCCGGTGATGGTCACGCGCAACTGGAATTTCATCGAAGGAGATCGCTTCTGGAAAGCGATGGCCGCCAACCACTGGGTCTATCCGTTCGACGCCATGGGTGCGGGCCCGTCGAATCCGGGTACCCTGAAACCGCACGTGAAGGACCTCGACAACGACATCTACCGCAGTCTGTCCTGGGTCGTGCGCGAGCAGTATGGCTACGTCAAGGATCCCAACAACGCGATCTTCGCGGAGTTCAAGTGGGGCAGTTTCTTCCGCACGCGCGTGATCTTCAACGAACAACTGACCAGCACCAGGAAGAACCCCGTCGACATGACCCTCGAAGACATCCAGCAAGCCGATCCGGACGACTACAACGAGAAGATCCGCTACGCGCTGTACCTGGGCAGTTCCCCCGAGGCAGCGGGTCTGCCAGGCTTCGTCGGCCGCTCCCGGTAGGCGACCGCGTGGCCGGCCGGGGATCGCGGGAGTCTTCGCGGCCGGCTGCGGTACGCCTCCCCCTGCCGCAAGCTCTCTCCCGCTGTCCCGGCGCGGGAAAGTCCCGCCCGCCATTCGGCCAGGCTCCCGGCGCTTACGGTTTCACGGTCGCGGGCGCGATCCCGCGCGTGAGGATCTCGCTGTCAGACTTCGTCACCACCTGCAGAAGAAAAGCGCGGGCAGGCTCGAGGATGCTGGCGGTCTTCCGCTCGAGGTCGGCGCGATGTTCGGCGGCAATGCCGCGCAGGGAACGTTCCAGTTCCCCGCTGCTGTAATCGGCCTTGCGCTCCCGAAGCGCCATGAGCTCACGCTGCGTCGCATCGAGAAAGGCGCCGAGCACCTCTTCCTCGGCTCCCTTCAGTTGCCTCAGGGTGTCGAGAAACAGTGGGCGGATGGCGGGAAAGTGCGAGAACAGCCCGATATACGCGGTCTCGATATGTTCGTCGAGAGCTTTCTCGACGATCTTTGTCCGCTGGCCGTTGATGCGCTTCGACAGGAAATCACGCGCGGCAACGACGTTGAAGTCCTTCGCCAGCATCTCGGCGGTATCGACGAAGACCGGCTGAAGCTCCTGAAAAGCAGACAGATGGAGCGCCTGAATGCGATCGAGCTTGGCGACCGCCGTGCCCACGGCCACCCGCACCTGGTCGGCCTGTTCCTTCTGCTTGGCTTCCCGATCCTTGGACCATGAAATCAACATGGCAGTGACGGAAACGATGATCGTCACCATTGTCAGGAGATCGCCAATCCTGATGCTCCAATCCACCCTCAACGGACGCCCTCCCTTGCCGATGAAAACACGACGATCCGCCCTGCGTCATATTCGCGGGCTAAGAACCGCGAGGGATTGTATGCGATGAATTTCATGCGTCAAAGCTTGTGACGGCCCGCCCCCCGGATGAAACGTCCATCAGACCGTACCCGTGCGGTCATCCATTTGTGGCAAGCGCCGGTGCGAAGATCGCCAACGCATCAACAGCGGATTGGCCCGAAGCTGCGCCTAATCGGCTTGCGCGGCCGGCAAACGCTCGACGGGGCGGGCTGCGCGGGCGGTCATGACTAACCGCTGCCGGTCGACGAGAAAAGGCCGAGGCGCCACGCCCCGGCCTTTCGTTGCGCGGCCGCGGTGGATCAGGCGGCCTTCTTGGCGGCAGCCCT
>WBZP01000722.1_pt1 | contig 43468 bp, 53 predicted proteins | sample 5204301 | NCBI WGS metagenome assembly WBZP01 (sample SAMN12412401, study PRJNA552823) | activated sludge metagenome | isolation source: activated sludge from nitrification reactor of wastewater treatment plant... | place: USA: Pennsylvania | collected 2017
CCGGCGAAACCCGCCCGTCGGCCAGCGCCGCCTGCACCGCCGCCGCGAACATCCCCTCGCGGATATCCAGCGAAAGAAACAGGTCGAGCAGCGCCGCGTCTCCCGCCTCGGCCGAAGCCGCCGGCCGGCGCACCGCCACGAAACCCAGCGCATCGGCGAACGCATGCAGAATGCGCGCATCGTTGGCCGCCACCGACATCGCCACCGCCGTCCCCAGCCCCAGCTTCGCCGTCTCGCACGTTCCGGAAACCTCGTTCAGGAACGTCCCCGCGTTCTTCCCGATCCTTGCCGCCAGACCGACCGCCCCGCGGTCGGCAAAGTCATGCGCCACCCGGTACACCGCATCAAACACATTCATGTGAACCCACCCTTTCCACTCACTAGCCCCAAGGCAGGCAAACCTGGAAACTGCAGCCGCTGACAGCGAAACAGCCCGGTCGCCAATCCCACCATCGCCCGTCTGCCGCTCGCAACGGCGGACGGGCAAAACCCCCTAACTCGCCTTGGCAAACAAATCGCCCTGCCCGTCCGGGCATGGCTCAAGAAGGTCAGGATTGATGCCGATCTCTCGGAGCGCAACGCGCTGTAAAGCGGAATTCTTGGTTGACGCCACGCGGGCAATCACCCCGGCCCGACGTAAGGCCGTGGTCATCTTGGATTGCACCTCTGCCCTGTGGCCGGATTCCCAGGCATGAATAACGTCGTCCCATTCCTGGTGTTTAGCCTCCAGCCAGTCGGCCGCGTCGGCGTTGCCGGCGGCGCGAACGCGGTCCGGGTTGATCGTCGACAGGAAAGAAGCGACGCGGTCAACCCGCACCAGGAGCATTTCTCTGGCCTGACCTGCATAGGGGATAACCCCTACGCAGGTTCCCAATCTGCGCACCAGATAAGGCACCTGCATCTTCTTGTGCTGGTCTGCCCAATTGATGCCGACCACATCGCAAATCGGCTTCAGCGGCACCCGCTGGAACCCGTCCTCGCTTTCGACAATCGGCAGCACCACACCGCTGAAATTCAGGCCAATCGAAATCATCTTGCTCATGCTGCCTTCTCCTTCTGAAAACCAGCCTCTTTCATCTGATCCAAACCCAGAGACGTGGCCAGGCGGACGATGATTTCCGAGTTCCTGCTCCGCCCGTTGGCCCGCGCCTGCTCGGTAACTGCGACAAGCACCGCCTTGGGAAAACGAATCGCCACCGGATTCTCTTTTGCTCCTGCAACCATTCTCATAATTAGCTCGCTACACAGTGACTACACATACAGACTACACAGCGGCGCACGGAATGTCAACACATGATGGCTACACTGTGAAAATGGGAATACGAGAAATACCGCCGACCGGGATTCGCATCCCGGAAGACCTGAAGAAACAACTCGTGGAAGTGGCGCGCGCCAACGGAAGGAGCCTCAACGCCGAAGTCTTGGCGCGACTGCGCGGCTCGTTCGATAAACCGAAAACGCTACAAGGGGTCGCCGAATCGGACCCGCAAACCTATTATGTGCCGCAGGAAATAAGCGAGATTGAGAAAAGATTCCTCACCCTGTTTCGACGGTGGGGGCCAGAAAAGCAGCTAGCCTTCTTATCCCTATTCAACTAACAACCATGAAAACTCTCGGCACCGTCGCCATCGCGCTATCCCTCCTCATCACCCTCTTCGGCCTGGCGATGGACACCAGCGTGTCCAGCGGTCACGGCCAGCGCGTGCACAACCTGGGCCTGCTCCAGGACCAGCGCACGCTGATCAATCTCGGCATGTTCGGCGCCGTCATCGGCGTGGTGCTCGTCGCCATCGGCCGCAGCAAGACCGCGCCGGCCCGAGCGGCCGGCGACGCATCCGCCGCGCGCGCGCTCAGGAAATGCCCCTACTGCGCCGAAGAGATCAGGAACGAAGCCATCCGCTGCAAGCACTGCGGCAGCGATCTACCACCGGCCATCGTTACGGCACCGGTCGCCGCGCCGCTAACCGAAGAAGAAAAGCTGATGCGGCAACACGGCATCACCTTCGAACGCGGACTGTACCGCTATCGCGGCATCGGCTACGACGCACTGGAAGCCGCGCTCGAAGACGCCAGGCGCTAATCCGCCTCCTCCATCCCCACGATCCCCGCGGCATCCTCGGCGAACCCCAGCGCCGCCCGGATACGCTCCGGATGCGTCGTCTCGATCCGCGCCCCCTGCGCGATCAACCGCCGCGCCATCGCCCCGTCGACCACCTCGCCGGAATGCCGGAACAACACCAAACCCGCCCGGCTCGCCTGATTCGGATGCCGGTTCGTCCAGTTCAACGCCCGCGTCGACCCGTCGGGCAGAATCAGCCGCGTCCTCAACCTTCCACCACCCGCGCGCAGTCTGCCAGCGCTGCGCCCACCCGCCCGGCCTAGACTGGCTTGACGGCGGCCAGACCTGCCCGCGCTGCAAGCTCGTCGCCGCCGCCTGAAAACCGCCCGCTTTTCGCGGTCGACCGCAACAGCCCGCCCCGGCTGGCTTTCTAACGCCTACAGCGGTCGACGTGAAAAAACCCCGAAAAAAACCCTTGACTTATTTTGATTTAGTATTACAATAACAACATCGAAACAGCAAACAATCAGGAGAACGAAATGACCGCAGCCGCCTTCAGCAAAAACTGGAATCGCAGAGCAGAATCTGCAGGCTGCCCGGCCCGCGCGCAGTTTTCAAAACGGTCAGCGAAATACTTCGAGTTTCGCGGCGATACCGACGGCGGATGCGAAATCTGGTGGCCAATTTCCGCAGAGAAGTGGGACAGCATTGTTCGCCAATATCCGGCAACGGCACCGCAATTTTGAAATGATGACCAAACGCGGAGCCCCCGAAAGGGGCCACCAAAATACACAGGGGAAAGCAATGGACAAGGCAATTTTGATGGCGGTCAGGCTTGAGGCGGCTGGCGCTCAGATCAAGGAGGTTTCTGAGTGCAGGGAACGCGTTGACGGCTGCGTGTTCATCACCGATTTCGTATCTGTCCAAGTGGCAACGTATGGGTCATTTGCGAGAGTTACCAAGGAAGAAAACGTGGTGTTTACGCATGGCCCGGATCGCACCCAGGGCGATATTGATTTGCTCATGCAAGACATTAGTGAGGCGATCGCATGACTTCGCAAGAAAAACGCGGGGGCCCCGGAAGGGGCCAAGGGCGCAAGCCGCTGGCACAAGGCGCCCCAAGCGTTCTGGTGTCGGTTCGCCTGACGCCCGCCCAACGCGACCAACTACGCAAACTCGGCGGTAGCGGTTGGGTGCGTCGAAAAATTGACGAGTCGGAATAATCACATTCCCCTTCATTCATTCTTCACCCCGAGCAACGCATCGCCGGAAACAAACTGCTCCTGCTTTCTGCCGATCGACCGCGGATTTTTCGGATGCGGCCGCAACTTATGCCGCCACGGGTAACGCCCCCACCGCCATTCCAGCCAGTGCCGCCGCCACGACCCCGAAGTCGCGATCATCCCGAGGTGTCGAAGATTGCCGCCGCCCATGATCTACTTCCGGTACTTGTCGTAATGCTCGGCGCCGCACGAGCGCTCGAAGCGGACGATCAGGAACTCCAGCAGGAACGACAGCCCCCAGACGACTCCCGCCACGAAGACGGCGAGCAGGGCGAACAGGAGGATTTCGAACGAGTCGTAACCCGCCACGACGCCACCGGTCATTTGACGTGATCCCTGATCCAGGACCAGGCCGCCGCGCTGATCGCCACGAAGCTCGCCAGCTTGGTGAACATCCAGGCAATCGCCTTCGATCGTCCCCACATTTCAGCCATTTCCACCAGCGCCGGACGTAGCGCCTCCTCGCTGGCCACATGCTCGGCCAGTGCCTTGCTCATCTTGTTGAGCTCGAGCAGGATCTGCTGCTGCGTTTCTGCCTGTGCATCGACCCGCCGGTGAAAATGCGCGATCGCCTCGCCGTCGAGGCAGCGCTTGTGGATATGCCGGATATCCGCGCCCTCTTCGTTACCGTCGAACTCGCGCATGATCAACGGCGCTCCGCGATGATTTCTGTCTTTTTCTGGCTGCCGTAGCTCGTCCCCAGGTAGTACCCGGACACGCCGCCCAGCACGATGCTGATCACCGACGACACCACCATCGCCTTGATTTCAGCCGTCCACCCCGCCCCGAAGAGCACGGCGCCGACGACCAGATAGACCAGCGGCAGCATGGCCAGCGTCACCCACAGCGCTGGCGACTTCCACGGCGCCGGGCCGGCGGCTGCCGCCGTATCCGCCTTGCGCGCCCCGGCGATGCCGCCGCCGCCCGCCTCGCCGGTCAGGGTGAACCACTTCTCCTCGACCGCGCCGGCAAACGTCGTCGCCATGACCGGGTCGGCCTGCAGCCTGGCAACCGCGCCCTCCGTGGTCGGCTCGGCCGTCACCTCGCGGGCGATCTGCGCGACGGCCTCGGCGGTCTGCGCGTTCTTCTCGGATTGCGGTCCGTCGCCGAAGATGCGAATCAGTGATGGAGCGGCGTTCAGGAGCGCCGGAAGCGCTGCCATAACGAATGGAGCCACGATGGTCTCTCCTTTTTCTGGGGGGGGTTCTGGGGAAAAGGGGAAGGTGCCTCGGCGCCGCCTCCCGCATCGACGGCGAGCGCTGCAAGCGCCCGCTTGTGGTAGGCGACGCGGTCGGCCTGGCCGTTGAGACCTCCGTTGATCCGGCGCGTGATCGCCTCGAAGTCTCCGGCATCGGCGAGTGCGTTGAGGTTGCGACTCGACCAGTACCAGGCCGCCGAACGACAGGCAAGGTCGGGCCGCTCCAGCAATTCCGGATTGACGGTTAAGACCGCCTTGTCGCCAAACAGCGCCTTGCCGCACGCGGAATAGTTGGCGTATCCCGTAATCTGGATCAGGCCGCGACCCTTGTAGAAGGGGCCTGGCGTCGTTCCCTTCCCGGCCGCGATGGCGATCGCTTCCGGGTGCGTGTTGCCGAGCGACTCGCGGCCGTCGTAAGCCTTGCCGTCCGCCAGCTCGCGCACGTAGCGCAGGCTTCCGGATTCGTGGGCGATCTGCGCCAGAAAGGCCGCCTGGCGCTTCGGCGTGTCGATGCCGAACTCATGCATGGCCGCGTTCAGCGGCTCGATGAACTGCTCGATGTGGATCGCGCTGGCGTACGGCATGATTTCCAGCAGTTGCTTCTGCGTGACTTCGTGATAACTCATTGCTTGCGCGCCTTTTCAAGTCGGTCGATGGCGATCAGCAGGACATGACTGGCCTCTGAAAGGGAGTCGGATGCATCCTCGCTGCCGTAGCCGTGCCGCGGAGATCCGCGCCGCCCATTGTCTTCGTCGTCGCGGATTCGCTTGATTCGGTCGCGGACGGCGGTTAGCAATCCGATCTCGCTCCAGAGGCGCGTACGGCGTTCGTCGTTCATTTCAGTTCCCCGCCATGATGATCCAGTTGCTGCCGTCGCTCACCAGTTCCGCCCACTTGCCGGCAGTCGCGGCAAGGATCGCAGTGCCTGCCGTGTCGGTGTCCAGCGGCTTGACGTTCGACGATGCGGAAATCACCGTATAGGCCGCGCGCGTCTTGATGCGCACCTTGCGCCCAACCCACGACGAGGCGGAAGGCAGCGTCACGGTGATCGAGGCGCCGCCGTTGCAGATAACCTCGTTCTCGTTGGCGCCCAGGGTGAAGTTTCCGGTTTTCGTCACCGGCGCGACCAGCCCGGTCCCAAGTCCGGTCATTCGCCCCAGCTCGCGTTCATCGGTGTAGCTGGAAACGCTCGACGCCCCGGCGGTAATGTTGTAAAGCCGCCAGTAGTTCGCCGTATCGTTCCAGTTCGTGGTCGATGTGAGCACGCTGACAGCGCCGTCGCTTTTCTGTGCGACGACATAATTCGTCACGCTCGGCGTCAATGACAGCGTGCCGTTGGCGATGGTCGTCTGGGTTCCATCGGACTTCGTGACGTTGCCGCCGTAGTAGCCCCAGGTCAGGCCGCTGCTGGTCGATGCGCGGCGGGCGAACAAGGTTGCCGGGCTGGCTGCATCATAGAGCGCGTTGGCCTGCAGGTCCTGCGATCCGCTGCCTTGAATGATCGTATCGAGGTGGGTGGTTGAGTCTGCCATGAGTTTTCCTTAAACCGGGAACTGCCAGGTCGGTGGCGAATAATTGGATCGGTGGATTGCCACGCCGCGATAGATGATCATTTCCTGCATCTGGCCGATCCACGAAAAGTCGCCGGTTCCATATGACCCGATGCGAGATACCGCCGTTTCTGCAGCGCCGCTGGAATAGGTGTCGGTGCCGCCCGTTTGAGACCCCACCGAAGTCCCTGAAAGAAACACTTTCATCTTCGACCCGTTGGCTGCAGTCGCGTCGAAATTGATTTCGGCGTAATACCATGTGTTTGCTGTAAGGACCGCCGTTGCAATAAATGCCAGCGCCGACCCGGCTGTCCCATTTCCGATGGTGACGACCAGGTTGCCTGAAGGCCCCTGCAGGATGACCACCCCGTTATTCGAGCCACCAGTGAAATTCGCCCAGATCGCCCGGTAATTTGTGCCATCGACCACAGTTGTGCGGAATCGCAGGACCATCGTCCAGGATTCCGTACCCTTATGCATCCAGGCAAAAGCCTGTGAAGCGCCGACCGAAATGTAGTCCGTCGTACCATCGAACGTCCCGGACGAATCGCCAACCATGAAGGTTGACGTGGTGATCTTGGTATTTCCGCCGGCGGTCATGGCATGCCCCTGAGGAGACATGTCGGTGAACGTCGTGCTGCCATTCGTCCCGTTCATGCGCGTCGCCAGGAAGCGATAGGCCATGTACGGGTCGATCTGCGAAACCGGATTGACGAGCACTCCGGAAAGTGGATGGCCGCGACCGACTACCGGAGACATCTGATACCACTTGACCCCGAGCGACCCCATCACCATGCCAAAATCGGTTGTTTGCTGCGCGCTCGTATAGGTCAACGTCGGCGCCGTAAGGCCGGTGACGGTGCGCCCGAGCGTGGCGAAATCATCCGTCCAGATTTCAGCCTCGTAGGCTTCCGTCGTTTCGCCGAGCGGCTGCGCGACACCGGAGAAGGGCTCCACCGGCGTTCTGGTGCGGCGAGTGCACTTGATGGTCCAGTTGCTGCTCGTCGGGTCGCAGTCGCCGCTCAGATAGACCGGCGAAAGGCATTCCAGATTTTCGCCGGAATAAGTGAACGCCTGCGCCAGGTCGGGGCTGAGCGTTTGCCGGAGCGTGACCCCGGTGTAAAGCCGCTGCAGGCCGATGGCCGACGTGTTCATGTTGATGAATTCGAGTCGGGTCGCATCGAGCAGCGCGATTGAATCTCCTGGCTGGTGCCCCCAGGTATTGGCCTCGCTGCCGTAACGCCCGCGCATCAGGTCGGAGAAGGTAAAGCTTCCGTCGGCATTCTCGACCACGGTTTTCACGCAGATGATTTCCCATCGCCCGTGCGCGCCGATGGCGAAGGCATTCCCCTCCGCGTAGAACTCGGAAAACGTCAGGGTGGCGAAACTGGCCGCCGAGTAGAAGCGGGCGGTGAATGAATTCTTGGTGTCGATGACATCGGTTCGCCCGGCGCCCGGCGCCGTGACCAGTTGCCCGAGCGCGCTCCCCGGCGCGGTCAGACTGTCCAGCGCGCCCCAAGTTGTTCCATTGTCGTTGCTGCCGAAGATGGTGGCGCCTGGCCAGCCGGCGGAATAGCCGTCCATCGCCACGACGAATCCCGGCGTGTTCTGGTACGTGTCATCGACACACGGGATGTCGAGCAGGCGCAGCAGCGTTCCCCCGCCGTATGACAGCACCTGCCCGAGGCTCAGGCTTTCCTGTCCCTGCGCGGTTGGGGTGTAGACTGCCGGGTTGTTCGGACGCGCGCTGCACTCCATGCGCCCGTCCGGGAGGTCGTTGATTTCCGTCAGGCGCAGGTCATAGCTGGCGCCGGGCGCGGTCAGGGTGATGACATCGGACGGTTCCAGGTTGCGCCGCGTCGGCGGCAGCACGAATTTGAACTCGGTGCGCTCCATCCAGTAGAGATAGAGCAGAACTTCCTCGATACCTGCGGCCTCGTTCGCGTTGAGAACGATCGGCATGTCGATGTTCTGGATATTGACCGCGTCGGTATTCAGGCGCATGGCGCCAGGTCCGGTCCCCTTGTCGTATTCGCGCGCGACATCAAAATAGGTGATCTGCACCTTGACCGGCAACTGGCTGTCCATCTCGCGCGACTGCGTCAGGATGTCGCCGATCTTCTCGTTTCCGGAAACACAACCGCATTCGCCGATGTCGACGGTCGCAATGGGTGAAACGCCGCGCGGCTTGAAGGAAAGCTGGTATCCGGACGGGATGATGTCGAACGGGAAAGCGCCCTGCAACGGTTCCAGCGATGCGCGGATGGAGGTCACTTCGTGCACCCGGTAGCCGCGTACCGTCTGCGTGATGTCGCTCAGGTCAAGGTCGCCTGCCGTCAGCAGGCCGGAGAGCAGGCAGCGCGACTCGATGATGTCCGCGAGATCGACATTGGTCGGGTCGAGCACCTCGATCCGGCTATACGTGAAAAAATCTCCGTGGTCATTGACGCCACAGCACAGTCCGCCATCGGCATAGAGCGCCGAAAGGCGCGCATAGTCCCCCAGGTGACTCTCGGTCGTTGTGTTGTAGGAATGTAACGTCGTCAGGTCGCCGGCATCTGAAATGGTGCAGACGATGAAAGCATCCTGCCCTCCTCCCTCCTGTGCCGACCATACATGAACCCCGTCTGACTCGACCACGAAGGTGTTATTGTTTCCCGGAATGCAGGGGAAGGAGATGCTTGTATTTCCAAGGCGGATCGGGTTATTCGCGCCGGACGAAATCAGGGCGAGCGTCGTCCCGTCGTAAATGTTGAACTTCCACGCCCCGGCGACGGTTTCAAGTGCGTAAATTCGCCCATCGACCCCGACCGCCATGCCGTGGCAGGTGTTGTTCTCGTCCGAAGTTTTGACCTTGAACACGTTGCCGCCGACGGTGAAGTTGCCGGTGTAGGCGTTGCTGTCATAGATCACATCACCGGCGACGCAACTCCCGATATAGCCGAACGTCCCGGAGACCGGGACGCTTCCGGAAAACGAGCTGAGTGTCGATGACACTAGAACGCCTTCGTGTGAAATGCTCGCGGTGTAGGTGTAGTCGTTGGCGTCGCTGTGCTTCTCGACGATAAACAGCCCGTTCTCGACGCGCGGATTGAAATATCCGTATTCCGTACCGAGAGCGCCAGGGAACGTGTTGGTATCCGGCAGCAGTTCATCTACATAGCTCAAGCGCGCGTACTGATCTACGGTCGCGGAATTGAGTATTTCCGCCTTGACCTGCAGGCCCATGAGGGTGTTCCCGTAGTCTTCCATCGGCCAGTTGACGAAGACGATGTGGCGCAACCCGCGATAGCCCGGCGTATAGGCGGCGCCCATGTCGGCCTGGATGTTCGGGTCGGGAAGCTGATCCGCCGTCCCGAGATAGAACGTCATGCCGCCGCTGCCCTGGCCGCCCGTCGATTGTGACTTCCGGTCGCTGGCCGCATTGATGTTGTTCATGCTGGCGGAGACAAGCATTGCCGAAACATCCGTCGAGGTCGGGTCATAAACAAGCTTCCCGTTGCACCAGATGCGCCCGAAGCCGGCGATCTCGCCCTCGCCAAAGCCGATGGCGAAGGTGCCGTAGACCTTGTCCGGAGTCGGCTCGCTGCCGCCACCCTTGCCGCCGTCGTCGCCCTCAACCAGATCGAGCTTGTTGCCCTTGACCCAGAAGACATTTCCGTAGGTCGCGTAATTTCCGTATCCCGTTCCTATCGGCGTTCCATATGTTGCCGTCTGTACCGACAGGTCCGTGGTCGGTCGGTTGATCTTCTGCCTTGGCGGATCAAGATAGCTTCCGATCATGCCGCCGATGGCGGCGCCGAGCATGATGTAGCCGCCAGGGATCATCGCCCCGACGATGCCGCCAACAACGGTACCGATTATCTGGCCGGCTGAACTCATGCTGCCCCAGCGAAACGATAGGCGCGGACGATGCGGGCGCGCCAGTCAGGCGTCAGACGGTGCTCGCAGACCTTTCGCGCCTGCGCCCAGGCGTGAATGATTCCGTCGTCCTGATAGATATCGCTGCGGCCAGCGAAAATAGCCAGGTGCTGCGGATCACCCTCGAACTTCATGAGCAGTATATCGCCCGGCTCGATGGCATCGAGCGCGACGCGCGTCAGGCACGGCTGCATGTCAAGCGCCATCTCGAGCAATGCTGACGACGGGCGGCGAGCATAAGCCGTGCTGTCGATGACTTCTGAGCCAATGCGGCCGGCAATGATGATCATCAGCCCGGCGCAGTCGAGCGCGCGACCGGGCGTGCGCCCCTGGTGGCGGAATGGCGTGCCGATCTCGGCGCGGGCGGCGGCAACGATGTCATCGCGCATCACTGGCCGCCGATCTGGGCATAGGTGCTCCCGGTCGGGATGCGGGTGAATCCGAAAAAATTGATGATGTTACCCTGTGCGACGCAATCGGCCTGACGGCGCCGGCAACCCTTGGTCATCGTGAAGGTTTCGCCGATGCTCGGCGCGTAGTAAAGCGGGTCGAACGTGCTGATCGTCCCGTCGGCACCGTAGCTGGCGATCTCCAGCGGCTTGAGTCCGACATTCGGGCCGGACGTGAAGGCAATGGTGCCAGCGCCGAACCAGTCGGCCGGCTCGCTGCGCGACGAGTCGCGGAATACCCGCGAACTGGTAATCGAGGTAATCGCCCCAACCACCGTGACCGATGCCAGGTTGATCCCGCAAGCCGCGCTGCCGTAGATCCGCTGACACGAGGCGGTATAGAGGCTGCCGACCGACTGGCTGAGTGCGTCGATCAGGCTCATGCCTTCGATGCGGTAATGGTCATCGACCAGTGTCGTCTTGCCGAAGAACCCCGAAGCCATCGGCTCGTAATCCTCGACCGGAGAGAAGTAGTTGCAGCGGAAAATGAAGATGCGGGCGTTGTCGAAAACACCGGACGCCAGCGCGTCGCGGGTCACTCCGCCAACGGCTGTGATGCCCTCGAGGTCGATGGCCGACGGCGAGAAGGTCGTCGAGGACGATAGCGCGGTCGGGCTATAGCCGTAATCGGTCTTGTAGGTTGTGGCGTTCGACATCGTGAGATCGAACGGGTAATCAGTGATCCGCACGACGGTGCCGTTGACGCATTCGATCCGTACGCAGGTGGCGGACGATTGGTAGGGCGCGACGGTTGTTTTCATGGGTTGAGACGTTCGCGGAGCTTGACGGATTCGACCGGCCGCCATCCGGGATAGTCTTGGCCGACCGGAAGTGCGCTTGCGAAGCAAACCGCGAAGTCGTATTCGCACCCGGCCGTGATGGTGTCGGTGATCAGGGCGCCTGGCACAGTGACGATCCCGGTAGTCGTGTCGACGGTGAACTGGCCACCGGTCAGCGGCGTCCCGTTCTTGGCGACGACGACGGTTCCGGAAACCGGCTTTTTAAGTTTCCGGTAGGAATATCCGGATGTGCCAGCGGTCTTGTCGGTTCCATAGCGCTTGATAAGCTGGCGGGTGGTTGCCGTCAATACAAGCGTTGGCTGGTCGAGCGCGGTCGGCGTTCCCTTGGTTCCGTTGGTGCTGTATTCGTCGAAGCAGCGGGCGCGGAATCCGGCGTACTTGCCGTGCGCGCGGTGATAGACGTTAATCAGTTCTGTCCACAGGCGGGCGGAATCGAGCATGAACGAAATATCGAACGTTCTGATCGGATAGGGATGAATCAGTGAGGGATATTCGTCTCCGTTCGACGAGCTTATTTCACGCACCGCGAAATCGTCCTGCCATGTCGAGCCATAACGAATCAATTCTGAAAAGCGCTCCTCGAGGAAATCGGCCATCAGGCGTACCTCCGCGATGATCCGACGGTTCCGGCAACCTGGCGCATTGCCGAAGCCGCCGCGCGCTTCACCTGCGCCGGCTCGGTCTGGCCGTAGAAATTCTGAACGAGGTTCATGTTCTGCCCACCGCGCGCGGCGCGCTGCTGCTCCTTGGTAAGCACCTGCTCACCCCGCTTCAGGATCGCCGGCACCTCGTCGCCGACCAGTCCGCCGCCGTGGTAACGCCGGGCGCGGCTAAACAATGCCGCCGGCACCTGGCGCATCGCCGTCTGCCCACCCGGCTCGACCATCCCGCCCTCGTGCCACGTCGGCACCGAGTACGAACCCCAGTCAATCCCGCCGCCACCGCCACCGCCAAAAGACGACATGGCACTGGAGAAAAGATCGCCAATAACGCCGCCGACTTTCCCGTCCTTGCCGTAATTCCCCATCAACAGCTTGAGCAATTGCGCGCTTGCGGCATCGGCAATCATGCGCCGCACCGCCTCACCGAACTGCTGCGCCATGTTTTTCGTTCCCTTGGCCCAGGGATCGAAAAAGAAATCCGCGAAGGCCTGCTGCATCGACTGCGCCGCCTTCTTGCCGAATTCGTCGATGTCGTCGGACGCTGATTTGAGTTTATCGGACGCCTGCTTATGGGTCTTCTCGTCGATCTCTCCGGACGCCAGCGCGCGGTCGAGCAGCGCCTGCTTCGCCTCGGTCTGCTTACGCTTCACCTCCTCGGTGCCGGCGGTCAGCGATTTCAGTTGTACCTGCTCCTTGGCGTCAGCCAGTTCCTTCTGCAGGCGCAGTTCCTCCTCCATATAGGCGATCTGCTCCTCGTAGGCGCCGCCCGCGCGCGCCATCGCAATCGCCTCCTCCAGCCGCGCCGCCGTCACCGTCGCGATCTGGTCGGCCGTCAATCCGTAGAGATCTGCCTCGCGCTTCGTCGCCTCGATCTGCTCGACCAGCGATTGGCGCTGCTTGATGTTGGCCTCCGTCTGCCTCTCGACCCCGGCCAGATACTTCTGCCGCTCGGCGTTCAGCTTGTCCAGCGCCAGCCACTCCTGCCACTTCGCCTCGGCCGCCTGGCGTTCGGCCGGCGTCAGCTTCTTGCGCCCTGAGTCGATCTCTGCCAACCACTTCGCGTGCTCCTTCTCCGCCGCGGTCAGCTTCTCGGTCGACTCCATTTCCAGATTGGTCGCCGCCACCTTCTCCTGCAGCGACTGCATCGTCTGCTCGAAATCCGATGCCTTGGCCACGCCGCCGCCACGCCCGCCCTTCTCGTCGATCTCGATCTTCCCGGTCTTCCCGGCCTTGATCATCTTTCCGGATGCCTCGGAAAGCCGCGACTGTGCCGCCGCCGCGTCGCGGCCAGCGTCCGCCAACGATTTCACGTCTGAGACAAGTTTCTGCGCCGGCCCCTTGCTGCTCCTGGCTAACTCGGTCCCGAAGCGTGCCATGAAGTTGCTGGCGTCTTCCGTGCCGCTCCGCAACCCCTTGATGGCCGGAAGCATGTCCTTGGCCGCCTCCAGGGAAATGCCATATTCCTTCGCCAGGCTCGCCGCCGGGCCATTCCCGTAGGCGCCCTTCATCTTCTCGACGAACGAATAGTCGCCGACGCCTTCGAGGCTCTTGCTCAGCGACTGCGAAGAGATCAGCCGCTGCGTCTCGATCAGCGTCTGCTGGAATTTGACCTGCTCGATCATCGCCAGGCGCGTGGCTTCATTGGCCTTGTTGTACTCCGCGTACAACTTGTCCATGTTGAACTCGCGCGCCGTCTTGCCCACGTCGCCGATCGTGTCGTTCAGATCTCCCAGCGCGTCCTTCAGGCTCTTCGCCCCACTGTCCGTGTTGGCCATCATCGTTACCAACGTCGGCAACAGCGACGCAGCCAGCCCGACAACAGCCCCCAGCGCACCGAAGCCCGCCAGCAACTGCGGCAACTGCTGGCCCAGGGCGACCGAAACCCGCGTGCCGTTCTGCACCTGCACGGCGAAGTCCGTCAGTTGATACGAAGCGTTCTGCAGCGCGTAGGTGTGCTTGTCGAAGAAGCCGGTGGTCTTGTTCACCTCGCTCTGCAAGGCCGTGAACGACCGCGCCGCCTGCTGCGTCTGCTGCGAGGCCCTTTTCGCCCCGGTGTCGATCTTGTCGAACAGCGCGAAAGTCTCGTTCGACGTGACCTTGGCTTTTTCCGACATCGAGCGCAACTGCGCATTGACCGCGTCGATCCCCGGCTTGACGCCCGTGATGTCCGCGCTGACGATGACTTTGACTTCGGCGTTCTTATCGCTCATGCGCCCGATTTTGACGCGTGCGCCAGGCAAAAAAAGGGGCGGCCGGTGCCGCCCATCATGCGTCTACTTCTCCGCCACCACCTGCAATACCGCCGCCTCCATCGCCTGCAGCGCGTCGAACAGATCACCGCGCCGCTTGCGCTTGATCCCGCGCAGATCCATCGTCGGCGCGATCGCCGCGTAATCCAGCCCCAGCACGCCGCCCATCGGACCCGGCCGCCACTGCGTCTTGAGATCGAGGAACAGCGAGAAGGCCGGCCAGTTGTCCGGCCACAGCCCGTAGCTTTGCTCCTGACCTTCGGCCGCCGCATCGAGCCAGGATTGCGCCTCCAGCGCCTCGACCCCGAAGCCGAGCAGCGCCTCCAGCGCATCCGCGTCGCCGCGCCCGCCGCGTGCCCAGAAGCGCGCGGCCCCGATCAGTTTTTTTCTGCGGCCCCCAGCAGGTTGTCGCGGTAGGCGCGAAACAGCGCCCGGCTGGCCTGCTGGTAGTTGCCCAGCAGCCGCCCCAGAGTCTCCGGCGAGAATGCCGCGTCCGGGCCGTCCCAATCGTCGATCACCCGCAGCAGCATGTCGACATCGTCGAGCGTCCCGGCTTCCTTCAGCAACTCGACAAAGGCGTCGCGGTTGCGATAGCGGAACTTGACGCGGATTTCCCCCGTCTCGCCGCCCGGCAGCGGGATCTGTACCGGCGCCCAGAACGTCGGCGCCGGCTCCAGCTTGAACAAGACCTTTTCGCCCATGGTGTCCTACTTCGCCGTAATGACCAGTTCGTCGTTGCCGGCGTTCGGCGCGAAGACCAGATCGCCGTTCAGCATCGCGATGCCCTGGAAGTTCGAATACGTCGGGTTGAAAATCTGCACCTTCGGCGCGTCCACCTGGACGATGTTGCCCGCCGTCAGCCCATGCACCACCTGCAGCGCGCCGGTCGTCGCGTCCTTGATCGTCGTCCACCAATCCTTGGTCGCCACCAGGGTGGCTTCCATGACGATCTTTCCGGCCGGCTTGCGGTCGACGATCTCGACATGCTCGGTGTCGTTCAGCAGCGCGAAGGCGCTGATCTCGTGCGCCATGTCGATGTCCAGCATCTGCAGCTTGGCCGCAACGCCGTGGATCGTGAACGTCGGGGTGTTCGTGTGGTTGCACACCTTCGGCGTCTTCCACGCCGTCAGTGTCAGCGACGGGGCGGCCGTGTCGGTCGCCGTGTTGAACAGCCCGGTGAAGCTGAAATCGAACTTCGGGATGGCGTCGACCGTGAACCCGAACTTCACCGTCCCGCGCGCCCCGGTCAGCTTGTGCAGCACCCCGTTGCGATTGAAGTAGATCGTCGCCGATTCCAGGCTGTCCGTGACCGGCGCATACGCCACGCTGACCCCGGCCGAGATCGTCTCGGAGAAGGCGCAGGCGCGCAGCAGCGGCCCCCAGGCCGGCGCCGTGCCGGCCGCGCCGGAACCCGCCACCTCGCACGGGAAATCCACCTTGCTGAAGATCCCGGTCGGCAGCTTCTCGCTGTTGCCGAAGAAAGTGCGCAGGATGTCCCTGTCCACGACCTTCATGTCCATCGGCGACACATTCGGCTCGCCGGCGATCAGGATCGCGTTCGCGCCGCCGGTCGGCACCGGGTCGGTCCCGTACACCGTCTCGATCTTGGCCAGGATGGCCGTCTTACGAATCAGCAGCGACATCATTCACCTCCGGATCAACTTGTTGCGCGTCCTCGCGCGATTGCGTGCGTTCCACCAGCACGCGCCTTCCATTCTCGACGACATAACTGCCGCCCTTGCCGGCGTGCTCGTCCGCCGCCGGCTGTTCCGCCTTGCCCTTGCTCACCCACGCACCTCCAGTTCAAAAATCACCCAGCCGAACGGCGCTTCCAGTTGTCCGCTCTGCGCGAACGACTGCGCCAGGCATTCCGTCACCCCGGCCGGAGCCGGCGCCTGCAAAAATCCCTTCACTTCCTCCGCCAGCGCCAGCTCCGCCTGCTCGATCGCCAGCGGCGCCGCCGTGTCGGCCACCTTCAATTGCCCGATCAGCAGCACGTCCAGCGTCCCAAGTTGCGCCTCGCGCCCGAGGTAGTTCGCGTAATCGCGCTCGCCACGATTGACCAGCGTCAGAATCCCGGTCACCAGATCGGCCGCCTTGCACTGCGCCAACGGCCGAAAATCGCGGCGCACGATGCGCGTCGGCAGAGCCGTTTCCAGCCCGGTCCGCAGGGCGGCCAGCGTCTGCTCAGGCGTGCCCACCGAAAGCCTCCAGGATGCCCGCCTGCACCGATGCCCGCACCAATTCGACGCAGCGGTCGCGCTTGGCCTCCGCGGCCGGCGCCATGTACGGCTGCGCCTTCGTGCCGTGCTGGTAAATCCACCAGGCGAACGCCTGCGCCCGCCGCACGACGCCCATTTCCTGTTCCAACCGGCCACGCTCGGAGCGCTTGAAGCTCTTGAATCTGCGTGCTTTTGGCGTCGCCATTAGGTACTGCAACAGGTTGTCGGGGTTCGGGTAATACTTCGGCCGCCCGGCCGCCGGGCCGGTTCCGTATTCAACGGCTGCCGCATGTAGCGTGCCTGCCTTCGCCATCCATGCCATCTCTCCAGACGGCTCCGTCATGATCGAATGCAGCAGATTTTCAATCGACTTCGGCACCAGCCGCCTCGCCTCCTCGGCGATCTCGCTCGCACCGATCTGCAGCGCGCCGCCGACATGCGCACGCATCACCGAATCCGCCCGCTCGAACGCAGCCAGTACCCGCGCCTCGTCAATCCGGATGGAAATGCCGCTCATCACGAAAACAGCCAGGCCGTCATCATGCTTTCCCACAGCGCCTGCGGCGTCCCGGTCTTCGCGTGCTGCCCGAAGCCGCCGCCCACCTGCACCGGCCGCACGCTGTCGCGCATCGCCAGTTCGTGCATCGCCTCCGCCTGCGCCCGCAATAGCAGAATGTCGCGGTCGGCGGCAACGATCGTCGTGTCCGCGGCCAGCGTGCCCACCGCGTCGCGCCCGACGTAATAGAACCTGTACGCGCTGCCGAGCAGGCTGATCTGCTGCGCCGTCGGTGGCGGCGACAATGACAGCGAGCCGTCATCGAGCACCCGGCAACGCGGCAGCCGCCCCGGCCATGTCTTTTCCCACGGCTTGGCCGCCGACCAGTCCGGCTGCACGCCCCACAGCGCCGACTTGAAGCGCATCAGGTCGGCAGGACCGGCGTATTCGCCGACATCGGCGGTCAGCGTCACCTCGCCCAGCAGCGTGCGCGGACGCACGCGGTGCATGTCCGCCGCCGCCTTGTCGATGTGCCTCTGAAAATCCGCGTCGGCCGCCGCCGGGAAAGCGCCCGCCGCATCCAGCAGGCTCTCCTTCAGCGACAGCACCAGATCGGCGCGGGACATCGTTCCGGCCATTTACGCCTCGCCGCCCTCGCCGGCCGCTGCCGTATCGGCCGCCTCGTCGGTGCCGTCCGCGCCCTCATCCAGTCCTCCCGGCGTTCCCGCCTCGGCACGGCGCAGGCGCTCGCCGGTGATCTCCGCCAGCGCGCCGGCGCGCGGCTTCTCTTTAGCCTGCTCCAGCTCCTCCAGGCGGCCCAGTTCCTCGTCGTTCAGACCGGGAAGCCACGACACCAGTTTGGCCACCGGCAACCCAACAAGGAACGCCAGTTGGTCGTACTCCGCGGCAACCGGCAACGCTTCCGCGTCCGGACGCAACTCCGGCGGGGCCTCTTCTGCCGTGAACACCCGCGTCTCGCCGGGCGCGATCATGATCCCCATGACGAAGCGCGCATCCGTCCCGTCGTTGCTGATCGAAACCGTCTTGCTCATCTGTCCTTCTCCGAAAAATCCCCCGACCGGATCACCGGCCGGGGTAAGGTCCAACAGGGATGAGACCCGGTTACGAAGCGCGATTGACGCGCGCGGTCGCGCTGTAAACCACGATGGAGGTCAGGCCCATCTTCAGCGGGACCGGCGTGTGCAGCGCGATGAACTGGTCGCCGTAGGCTTCCTTCTTGCCCGTGAAGCGGCCGTTGCTGTCCTTCTGGTCCTGAAGTTGGCCCATCTGCCACGGCTTCAGCATGCGGAAGCGGGTCAGCCCGCGCTGGCCGACGACGATGCGGTTATCCGCCAGTTGCAGCCCAGGCGCGTAGCTCTTGAAGCCGGGAATGCCCTTGACCGCGCCCAGGTTGCCGTTCTGGTCGAGCGTCGTTCCCGGCCGCGCGAAGTTCGCGCCGAAGGTATCCGCCTGCTCGATCGCCGTCATCAACGTACCCGACAGCAGCATCTGCGATGCGGCGTAGGAACGCTGGTCTTCCAGCAACGACTTGCGCAGGCCGATGCGGTACAGCAGGTCGTTGTACTTCTTCTCGACCGCCAGCGATCCGAGGTCGCTGTCCCACTTCGCCACGTTGGTGCTGTAGCTGTAGGTCGTGAACACGATCGCCAGGCCGTTGGTCGGCGTCACCGAAGCGCCGGCCTGATTGACGAAGCGCACCTCGCCCAACGTGTAGTCCAGCACGAAATAGGTGCCGGCCGACTGCGTGCCCGTGCCGTCGTACTCGTAGCAGGCGGCTGCGTTGTAGGTCGCCGTCACCGGGTTGACCGTGCTGCCGATCTGGTTGCCCTGCAGGTCGTACTCCTTGCGCGGCTTGACCACCGGGAAGTTGGCCAGGATGAAAATCTTGTTCGTCCCGTTCACCCCGGTCAGCGACTCATTCGTGACGGCCGTCACCGAATACTCATCGGCGGCATTGACCTGCTCGTTCCAGATCAGTTGCTCGGTGTCCTCGCCGATGATGCGCACCGCGTTGCGCGCGTTCTCAGCCAGCACGTCGAAATTGATCTGCCCGTTGCCGGCCAGGTAGCGCAGTTCGTCGGAGACCTCGAAAGCCAGCTTCTGCGGCAGCGGGTAGGCGATATCCATCGCCTGCTTGATGCCGGCGCGCCGGACCGCCTGCCCCTCATAGACGCGCGTGTTGCCCTTGCCGGCCGCCGCCGTGTCGCGGTAGCTGTAGGGAATAGACACCGACTGCGAGAAGGTATCCGTGCCGACATCGACCAGCGACAGGCCGACCATCTGATACAGCACCTCGCGGATCACCGTGCGCTCGAACACGGCGGGAATCGCCACGTCCGACATCAGGCCGTCGCCGCCTGCCAGCATCTTGTGCTCGGCATGCAGGCGATGACCATGGGTCGCGTCGAACTCGGCCAACACCTTGTCGGCCAGAGCCTTGCCTTCCGCCACCTCGACCCCGCCCGACAGCGCGAAACGCTGGCGCGCATTCTGCCCGGAATAACCCAGGCGCTGGTCAACCGCTTCCTGCAGCGCCTTCACCTGGTTCGAGGAATCCACGCTGATATGCGCATTGCCCCGGAAGGAGAAGCCCATCGTCGACAACTGCTTCGCCGCTTCCAGCTTCTCGCCCAGCGCGATCTGCTTCTCGGCCAACGCCTTCACCTGCTCGTCGGCCAAGCCGCCGACCAGTCCAGCGACGGCTTCGGTCAGTTCTTTCGCGATCTCGCTATTCTTGACCTTGGCGCCGATGGTTTCGGCCAGCAGCTTGATCTTCTTCTCGCCTTCCTCGGCGAGCGTCCGGGCGGCGCTCTGCGCCTCGGCCAACTTCTTGGCCACCAGCGCGCCGACGGCATCTTCGCCCAGCCCCAGTGAAATACTGATGTTGCCCGGCGTCTGGCCCGACTCCGCCAGCTTCACCGCGCCGTCCAGCAGCGCCTCGCACAGCGCCTTCATCTGCGCCTCGTCGCTCATGCCGTTCAGCGCCTGCGTGGCGGCCCTCGTCACGGCGGCAATCGCCGGCTCGGAAAGCTTCCTGGCTTCCAGATCGGCCTTCAGTTGTTCCAGATGCTTGTTCATGGTCTTTCGTACCTCATGTAGGAGTTCGTTCAGCAGCGTCGGGTGCAGCAGCACGGCCGGCCCTTCGCCCTCTGTTTGCTCGTTCAACGCAATCGGGTCCAGTCTCTTGATGCAGGGCCGCGTCACAAGCCCTCCGCCCAGGAGCACGCATCCATGGGCACTTCCCGATTCGTTGTCGCGCCAGTTCTCGTGATATTCGGCGGAGAGGTAGGCATAGCCGTCCTCCTTCACCGCCTTGATCCCCTTCGGCGTCCAGGCCACCAGAGCCCGTAGACGGTCGCCCTCGATGGCCAGCTTCAGCACCTCGGCCGCCGCGCCGTTGTCCGGCTTGTGCGCAACGTCGAGGAAAATCTTCTGCCCGTAGGTATTCGCCTCGAAGTTCTTCACCATCTCTTCGAGCAGGGCGCGCGTGATCTCGAATTCCCCATAGCGCGGATCGCGGAACTGTCCGGTGCGCGTCAGCGTCACCCACGACTGCTTGCCGGCGCCGTTCATCCCCTCGGCAAGCGTCTTCGGCAGTCCGCACACGAAACGCCGGGCGCCCGGAGCGCCCTCGGCGGAAAGTCTGATCAGTCGGCCCACGCGCATCGCCTCCTCTTGAAAAGGTGTCGCGCGGTGCCGGTGGGAGAGAGGGGGAACCGACAGGGGGGTCCGCGCGACGTTTCCCATTTTCCCGAGCGCGGCTGGCAAAAAAAGGGGCGGCTTACGGCTTCCCGAAGATCCCGACCGGATACGACAGCGTGTTCGGATGCGCCGGCCACACCTTCAGGAACTCCTCCATGTTCGGGAAGACCCCAGGCCCGAGACCGAAGGCATCGCGAGCCGCGATCTCGTCGCACACATCCGGATTCGGGTGCGCCGGGCTCAGCGTGAACTGGAAGCCACGAAACCCCGGCGTCTGCTCAGCCTGTTTCATGTACGCCGCGCCGTGCGCCCGGTTGATCTCCGTCCGGAACACCCGCTGCGCCTGCGCCATCGCGCCGCCGCCGGCCCGGCCCTCGCCGACCATCAGCGCCGTCGTCTCGCGCCCCATCGCCGTCGCGTTGGCCGCGTTCAGCTTGCCCTGAACCTCCGCCGGAACTGGCTGGCCGCGCGTCAGAAACTCGCGCGCCGCCTGCGCCGCGTTCTGCCCCATCACCACCGAGCGCTCAACAGCATTCACCACCGCGTCGCGCGCCCCGCGGTCGATCCGCCACAAGCGGTCGGAAAGCTGCAAGCCATCGGCCCCGATGAACGCCTGCGTGAAGCGTACCGCCTCGTCCGGCACCCGCAGCAGCGCAGTCACGTCGACTTCGGCCCTGAGAAACGGTTGCGCGCCGAGTTCCGCCGCCACCCGCAGCCCATCGTTCACCAGCACGTCGCGCGCCTCGGACAGTGTCGACAGGCGCCATTCGATCTGCTGCAACGCTCCGCGCAACTGCGCCAGCGTCAGTTCGCTGCCATCGTCCGCCCGCTCCGCCAGCACCTGCGCGATTTCCCGCGCCGCAGACTGGTAGACGCGTTCGATCTCCGCCAGTCCGGTCGCGTCCAGGTTTTCCATCGCCCGCTGCGCCCGCGCCATGCCCTGGTGGATCAATCTCTCGCGTTCGGCCGGCGTCATCACAGAATCACCATCAGCAATGCCTCTTCATCGTCGCGCCGCCAGATTTCCAGTTCCGGCCGCGCCCGCAGTCCGCCATAGACCGGCGGCTTTTCAACAGCGGGTTCGCTCGTCTCGCCCCAGAATCCTTCCGACCAGAACCCGGCAATCCAGAATCCTTCCGACCAGAACCCGCTCACGCCGGCCTCATCGGATCGCCGGAAGTCCCCGCGCCGGTCAGCGTCACGGCGTTGATCTTGCGGACATCCACGGGGATGGTCTCCGCTTGCAGCACAGCCAGCACCTCGGCCGCGATCTGCGCGGCGGTCGGGCCGCTGCCGCCGCTGGTGGCGACGGCCTGCGCCTGTACCGGGACGGTGTATTGTGCCGAGACGTTATAGGCGCCGAGCGTATTGACCACGGGAACGCCGCCGCCATCGACGAACAGGTTGCCGGTGATGGTCAGGTTGTGGCTGGCCTCCATCGGCCGCACGCGCCAGGCGCCCTGCAGGAAGAAATACGGCGGAATCGACAGGCCGCCGCCGAGGTCGTCACCGCCGACCTGGCGGAAGACGGCGCCGTACTTGGCGTTATCGGATAGCGCCAGCCAGTCGGCCGAGCGGCTGTACAGCTCGGTTGCGGTAACGCTGGCGCTATCGAGGATGATCCGCTTGCTCGCCGGATCGAAGACGATGGGCATCAGGCATAGACCCGGTCAGCTTCCGCGACTAGCGATAGCGCGATCGTCTTGGAACGCGTCAGCGTGCCGGTGGCGACGGCGAATTTGCCGGTTCCCGGCTTGATGCCGATCAGCGTGACGGCCTTGTCGGTGCCCGCCGTGCCTCCGGCCGTGCTGTTGTCGTAATCGAAGTCGAAATTGATCGAGGCGGCGCTGATCGTGCCGGCGATGTCGACCCCGGCGGCATTCTTGACCGTGATCGCGCCCGCCTCGCCGTAGTCGTTGCCGGCCCCGGCCGGGGCGCTGTACATCAGGCGGTAGGCCGAGCCGGCGCCGACCAGCACGCTGTTGAAACTTATGGTGCCGGCGGCCGTGTAGGGGTTGGTCCGCTTGGTGCCGCCGTCGTCGTAGAACTCGATCCGGTTGCTGTCGGCGGTCTGGATGTTGTCGATATAGACCGAATTCGACGTGACCAGCGTATCGCCGACGAAGGCCAGCAGATCGGATTGAATCTTGCCGATCTTGCTGCCCGCCGTGCCGCCGGTGTTGATGTCGGTGCCCTGGCGCAGCAGGTATTGGACCTTGGCGTAAATCTGCTCCAGCGTCGCGCCGTTGCCCTCGATGATGGTCTTGAAGTTGCACGACACGCTGTTGATCGTCCGGCTCTGGTTCGCGGTGTAGTACGCCACCGTGATGCCGGAATACGGCGCGCCGGCCATGGCGGTATCGCCGGTGGCCTGCACGGCGCCGAGCAGCCCGAGAATCTTGAGGTCGTCTTCGTTGGAAATCAGGAAGTTCTGTTTGTTGGCGCCGGTCGCCGTGGCGCCGGTGTCGGCCAGCACGCTGGACTTGAACTTCTTGCCGTATTCGCGGCAGAAGGTCTTGGCGTATGTGCGCTTGTCGAAGTTGCCGTGCGTGGCGTCGCCGAAGACCTTGACGCCGACGTTGAACTGGTCGGCGAACGGAAAGTCGACCGGCGCATCGGTGGCGCCCAGGTGGTAATACGGCTGCGCCCCGCTGTTGACCGCGCCGAGGCCGACGAAGCCGGAGAACTGCTGCAACAGCGCGCCGGCCGCCGAATACTCGGACCAGCCGCCATCGCGCAGCATGTTGCGGGTGGCGTTGCTGTCGGTGTCACTGAACTTCCAGCCGCTGTACGTGCTGCCGTCGGTGCCGATCTGGAATTGCCCGGATAGCGCGTCGATGGCGTAGCAGGGAAACGGGCTGTCCTGATAGGTCGCGGTCGCCCACAAGTCGACCAGCTTGGAATAGAGCGCCTGCCAGGTGACGCCGTCCTTCGCCACCAGGTTGCCGGCGACGTTGAGGGTGATGATGCGGCCCGGCTCGTCGATCGTCAGTTCAGTGCCGACGTTTAGCGAGGCTTTGCTGGTGATTTTGGCCATGGTGGCGGCTCCTTATGCGAAAAGTAAGGCTGGCTGTTCGTTGAACAGACCGGCTTGCGTTTTTGACTGGATGCAGTGCGGGCTACACCACAGCGTTTCCGACTTGCTGTTCTTGACCGCTTCGTCGGCCAAGGCGTAGCCCTTGCGCGCCGTCCAGGTGCGCAGGTGCCAGCCGTGGGCGAGCAGCGCGTCGTGTTCGCCGGCATGGCCGCACAGGACGATGCGCAGCAGCGGGTTGTGGCCGTTCTCGGCGCACCAGGCTTGCACTTGCAGCGGCAGGTCGGTGCCGACGCCGCCGGCGCTGTAATCCATCGCGCCCTTGGTGTAGGGCGGATCGAGAAAGACGCCGGTCAAACCGTGACGCGTAGTCACGGAATCCTTGACGACTCGGCTCCAGTCGCCGCAGGCCACGCGCACATTGCGCAGGCGCTCATGCAGCCGGGCGAACCAGGCGGAGATGAAGGCGCGCCGGCCCTGCCCGGCGTCGCCCAGGTGCTGGAGCTGGCGGTTGATGCCCCGCCCGGCGTTGCCCAGGTGCGGGAGCTTGCGGGCATTGACGAGGCGTTCGCCGTCGTGTATCCACGGGCCTTTGCCGCTGCACCAGCCGGAGCCGATCCAGTTGCAGGCGCCCCAACACCACCAGCCGGCGATCTTGGCGTCGAACCAGCCCGGGTCGGCGTGCAGTTGCTCGGTCAGGCTTGGCGATTGGCGCACCAGCCATGAATGGCGGGCGAACAGGTCGGACTCGTTGCACGGCCAGTCAGCATGGTGCGCGACGGCCTCCGGGTCGGCGGCGATGGCGCGCCAGAAGTTGGCGACGAAGCCGTCGGCGTCGTTGATCGTCTCAACACGCTTGCCGTCCGGCGCGCCGAGCAGCATGGCGGCCGACCCGGAAAACGGCTCGACGTAGTTGTCTACCGCACCGAACGCGGCCCACACCTGTTCGCAGGCACCAGACTTGCCGCCGAACCACGGAAACGGCGCGGCGATGGTGTTCATGCGTAATTCCGGTCGAAAACCTGTTGCACCGGGATCGATGCCCCGGCGATGCCGAGCGTCAGGTTGCGCACGGCGAACGGGACGTAGCCCGGCTTGTAGATGCAGACGTCGACCGAGGCGACGGCGTCGGGGTCGTAATTCCATGCCCAGGCGGTGCCGCTGTACGCGTCGATCTGCTGCAGGATGGTGCTGCTGCCGGCGGTCAGGATGACGATGTCCGATCCGGACACCAGGCCGGACAGGTTGAGGTAGGGCGAAGTCGCCGGCTCGACGTCGACCTGCGCGGCGAAGGTCATCGGCTGCCAGGCGCCGTAGGCAGCCTGTACGCCGACGGCGGTTTCCGCTGAATTGACGATGGCGATGCCCTCGCCCTGGTTGATCGTGAGGCCGGCACGGCAGCACAGCAGGTCGGCGCCGGCATGGCCGAAGCTCATGCCGAAGGTGTCCGGGATGCCGCCGGCCTTGATGTGGCAGGCTTCGACCAGCATGTTGCGGAACATCGGCCCCCAGAAATCGCGGGTATGCAGGTAGTTCATGCCGGCCGGGGTGCCTGTCGACGCCGGGCTGATTTCGACTTCCGGCACGCCCTGCGGAATGAAGCCGACGTCGGTGTAGCAGACGCCGGGGAATGCCGGGGCGCTGGAATCCATCTTCATCACGCCGACGTTCTGCTTCGACGTGTCGTTCACGTCCGGCGCGTATTGCTGGCCGATGGGCACGACGCGCAGGGTCGGCGTATCGGTGGTGCCGAGATCCATCGCCGCCCATGAGAGCAGCGTGACCGGATCGGCACCGGAGTTTTCCAGCGAGAACAGGGCATGGCCGGGTCTCGTGATGGCCTGAAAATCCCACGCCACCGTCTTGCCATTGATGCTGGCGACGATGTTGATCCGCATCGGGTTGCTGACGTTGCCGACGGTGGCATCCGTAACCAGCGCGACGGCCTCGTTCTGGCGCAGGGTGATGGCCTCGCTGGCGTAACCGCCGCGCGCGCTGTTGCCCTGCCCGTTGAGCGGTCTCCGGCCGCGCTTGCCGAAGGTCATCGGCGTGCCGAACAGCAGGCGGTTCTGGTTGCCGACGGCGCCGCCGCGTCGACCGAGGTCGACGCGGTTGAGTACGGTTCCCGCCACCGGCATGCTGTTCCGGCGCACCTTGCAGGTGCTCGGGATGGCCGTCGCCGAATCGAGCGCGACGGCGTTCTTCAGCATGTCCTCGCCGTCGAGCGGCGCGGCGCAGCGCACCAGCCTCGCCGGGACCGCAACGCCGGCCTGCACCGATTGCAGATAGACCTCCAGCGAGCGCAGCGTCAGTTTCTTGCCACTGCCCGACGGATTGACCAGCGCCAGGTAGGCATAGCCGAAATTCGACGTGCCGTTGCTGTCGGTGCTGATCCGGTACTGGTAGCGCGCCACGTCAGCCCTTCAGCCCGACCCGCTCGCTCAGGGCATTGACCTTGAGCGAGTCGGCGAATTGCTCGATATCCCGCTGCGTACAGTTGGCCTGCGCGCAGCGCAGTTCGCCATGCTCGCCGAGATAGGCGACCAGCAGCTTGGCGCCGGGCGGAATCTTCGCCCGCATGTTATCGAGGACGGTGCGTGTGTCTTTCATGGTCAGGAAACCGTGAATTCCATGAACACGTCGGAGATTCCGACCGCGTTGGATCCCGGCTGGACGACGTGACAGCCCTCGTTTGTGTTGAGGACGATCGGCTCGATGTTGCTGTCGCCGGTCGAGTCCCACATGCACATCAGCGGTACGATGCACTGGAATTCGTCGGAGGTTGCCGACGACACTGCCGGCTCGTCACCCGACCACATCCACACGCGCAGGGCGTTGTCGCCGGTCTGCGTCGCCGTGCCATTGGTCACACAAGTAACGCTGGTCAGGTCGACCGAGGTGTTGCCGGTATCGTGCTGCGCCGGGGTGACGGCGGTTCCACCTGTCAGCGCGGAGAGCTTGCGCAGCGAGCACGAGGTCAGCACGCCAGTGACGCCGGATGTCTGGTTATTGAGCTGCCAGACGCGGTAAATCTTGACCTTGCGCGTGGCGTGGGCGTTGAGCAGGCCGAGCAGGGATTTGTTGGAGGCAAAGGCGACGCCGATGGCGGACGCGGTGTAGGTTTTTGCCATGATTTAGGCTCCTTGTTTTGGGTTGATGTCCGTCTCGACCTGCGTCGCCCGCGCGATATTCCCGCCCCGGTCGCGCTCGATCTCGGTCACGGTCCTGCGCGGCGGCAGGGTCAGGTCGACCTTGACCTCTGCCGGCTGCACGACGGCCTCCAGGCTCACGTTCGGCGCCGCCACATCGACATTCACGGCCGGCGGCTGCACCGTCACATTCGGCGCCGCCACATCCACCTGCACCACCGGCGGCGCGGCATCCGGAACATGCACGTCCACCTGCACCACCGGCGGCGCCACGGCCGGGGCCGGCGGCATGTTCAGTTGCGCTTGCAGCGTCACCGGCATGGGCGCAGCCGGCGCATCGTGCAGATGCACATGCACGGGGACCGGCGGGGCCGGCTCGCGGGGCTTGTTCTGGTGGCTGCGCATCGTGTCGATATGGTCGTCCAGCCGGCGGAGCAATTGAAGGGTGGCGCCATCGTCTTCGCCCAGCCGCGAACCGACGCTGGTCATGCTCTCGCCCTTCGGCGCGTTGCCCGGCGTGATCTTCACCCCGCCCGGCATTTTCGGACCGGAAGGCAGGTCGACCGCGCCGGGGTAGGGGTCGCCCCGCTTGGCCGCCTCGTCCAGCCGCTCGCGGATCGCCTGCGCGTTGAACCCCATCTCCTCGAACAACAGATCGCGCGGCAGGCCCAGCGCCATCCACTTCAGCATGCGGTCGGTCGTCTGGTTCGGCGTCTCGGTCTTGCGCTCGGCAAAGCCGATGCTCGCCTCCTGCGGGTCGAGAACGATCCCCTTCAACAGCAGGTGCAGCCGGAACCCGAACTCGTAGCCGAACGCCAGCGTGTCCTGGAACGAATCAACTTCCTCGTAATAATCGCGCTTCAGGTCCTCGAGAATGTCGCGCGCCATCCCGTCGGTGTAGCCCATCAGGCCCTTGGGGAAGGGCGAGCCGGAGAAGAAGGTATCGAGCAGATGCACCACGTCGCCGATCTCTCCCAGCGCCGCGTCCCCCTGGACCGCCGTCACTCCGCCCTTGCGGTTCATGTAGAAATCCGTCGTGATCTCGCCCTTCTCCGCCTCCACCGCCGCCCGGTAATCGTCGAGGTCGCTGGTCGACGCCCCTTCCAGCACGTGCGCCAGGCGCAGCGGCGCCCGATGCCGGCGACGGATCACCAGATCCTCCTCGGTCATCCGCAGCTTGCGCCACACCTCGCGCGAGGCGTCGAGGAAGGGCCGCCCGAGCGCTCCCATATCGTCGAACGAATCCGGGTCCAGCCGGCACACGAAAAGCTGCCACATCGGGAAGGTCGCTATCTTGCCGCCGGTCATCATGTCGATCTGGTGGTACGCCTCCGCCGCGCTCTTGAAGCGCCCGTTCTCGCCGACGTTCGGCAGCAGCGTCTCGGCCGGCATGCGCACCCCGGCCACCACGTTCAGCGCGTCGTCCAGCACCCACTGCAACGGCAGGTTGCCCTCCATCGCCAGCCCGCGCGCGTCGCTCTTCAGTTTTTGCGGGTTGCGCAACTGCAGCCGGTCGACAAACGCCTCCCACTCTCGGCGGATGCCCGGCGCGTCCTTGGTCTGCGTCAGCACCAGCCCGCCCTTCACCGCATCGCGGGCGATCCGCGCATGGATGCGCCTCACCCGCCCGTCGAGCCGGTCCATCTCGCGGACATCGAGAATCGCCTGGCGCACATCGGGGTCGACCCACATCTGCCGGTACAGGTACTTCGTCGAATTCTCCGGCGTCGGCCGCTTGCCAACCTCGGAATTCGCCGAATTTCCCGCGTCGACCGCGGGAATCGGCGAACTTTTTCCAAGCAAGCGCAATCTCGCCACCACATCCGCCATCAAGCCCATTTCAGATTCCTTCGCAAACCGTCACCGCCACGATGCAGCGCAACCCGTCGACCAGCCCTTCGCCATGCAGCGCCCTGACGAAATCCAGCGCCTCCGGAATGTGTTCCTTCACCTGCCGCACCCGCCCGGCGATGGCCTCCTTCTGCGCCTCGCTCAACTCCCGCGGCGGAATCAGCTTTTCCTGCGCGAAATGCGCCGTCTTGCCCTTGGCGCTGGCGTAGCTCACTCCGCCACCTCCAGCAACCTGCCAGGCGTGCCCAGCAACGCCTCGCGGCTCTGCACCCGGCGCCCGATCACCACCGGCACGTCATCCACCCCGCGCGTCACCAGCGCCCACACCGCCGCACAGGCCGCGTCGAAAAGGTCGTCGCCGATCTTCGGGTCTGCCATCTTGAAACTTGAATATCCCGCCTTGGTCGCGTCCGCCTTCATGTTCGGCAGTTGCCGCAGCAGCGCGATCCAGTCCGCGCAATGCGTCGCGTCGTCCTCGTCGAAATCCGGAATCGCCGCCTGGCCATGGTGGAACACCTGGCGCAGCATCGACGCCATCGAGTGCTTGACCTGCCCCTCGAAACGAATCGGCGCGAACGGCCATTGCCCCCATGTGCTCGCCGTGCTCTGGCCATCGCCCACCGTCCGCCGGTCGACCGTCGTCAGACCGTTGGCGTACAGCCGGTCATTCACCGAGGTCAGCATGCCGACCCCGTAGGCGTCGCCCATCGCGTAATCCGGCCTGAAAAAATCCCACAGCCCGACCAGATCGCGCTCGATCACCCGGTCGTCGATGCCAGCCGCCCAGGTGCGGCAATAGACGATCACCGCGAAGCTGCCAATCTGCTCCATCACCACCACTGCCGACTTCGACGCAGTCCCACTCTCGCCGTGCCCGGTATGGTCGTAGCCCAGCGCCACCAGCCCGCGCCGCTTGTAGCGCGCACCGGGCAACGGGTCGGCGATCTCGATACCGGCCTGCAGGCCCACCGCCTTCGCCCGCCGCACGTGCTTTTCCCAGATCCAGTTTTGCGCCTGAATGTTCCGACACAGGAACTGCCTGATCCACTCCCCTTCCGAGTTCTGCGCCCGCATCTCGTCGGCCCACTGCGTGCCGATGATGCCCAGCTCACGCCCCAGATAGACATCGACAATCGGCAGCGTGTGATACAACCCCGAGCCCATTAACGAAGACAGTACGTCCGCGCCCTTGAACACCCCGGTGATGCGCACCTGCGGCTTCATCTCGCGATCCACCCCAGGCCGCCGCGTCGACCCCAGCATCGGCAGGAAGCGCGAAGTCAGCCGATCATACGGCATATCGTCGGTTTCCTCCAGGCTGGCGATGGTGATCGAATCGCCGTCGATCTGGCTCATGATTCCGTAGGCAGATGCCCCGGAACCGTTGGCGAACCCATACCCGGTGTCCTTGATCTGCCGCCGCCCGTTCTTGGTCGCGATGAACGCCGACAAAATCGGCGAGCGCCGGATCGCGTCGGTGTGATAGCCGAGATTGGTCAGCGACTGCTGCACCCGCGGTGCCACGATTCCCTCATCCTCATGCGCATTGCACGCCAGTTGCTTCAGGCAGTGCAGCTCCTTGACGAAGGTCTTCCCCGTCCGCCGGCATGAGAAATCCACCGTGTTCCGATGCCGGTCCATGTCGATGCACTTCAGCACCTGCACCGGATCGAGCGTCACGTCATGCACGTGCTTGTGCCACAGCGCATGGTCGCCGGCATAACGCAGAATCTCATCCTCCGCCATGATGGCGGAACGGCGACGCTGCGAGGCGGAGATGCGGGCGGTCAAGCGAAAAGCCTTTCCTGACGATAGGCGTTCTCGATTCGCTGACACGCGATGTCGAAATACTTTGGCTCGCGCTCGATCCCGTAGAAGGTCTTGCCGAGGTTGGCGCAGGCGACGCCGGTTGTACCTGACCCCATGAACGGGTCGGCTACGGTCGACACCGAATCGGGCGCCGATTCCAGACACCACTTCATGAGACAGATCGGCTTTTGCGTCGGGTGGCTGCGCTCTTTGTCTTCGCCGGCCTTGACGCCACAAACCCCTTTCCACATAAATCGCGCCACGTTGCGTTTGGTTCTCCAGCTGCACCATGCGAACTCGGCATCGGCAAATGAATCGGCCGGACCGAGGCCGAGCGACTTGTCCCAGGCGATGAATGTTCCGCCTTCCGGCAAGCGCTGCCGGTAGTGATCTGCGCCGAAGGCAAAAACGAGGTCGCCGATTTCAAACAACAGCGCAGGATCGAACGGCTTGTCGTCACCGTGGATTGGCTTGCAATGGCCGCTTGCCTTAGTTTTTTCCTTATTCGCAATCAGATAGGGCGTGGTTCCTTTGCCGCCGCCGCCATGCACATACGCGATCCCATACGGCGGATCAGTCAGCACCAGATCCACCTTCGGCAAGGTTGGAAGAATTTCTCGGCAGTCGCCAAGGTAAAGCGTGGCGTTGCCAATGGTTTCAATTCTCACCCCTGCCCTCCCATCTGCTGTTGATACTCCACCAGTACCGGGTCGCGGCTCGCCGCCTGCCCAGCCTTCGCAATCATCCCGCGCAGATCCTCAAGCGCCCGCACCTCGCGCTCCTTCAACACCGAAGCCGCCTCGCGGTCGTCCGCAACCCGACCCTGCGCCACCTCGTCGTCCGGCGCCAGCTTCGCCGTCATGCCCAGGTTCGCCAGATCTATACCCGTCCGCGTGATCAATTCCGCAACTGGCCGGAACAGCGGATGCGCCTCAACGTCGAACACCGTCTGCACGTTGCCTGCCTGGTCGAGATACTCAACCACCAAGCACCGCCCATCCTTGTCCACATAGGTCTTCGGCGTGCGCATCGTCACCCCGTCGCCGATGATCTGGCGCAGGCACTCGGAAACCGTCGCCATCAGCGCCGCATGGAAATCCGCGTAGATACCCATCAGGTGCTTTGGATTCCGCTGCTCGAAAGCCGCGTGATGCATCATGAAATGCTGCGTCTGCTTCACGCACGCCGGCTGCTCACGGCACCACGGCCGGTCGACATCGCATGAAGCGCAAAAGGCGTAACCGTCGGGCTTGGCCGGGAAATAAGTGGCAGTCCGGGCATTCAGCCCGTGCTTCATCCCGTTGAAGCGCGTCCGCAACGCCTCCTCAGGAGTCGGGTGCCCCTCCAGATTCTTCGCCGTCGCCGCGATCCCCTCCGGCGTCCGTGGCCCAGTCGCCGACCGCCACGCCCGGATCAGCCCGCGCTCGAACGGCGCCTGCGAACACTCCTTTCCGCAATCGTGCTCGCCGAAATACCGCCACGGATGGATCTCGTCCTCGGGACAATCCTCAACCCGTCCAGGCGCAGCCTTCCACGTCACCCGGCAAACTGGGCAGCGGAACGTCACCTCGACCAGAGGAGAAAAAGTGTCAACCTTCGCCATCCCCCACACTTTGGCCGAATGGATGGGCAAAAAAAGGGGTCAAACCAAGCAACTACGCGGCTTTCCGCCCCGTTCTACATGGCAACATAACCCGCACGCGCACGGTTCTCAGTGTGGCCAGGTCGGGGAGCCATGACACAACGCAATGTGAACCGCCAGAAGCGGCCACAAGGCGTTCAGGCCAGTAATCCACCACCGCTTCATGGTCGTGGATGCTGGCCTTTTCCACGATATGGCCAAGGAACTCCCGCACCTTTGCCGGCGATTCGCACGCCGTCACCGCTTCCCTGAAATACGAAGCCGCGCGCATTGCCTGAGCGATCGTCACCGTCGGCGCCTCCGGCCGGTTCGCGTCCAGCCGCTCAACCTGAGATTTGATCTCCTTCTGCCGCGCCCGCAACTGGCGGATGCGCGGCCCGACATCGTCAAGCGACAACCCGGCGCCGGCCTCGATCGTCTCGAACAGCCGATGCAGGCGCCGCGAAATGTCCATATCCTCGCCACCAAGCGCGTCGATCTGTTCCTGTACGACACGCGCGGCTTCGTTGCTGTGGTCGAGCAATTCCTGCGCTATCCAGCGCATGTTTTCCGGGCTATTCGCAAAATCATGTTGAAAGCTGATTTCCATGGCTGACATCTCCCGTGTGGAAACGTCGGTGACAGGCAGGGCACATATAGACATGCCTCGACCTATCTCCAGTCTGTACTGCGGATACGTGATGCGCCTCAAGCTGGCGGCCTTCAAAGACGCCGCCGCAGCATTCGCACCTGTTGCCAAGTGCTTCCATGAGCGCCTCATGCCGGTCTGGAATCGTCCGCGCCATCACAAGTTCAGGAGCCGGCGCTATGGCGGGTTGCAGCAGCTTGTTCTTGGAAAGCACCTTAGCCCGAAGAACGTCAAAGCTGTAGCCCCTGGCGTTTCGATTGACGACCTTGATGACGCCATTCAGAGCCTCCGTATAGCCGTTTGTGATGGGGTAGTCGAAGTAGTTGAGAATCTCGGTTCGCCAGTTGCCCATTGCCCTGGTCAGTTCGTGGAACTGCTTCTTCATGGATGCCGGAACAGAATCAGCGTAGGCATCGTAGGCAGCAATCGCTTCGGCCTTCGGCATGTCGTAGATGTCGTACAGCCGCTCTTTCAGCCAGTAGGCTTCGCGGATGTCTTCCTCGTTGTCCAGCCACATGTCCAGGTTGAATCTGGCCTTGTCGCTGAGCTTCTTGTACCTGGCCAGAAGCAGCAACCGGCTTCGCTTCCATGCAACACGAACACCCTTGGTTCGGTTGGCTTGGCTCTTGATTCTGACCTCTTCCAGCGAGTAGTTCGCCATGCGGACGACGTGGAACTTGTCGATGACGACAGGCAGTCCGGGAAACACAATCTGGGCTGCATCACGATAGGCAGACCACATGTCGATTGCCAAGCCCTTGACTGGCGTCTTGTCCTTGAACTGACTGAGCCACTTGATGATGGTCGGCTTGTCGCGGTCGATGAGAACGTCCAACGGCTTCCGGTTGCCGATGTCAGTAATGATTCCGCGCATCTTACCGTCCAGCTTTGTTTCATCCATCCCCATCCACTCTGGCAGGTAGGGCTTGAAGCCACTGTCGAACCGCTCGAAGCGTTCGGCAGCCAGGTTGCGAATCGTGCCCTCGACGCATCCGACATGTTCGGCCAGTCTGGTGAAACTATCCCGGATGCACTGCGCCTGGATGAATTCAACACACCTGGTAGTCATTCGCCGGTCGGGGTCAATGCCAGCCAAGGACTGGATGAATGTCTCGCCACATTCCCGGCACCGATAGCGCTGGACGGTGGCCTTCAGCATGACGTGCTTGCCGAACATGGGCGTGTCGCGGAAGCTCAGCGCCTTGGTTCCATGCTTGTACAGCGCGCCGATGACGCCGCATTTCTGGCAGGCGTCAGCCGGCTCTATGAAGGCAGCTTCAATGGTTCTCTCTGTGGCGTCCTCGTAGGTCTTGGAAACCTCCCAACCAGGGAGTTGAAGGATGTCAGTCATCGTGGCCGGGGCATTCGCACGGGCGTACGTCAACGCTCCAGTTTCCACCGAAGCGAGGCTCGATAACATGCCCTGTAACAAGCCATTCACCGAGCATTTTCCCAGCTTCTTTTCGGTCTGCTCTCTCGTAATCAAGCGCCCCGGTTATGACTCCACACCATGCGCATCTCGCAGTAAATCCTGTTGGTTTCCGCTTCATCTCACGCTCCGTCATGGATGTTTGCTACGCGCTTTGCGTCATGGCTTACCTCAAGCCAACCACCGCAAACTCGGTCTTGAAACTGCTCTCCGCGCACCGGCCCCGGCTCAAGACCAAGCGGTCGTTTGCAGTGTGGGCAGAAAACAGCCCAACACCCGTCGTCATCTTTTGAGAAAACATCAACCGTCAAAATCTCATCAGTCATGGCTATCCTTTCCACACGAAATTACGAATCAACATGTTACCATGCAAACTCAATTTCCACACATCTTTACGAATAGCCGTTTTCCGGAGTTAAAACCATCGCCATGACGCCGTCCAGCAACAATTTGTCCAGTTGATCAACTCGCCGCCGCTGATTCCTGCACCCGGAACCCTGCAAGAACGCCCGACAGTTGTAATAACGGTAGGTTTCCGCGCGCCCGGTCGCCGATTCGGTCGCCATCGCCTCGCCACACTCACCGCAGCGCAGCAATCCCGCGAAAACCGCCTCGGAACGGGGGCGGCCACCTACATTTTCCGGCGCCCGGCTCGCCAGCGTCGCCTGCGCCTGAGCGAAATCCTCATCCGAAACAATCGCGGGATGCGCCAGCGTGACGATCTCGCGCCCCGCGTCGTTGAACGTCACATGCCCGGTCACAGCCCGCGAATTCAGCACCGCAGCCACGCGCTTCTTGTCCCATAGCTGCCCGCGCTTCAGCGAACCCAGAGAATTCAGGCGCAACGCAATCGACTTGCACCCATCCCCGCCAAGATACCAGCGGAAAACCGCCGACACCGTCGCAGACTCCCCTGCGTCGATCTCCAGGCGCTTGCGCCGGCCGACGGGGGCGGGCCGGAACCCGAACGGCACCCGACCGCCGTTGAAAAACCCGTCCTGGGCATTCTTCGCCATGCTGCGCCGCGTGTCCTTCGCAATCGTCCGCGAATACTGCTCGTCGATGATCTCCGTGATCGCCTCGGTCAGCCAGGCGTCGTCCGATTCGCCGAAATCCTGCGAGGCATAGGCCAGCTTCACGCCCATCTTGACCAGAAGACGCTTGTTCAGCGCCGCGTCTAGCCGGTTTCGCGCAAAGCGCGAGGTGCTCCAGCACACGAAGTAATCCACCCCGCCCCGGTCGCAAAAATCGAGCGCCTCCTGAAACGCCGGCCGCTGCGTCGTGCGCCCTGAAATTCCGTCGTCGCGGAACACCTTGACCACCTCGGCCCCCAGCGCAGCAGCCTTGTCGCGGCACCGCTCGATCTGCGACGCCACCGGCAACCCGTCATCCGCCTGACGCGCGGTCGATACCCGCGCATAAATCACAGCCTTCATGCGACCCCCATCGCTTGCGCTTCAAATATCTGTCCGATTGTAGCGCCCGCGCATCAACCCCTGAATGTGGCGAATGTGCAGGTATTCACACAGGTTTTTCTGCACCAGCTTCTGCACTTGTTGCTGATCCATCCCCGATGCCGCCAGGCTCCGCACGTACTGATTCCGCTGATACCGGAGGTATGCGGAAAACTCGCGCAATTTCGGCATGCGGCGACCGCCGTCATGCCGCGTCGACTCGTCGTCGCTGATCATCCGCCAAACGTCGAGAAAGGCGTCAAAACCAATTCGGCGCGCCAGGCGCAGCCAGGCGCCGGGCAGGCCGATTTTTTCCAGTTCATCGAATCTCGGGTCCGGGGGCGGGCTTTCCGCAATCTGAAAGTTCGAAATGCCGCATATTTTCAGGTACTCACCCCCCCCTGTGGTTGGACGCCTGCGCCCTTGCCGAGCCCCCACCCCTGCCGCCGGAACATCGCCGAATAGATCAGAATCAGCAAAACCCTGCGTAAAACTTCGCCTTTCGCTCATCGCAACCCCCCTGTAACCCGCATTCGCACGTTAACCGGCTTCGCTTTTTGGTCAAAAGGCGAAAAACCAGACTTCAGAGATTGCGCGCCTTTTGCTATAAGACGCGAGACCCCCCCGCCTTCACCTGACCACGCCACTATCTCCCCTCCACACAGTGCCCCGTAGTGGCGTTCGGTGCCACGCCTAGCCCAAAAAACGCGCCGCGCGGCCAAACTGCGGCCGGCGAATGCCCCTCAGCGGCCAAGTTGAGCAAGCAGCGAAGAGACAGGCGTCTTGATCTTGCCCAGTGGGTTCGACTTGTCGACCACCTGCGTCAATTTCCGAACCGCCAAATGCTGATAGATCGCCGTCGTCTTCGGGTCGGCGTGACCCAGCAGGCTCTGCGCCGTAACCGTCGGCACGTCGTCCTCGGCCAGCTCGGTGCCGAACAGATGCCGGATCGCATGCGGATGCGTCACCGATGGCGGCAGGCCGGCGCGCTTGCCATAGCGCTCGACGATGGCGTGCACGGAATGCCGATTGATGCGGCGCTTCTCCCCGTGCCACTCATGGCGCGGGCAATGGCTGTTCCGCGTCGAAATGAACAGCACCTTGTCACCGCTCGGCAAGCTGCGGTCGACCGCCTGCAACGTCGCATGATCGAGATACAGACGCAACAGCAGATCCGCCTGCTCCGGCACCGGCTGCTGCCGCTCCTTGCCGCCCTTCTCCGTTGTCCGCAACACCAGGCGCTGGCGACCGCCGACCAGCACCGGCACCAGATTCCCCTCGTTCAACCCCACCAGCCCGGAAACCCGCAAGCCGCAGCCCAGCAACAACGAAATCATCGTCGCGTCGCGCAATCCCTCGAACGTTGAATAATCCGGCACGTACATCAATGCCTCCGCCTGAGCCAGCGACATCACCCGCGGCAAGCGCCGGCCGAACTTCGGATGCGGCACCGCCCGGCCCGGATCGCTCTGCAGATACCCGGAACGATGCAGCCACTTGTAAAACTCCCGCACTGCCGCCACGCACGGCTTGCGCGACACCGGGTCCTTCACCCCGTGCTCGAACAGCCACTTACCGGAAAACAACGTCAGGTCATCGGTCGCCGCCGCCAGCAGGCCGCGCTCGCCCATGAACCCCGCCAACCGGCGCAACGCCAGGCTGTACCGCTCGATCGTTCGCAGCGACCGCCCCTGATTCAACTGCTTGAACTCCAGAAAAGACTCGATCAGAGCCTCCGCCGTCCCTTTCCCAGGAGGGGGGGGTATTTTTTCGTGTGGACGCGTGGATGGGCTCAAAAGTCACCTCAACTCATTGAAAACACAAGCGAAACCCATCCACACATTCCACGTGTTGACCTGTGGATGGGCAAAAAATCCGTGGATGAAAAAATAGGCACCGGAAAAAACACGTGGATAACCAACCCCAACCCGTGGCCCCTTCTTTTCTCTTCTTCTTCTTAGTTAACAATAAGATAGAGAGAGATAAAGGGGCGGACGGCGAAAAAGCGACATGTGGAAAAAACGGCCTAACATGTGGAAACGTGGTCGCAACCTGTGGAAAAAACGCCGCAACCTGTGGGACCATTCTGCTCAAAAAACAAGGACTTACGAGAAAAAGCAAGCCAATCCACGGGTTTTTTGCAGGTGCCTCCCCACCTTGGAGAAACGCCAGCGGATGATCTCCCCTTGCCCTTCCCGGAACGTCCGCAGGACAAAAGCGCGCGGCGCGCATCAACGTCTTGGGGGTGCGGGGGCGCGCGGCAAAGGCCCGGCGCCACCAACCATCGGGAGGGGGCGGGGAACCAGGCCAAGAAAAAGCCCGCCGTAGCGGGCTGGGTTGTTTTCGATCTACTAGGAGGCTATTCATCGTGCAGTATCTCTTTAAGTTGCAGCCACGGATTACGCTCATCTTCGTTTTTGCATCCAGCCGCATGGCAAGCCGTTTCGTGCATGCGTGATGCAATCACGCTGTACCCGCACTCCTGGCATGTCATCAGGTCTGCGTTGAATTTCCAGCGGCCATACAACGCCCTGATTGCGCGATTTTTCAAAATACGTCCTCCTGTCATCAATAGATGCGGTCAACCCGCCAAAACACCCAAAAAACCGCCGTTATGCACATTTGTCGGGGGACGGCGCGCTGGCCCCGTGGATTGCCCGCTTGCGCGGCCCCATGTGCAATGGGGACATGCCCACAACAAACTCATCCCTTCGCCTCCGGCACCACCGCGTGCAACCCGAAGGTCTCCAGCTTCTCCAGCGACAGCGCCGACAGATGCGCCACGCGGCGGTAGTTGATCGTGCGTTCCACGTCGCCGACGATCACCCCGGCCTGCGCCAGTTGCCGCTTGAACACCCGGTCCGACTTCACCGGCAGCGCGTTCCAAATGTCGCGCAACGCCGAGCGCGTCTTCAGATGGTGCATCACGTCGCTCGTGCGCACCATCAGGCACAGATCGGTCACGTGATAGTCGAACACATGCGGCGCCTCGAACGCCCCGACGGCGATTTCAGACAGAATCGTTCTCACGATCCATACCCATGGATGTCTCTCGCCCTTGGTGGTTGTCAGGTATTCGTTCATTTCAGTCATGATTGACGACTCAATCGAACAGAACGAATACGGCAGACCGGAAAAGTCGGCAAGCAATGTCCAGCCGGTCAGCAGCGCGGCGTAATTCTCGACGATACGCTCAGCGCCCTGCGTGCTCGCCCGCTTCAACAGCCACTCATACTTTTCCGCAAAAACCTGACGAACGACGGCCGGCTGACACTCGGAAAGGAACTGTAGCCACTGGAATACGGGAAACTGAGGCATATCGAGCGGCATCTTCTCCGCCCGCATGCTTGTCTCCAAGCGCAGATTGACAATTTTTTCAGCGACATCTTCCATACCTTCGGCGTCTTCGCCGTAAACCATCACCGGGCCGGAAAGCAGAAGAATATGGTGCTTGCGCGGGGTCTCCTGGAATTTGTAGGAGTCCTGCAGCAAATCGAGCGCCACCTGCCGATATTTATCGGGAAGGCGTGAAAACTCGTCCCAGAAGACAGGGTGAGACGAATAAGCGACCGAGCGGATCAGTCTGTAATCTGTCTTGAGCGATGAGCCGGACAACGACGAGCCGCCTATAGCTCCCGTCAGCCGCTCAACCAATGTGGTTTTCCCTGCCCCCTTGTCCGCCTGCATCTTGGCATGTGGCCAGAAACGTAAAAATGCCTTCAAATGCGCGGATAGTGACCAGATCAGCAACATCAATGCCTGGTTTCCCTTCCACGTCAGCGAGAACGCCTCGATCACACGGCGGGCGTTAGATACCGGGCCGCGCGGGAAAATCAGGCGGTGATACAGGCACTGATAATTCGGCTCATCAAAATAACAATCCGAACCCTCGTTGACCACCAACTGACCATCGCGCCAGCAGAGACCGATGAAATTAACGGCTCGACGCGCGCCGATATGCGCCGACATCTCCAGAATATTCACCAGGCGTAAAAAGTTCGCCTGATCCCATATCGGCCCGAACTTTTTCCAGCGCTCGATGTTGTGCAGGTTCTCGTCGTCGAAAACCTTGCGAATCAGCAGTGGACCGTTTCTCGAAGTCTGAACCTGCGCCGAATAGCAAACCTGTGGCTGCGTGTCCGGATCGCCCGTCAATGTCACGCGGTCGCTTTGAAGTGTCAGGCGGGAAATACCCGCCACACGAAAACCCGCCAGTTCCTTCAGGTCAATCTTCGGCATTCCGTCATCGTCGCCCTTCTCGATCTTGCACACGAACGACGTGAAATCAGGCCGTACCCGATAGCGCCAATACTTCTGATCGTGATGGAAAGGCAGGAAAAGGCGGCGCTCCCCGGAGATCGCCCCGAACATATCCTCGTAGTTCCCCGGCAGGCCGGGAATCGCCCACTGCTCGAGGCGCCGCACCGCCCGCTTCAAATTCTCCATGCCCGGGCCGCCCGGACGGATGAAATCATTGCAGTCATTCACCCCCCAATCCGCCTGGTCCACCAGCAGCGCCGAAATATCCAGCGCCGTCAGCCGCTCGTGCAGCGCCCAGGCCGCCTTCAACCCCGGCCGGATGCCCGCCTGCGGATGCGGCTTGCCGTCCTCCTTCAGCGCCGGGAACGGGTCGTCATTGTCGAAGACCACCACCACCTGCTTTCCGCGCGCCCACGACCAGTCGATATTCTCCACATTCCCCACGCCGCGAATCGCATACGCCGCCTCGTCGGCGCGGATCACGCACTCCAGCGACAGCGCGTTGATCGGGCTCTCAACCATATACACCGTCTTCGCCGCGTGCAGCCGACGCACATCCGACGTCCACCCGTAACCGTCCTTCTCGCCCTGGCACTGCGTCTTAACGTTGCCGTTCAGCGCCGCGTCCACGTAGCGCAGATCCACCGCCACCACGTGCCCATGGTTCAACGTGCGCACCACGAACGCCGCCGCCTCGCCGCCGTGACCCAGCCGCCCCGGCTCCACCTTCGGCGAACGCCAGTCGTTCCAGCCCACCGCCTTGCGCTCGATCGCATGGCGCGCCACGCGCTCCGAAATACCGCGCTCCTGTACCAGATAATCCAGCGCCTTCAACGGCTGCGCCAGGCAGCGCTCGGCGATGTACTCCGCTTTCGACTTCTCCGGCCGCGGCCCCGCCGCCTGCTCGCGGCCAATCTCGTAAGGGATCGCGTACATCTCGCACAAGCCCTTCACCGCCGCCACCGCATCGCCGCCCAGCACGTACTGCCAAAGCGCCACGCAATCGCCGCGCCGGTCCGGGTCCGAATGGTCCTTGAACCCGGTCCCGAACTTCGCCGGGAAAATCGACAGCGACGGGCTCGCATCCGCGTGGCCCGGTGATCGGTAATTGCCGCTCGCCCCGCCCGGCCGCTCCAGCCCCAGGCGTTGCGCCAGATCGTGGAGGTCGATGATCTCCTTCAGGCGGTCGATCTGCCGCCGAAACTCGTCCTGAAAGGCCATGCCGACTCACTTCTCGTCTAGTCTTGCGGAACCCAGCAAAAAATCACCCCGTCGGGCGAACTCACCCGCGCCACCGGCCGGCCGCCGGCACTCACCGCAATGTGATCGTGCGCCCAACCGTAAGGCGGAAAAAGGGCTGCCAGCAACGGCGCCAGCCGCGCCAACTGCTCCGGCTGCAACGCCTCGAACAGTGTCGAAACCGGCGTGTCGATCGCCGCCAGCACCTCGCCCCACGGCACCGGCGACCCGTCGCGCACCGCCGAGAAATCCCCCGTCGCCAGCCCCACCGGCACCGCCAGCAGCGACCCGTCCCGCGCCGCCAGAAAGCGCCCGAACGAACGGAACACCCGGCCTTCGTGGGCAAAACGGGCAATGGTTTGAACGGGAATGCTGGCGGGGGTCATTGCGATTTTTCCAGCGCAAACAGATTGTGCTCACAGCGAATGCACGGTTCGTCCTTGTCCGTTCCATGTCGGTGAGTGCACACGCAACAAGGGAAAGACAGCACGGTCTCGAAGGACGTATCAATCTCAAAGCGATCGCGAATTACGCAATCCTCATCAAAAGTCGGAAACACCGTGGCGCCTCCTTTCCTGCAACATCGCCTCGGCCATCGAGTACACCCACGCGGCGCACGATTCCTGCATCTCTGGCGTAATCACATGCGTTATCCCGGTCAAAACCCCCGTCAGCGCAGCCATCGCGAACTGGTCCCGCAACCCCAGCCGCATTTCGCGCAACTCCCGCTCCAGCCGCGCGATCTCGCGCTCCAGATCGGCCACTCGCTTCCCGTCAAAAACCTCCATCGCATCCCTCCTGTTCCTGCCACGTTTCCCGAAATTCCGCCCGTACCTTCGTCAGCGCCGCCTCGGCAGCGATGAACACACTCCCCGCCTGGCGCTTCCAGAAATCCTCGGACACATCCACCAGCGCCCGTAGTGCCAGCAACTCGTCGCCCGTCGCCCCGATGATCTGGCGCTCCTGATAGCGCACGCGCATGTTGGTCAGCGCCACCCCCGCCAGTTCGCATACCGCCAACGTCTGCTGGTCGCGCCTCTCCAGCGCCGCCAGCGTCAGCATGTCGCGGCAGTCCGCCAGCACATCGAATTGGCTCGTCATCGCCCAGCCGGCGCGCACCCCCTCCACCGCCATGCGCTCCTGCGTGCTGACTTCCGGGTTCAGGAAGTACGCCACCAGCGTCGGCGCCGCCGCGCGCCTGACCACTCTGCTGCTGCGCTTACGCATCGCTCCACTCCCGAGCCAACTTCTCGAAAACCTCGGAGCCGTTCTCGAAATACAAATGGACCTCCTGATAGGCGTTCGCATCCATCCGCAGCACGGCCAGGCAATCCTCCATGATCTCGTAATCGAGACAGCGCAGATTCGTCATGTCGAACGGAAAGCGATGGCCGTTGTACAAACCCAGCAGCAGCCGTGCAATCCGCTCGCTCTGCCCGGTAAATCCCTGCGCCAAGGGCAACAACCGACGCAGCGCAGATTCACCGTTGGCGCGGTCATCCTTGATCCTGGATCGGATCAACCTCGATCTGCGGATGGAGTCGCTCATAAGATTCTGCATAAAGGCGGTTTCAGACATCATCTCTTCGCTCATCACCCAGCCCTCAGTTCGTAAGCCCGCCGCGCCTGCATCTTCGTGATGCGCTTGCGGCACCGCCACACCTGTTCGACCGCCAGGCCCGGATCGTTCTCCCGGCTCATCGTCAGGTAATGCCCGCACGTGCGCGGGTCGGCATGCCCCAGCAGCCGCGCCAGCCGCACGCACGTCTCCGTCGGCGAAGCCACCGACACCCGGCAGAACTCCGCCGCGAAGGTATGGCGCAGCCAGTGCGGCGACAGCCGGTCATCCACCCCGGCCGCCTTCGCCCACAGCTTCAAGCGCAACTGCACCGCCCGAATCGTCAGCGGCTTGCCGCTCGGCCCCGGCACCAGCGGCCCCTCGCCCGGCGCCAGGCGCAGCAAATCCGCAAACGCCTCCCGCGCCTCGCCACGCAAATACACAAACAAGTCGCCGAATTCCCCCTTGCGCCGGCACGCCGGCACGAACAGCCGCCCCATCTCCAGCGCCACCGCCACCTCCGCCGTCGCCAGCGATAGAAACTCCCCGACGCGCATCCCCGTCGTCAGCAGCGCCCGGAACACCGCGTAATCCCGCGCCGCGTCCCGCCGCTTGCCCATCGTCGCCCGCAACGCCCGCTCCTCGCGCAGCGTCAGACACCGGTTGCTCGATCCCATCATGACCCCCATCACCTGCCTGCGCGTCAAGGGCCGCGCAGATACCCAAAAAAGCCGACGCCGCCAGCGTCTTCCGCAGAATGTCCGCAAATGTCGTGTTTTTGGCGTCCGGGAAAGTGTCCACAG
>WBZP01000723.1_pt1 | contig 43428 bp, 51 predicted proteins | sample 5204301 | NCBI WGS metagenome assembly WBZP01 (sample SAMN12412401, study PRJNA552823) | activated sludge metagenome | isolation source: activated sludge from nitrification reactor of wastewater treatment plant... | place: USA: Pennsylvania | collected 2017
GCAGCACTCGACCCTCGGCTACAAGTCGCCAACGCAGTTCCTGGTAGCTTGGCTCAGCGGGCAACATGAAGGAAAACTGGTAGCATGAAACCCACTCGTTGGCAGACGAAAAACTGAGGGAACCTCAGTTGATGCGTCATGACTTGACGTTATTTGGGCCAGTTCCCATGATTCCCAAGCCTTAACACCAACACGGGAAAAAGGCGGCATTTTGGTAGGTGAAGGAAATCAGTATGGGAATTATGGGAATTGTTGTTTTATATATAGATAACACCCTTGCAAGCCCCGTCGTTACTGGGTTTGTCCAATTCTCAAAATAGCCACTTTTCCGCTGGGAATTTGAGAACCAGATGAGGAAGGCGAAGCCAATGCCTGCCATCTAGTTCTCACCGCGAGAACTGAAAAGGTGGTTATTTAGGAACCCAGAAAACCTCCTGACCATCAACATTTCCACACTTGATTTGCTGAGTTTCGAGAAGGTACTCAACGACGGTCGCCTTCTCTTTTGAAGGAATGTGCAACAGCTTGCTGAGCTTGCCGGTTGGCATCAGACCCTTACGGCACAGCTTGGCAAACTGCTTGTCGCCAGCGTAGTTCTTCGGATTACGGATCACCTCCAAAGCCTTGTTGGCCAGCTCGGCAAAATTGCCTTCGGCCAACCGGGGCACCAGCTTCCGGACGAATCCGCGAACGCACCAATCGACATAGCGGTGTGCCCAGATCACATGCGCCTTGGTAATGAGGCGCCCGTCGCCAACCGCCAGCACGCCGGCGACGCGGATCACCTGCTCGCGGTAGCGACCCCACAGAGCTGCTGGCGTGTCTTCCGTGTCGGGATTCTTCGCCAGTTGCTCCAGCAGCTCGAATGCACCGTCCTCAAACTCAAGTGGTACTTCTTCAGCAAAGCTGAAGGCGGCATCGAAAGCGAGGATCGAATCGGCCAGCGCCTTCGGCACGGTGAAATCGAGGTCGGTGTTCTCCGCTTCAACGCCGGCCAAGCTGACAACGATGATGCGATTCACCGTGCCGGCATCAACCATGTCCTTGGTGAAGGCTGGGTAGAGGGTTTCCGGGGTCGTCATACCCAAGAGCAGAAAATAGGGCTTATAGATCGGCGGGATGTTGTCCCGGTCATTGGCATAGGCGGTCGGCTTGAAGGTTCCACGTGGGCAGCCGAAAAGCTGCAGCCAGCACTTGACCAACATCACATGGTTCGGGTTTGCCCGCTTGCCTGCATACGATTGCATCATCAGGCCGAACTCATCAGGCACGGCGGCGAACACGGGTTCGTTATCCCCACTCATCGCCCTCAGCAGGCCGGTCGCACTTGCCGCGGTTTCCCAGATGTGGTTTGCGAACACCGTACCCTCGAAGAGCTTGTCCAAAGACTTGCGCGGCCCTTCCTTACCTGAACCTGTCGGGCCGGAAAGCACTTGATAGAGGTTCAGGCCGGTGTCGGTGCGGCGCACATAGAACTTGTTCGCACTGAGCAGCGATAGAGCGAACAACGCGGTTGCGATGGAGAACGATTTGACCGGGACCAAACAGGTCTGATGAACGTACCGCGCGATTTCACCGACCAACCCGGGCGGCCAATCAACATCGAACGGGATGTCGAGCGAGACTGCTCCCACTTCATCTGGAACCTCACTGGAACCAAACGCCTCTGCTGCGCTTTGGCGAACGCCGGCGCCCGGGTTGGCGATGCCTTCAGCCGCAGCGATGGCGAACAGGTTGCCAATGCCGGTGGCACCCTTGCGCAACTTCTGCTTGATCTTCGTCGAAACCGCGCGGTGACTGAACTCAGGATCACCTTCGCTGAACTCGCAGGCCAACTCGTAACCTTGCTGATAGGGGGCGAGAGCACCAATGACGCGATGCCAGCGACCTTTGCCGTCGCTCAGGTGGGCACCCTTGGTGCGCAAGGCCGCAATGACAATGCGCGCGTCGGTAACCTGCTCATTGGTCAGGGTGGAACCGATGGCAGCACCATGCTCGCCTTCGCCCCGGCGCAGCACTGGTTCGGGCTCCAACTTGCTGAAGTCGAGAAGCGTGTCGATCGGCTTGCCGTGAATGACTTCGACGTTGGCGCTGCGGCCCGGGCGCGGTTGGCAGAAAAAGCCTTGGCTGGCCGGCAGCGGCTTCAACGGGCCGCCCCCAAGGAAGGTGTCCAGTGCAGCTTGAGCAGGCCCGTGTAGGTCGATTGCCAGCACCGCCTTGAGCGGGAAGCCAGCGCGGAACGTGGTGCCGTTATCGTCCGGGGTGTGGGTGTCCCAGAAAATGACCTCGACGCCGGCGCTTGCACACTTGGCCTTCAGGTCTTCCCGCTTAATGGTGTCACCGTTGCGGCCGTCGTAGTCATGCATCAGCATCGTCACCCATTCGATGTTATCGAGGCCACGGGTGCTGGCACCCTCCGGGAAAACACCAGCATGGATGATGTAGCCGTCCTTCTTGTCGGCGATGGCAGGTAGAGCTGCGATCTTGGAGGCCAGCAGCTTCAGCGTTAGCTTGTGGTTGGTGCTGGTCGCCTTGAACGTCTTGGCCATTGCGATCTGCACCTCAGTGCCAGTATCGAGCTCATTGCCCAGTGGCGGCTGTTGCTTGCGCTTCGCCTCGCTCAGATCGGGCGCCAGACGTTCAGGGAGCGCCGACACGGGGGTTTCTGGGGCCGGGCTAGGTGCAGATGCCACCGGGGGCACGAGCATCCATTCCTCGGGCTCGGGTTTAGGGGCTGCGCCGGGAGGCACATACACCTCGCCGGGATTTGCGAGCATGTCGAGCTCGAAGAACAACGCTTGGAGTTTTTCCGGCGCGACGTTGGTGATGATCGGCTTCACGCCGGCCGGGACGTACTGCCCGATGGTTTCCCGGACGTGATCCGGGCTGTGCTGTTCGGCGGCGGCGCGGGCGGCTTGTTGCAGTTGGTCATTGGTGGGGCTCACTTTGCGGCCTCCTGCGTGTCCGGGAACGGCATGAAGTTCTCCTTGCTCGCCTCCATGATGGCAAGCGGGCGCCCCGGAGAAGGCATCATCATGGTCAGCGAAGCACCTTCGATCAGGTGTTCGGCCAGCATCGTGATTTCGAGGCTCTTGGTGAAGAAGGGATCGCCAGCTTCGTAGGGCATGGCGAAGGGGATGACCCCCGGCTTGCCATCGACGACCAGCACGATCATCCCTTCACCGTTGCCGAGCACGCCGCTCAGTGCGGCAGGGGTGCGGGCGAAGAAAGGAAAGTCGCCGTGCTCCACCAAAGCGCGGAGCTGGTTGAGGTACGCCTGATTGATGTACTCGCTGGCATCTTCCGGGGCCAGCACCGGCGTGCTGACCGACTCGCCAGCTTCGACGCCGCGAGCGTGCTGTGCGCAGAGCGTCAGTGCCGAGTAGTCGTTGTCGTCGGGCAGGGTGCCGACGCCAATCGGCGGCGCGGTGCAGCCTTCGACGCAGCACTGGTGAGGCTCGGTCAGCGCGTCGAGGCGTGCCTTACCGCTGAGCAGTTGCAGCTCGGCCTTGAACATCGCCGGGGTATATGTCGGCTTACAGGCTCCTAGTGCCTGTGCCGACGGGTTGCTACTTCGCATGGTGCTGCTCCTTGTTGTTGTGTGATTTGGCACGCCGGCAGTCGCCGACGACATGGTGAATTGCGTATGAGCAGGACGGGGTAGCGCTGGCAAACACCACCGCACCGGATGCCAGCCGAAGCCGGAGGTGGCCGCCACCGGTGTGGTGCCATGAATCAATCTGAATGCCAGCCCGGCGCTCGATTTCCTTGATGAGTTTGCGCGGGCTCATTGGGCGCTCCCGGGGGTGGGTTGGCACTCGGAGTCACCTGAAGTGTTCGAGGGGCTAAATACACCCCTGCGTGCAGCCCTGTAGGCCAGCTTTTCGGGTGAGGTTCCCCAGCTTGTCGGGTGCTTCGGTGGATGGCCGGCCTCGGTTATCCGATCATCCAAAGCGCGGGCGTCAGTCCAGAGGCGCAGCTCTGAGTGGTCAGCATCACGGCAGCGTGCAGCGTGAAGCTCTGCCCGGATTGCGCGGCGCAGTTGATCCGGGGTCATTGGGATTTCCTCCGCCACAGCAACAGGTCGAACTCAGATGCCAGCCACAGCAGGTGCTCGACCTCTTCAACTTCAACCCCTTCAAGGTGACACCGCGCCTGCTCGGAGAAGGCTTCGCCCGACTCAGCGGCATCCCGCAGCTCCAGCAGCAGCCCGCCGAGCCTGATGTACTGCGCGAGCAGTGCGGCTTGGGAGCTGCTGGCCTTTTCCAGTGCGTCCAGCGCAGCCTCGCTCACTGCGTCCGGGGGCGGTGCAGCCAGTACCGGTGCAGGGGTCACGGGGCGCCGCGCCTCGGCAATCAGGGCGAGCGCCGCACGCTGCGACTCGGGCTGCTTCTGTTCCAGCAACGGCAGGTGCTTCGCCAGCATCATGTAGTTGTGGCAACTGCTGCGGGTCAGGCGAGGGATGTTCTGTCCAGCGCGCTGGACAAACTCCCGGATGGGCTGATCGCCCATTTGCTTAATCAGCAACTGCCCCACCTTGGCGAACTGCAGCACAGTCTGCTGGCCCATCTGCTCGGCCTTGCAGAGCTCCATGTCGATCGCTTCCCAGCTTTGGATAGGGTTGGTGGCCACGGTCATTGGGCGAGCTCCTGCACGTGCGCAACGGATACGATCAGCGGCCGGCGCACGGGCACGCCGTAGCGAAGGCGCAACTCAGCCTCCAGTTCAGCCAATTCGAGTTGCAGCGCTTCGTAATCGCGCTTCAGCTCGGCCGCTTCAGATTTCGAGGTGACAGCCGGCAGCTGGTCGAGCTCGCGCCGCAGTTCGCAGGCGCGCTGGCCGAGCTGCTGCAGGCGCGCGGCGGCGCCGGCGGGCAAGGGATGGCGAATCGCGGTGTAGCTGATCCAGCCATCCTTGATTTCGGTCTTGGGGGTGTTGCTGGCTTGTTGTTGGGTCACGCTGGATTTCTCCTGAGTTGGAAGAAATCCCTGTTCGGCTTTATCCCGTGGCAGTGGTCTCTGCTATCATTGCTCTGTGAATGTTGCAATGCAGCAAACGAACCCCGACGGTGGCGGCCGATCGGGGTTCAGTTCGTTTGGGGGGTACGGTTGTTGGTGCGCGGCGTCCATGGATTGCGTGCGGCAACCTCACGCAACCACTGAAGCGCATCCTCGCGAAACATCACCTTGCGGCGGCCGAGCAGGAAGAAAGGCGCCGGATTGTCCCGGACTACCTCGTTGAGCGTGCTGACCGGGACATTGAGGGTGTCACTCAGGTCGTTCAGCGACCAGACCGGCTTGGTCTGAAGCTGCTCGATATGAATGTGGTGGGTTGGGAGCGGGTCACGCAGGCTGCGCGGTTCCGGTTCAACGAAGAGGGGTTGGGCTTGCATGGTGTCGGTCTCCTGAAAAAGTGATCCGACACGGATTTAATACCATTCCGAAAAAGCAAAATACGCATAGCGCCGCTTTTCCGATTTAGTTTCAGAGACTCTTCCAACTCAGTCCGGCAACCTTCAGGGCGTTGCGCACCGTCCGCTCATCGCAATCCAAAGCCGCAGCGACATTCAACATCGTGATCCGGCGATGTTTGGTGCGCCGCAGTTCATATAGGTGAGCAAGCACATCCTCGGCCGTGACCTTGGTGGCGTTCCGAGCATTCTGCACCCCCGTGCGCGCGATCTGCTCGGCCCACGCCGCCTCGGTCGCGGCCAAGCGGGATTCGGCCGAGCCGGTGCCATCCCAATCCACCTGCGCGGCCGGCACACGGCCGAACCAGTGGCCCTCACCATGCTCGACGACTTCGGCTTCGGCGCCGGTGGGCAGCTTGATCTTCTTGCTCACGCCACCATCTCCTTGACCACGGCGGCCCACTGCTCGGCCGCCGCGATACGCTCGGCTTCATAGTCGTGCTGGTTGTAGATCGCCAAGACACCCTGCATGGAGTGGTTCAGGCACTTCTCGACCACCTGAGCCGAGACACCAAGGCTTGCCAAGCGGGTGGCGAACGTGCGGCGGAGGTCGTGTGGCGTGAATGGCTTCGTGCCGGTGCGCTTGCACCAGCGGGCCAGCTTGGACTGCACGCTGGTCGGGCTCGTCGTCCATGGTTCGATCTGCTCGATGGCCAGCTCGGGCAGATGGACCCAGTGGGGCTTGCCATTCTTGGTGCGGTCACAGCGCCACAGCGATCCGTCCCGGTAGCCGCCTTGCGCCTCACTGATCCGCAGCCCGGTGAGCAGCAGGAACCGCAGCAGGGTCTCACCGGAGGCCCACAGCGCGACGATCTCGGCATCGGTAAGGGTGCGGTCCCGGCCAGCCTCTTCGCCGCCCACCACGCGCGTCGTGGTGCGTGCCAGCGGGTTGTCGGTCAGGTAGCCGCACTGCACAGCGTAGTCCAAGGCCAGCTTCCAGTTCGAGAGGCACCTGTTGGCCGCCACGGGTGACACGTCGGCGTATGCCTGCAGCTTCTGGACCAGCGCAGGGGTGGTCAGCTGCGTCAGCTTCACGTTGCCCAGCCAAGCGGTGCCGCGATCGACGTAGGTCTCAATGTTCTTGGTCACCCGGTAGTTCGGCTCGATCCGGCGCTTAAACCACTCGCTGAGCAGGGTGCCGAACGTCACGGCGTCGGGCAGGGTGGCCGTCGCCATCGCGGTTGCCTTTGCCCGGGCGTGGGCCAGATTGACGTGCGGCCACTCGCCAAGGTTCTCGGTTCGCCATGCGCCTCCCTTGCGAGTCCGGTACAGCCACGTCCGGCGTCCGCTGGCATACCTTCTCAAGTAGAGGCCTCTTGTGGCATCATCGCCGTCAAGGGTGTCCTTGGTTGGCGTCGGCAGGTTGCGCACAATTGTCTCGGTCAGCTTCATCGTTATCGGTCCCGTTATCACAGTTATCGTTTTTATGTTACCTGAACCAGCAATTACTGGCAACAAAACCCCATGAATAGGGAGTTCCGATGACCTATCGCGTTCTGCTTGTCTGCATGGGCAATATCTGCCGTTCCCCTACGGCCGAGGTGGTTTTGCGTAAGTATCTACAAACCAACAGCTTGGGAGAATTTATTGAAGTTGATTCTGCCGGAACGCATGGCTACCATGTTGGTGAAGCACCTGACTCCAGGACTCAGCGCGCGGCTTTTGCCAGGGGCTACAACCTTTCACAGCTGAGAGCGCGCAAGGTAGCCTCGCAGGATATCGACTATTTTGACCTGATCCTCGCCATGGACAGAAGCAATCTTGACAACCTGCGCCGCTTGGCGGTTCCGGAGAGCCATGAGCGCCTCGGACTGTTCATGAAGTACGCTAGGCACTTTGATGATGACGAAGTGCCCGATCCCTACTATGGCCTTGGGCATGGCTTTGATCTGGTGCTCGACATGATTGAGGATGCTGCCCAAGGATTGGTCGATGAACTCAGGCAGCGCTTCAGGGCTTGAGATCGTCTTGAGCCGGTCCGGGCAAGACACAAGAGGCGCCCGTGGGCGCCCCTTCCCAAGAGTGTGTCGCTGACCCTATCTGGTCTCCACCATGACCAGCGGCACGTCCTCCGCAGTATCGCTCTCTGCTTTCTGCTTGCGCGGCCTGCCAAGTCTGACCGGTGGCTCCGGCTGCATGGTAATGGTGGGCGCCGTCGTCTGAACCAGAACAAGGCCACTTCCAGCCAACGTCGATTCCAGTTCCAGTGGCGTCACGGCAGGGGGTGCGTGCGGTGCCGAGGTGATTTCCATGCGTTCCACGATGTTGACCGTGACAGGTTCAGGCTGCGCAACTTCGATGGCAGGCTCAGACGGTTCGACGGCTGCAGGGGGCAGGGCAGCAACGATGGGCGCAGGTTCAACGGGGCTTTCGGCGATCGCCGCCTCGGCTGACGGTACAGCGGCAGGGGCCGGAATTGCCTGTCCTGCGGCAGGGATCACGACATCCGCTGGTGCCTCCTCACTGAGCAGTTGTGTAGTCACCTCGTCGGACTCCGGAGCGCCGTCCTGGGCAACCAAATTGGCAGCGCCTTCAGTCTCATTGCGCCGCTCGGTGCGACCACGGCCGCCACGCCGGCCACGGCGACGACTCGCTTGCTCTTCAGTTGTGCCCGCACCCCGGCTATCGATTGCGTCGGGCAGGACGCTGCCGGCAGCGATCTCGCCGGCCGTAACCACGGGAATGAGCTTGTTCTCTCCGGCTTCCGGTTGCGGACGGGCAACTCGCTCCTTGCGCTCACTGCGTGGGCGACGCTCCTGACGCTCACCGCCGGGTACGGCTGCGGCGGTCTCTTCACGCAGCACTTTGTCGGAGCTGCTACGCTCACTGCGGTTGCTGTTGCGTTCCTGGCGTACGCCAGGCTCTTCGTTGCGGCGATTGGTCGTGCCGCGGCTGGCAACGCGTCGGCTGTCACGAACCTGTCCGCCACGCCCGGGGCGAGGTTCAGCGCCCCCTTGGGTAGCCTTGGTGAGCAGTTCTGGCGCAGGGAAAGGCAATACCGGTTCAGGAGCCTTGCGGAACCAGGACATCATCCTGCCAAGCAGGCTGCGTCCTGCGGGTTCTGGGGGGGGTGCCGCTGGCGGAAGTGGAGCTCCGATAGTGGATTCGGGGAAGTTTGGCGCAGGTTGTTCCGGGGAGATGCCCTTGATCAGTGCTTCCTGTCGCGGCTTGGCGACTTCCGGCTGGGTGGCCTGCCTGATCGCTTCCTCGAGAGGGACATCGACGAGTTTGTAGGAAGGCTCGCGAAGATCCTCGTTGTTCAGGTCGTCATGGCGCAGCCGGATGATCGTATGGGCTGGCGTTTCCATGTGGACATTAGGGATGAGAAGAATGGTCACCTTGTGGCGTAACTCGATGGCCTGGATATCAGGGCGTTTCTCGTTGAGCAGGAAGGTGGCGACATCAACGGGGACCTGGACATGCACGGCCCCGGTATTCTCCTTCATCGCTTCCTCTTCCAGAATGCGCAGAATGTGCAGCGCAGCGGATTCGGTCGAACGGATGTGGCCGGTGCCGGTGCAGCGCGGGCACGATATGTAGCTGGTTTCAGCCAGAGCCGGACGCAGCCGTTGGCGCGACAGTTCCATCAGGCCGAAACGGCTGATCTTGCCCATCTGAACCCGGGCACGGTCGAACCGCAGCGCATCGCGCAAGCGGTTCTCGACTTCGCGCTGGTTGCGCTGGTTCTCCATGTCGATGAAGTCGATGACGATCAAGCCGCCGAGGTCGCGCAGGCGCAACTGGCGAGCCAGTTCTTCCGCAGCTTCGAGGTTGGTCTTGTAGGCCGTTTCCTCGATGTCGGCACCCTTGGTGGCACGACCAGAGTTGACGTCGACGGCGACCAGCGCTTCGGTGTGATCGATGACTACGGCGCCGCCGGACGGCAGATTGACCTGGCGGACGAAGGCGGTTTCAATCTGATGTTCGATCTGGAAACGGGAGAACAGAGGCACATCGTCGCGATACCGCTTGACGCGGTTGACGTTGGCGGGCATCACGGTGCCCATGAAGGCGCGTGCCTGTTCGTAAACCTCGTCGGTGTCGATCAGGATTTCGCCGATTTCCGGCTGAAAGTAGTCGCGGATGGCGCGGATGACCAAGCTGCCTTCGAGATAGATCAGGAAGGCGCCGCTCTGCTGCCGGGCAGCGCCTTCGATGGCGTTCCACAGCTGCAGCAGATAGTTCAGGTCCCACTGCAACTCTTCAGTCTGACGACCAATGGCCGCGGTGCGGGCGATCAGACTCATGCCGCTGGGTACTTCGAGCTGATCCATCGTGTCACGCAGTTCCGTGCGCTCATCACCATCGACACGGCGTGAAACTCCGCCCCCGCGCGGGTTGTTCGGCATCAGAACCAAGTAGCGCCCGGCCAGCGAAACATAGGTGGTCAGGGCAGCGCCCTTATTGCCGCGCTCGTCCTTGTCGACCTGGACAATCAGTTCCTGGCCTTCCTTCAGCGCCTCGTTGATCTTGGCGCGACTAACCTCGACGCCAGGCTGGAAATTGGCGCGGGAAATCTCCTTGAAGGGCAGAAAACCATGCCTGTCGGCCCCGTAATCGATGAAGCAGGCTTCAAGACTGGGTTCAATGCGGGTGATGACACCCTTGTAGATGTTGCTCTTGCGTTGTTCCTTGGCGGCCGATTCAATGTCGAGGTCAATCAGTTTCTGACCATCGACAATGGCGACACGAAGTTCTTCGGCTTGTGTCGCGTTGAAAAGCATGCGTTTCATGATTTGGGGCTCCAGCGCACCAAGGCACGCTGCAACGGAGTCCCGTGCAGGCAGCGACAGTTTCAGTTATCGGGTTGCGTCATGCGTAAGAGGGCAAAAGCGACGATGAAAGTGCTGATCAATACTTGGCCGCGAGATATTGTATCGAAAGGCGCGACCTGAAAATTCCTGCAACGGGCAATCCGTGCGTGCTTACGGTGGGCTTATCCATTACCATCACTACTTTTGGTGAGTGAACTTAACCTGTTGCTCCATGTTGGTCTGGCTTGTGCAACTGGCCAAGAGAGACTTCGGAGCCTGCCGCGTGACAGTCGCGCCTAGGGCGCGAAGCAGACGGTCTGACGGTCAAGATCTCTTGTAAACCGGCACATAAAGCGTGGTCAGTATATTGCAAAATGAACGGCGCGGTTAACAAATCGGTCACACACTTGGTGATCGGTGAGGATGACCCAGGGCAGCGTGTCGACAACTTTCTGGTGCGTATCTGCAAGGGTGTGCCCAAGAGCCATCTCTATCGCATCCTGCGCAGCGGCGAAGTCCGGGTCAATAGCCGGCGGGTCGCTGCGGGATATCGACTATGCGCGGGCGACGTGCTGCGCTTGCCCCCACTACGGCTAGCCGAAAGGCCCCAAGGCGAAGTCGACGAGGCTGCCAAGCAGCGCGTCGACTTGCCAATCATCTACGAGGATGAGGCCATGCTGGTCATCGACAAGCCGGACGGCATCGCGGTGCACGGTGGCAGTGGCGTCAACTTCGGCGTCATCGAGGCGCTCCGCCGGCAGCGCCCCGACGCCAGGTTTCTCGAACTGGCGCACCGTCTCGACCGCGAGACCTCCGGCATTCTGCTGATCGGCAAGAAGCGGCTGGCCTTGACGGCTCTGCACGACATGTTCCGCGAACGCGGCGCGGGGGCCGACAAACGTTATCTGGTGCTGGTCAGGGGGCGCTGGATGAACATGACCCAACACGTCAGACTGGCGCTGTTCAAACATCTGATTGAAGGTGGCGAGCGGCGGGTATCCGTGAATCCCGAAGGAAAGGACTCGCATACAGTTTTCAGGCTAATGGCGCGCTGGCCGGAGATCAGTCTCCTCGAAGCGCAACTCAAGACTGGACGGACGCATCAAATCCGGGTCCATCTCGCGCACCTCGGCTTTCCAATTCTCGGAGATGAAAAATACGGCGATTTCGAGCTGAACCGTGATCTCAAGCGCGCCGGACTCAAGCGCATGGCGCTGCACGCCTGGAAAATGGCGCTCCAGCATCCGCTGACCGGGGCGCCGCTGGAATTCGTTGCACCATTGCCGGAAGCCGTCGCCAACTACATTGCTGCGGTCGACGCCAAAAAAAAGCGGGAATTCGCCGTCGACAATCTGGGCCAGTTTATCGGGAAACAGCCCTGAAGCCCATGAAGTACGATCTTGTGGTATTCGACTGGGATGGGACACTGCTCGATTCGGCGGGAGCGATTGTCCAGGCGATCCAGGCTGCTTGTCGCGACATTGGCCATCCCCCGCCGAGCGACGATCAGGCCCGGCACGTCATCGGTCTTGGCCTGGCCGACGCAATGCGCCATGCGGCGCCGGATCTGCCACCCGAGCACTATCAGGCGATGGTTGATCGCTACCGCTTCCACTATCTCGGTGCGGATCATCGACTGACCTTGTTCGAGGGAATCCCGGAAATGTTGGCCGACATGCAGACGGCTGGCCACATTTTGGCGATTGCCACCGGCAAGAGCCGACTCGGGCTGGAGCGGGCACTCGATCATTCCGGGTTGCGCCCGCTGTTTCAGGCATCGCGCTGTGCTGACGAATGCCATTCCAAACCCCACCCGCAGATGCTCGAGGAACTGATGGCGGAGTTCGGGGTGGTCCGCGAAGCGACCCTGATGATCGGCGACACTTCGCACGACCTCATGATGGCACAAAATGCTGGCGTCGCTGGTCTTGCCGTCACCTACGGCGCCCATCCGCACGATCATCTGCTCGAGCACCAGCCGCTGGCTTGCCTGCATACCGTTCCCGAACTCTGGACTTGGCTCAAGGAAAACGCCTGATCTGCGCCAGCGCCGATCTTGTCGAGGCGGGAAAGGGCTTCCGCTTCAAGGTCAACCATAATGGGCGCGAGGCGGAGGCGTTCGCCGTCCGTTTTGGCGGGAAGGTCTTCGGCTACATCAACGAATGCGGCCACATTCCGGTGCGACTTGATTGGCTGCCGGGAGAGTTCTTCGATGATTCCAAGCTATACTTGATTTGCTCGGTTCATGGCGCGCTTTATGCTCCGGAAACGGGTCGGTGCCTTGGCGGGCGCTGCCAAGGCAAGGGCTTGGCGGTGCTTGCGGTCGACGAGGCTGATGGTCAGGTATTTTTGGTAAAAGAACATACTCATGGATAATCCCCAAGCCCCAAACGATTCCCCCGACTGGGAGCGGAAAACGCTCGAGAAGCTGATTTTTTCGACGCTTGAAGAGCAGAAGACCCGGCGGCGCTGGGGAATCTTCTTCAAGTTCCTGGGCTTCGGCTATCTGGCGCTTGTTCTCGTTGCTCTGGTCGACTGGGGAGCCGAAGGGTCGCATCAGGAGCGACATACCGCATTGATCGACTTGACAGGCGTAATCGAATCCAAAGGTGCGTCCAACGCCGAGAAGATGATCGAATCGCTGCAGAGCGCATTCAAGGAAAAGAACGTCGCCGGCGTGATTCTGCGTATCAACAGTCCGGGTGGCAGCCCGGTTCAGGCCGGCATCATCAATGACGAGATTCGCCGCCTGCGCGCCAAGCATCCCGAGACCCCGCTCTACGCAGTGGTCGAGGACATCTGTGCTTCCGGCGGCTACTACGTCGCCGCGGCTGCAGACAAGATATTTGTCAACAAGGCCAGTATCGTCGGTTCCATCGGCGTGTTGATGGACGGCTTCGGTTTCACCGGGACGATGGAACGACTGGGCGTCGACCGGCGCCTGCTGACGGCGGGCAACAACAAGGGGTTCCTTGATCCGTTCTCGCCGCAGAATCCCAGTCAGACCGCACACGCGCAGGTCATGCTCGACGATATCCACCAACAGTTCATCGAGGTGGTCAAGACCGGCCGTGGCGCGCGGCTCAAGGAAACCCCGGAGACTTTCTCGGGACTGATGTGGACCGGTGACCAGAGCGTCAAGCTCGGACTGGCCGATGACTTTGGCAGCGTCGATTCCGTCGCGCGCGACGTGATCAAGGCCGAGAAGGTGCTCGACTATTCGGTCAAGGAGAATATCGCCGAGCGCTTTGCCAAACGCCTCGGGGCTGGTGCGGTCAACAGCCTGTGGAAGGGGTTTTCCGAGACCTCGGCGAGCGTCGGTCTGCGCTGAAGTCGATCAGGCCAGAAGCAGGAAAACCGTCGGACGCCGCTCGATTGCGGGAGGCGTTTCGTTTTTCCACTGCCGGATCGTGCGTGTCGCGACGGATTCGCCTGGTTGCGTGAGGTCGGTGGCCAAGGTCAGGCGGCTCGCCGAGTGACAGACTTGCAGAATTGTGGCGAACAGCTGCCGGTTTCGGTAAGGCGTTTCGATCCAGATTTGCGTTTGCTGCCGCGTTCGCGACTCGCTTTCGATCTCGCGCAAGGCTTTTGCCCGCTCGGTTTCCTTTGTCGGAAGATAACCGTGGAAGGCAAAACGCTGTCCGTTCAGGCCGCAAGCCATCAGCGCCAGCAGCAGCGATGAAGGGCCGATCAGCGGGACGACGCGGATGTTTTCCTGCTGGGCGAGCGCCACCAGGTTGGCGCCGGGGTCGGCGACGGCCGGGCAGCCCGCTTCCGACAGCAGCCCGACATCATGGCCTGCGCGCAGGGGCAGGAGCAGACGGTCAAGGGCTTCCGGCTGGGTGTGCTCGTTGAGTTCGGCAAGTTGCAATTCCTGCAATGGCACCTCGGTGGCGACCGCCTTCAGGAAGGCACGGGCGCTCTTCGGCTGTTCCACGATGAAGTGGGCTAGCGGCCGCACCGCAGACAGCGCGCTCGCCGGCAACGACTCCTCGGGTGCTGTCGGGCCAAGTGGCACAGGTATCAGATAGAGCGTCCCGGCCATCAGGGAAGCGGCACTCCATTTTTTCGCAGCAGAGCGCAAAGGGCGATCAGCGGGAGGCCGACCAGAGCGCTTGGATCATCACCGGCAATGCGGCTCAGGAGGGTGATTCCGAGACCTTCCGACTTGGCGGATCCGGCACAGTCGTGGGCCGGTTCGCGGTGCAGGTACCTTTCGATTTCTTCATCCGTCAGTTCGCGGAAGGTGACCAGGGTGGGAACCCCGCACACCTCGACGTGGCCGTTGCGGGCGTTGTAGAGGCAGAGACCGGTATAGAAATTGACCGTCTTTCCGGAGAGGGCGCGCAATTGTTCAACTGCGCGCTCGTGGCTTCCCGGCTTGCCATAGATCAGGCCATCGACCGTGGCAACCTGGTCACTGCCGATGATCAGGGCGTCGGGATGGGCGCGGGCGACGGCCCGCGCCTTAGCTTCGGAAAGACGCAATGCCAGTGCTTCAGGACTCTCGCCGGGCAAACGGTTCTCGCCCGTCTGCGGGCTGTCGACTTCGAACGGCAAGCCGAGGCGGTCCAGCAATTCGCGGCGATATGGGGACGTCGACGCGAGAATAAGGGTCTGTGACATGAAAGTTCCGATAGAACAAGGCGTTGCCGAAGTTCCTTGAAGTAACACTTTGTTTTGACTTGGCGGACGAGAAATAATATCATTGCACGTTTGAGTCGCAACAGCTTGAGATTGAATAGGATTTTGGACGCATTCGCGTTTTCCCGGGAAGGACGGGTCCTTGAAGGAGCGCTGGCGCTATCCGGCCTTGAACGCCTGCATGACCTGCTGGCCGACAGGGCGGGAGAGGTGAGCTTCCTCATCAGTGGGCTAGCTGGGGAACGGGGCGAGGCCATGCTGCATGTGAAGGTTTGGGGATCGCTCCCGCTGGCCTGTCAACGTTGCCTGGAAGCCATTCCTTTCGATCTTGATGTCGACAATCTTCTGGAATTGATTCCGGAGGGTGCCGAGATGTCGCAGGACGAGCTGGAAGACGATACCCGTGATTTCCTGCCGGTTGCAGGCAAGCTGAATGTGACCGAATTGGTGGAGGATGAAATCCTCCTGGTTTTGCCGGTTGCGCCAAGGCACGAAAGATGTGGTTTCCCGGGCTTGGCCGATGCGGGCGAGCGGATCCATCCGTTTGCAACATTGGCCGGGCTCAAGGCCAAGCTGAACTGATTTTTATGGAGTAATGACATGGCTGTTCAACAGAACAAGAAATCCCCTTCCAAGCGCGGTATGCATCGTGCTCACGATTTTCTGTCCAATCCACCGCTGGCCGTCGAGCCGACGACCGGCGAAGTGCACCTGCGCCATCATGTTTCACCAAATGGCGTCTACCGTGGCAAGAAGGTTCTCAAGGCCAAGGGCGAGTAATCGTTCGATGAAGGGCAGGGGGTTCGTCTTGCGCCACCTCCCGTTCATTTCGCCATGACAGCTCGCATCGCCATCGATTGCATGGGAGGAGACCACGGACCGTCGGTGACGGTGCCGGCGTCGCTCCTTTTTCTGGAAAACCATCTCGACGCCAGCCTGATCCTGGTTGGCCGTGAGGAAATCCTTCAACCGCTGTTGGGCAAGTGGGCCGGGAATTCGCGCTTGCGCGTGGTCCACGCTGCGGAAGTCGTGGAAATGCACGAGTCGCCGGCGCTCGCGCTGCGCAACAAGAAGAATTCTTCCATGCGGGTGGCCATCAATCTCGTCAAGAATGGCGAAGCTGACGCCTCTGTGTCAGCGGGCAACACCGGTGCGCTGATGGCGATCTCGCGGTTTGTCCTCAAGATGATGCCGGGAATCGAGCGACCGGCAATCTGTGCCCCGTTTCCAACGGCCAAAGGGCACACCCATATGCTTGATCTTGGCGCCAATGTCGATTGCGGGCCGGAACATCTTCTCCAGTTCGGCATCATGGGCGCCATGCTGGTGGCGGCGTTGGAGCACAGCGATTTCCCGACGGTCGGCATTCTCAACATCGGCGAGGAAGAAATCAAGGGCAACGAGACGGTCAAGTCCGCCGCCGAGCTTCTCCGCGCTTCCGACTTGAATTTCATCGGCAATGTGGAAGGTGACGGCATCTACATGGGCGACGCGGATGTCGTCGTTTGTGACGGTTTTGTCGGCAACGTTGCGCTCAAGACTTCCGAGGGGCTGGCTCAAATGTTGGGTTCGTCGCTGCGCACCGAATTCAAGCGCAACTGGCTGACCAAAGTGGCCGCCGTCATCGCCATGTCGGTTCTGAACAACTTCAAGAAACGTTTCGACCATCGACGTTTCAATGGGGCGATCCTGCTCGGCCTGCGGGGCATTTCGGTGAAGAGCCACGGATCAGCCGATGCATTTTCCTTTGGCCACGCCATCAGTCGTGCTTACGAGGCTGTGGAGAATCGGGTCGTCGAGCGGATCGCCGCCAAGATTGCGGCAATGACTGGCTCCGGAGTTGCCAGAGTCGAGGAGAGCGCCTGAATGTACGCACGGGTGACGGGCACCGGCAGCTGTCTTCCTGGGAAGCCTGTCAGCAATGACGATCTGGCGGCGCGCGGTGTCGACACAAGTGACGAGTGGATTGTCTCGCGGACCGGCATCCGCAGTCGCTTCCTGGCGACGCCGGGAACGACCTCGAGCGAGCTGGGTCTGGTCGCTGCGCAGCATGCGCTGGCAATGGCCGGTGTTGCGGCCAGCGATATCGACCTGATCATCGTTGCGACATCGACTCCGGATTTCATCTTTCCGAGTACCGCCTGCCTGATCCAGAACGGGTTGGGCAGCAGCAAGGGCGCTGCCGCGTTCGACGTCCAGGCGGTATGCAGCGGCTTTGTCTATGCGCTGGGGATCGCCGAAAAGTTCATTCGTTCGGGTAGTCACAGCAAAGCGCTGGTGATCGGCGCCGAGGTGTTTTCGCGGATTCTCGACTGGAATGACCGTGGCACTTGCGTGCTATTTGGCGACGGGGCGGGTGCGGTCGTGCTTGAAGCAGCCGACAACCCCGGGATTCTTGCCTCGGCACTGCATGCTGACGGCAGCCAGAACGGTATCCTGAACGTCCCCGGTCAGGTTTGTGGTGGCCAGGTGACTGGCGATCCGTTCCTGCGTATGGACGGTCAGGCTGTCTTCAAGTTTGCCGTGCGAGTGCTTGCGGAAGTCGCCGCAGAGGTATGTCAGGAAGCGGGTGTCGACACCAGTACGGTCGACTGGCTGATTCCGCATCAGGCGAATATCCGAATTCTGGAAGCAACGGCCAAGAAGCTCGGCGTTGACCGCAGTAAGGTGATCGTTACGGTGGATCGCCACGGCAATACATCGGCCGCTTCCGTTCCACTGGCGCTCGACGAGGCAGTTCGTGACGGACGTATCCGCCGTGGTCAAAAAGTCCTGCTGGAAGGTGTCGGCGGCGGTTTCACGTGGGGCGCGACCCTCCTCGAATTCTGATCCAGGAGAAAAGAATATGTCTTTCGCTATCGTCTTTCCAGGCCAGGGCTCGCAGAGCGTGGGCATGATGGCTGCCTATGGCGGTGCCGCCGTGGTTCGCGCGACCTTCGACGAGGCTTCCGGCGCACTCGGCGAAGATCTGTGGGCGATGGTCGCCGAAGGCCCTGCGGAACTCCTTGCCCAGACGGTCAATACGCAACCGGTCATGCTGACTGCCGGCATTGCGGCCTGGCGACTGTGGCTGGAGAAAGGTGGTCGCCAGCCCGCCGTCGTTGCTGGTCACAGTCTGGGCGAGTATTCGGCGCTGGTTGCCGCCGGCGTTATCGCACTCAAGGATGCTGTCCCGCTCGTCCGGCTGCGTGCGGCAGCGATGCAGGAAGCCGTTCCGTTCGGGACAGGCGCCATGGCGGCCATCCTGGGCCTGGACGATGCCGGGATCGTCGCCGCCTGTGGTGAGGCAGCCCAAGGCGAGGTGGTCGAGCCGGTCAATTTCAACGCGAACGGTCAGACGGTCATTGCCGGGCACAAGGCGGCGGTCGAACGCGCCATGGAAACCTGCAAGGCGCATGGTGCCAAGATGGCCAAGGCGCTGCCGGTTTCCGCGCCGTTTCATTCCGCGCTCATTCGTCCTGCCGCCGCCAAGCTGGCGGCAGGTCTGGCCGAACTGGACTTCCGGGTGCCAACCCTGCCGGTGATCAACAATGTCGATGTCGCTATCGAGAAAGATCCGGAACGTATCAAGGATGCGCTGGTCCGGCAGGCCTATAACCCGGTACGCTGGGTCGAGACCATACAGAAAATGGCCACCATGCGTGTGTCGACCGTGGCAGAGTGCGGGCCAGGCAAAGTGCTGGCCGGCTTGACCAAACGTTGCGCCGACGGTGTTACCGGCGTGGCGTTGGCGGATTCCGGGGCCATCGATGCCAATCTGGGCCTGGAGTAAGCCATGCTGAACGACAAGATCGCCCTGGTCACCGGTGCAACGCGCGGGATTGGCCGTGCCATCGCCCTTGAACTCGGGAAGCAGGGAGCGACCGTTATCGGAACCGCAACCAGCGACAACGGCGCCGCGGATATTTCCGCCTACCTGATCGAAGCGGGCCTGAAAGGAAAGGGCGCCGTCCTTGAAGTCTGCGACGCACAACAGATTGATTCCCTGCTGTCCGCCATTGCCAGTGATTTCGGGCCGATTGCCATCCTCGTCAACAATGCCGGCATTGCGCGGGACAACCTGGCGATGCGCATGGGTGACGATGAATGGGATGCGGTCATCGATACCAACCTGAAAGCAGTTTTCCGTCTTTCGCGTGGCGTCATGCGCGGAATGATGAAGGCGCGCTTCGGGCGTATCGTCAATATAACCTCGGTTGTCGGCTATTCGGGGAATCCGGGTCAAGCGAACTACTGTGCCGCCAAGGCGGGGGTTGCGGGCATGACCCGTTCGCTGGCACGGGAACTGGGTAGTCGCAACATTTCGGTTAACTGCGTTGCGCCAGGCTTCATCGCCACGGACATGACGCACGCATTGACCGAAGACCAAAGGCGGGCCATGCTGACGACCATTCCGCTCGGTCGGGCCGGTACGCCAGAAGATGTCGCCGGCGCCGTTGGTTTCCTGGTGTCTCCGGCAGCGGCCTATGTGACGGGGACCACGGTCCATGTGAATGGCGGTATGTTCATGGATTGATTTCCTTGATGCCCCGGCTTTTGGTAAACTATCTGTGTTTTTTTACGAACCCCCAAGAGGGAAGGAGTTTTTGTAATGGATAACATCGTAGAGCGCGTCAAGAAGATCGTCGCCGAACAACTTGGCGTGAACGAAGCGGACATCAAGAACGAGTCCTCCTTTGTGGACGATTTGGGGGCGGATTCCTTGGATACCGTCGAACTGGTCATGGCGCTTGAGGAAGAATTCGAGTGCGAAATCCCCGACGAGCAGGCCGAGAAGATCACCACGGTCCAGCAAGCGGTCGACTTCATTCTGGCCAACAAGGCGTAATTCATCTCGCTTGGTTCCGCGACAAGGCCGGCCCCATGGCCGGCCTTGCCGCATTTGCATTCGGAGTTCCCCTTGACACGTCGCAGAGTCGTAATCACCGGACTTGGTGTTGTTAGCCCGGTCGGCAACACCGTCGCGGAAGCCTGGCAGAACATTCTGGCCGGCCGCTCCGGTATTGCTCAGGTCACCAAGTTCGATACATCCACCTTCCCGGTGCACATTGCTGGCGAGGTGAGGAATTTCGATATCACCAGCTATATTTCAGCCAAGGACGCCCGTCGCATGGATCATTTCATCCATTTCGGCATGGCAGCTGGCATTCAGGCAGTGCGCGATGCTGGCCTGGATCAGGACAACGCTGCTGATCTGGAGCGCGTAGGGGTGTCGATCGGCTCCGGCATCGGCGGCCTGCCGCTGATCGAGGGGACCAAGGACGAATACAATGCCGGCGGTGTCCGCAAGGTATCCCCATTTTTCGTTCCGGGGTCGATCATCAACATGATTTCCGGCAACCTGTCGATCATGTACGGCTTCAAGGGGCCCAACATTGCGCTGGTGACAGCCTGCTCGACGGGCACGCACTCGATTGGCGATGCGGCACGCATCATCGAGTACGGAGACGCCGACGTCATGGTCGCTGGCGGTGCCGAATCGACGGTTTCGCCGCTGGGCATGGGCGGTTTCTGTGCGGCTCGTGCGCTTTCAACCCGCAATGAGGATCCGGCGACCGCCAGCCGACCTTGGGACCGAGACCGTGACGGGTTTGTGCTTGGCGAAGGCGCCGGCTGCATGGTGCTCGAAGAGTACGAGCATGCCAAGGCGCGTGGCGCGAAGATCTATGCCGAAGTTGCCGGTTTCGGGATGAGCGCCGATGCCTATCACATGACCCAGCCGGCAGAAAACGGGGACGGCGCTCGGCGCTGCATGCTGGCTGCGCTCAGGAATGCCGGACTGTCTGCCGCCGATATCCAGTATGTCAATGCGCACGGCACGTCGACGCCGCTTGGCGATGTGGCCGAGACGATGGCGGTCAAGAGCACTTTCGGCGCCGCGGCCAAGAATGTCGTGGTCAATTCGACCAAGTCGATGACCGGACACCTTCTCGGTGCTGCCGGCGGTATTGAAGCGGTCTTTACCGCGCTGGCGATCCATGACCAGATTTCGCCGCCAACCATCAACATCTTCAACCAGGACGAGCGCTGCGACCTCGACTACTGTGCCAACCAGGCGCGTCCGATGCAGATTGATGCCGCGCTATCGAATTCCTTCGGTTTCGGCGGCACCAACGGCACGGTCGCGTTCAAGCGGGTCTAAGCTGGAAATCGCTGGTGCTGGACGATGCAGTTTCCGATAGTTGTAGGGCTGCGCCGTTCGCGCGTTCTCACCTTGGCAACGGTTGCCACGGCTCTTGTCGGGATTCTGTCAGTCTCGGTCGTTCCGTGGCCACTGGTGATCCGGATCATGCTGGGGGCCGTTACGGTCTTGATGGCGATTCGGATTATCCGAGCCCTGTCGCCGCGCGTCGAGACCCTGCGCATCGACGGCGACGGGCACCTCACTTGCCAGGCAACCGGAGCGTCTGGTTTTGTCCCTGCGCACCTCCTGCCCGGTGCGACGGTGCATCCTTGGCTGACCGTACTTCGCCTTGCCATCGAGGATGATGCGTGGCTCCTGGTCGTTGTCCCAGGTTCTGTCGCCCCGGAGGAGTTTCGACGCCTGCGGGTCTGGCTGCGCTGGCGCGCTGTCGTCAGCGACGTTTCCGGCGTCCCCTGAGAATCGTGCTCTTCGCTTGCGGCAGCGTCGCCGGATAGTCGCGTGAGAAGTGCAGGCCACGGCTTTCTTTCCGTCGCATGGCGCAACGGATGATCAGGTCGGCGGTGACGACCAGATTGCGCAGTTCGATCAGGTCATGACTGACCCGGAAATTGGCGTAGAACTCCTCGATCTCCCACTTCAGCAAGCGGATGCGATTCTGAGCCCGCTTCAGCCGCTTCGTGGTGCGGACAATGCCGACGTAGTCCCACATGAAGTGGCGCAACTCATCCCAGTTGTGGGAAATGACCACCTCCTCGTCGGCATTGGTGACGCGGCTTTCATCCCATTGGGGCAGCCGTGGCGGCCCGCCGGTTTTTCGGCCGAGGATATCGTTGACCGCAGCTTCCGCAAAAACCAGGCATTCGAGCAGCGAGTTCGAGGCCAGGCGATTGGCGCCATGCAGGCCGGTGCATGAAGCCTCGCCGGCGGCATAGAGGCCCTTGACGTCAGTCCGCCCGCGCAGGTCGCTGACGATGCCACCGCAGGTATAGTGTGCCGCAGGCACCACGGGAATCGGCTCGCTGGCGATATCGATCCCCAATTCGAGGCAGCGGGCATGAATGTTCGGGAAATGGACCCGGATGAAATCCTCGCCTTTATGGGTGATGTCCAGATAGACGCAGTCCAGCCCACGCCTTTTCATTTCAAAGTCGATGGCACGAGCGACGATGTCACGCGGCGCGAGTTCGGCGCGCTCGTCATGTTTGGGCATGAAGCGGGTGCCATCTGGCAATCGGAGTACGCCGCCTTCGCCACGCACCGCTTCGGAAATCAGGAAGGACTTGGCTTGCGGGTGGTACAGGCAGGTCGGGTGAAACTGGATGAACTCCATGTTGGCTACCCGGCAACCCGCTCGCCAAGCCATCGCCACCCCGTCACCCGTGGAGGTGTCTGGATTGGTCGTGTACAGATACACCTTGCCGGCGCCGCCCGTCGCGATCAGAGTGTTGGCTGCGCTGATGGTGATTACCTCACCACTTCGGTTATCCAGCACGTGTGCTCCGAAACAGCGCTTCTCACCGGTTCCCAGCTTGGCGCCGGTAATCAGATCGATGGCGATATGGTTTTCGAGAACCTTGATATTGGGTGCGGCACGCACCTGTCGGGTCAGTGTTTCCTGAACCGCCGCTCCTGTCGCATCGGCAACGTGGATGACCCGACGATTGCTGTGTCCACCTTCGCGCGTCAGGTGATATCCGGACGCATCCTGCGTAAAGGGAACACCCTGGGCAATCAGCCATTCGATGGCACGGCGCCCATTCTCGACAACGAAGCGTGTCACCTTCTCATCATTCAGCCAGGCGCCGGCGACCAGAGTGTCCTGTATATGGGCTTCGATCGAGTCATGTCCGTCGAGAACAGCGGCAATGCCGCCCTGCGCCCAGCTCGATGCGGAGTCCTCCAGACTCCGTTTGCTGACAAGGACCACCCGGCAATGTGCGGCCAGTCGAAGCGCGGCTGTCTGGCCGGCCAGACCACTGCCGATGATTAGGACATCGAAATTGTGCAACGCTCTGCCCTGGCGGAATTGCTTTAGGTAAATATATCATGCGCGAAATGATTCCTGCCGTTACGGATGGTCACAATTAAGAGGCAATACACCGCTGCCCGAGGAATGCGGCTGGGCTATACTCCGCTCGACAAACAGACCGGAAAGCTTCCGACAGACCATGCAAGAGGTGACTAGTGAGCGCGAGATCGACCAGATCCTGGTTGAGCGGGCGCAGGCTGGCGATCGACAAGCGTTCGACCAGTTGGTTAGCAAGTACCAGCGCAAGCTGGGAAGGTTGCTGTCACGTTTCGTCCGTGATGCCGCCGAAGTTGAGGATGTGACGCAGGAGGCGTTCATCAAGGCCTATAGAGCATTGCCATCGTTTCGTGGCGACAGCGCTTTCTACACCTGGCTGTACCGCATCGGTATCAATACGGCCAAGAATTTTCTGGTTGCCCAGGGCCGGCGTGCGCCGACGTCGACCCAGTTCGACAGCGAGGAAGCCGAGACTTTCGACTCCGCCGATCAATTGCGCGATATCAACACCCCCGAGAGTCTTCTGATGTCAAAGCAGATCGGGGAAACTGTCAATTCCGCCATCGACGCACTGCCTGAGGAGTTGCGCAGGGCGATCGTCCTGCGTGAAATTGACGGGCTGTCCTACGAGGAAATCGCGGACATGATGAATTGCCCGATCGGCACCGTGCGCTCGCGAATCTTCCGCGCCCGTGAGGCGGTCGCCCTGAAGTTGCGGCCTCTGCTCGATCTCGCGCCGGATCGCCGCTGGTAATTGATGAATACCGAACCAAGCACGGTCCGCGCCATCGTCCGCGAGATCAACCAAGCCGATGCCCTGGTCGAGGTGGAGCAGGGAGGCTGCGGGCGCTGCCACGAAGCGGGCGGCTGCGGCGGTCAGCAGTTAACCCGGATGTTCTGTTCCACAGCGAAAACCTATCGCGTCGCCAACGAAATCGGAGCCAGGGTCGGCGATCGTGTAACGGTCGCGATAGCCGCGGACAGCGTCCGGCGGAGCGCCAATCTGGCCTACGTTCTGCCGTTGACCGCAACCATCGCCGGCGCCCTCCTCGGGATGCTTCTTGGCGACGATCCAGGCGCGATGCTTGGAGGTCTGGCCGGCTTGGTGCTCGCCTTTCTTCATGCGCGTCGCCGCGCGGCTGCGGATACTGGTTTCTCCGAAGTTCATCCCCATATCGTTTCCCGTTCGTCTTAAACAATTCAGGAGGCACACGCCAATGAAACGTTTTCTGGCTCTCTTGTCGTTCCTTCTTGTTTCTTCTGTTGCACTTGCGCAGATGCGCGGTTTGCCGGATTTCACCGAGCTGGCGGAGAAACAGGGACCGGCCGTTGTCAATATCAGCACGACGCAAGTGATGCGCGGCAACCAGGGAATGCCCTTTCCGTTCGACGAGAGCGACCCGGCCTTCGAATTCTTCAAACGCTTCATACCCCGCGGGCCAGGAGGCAGCACGCCGCGGGAGTTCGAGAACAAGTCGCTTGGGTCAGGTTTCATCGTCAGCGTGGACGGCTACATTCTGACCAATGCCCATGTCGTCGACGGTGCCGATGAAGTGACTGTGCGCCTGACCGACAAGCGTGAATTCAAGGCGAAGATCATCGGCGCCGACAAGCGCACCGACGTCGCGCTGCTGAAGATCGAGGCCAGCGGACTCCCGGCCGTGAAGATGGCGGACCCAGCACAGCTCAAGGTCGGCGAGTGGGTTGTCGCAATCGGTTCGCCCTTCGGTTTTGACAATACAGTGACTGCGGGTATTGTTTCCGCCAAGGGCCGTTCGTTGCCTCAGGAGAACTACGTTCCCTTCATCCAGACGGATGTCGCGATAAATCCGGGCAATTCCGGCGGCCCGCTTTTCAACATGCGCGGCGAGGTCGTCGGCATCAACTCCCAGATCTACAGTCGCAGCGGTGGTTACATGGGCGTGTCTTTCGCCATTCCTATCGATGTTGCGATGGAAATCCAGAACCAGTTGCGTGCTTCCGGCAAGGTCAGCCGTGGGCGCCTGGGTATCGTGATTCAGGAAGTCAGCAAGGAACTGGCGGAATCACTGGCGTTGAGCAAGCCCATGGGTGCTGTCGTCAATGCAGTCGAAAAGGGCGGCCCGGCGGAGAAGGCGGGGCTGGAACCGGGTGACGTCATCCTCAAATTCGATGGCAAGGCGATCAACTCCTCGGCCGATCTCCCGCGCCTGGTTGGTGCAACCAAACCCGGTACGCGATCGACCGTCCAGTTGTGGCGCAAGGGGGCGACCCGCGAGATTGCCGTGACCGTCGGTGAAATGACCGAAGACAAGGTTGCTTCGAGCCGCCCCACGCGAGGCGGCAAGCCTGCGGAACAGCAGGCCAATCGTCTAGGACTGGTGGTCAGCGAACTGACGGCCGAGCAAAAGCGGGAATTGAAGATGTCGTCCGGCCTGCTTATCCAGGATGTTCGCGGGGCCAATGCGCGGGCCGATCTGCGTGCCGGGGACATTCTCATCGCGCTGATCAGCAAGGGGGCGACGACCGAGATCTCGACGGTCGAACAGCTCAACAAGCTGCTGGTGCAGTTCGAAAAGGGTAGCAACATCACGCTCCTGATCCGCCGTGGCGACATGCAGACCTTCGTAACCATCAAGAGTCTCAATGGCAATTGACCTGACTCTGCTCAGCCGGAGCTACTGCCATCTCTGTCACGAGATGGAGGTGGCTTTGACTCCGCTTGCCGAAGAGTTCGGCGCTTCGGTAAGGGTTCTCGACGTGGATTCCGACCCGGTTCTCGAGGCGAGATACGATCAATTGGTGCCGGTACTTCTGCATGGCGAAACGGAACTCTGTCATTACTTCCTCGATGAGACCAAAATCCGTGAATATCTGGCCGGAATCCGTTAGAATTCAGGGTCTTCTGAACAAGGAAGGGCGCTGAAAAAGCGCCCTTTTTTACTAATGGATCACATAAGAAACTTCTCCATCATTGCTCATATCGACCATGGCAAGTCGACGCTGGCAGATAGAATCATCCACCTCTGCGGCGGCCTTTCCGACCGCGAGATGGAGGCACAGGTGCTGGATTCGATGGATATCGAGCGTGAACGGGGCATCACCATCAAGGCCCAGACTGCGGCGCTCCAATACAAGGCGCGTGACGGCAGGGTCTACAACCTGAACCTGATCGATACGCCGGGCCACGTCGACTTTTCTTATGAGGTGTCACGTTCGTTGTCAGCGTGCGAAGGCGCGCTTCTGGTGGTCGATGCCTCACAGGGTGTCGAAGCGCAAACCGTTGCCAACTGTTATACAGCCCTCGAACTCGATGTCGAGGTCGTGCCGGTGCTGAACAAGATCGACCTCCCTTCCGCTGACCCCGATGGCGCTCGGCAGGAGATCGAGGATGTGATCGGTATCGATGCGACCGATGCCGTCCTCGCCTCGGCGAAGACCGGTCTGGGCGTCGAGGATATTCTGGAAGCCGTGGTCGCCCGGATTCCGCCGCCCAAGGGTGATCCCGAAGGCCCGCTCAAAGCGTTGATCATCGACTCATGGTTCGACAACTACGTCGGTGTGGTCATGCTGGTGCGCGTCATCGACGGAGTCTTGCGCCCGAAAGACAAGGTGTTTTTCATGGCAAGCGGTGCCCAGCAGTTGTGCGAACAGGTTGGCGTATTCTCCCCGAAATCGGTCTCGCGCGACGCGCTGCGCGCCGGAGAAGTGGGCTTCGTCACTGCCGGGATCAAGGAATTGAAAGCAGCCAAGGTCGGCGATACGATTACCACGGTTGATCGCAAGGCTGTCGAGCCCTTGCCGGGCTTCAAGGAGATCAAGCCGCAGGTGTTTGCCGGCCTCTACCCAGTCGAGTCCAATCAATACGATTCGCTACGCGAATCCCTGGAAAAGCTGAGACTGAACGACGCATCGCTGCACTACGAACCGGAAGTGTCGCAGGCACTTGGTTTCGGATTCCGCTGTGGCTTTCTGGGTCTGTTGCACATGGAGATCGTGCAGGAGCGCCTGGAGCGTGAATTCGATCAGGATCTGATCACGACCGCGCCCACCGTTGTCTACGAGTTGGTGATGCGCGATGGTTCCGTGATTCAGATCGAGAATCCGGCCAAGCTGCCCGAACTGAGCAAGATCGAGGAAATTCGCGAACCGATCATTACCGCGACGATCTTCGTGCCTCAGGATTATCTTGGTAACGTCATCACCTTGTGCAACCAGAAGCGCGGTAACCAGATCGACATGCATTACCACGGTCGCCAGGTCAAACTGGTCTATGAAATACCGATGGCGGAAGTGGTCATGGACTTTTTTGACAGGCTGAAGTCGTGCTCGAAGGGGTATGCCTCGCTTGATTACGAATTTAAGGAGTACCGTGCTGCTGATGTGGTCAAACTCGATATCCTGATCAACAGCGAAAAGGTCGATGCCTTGTCGCTGATTGTGCATCGCGCCAACTCGCAGCATCGTGGCCGTGAATTGGCATCCAAGATGCGCGAACTGATTCCCCGCCAGATGTACGATGTGGCGATTCAGGCTGCCATCGGGTCACATATCATCTCCCGAGAGAACGTCAAGGCAATGCGCAAGGACGTGCTGGCCAAGTGCTATGGCGGCGACATCACGCGCAAGCGAAAACTTCTGGAAAAACAGAAGGCCGGCAAGAAACGGATGAAGCAGGTGGGCAGCGTGGAAATTCCACAGGAGGCCTTCCTGGCGATCCTGCGCGTCGACAGTTGAGATTCTGACCAATGAACTTTGCCCTTATTCTTCTGGTGCTGACGGTCGTGACCGGTGTGCTTTATGCGGTCGACGTGTTCAAATTCCGGAAATTGCGTGCCAAGGATGCCAAGGAACCGTTGTGGGTCGAGTGGGGCGCCAGTTTCTTCCCGGTCATCCTGGTCGTCTTCGTGCTGCGTTCCTTCCTCTTCGAGCCGTTCAAGATTCCCTCCGGCTCGATGATTCCGACCCTGCTGGTCGGGGATTTCATTCTGGTCAACAAGTTCACCTATGGCATCCGCCTGCCGGTGATCAACAAAAAGCTCATCGACATCAATTCGCCGCAACGGGGCGACGTGATGGTCTTCCGCTACCCGGAAGACCCGTCGCTTGACTACATCAAGCGGGTGGTCGGCGTTCCCGGAGATACGGTTGCTTATCAGAACAAACGCCTGACAATAAACGGCAAGCCGGTAGAGGCCGAGAGGATTTCAGACTATCTCCATCCGGAACGTCTCTACTACTCGGAACAATACGTCTCTAGAATGGGCGATGCCGATTACAAGTATCTGAACGACAGCGATGCGCCAGCCTTTGTTCCCGATGCAACGCAGTTTCCTTATCGGGGGAATTGCACCTACAATGCGGCCGGTGTGGTCTGCAAGGTGCCGCCCGGGCACTACTTCATGATGGGCGATAACCGTGACAACAGTCGTGACAGTCGTTTCTGGGGTTTTGTGCCCGAGCAAAATATCGTGGGCAAGGCATTCTTTATCTGGTTGAACCTGAGCAGCCCGAGCCGGATTGGTTCCTTCAAGTGAGGAGATGAAAATGAAATATCAACGCGGGGTGGCACTTTCCGGCCTGATTTTCTGGGGTGTCGTGGTCACACTGGTGGCTGTGCTGGGCATGAAGGTGGTGCCGACGGTGATTGAGTACTACAAGATTCTCAAGGATGTCAATGCAACGGTTGCCAGGGTGGGTCCCGAGGCGACTGTTGCCGATGTCAGAAAGACGTTCGATAACTTTGCCAATATCGATCAACTCGACTTCAAGCCGGAACAGCTTGATATTTCCAAGGACAAGGGCAAGATCGTCGTCTCATTCGACTACGACAAGCGTATCCCGCTGTTCGCCAATGTCAGTCTGGTGATCAACTACAAGGGTTCGTCGGCTAACTGAAGGCTGGGTGATTGACTTGTCGACGCTGCCGGCGGCACTGGGGCATGGCTTTACGGATCCTGCGCTGTTGCAGACCGCGCTGACACATCGCAGCTTCGGCAACCCCAACAACGAACGGCTCGAATTCATTGGTGATGGAGTTTTAAACTGCGTGATCGCCGTGGCGCTTTTCAGGCGCCATCCGGATTTGGCGGAAGGCGAGCTTTCACGGTTGCGCGCCAATCTGGTTCGTCAGGATGCGCTGCACCGGTTGGCCGTCACACTGAATCTCGGCAAGTGCTTGCGCCTGGGCGAGGGTGAATTGAAGAGTGGTGGCGCCGAGCGACCATCGATTCTGGCTGATGCTGTAGAGGCGCTGATCGGAGCTATCTTTCTCGATGGTGGTTTCGAAGCGGCGCAAACGGTCATCGCTCGCCTCTATCTCCCCCTGTTCGACGAACTGATGCAAGGGCAGCAGAACAAGGATGCCAAGACCCGCTTGCAGGAATGGCTGCAGGGTCGAAAGAGACCATTGCCGCGCTATCTGGTCATCAAGGCCAGTGGCGCAGCCCATGAACAGCGCTTCGAAGTGGCATGCGAAATCGAGAATCCCGCCATGCGCACGATCGGGCAGGGCAACAGCCGTCGTCTGGCCGAGCAGGCCGCTGCCGATAACGCACTGAAAGCACTCAAGGCATGAAGAAGATCCGTTCCGGTTACATCGCCATCGTTGGCCGTCCCAACGTCGGCAAATCGACGCTGCTCAACCATCTTGTCGGCGAGAAGATCAGCATCGTTTCGCGCAAGGCGCAAACCACCCGCCACCGGATCACCGGGATTGTGACCAGCGGCGACGCGCAATATGTATTCGTCGATACGCCAGGCTTCCAGACCAGGTTTGTCAATGCCTTGAACCGGACGATGAATCGCGGGGTGACGCAGACCCTGAACGATGTCGATCTGGTGTTCTTCGTCATCGAGGCCGGTCGCTACGACGCCAAGGATCAGGCGGTGGTCAGGCTCCTGCCCAAGGACCGACCGGTCATTCTGGTCATCAACAAGACTGACCAGTTGAAGGATCGAACGGCACTGCTGCCGTTCATCGCTCAGGTCTCCGCAGAGCATGATTACGCGGCGGTGGTGCCGATCAGCGCGACCAAGGGGCGCCAGACCGATGAACTGCTTGCCGAAGCGCGCAAGCATCTGCCCAACGAAGGGCTGATGTTCCCGGAGGACGATCTGACCGACAAGAGCGAGCGCTTCCTCGCCGCCGAATACATCCGGGAAAAGGTCTTTCGTCTCATTGGCGACGAACTGCCCTATGCGACGACGGTCGAGATCGAGAAGTTCGAGATCGAAGGCAATCTGCGGCGGATTTTCGCTGCAATCGTCGTCGACCGCGACAGCCACAAGGCAATCGTCATCGGCAAGGGCGGCGAAGCGCTCAAGCGGATCGCCAGCGAGGCCCGTCAGGACATGGAGCGACTGTTCGACGGCAAGGTCTATCTCGAGGTGTGGGTCAAGGTCAAATCCGGCTGGAACGACGACGAGCGCCTGCTGAAGAGTCTCGGTTACGAATGAACCTGCGCAGCAAAGTCGATGGTCAGCCGGCCTACGTTTTGCACGCATACCCGTTCCGGGAAACAAGTCTCATCGTCGAAGTGTTTTCCCGTGACTTCGGGCGCATGGCGCTGCTGGCACGCGGGGCACGCCGGCCGCGTTCAGCGATTCGCGGCCTGTTGATGGCATTTCAGCCCCTTGGACTTGCGTGGGCCGGCAAAGGGGAAGTTCTGACCCTGATGAAGGCCGAATGGCTGGGCGGGCAACCCTTGCTGGCGGGCGCAGCCCTTTTTTGCGGGTACTACCTCAACGAGTTGCTGATGCACCTGCTGCCGCGCGAGGATGCTCACGAGAAGCTCTTTGCGCGCTACGTGGAGATGCTTTCACGGCTGGCAGAAGATACCGGGACTGGGGAGCGCGAGGCCGACCTGCGCTGTTTCGAGAAAGCACTCTTGCAGGAACTCGGCTACGGGTTGACGTTGAAACATGACAGCGCTGGCCTGGAAATCATTCCGGCAGCCCATTACACCTACCGCATGGAACTGGGCCCGGTGCGGCTGGAGCATTCCGGTGGCGCGGCCCAGGTCGTCTGCGGCAAGACCTTGCTCGACTTGGCGGTGGAGGATTTTTCGGACCCGCGATCGCGCGGCGAGGCCAAGCAGTTGATGCGCACGCTGATGGCTTATTATCTCGGCGGCAAGGAGCTGGAAACGCGCAGAATATTCAAGGAGTTGCAGGATCAATGATCGAACTTGGGGTCAATATCGACCATATCGCCACGCTGCGCCAGGCGCGCTGCACCTACGAACCGGATCCGGTCTGGGGCGCAGTCGAGGCACATCTTGGCGGTGCCGACGGCATTACGGTTCATTTGCGGGAAGATCGTCGCCACATCCAGGATGCCGATGTCCGGCGCTTGCGCGACCTGACCCAGATCAAGCTGAACCTGGAGATGGCCGCGACCGATGAAATGGTCGGCATTGCCTGCGGCCTGAAACCGGAAATGGCGATGCTGGTGCCGGAAGGTCGCCACGAGGTGACCACCGAAGGCGGACTCGATATCCTGGCTCAGGAAGCACGTCTGGCCGACGTCATTGCCTGTCTGGCCGAGTCTGGCATCGTGACCAGCGTTTTCATCGATGCCGAGATTCCGCAGATCGAGGCGGCGGGCCGCATTGGCGCCGGTGTCTGCGAGATTCATACTGGCCCGTATGCCCACGCCTTTCACGCGATGGGCCGCGATGCCGAGGCGCAGGCGGTGATCACCGAACTGGGCAAGATCCGCCTGGCCGGCGAGCTAGTTCGCAAACTCGGCATGCGCTTCAATGCGGGCCACGCACTCAACTACTACAACGTCCAGCCAGTGGCCCGACTGGCCGGGGTCCGCGAACTGCACATCGGCCACGCGATCGTTAGCCGCGCGGTTTTCGTCGGCTTGCGCGAAGCCGTCCGCGAAATGAAACAGTTGATGCGCGAAGCCGCCGAGCGCGGCGAATGATCCACGGCATCGGCATCGACATCGTTGCGGTGAGACGGCTGCAGGGGCTGTGGGAGCGGCACGGTGAAAGAGCGCTGGGAAAGCTGCTCGCTCCGCAGGAACTCGCGGAATTCGCCCAAGCCGCCGCCAAGGGGCGCTTTCTGGCCAAGCGCTTTGCGGCCAAGGAAGCCTTCTGCAAGGCGCTGGGCACCGGCGTGCGCCCGCCGGCCGTCCTGCCCGCCATCGCCGTCGCTCACGACGAGTTGGGCAAGCCGATCCTTGTCTTTCGCGGTCCACTGGCTGAATTGATCGAAAACCAGGGGCTCACGGTTCACGTTTCCCTGAGTGATGAAGCGGAATACGCCACGGCCTGTGTCATTCTGGAGCGTCCATGAAGCACCTCGCCCTCGGCCCTCTGATGATCGACATCGCCGGCACCCGGCTCGGCGATCTCGATCGCGAACGCCTCTGCCACCCGCTGGTTGGCGGGATCATCCTGTTTTCCCGGAACTATGAGAATCCCGGGCAACTGGAAGCGCTGACGCGCGAGATCCACGCGCTGCGCAGTCCGTTCCTGATCGCCGTCGATCATGAGGGGGGCAGGGTGCAGCGCTTCCGCGAGGGATTCACCAGGCTACCGGCGATGGCTGCTCTCGGGCGGCTTTGGGGTCGGCAACCCGAAGCGGCACTCGAATCTGCCCGTCAGGTGGGCTACGTCCTTGCCGCCGAACTGCGCTCGCGCGGTATCGATTACTCATTTACTCCCGTTCTCGATCTCGACTACGGACCGTCGCGGGTGATTGGCGATCGCGCCTTTCATCGCCGGCCGGATGCCGTCATCGCGCTGGCCGGGGCGCTGATGGCCGGCTTGCGGGACGGCGGCATGGCAAGCTGCGGCAAGCATTTCCCGGGCCATGGCTACGTGATTCCCGACTCGCATGTCGAACTTCCCATCGATGACCGCAGCCTCGACGCAATGCAGGACGACCTGCTCCCTTACCGCAGGCTCGGCCTCGATGCGGTGATGGCCGCCCACGTGATTTACAACTGCATGGATTGCAATACTGCAGTATTTTCAGATAGATGGATTGGCTATTTAAGAAATGACATAACGTTTTGTGGTGTGGTCTTCACGGACGATTTGTCGATGCAAGGCGCCGGAGTCATCGGTGGCATGCTCGATCGCGTCGATGCGGCCTATCGTGCCGGATGCGACATGTTGCTCGTGTGCAATTCCCCGGATGCCGTAGGCGAGGTTCTCGCTGACTGGCATCCAGAAGTCGATCCAGCAAGGGGCAGGCGGGTCGAAGCCTTGTTGCCGCGGCGGGCGGCCATGGACTGGCAGGCACTTCAGTCCGACTCACGCTATATCAGTGCACAGGAAACCATTGCGCGATTGATGGCCTGATTCACAAGCGACCCCATCACCGGCGGATCCGGTGACATAAACATAACGGGCAGCCGAAGCTGCCCGATCGATACGCCGCGAAACCCCGGGAATTACTTGGCGCGGCTCTTGTACTCGTCGGTACGGGTGTCGATTTCAATCTTGTCGCCGATGCTGACGAAGGCAGGAACCGGCAATTCGAAACCGGTGGCCAGGCGCGCCGGCTTCAACACTTTTCCGGAAGTGTCGCCCTTGACCGCCGGTTCAGTGTAGATGACTTCACGAACCACGCTGTTCGGCAGTTCGACCGAGATCGCCTTGCCGTTGTAGAAGACCACTTCGCAGGCCAGACCATCCTCGAGGTACTTGAGTGCATCGACCATGTTTTCCGCCTCAACCTCGAACTGGTTGTACTCGGCGTCCATGAACACGTACATCGGTTCGGCAAAGTAGGAGTAAGTGACTGCCTTTTTTTCGAGGACAACCACGTCGAACTTGTCGTCGGCGCGGTAGACGGCTTCCGACGCAGCGCCGCTCAAGAGGTTCTTGAGTTTCATCTTGACCACCGACGCGTTGCGACCGGACTTGCAGTACTCGGTCTTCTGGACGACGAGCGCGTCGGAGCCAACCATGATGACGTTGCCGGAGCGGAGTTCCTGTGCGTTTTTCATTCGAAGTGTCCAAAAAAACTCAAAAAGTAGCCTGCGATTATACCTTGGCAGCACAGAACTTGACGAGGCCTTCGGACAGGTCGGGGCGTTCGGAGAGTTCATCCGCCCAGCGGCGTGTGTAGGCCGTGATCTCCATACCGGAGCCGAGAAAATTCGCCCAGGACTGGCGAACGTGGCCAGTCAAATTCCATGCCTCGAACAGGTTCGCCGTAGCAGTCGCTGCCAGTTGGCTCATTCCGGCGGTGTAGCGGTTGAGAAAGGCTTCCATCTTGACCAGATGAACCCCAGCTTCCTGGACGTAAGGCTGCCAGACAAATGCCTTGCCAGCCCATTGCGCGCGGACGAAGGAGTCTTCGCCGCGGACAAAATTGATGTCGCAGCGCCACAGCAGTTCATCGTAGTCATCGAGTGCCAGCGGCTGGAACGGAATGACGCTCAGTCTGCCAAACTGCCACGGGCCGTTTCCACCGCAATGCGCCTGGACGGCAGCCAGTGGCTTGCCGGCAGCGACATGGACGCGAACCGGACTCGCCGAGCCCGCCAAGACGTCGAGCAACTCACCCACCGGCGCGTTGTCGTAACAGAAAAGGCTGATATCGATGCCTTCGTGATGCGGGCGGTGAACTGCAAGCGCATCGCGTCTCGCGAGCAGGCCGTTCTCGCGCAACAGGCCACCGGTGGCGGCCGAGAAGCCCGGAAAATAGAAGTACTTGACCAGCGGCAGCGTTGGGTGGGGTGAAACCATGCCGTGGCAGCCCTCAATCCAGGATTCGGCAGTCAGGTATTCGAGATTGATCCAGCAAGGCTTGGTCGCCGCCTGCGCCATTGCCTGCAGATAGTTTCCCGGAAGCTTGCAGCCAAACCCCTCGACAATGACCTCGCCAACTCGGTCGACCGCAACGTTTCCGGCCCAGCGACGAATTTCGACGCCCTGGCAAAGCTGCTTGTCCCTTGCGACATAGACGGCAGGGCACAGCGACTGCAGGCCGTCCACATCGTCGAGCCACAGTCGCACCTGCTTGCCATGCTCTGCGGCCAGTTGCCGGGCAAGCCGCCAGCAGACACCGATATCGCCTTGATTGTCGATTGCGTGGCAGAAGATGTCCCAATGAAGCTGCATGGACGGCATGCTACCATCGTCGCCATGTCGTCATTCCACGATCCGCAGGACTGTATCGCGTGCCCGCGCCTGGCAGAGCACCTTGCCATCATCCGCCGGCGCGATCCGGACTGGCACGCGCTGCCGGTCGCGGCCTTCGGTTCCCTGGCCGCGGAACTGCTGGTGGTCGGACTCGCCCCAGGCGAAAAGGGAGCCAACCGGACCGGGCGTCCGTTCACCGGTGACGTCGCCGGTGAATTGCTCTATCCGGCACTGCACCGCTTCGCCTTTGCCACCACGGACGCGCCTCTCGGGTCGGACAACCTGGCCAATCCGGCGATGCGCCTGGTCAACTGCCGGATCACCAATGCCGTGCGCTGCCTGCCGCCGGCCAACAAGCCGACGACCGCCGAGATCCACGAGTGCAATTTCCATCTCCAGGCCGAACTGGCGGCGATGCCGCGCCTGAAGGTCATCGTCGCCCTCGGAGCCATCGCCCATCAGGCCGTGCTTCGCGCCTACCGCCTCAAACCGGCGGGCCACATGTTTGGTCACAACGTCAGCCATGCCTTGCCGGATGGCCGCCTGCTGGTGGACAGCTACCACTGCAGCGGTTACAACTGGCGGACGGGGCGCCTGTCGCGGGACAGCTTCGAAGCTGTCTTCGCCGCCGTCAAGGCACGGCTCGGGTAATTCGGAAGCGGCATGAGTTTCGACGCCCGCGAGTTTCTCGCCTCGCTGACTGAGTTGCCCGGTGTCTACCGGATGCTCGATGCCGGTGGCGCGGTCCTCTACGTCGGCAAGGCGAAGAATCTCAAGAAGCGGGTTTCGTCCTACTTCCGCGAGAACCTGCCGAGTCAGCGCATCGCCCACATGGTCAGCCAGATTGCAGCCGTTGAGACGACTTCGACGCGGACCGAAGCGGAAGCTCTGCTTCTGGAAAACAACCTGATCAAGTCGTTGTCGCCGCGTTATAACATCCTGTTTCGCGACGATAAATCCTATCCTTACATCGTGCTCACCAGGGACGAGTTTCCCCGTCTCGGCTTCTTTCGTGGCAATCCCGATCGCAAGGCCGACTATTTCGGCCCGTATCCGTCGTCATGGGCCATCCGCGACAGCATCCATCTGCTGCAGAAGATGTTCCGGCTGCGCAGCTGTGAAGATTCGGTCTTTGCCAATCGCTCGCGTCCCTGTCTTCTTTACCAGATCAAGCGCTGCAGCGGGCCCTGTGTTGGGCACGTCAGCCCGGAAGACTACGCGACAGACGTTCAACTGGCAGCGATGTTCTTGCTCGGGCGCCAACAGGAGGTCACCGGGCGTCTGACGAAGGCGATGGAGGCGGCATCGGCGAGGCTTGCGTTCGAGCAGGCGGCGATCTACCGCGACCAGATACAGTCCCTGCGCCAGGTTCAGGAAAAGCAGTATGTTTCCAGCAGCAAGGGAGAGGACATCGACATCATCGTTGCCCTGCGCGAAAGCGGGCAGCTTTGCGTCAATCTGGCCATGGTCAGGGGGGGCAGGCATCTAGGGGACCGCCCGCAGTTTCCGGTCAATGCCGGCGACCGCTTGCCGGCCGAGGCGGTCGCGGCATTCATCGGGCAGCACTATGCTGCACACCCGGCACCCGCCAGAGTCATCGTGCTCCCGTTGCCGGAACAGGAAGATGGGGGCGATGTCGGGCAACTGCTTGCCGAACTGGCCGGGCGGGCGGTGCCCATCAGCGAAGCGCGTTCGGTCTTGCACCGGGCCTGGGCTGACATGGCGGTGCACAACGGTCGGCTGGCAATCGTCGCCCGCAATCAGGCATCGGCCCAGCAGGAACAGCGCCTGCTCGCCTTGCAGCAGGTTCTGGCGCTCCCTGACGCAATCCGGCGTATCGAATGTTTCGACGTCAGCCATACGCAGGGTGAGGCCGCCGTCGCATCGTGCGTGGTCTATCAGGGAAACGGCATGAAGAAGGCCGACTACCGGCGCTTCAACATCCGCAATATCGAGCCCGGTGACGATTATGCCGCCATGCGCCAGGCCGTCAGCCGGCGTTACGAGCGCGTGGCTGGCGGCGAAGGCACGGTGCCGGACCTGATCCTGATCGACGGTGGCAAAGGGCAGGTCGCTTGTGCGCATGCGGCGCTCGCGGAACTCGGGCTGGGAGAACTGGCGGTGATCGGCGTGGCCAAGGGCGAGGGGAGAAAGCCCGGACTGGAAACTCTGGTTTTCCCGGAGGCCCACGAGCCGTTACAATTGCCGGCGGAACATCCGGCACTGCACCTGATCCAGGAGATCCGCGACGAAGCGCACCGCTTTGCCATCACCGGCCATCGGGCACGGCGCGGCAAGCTCCGGAGGACTTCAAGGCTCGAAGATCTGCCGGGCATCGGGGCAGCCCGCCGCAAGGCTCTGGTCGCGCGTTTTGGCGGCCTTGCCGGTGTCCTTGCAGCATCGCCGGACCAGTTGGCAGAAGTTTCCGGAATCAGCCGGGAACAAGCCGAAAAGATTTTCGCAGCACTACACTAAGCCAATGCCTTTCAACCTGCCAATACTGCTGACCTGGTTGCGCATCGTTGCGATACCGCTGCTGATCGCCGTCTATTATCTGCCCATCAACACAATGACGGATCACGAGCGCGATGTGGCGACGACGGCCCTGTTCATCGCGGCAGCGGTTACCGACTGGGCAGATGGTTTTCTGGCGCGGATGTGGAACCAGACTTCGGCATTTGGTGCCTTTCTTGACCCAGTGGCCGACAAGCTGATGGTCGCGGCAGCCTTGATCGTCCTGGTCCAGTTGGGGCGTGCTGATGCTGTCGTCGCCACCATCATCATCGGCCGCGAAATCACCATCTCGGCACTACGCGAATGGATGGCCAGGATTGGCGCTACCAAGAGCGTAGCAGTATCGATGCTGGGAAAGATCAAGACGGTCGCGCAGATGGTAGCGATTCCAATGCTGCTTTACCATGAGGAATTTCTGGGGATCGACTGCCGGCTGTTTGGCAACTGGCTGATCTGGATCGCTGCACTTCTGACATTATGGTCAATGGGCTACTACCTGCGAATGGCCTGGCCGGAAATAGCAGCACGGAGCGGAAAGAACTGAAGTGAGGACAGCCCGGAGAGGTTGTCGAAAAAGGCCAGGGCAACGTCACACATGAACCATCTGCCGATCGCGGAATTTCTTGGCAAATCTCCCTGCATACTCGGGGAGGGTGCAGTCATCGAGCGTCTGCGCCGCAACGGTGGCTTCGAACTGGATCCTTATCTGGTCAATTCGGCGTTCATCTACGACGATGCGAAACGCGCCGCCCAAGAGACCATCTATGGTCAGTACCTCGACATCGGTCGCGACTCGGGCCTGCCGCTCGTGATATCCACTGCAACCTGGCGGGCAAGTCAGGAGCGCATCGCGGCGGCCGGCTATGCCGGAGTCGACGTGAACGGCGACAATGTGCGGTATCTGGATAGGCTGCGAAGAAATTACGGGGCGTATGCGGAGCAGGTGGTCATCTGCGGTCTGATGAGTTGTCGCGGTGATGCCTACAACCCCGCCGAGGCGCTGGCCGCCGACGAGGCCCTTGAGTTCCACGCCTGGCAGGCCGACAAGCTGGCGGAGGCCGGGGTGGATTTCCTTCTCGCCGCGACGCTGCCGGGCCTGAGCGAGGCCAGCGGCCTGGCCCTGGCCATGGCTGCCACCGGCAGGCCCTACATCATCAGCTTCGTTGTCCGCCCGGAGGGAACGTTGCTGGACGGTACGCCACTGAAAGACGCCCTCGCCAGGATTGATGCCATCGCTACGCCCCGGCCGCTGGCCTACCTGATCAACTGCACCCATGTTTCCTTCGCCCGTGCGGCGCTGACCCATGAGGCAAATTCTTCGCCCCTGGTCAGGCAGCGGATCATCGGGCTGCTGGCCAATACCGCTCCGCTCAGTCCCGAAGAACTCAACGACAGTGCCAGCCTGGTCGAGGAAGATCCGGAAAGGTTCGGGCGTGCGGTCGCCAGCCTGCACCAGGAGTTTGGTCTGAAGCTCGTCGGTGGCTGTTGCGGAACCGATGACCGGCATATCCGGGCATTAGCCGCACAGCTTGCACCAGGGGTCCCCGGCTGATTGCTGCGGTCGACTGCGGAAAATGACCAGAAATGGCAGGTCATTCCTCAATGCAAACACGAAGGGACACCGTTGGGAGGTCATCAGCGAACAGTGTCAGGCCCAGCCTTTCGCTCTGGTAGTATCGTGGAAGCCGGCATCCTGGCAAGATTGCTTGCGGCGCAAGGGGTTTGATTGATACTGGAAAGGCGTTTATCCACTTGGTGCGAGTCTCGGCCCTGCTTGGCATGGCGACAAGCCTCTGTTTGGTGAGCGGATGCTCCACTGGCAGTGGACTGCTGATAGCTGATGTGTATCGGACGGCGGGGGCGTACATCGTGACCATGGAGGGCTTTGGCATCACCATGAGAACCGTTGCCGAGGATGCCGGACTGACGCTGGGTTACGATCGCCGCAGCTATGTCTATCCGCAGCGGATTGAAGATCCGCCGGAGGAGGGCCGCCATTATTTCTTTGTGCCGCTACCGAAGCGGGCGCCGTTAGCGGTCAGCACGCGTGCCGTCGGTATGGACCTGCGGGCATCAAGCGTCGAGTTCGGGTTGACGCTCGGTTATCGTGACACAAGCTTGATTGCCCTGATCCCGGCAACGGAAAGCCTGTACATGCGCCTGCGATTCCTGCCAGATGACGTAAGCGCAACCCGTCTCACCTACTGTTCCGAGGAGGAACCATGCTGGCCTATCGAAATCCCCGCCGACGTCTCGGCGCCGCGCTAGCCGGTGCTTTGGCGCTGCAACTCGCGGCCTGCACTCAGGACCGCCTCTATGTTTCGTCGACCACTGTGCTGGGCCTCGATGCCAGCGTCAATACCGCTCGCAGCGCGGGTCGGGTTCAGTTCGGTTATGACCGTTACTTCGTCACCTGGGTGCCCCAAACGGTCGAACAGAAGGATGGCGGGCGCGAAGTGATGTCGGCGCTGAACTGCACGGAAGTCGTCGTCAGTGGTCTTGCGCTCAAGAAGTTTGACGAATCGCTCGCTACGGGGATTGCCGCCACCAATTTCGCGAAGCACCTTAAAGACGAAGGTGCTGCCGCGTATTTTGACTGTTTCACCGACAGATAGGATGAAAGCGACGATGACATTCCACACTCTTGTCGGTCGACGTCTTGTCCTGATGGTCGCTGCCTTCGGGTTGGCGGCATGTCAACCCGCCCTGATTTACGGCGAGCGCACTTCCTTCAATCTGGCCGCAGTTCAGGTGAACGACAATGTCAGCGAACCGGTGCGAGTGAATTTCGGACTCGTGCGCTCGGTTGCTACCGTGGCACCGCCGCGTGGCGGGACGGCTGGCACGCCGAACGGCGAAGCGGTGAGCGTCTTTTCCAATTTCCATCTCGACGATTCAGGCGCGCGTGCGTCGCTACCGCTGGTCAGTGATGAGCTGACAATCCGCACCCGCTTTGCGTCAGGGGAGGCCGCGATCAGGGTATCGGAAAACCCTGGGGCCGTCCGTGCCATCCTCGGCGTCGGCACCGTCGACCCCGTATCGCCGGAGATCCGCGTTCGCCAGAAAAGGCTCGTCGACTGTGTAAGGAAGATTGTTGACCCCAAGCAACTGGAGGTTGTCGCCAAAGAACTTGGCTTGACCACCAACAGTGACAATGCCGAGATCAGGGGCGCAATTGGAGGGAAAAGACCCCCTGAGCTGGACCGCCTGGAGAGCTTTTTTAAGATAACGTGCCCCTGAGGAGCATCACCATGCCGAACATCACGGCAGTTCGCTTTATCGAAGATGATCTGGACCTCGCCAGAATCACTGAGTTGATTCAGGCGGGGGAAGAAGACGTTGGTCCCTTGCTGGCGATCAGTGCTTGCGAACACTTTCCGCCAAGACGGCTTACCTGTTTCACCCATGAAGACAAGGAAACGCCTGCAGGGGTTCTCGAGTTACGCCTCTGTCCTGGCGGAGCGGTGCCGGCGGTTCCGGGGAAAACGCTGCTGTGTGTAGGACGTTGCTTCGTGGCGGGAGCAAAGCAGACGGTGGCGGCCTTTCGCTGACCCCCCTGGCCGTGCAATTCCTCGCCCGCATTGAACATTGAAATGGAAATACGAAAGGATATTTCACCATGAGTCTGACCAAACTGATCCCCATCCCCGCAGTCATCAACCCGGGCGTTGGCCCTGCCAGGCAAGCCACCATGCTGCAACTTCTCGGCAGTCCACGGCATACCTACGATCGCGAATGCCAGGCGGTGACCAATGTCACTCTGAAGCCGCACATGATGACGAGTTCAGTAGGCCCGTTCCGCGTTACGGGTTTCGACAAGGCAGTGGCTTCCTTGACCAAGGTCATGAGTGAGATCAGCGTCGCGCGACCTGACATTTACGAGAGTCTCGGCACTGCCGGCATGCTGTGCGCGCGCTTCGTCCGCGGCTCCGAGGTCTCGATAAGCAACCATTCCTGGGGCACTGCGGTCGACCTGACCCTCGACGGCAATCTCGATCAGCGTGGCGATGGCATGTGTCAGCAGGGCCTGGCCGACATTGCGCCTATCTTCAACCGGCATGGCTGGTTCTGGGGTGCCGGTTTTCGCACCGAGGATGCCATGCACTTCGAGGTGGCCGAAGACACCATCCGATCCTGGTTTTCCGGAGAGCCTCACGTTGCACAGATTCTGAGCCTTGGCGATCGCGGCCCAGACGTCCTTGCGCTTCAGACCAAGCTCAACGCCCTTGGCTTCACCCTCATCCTCGACGGGGCGTTCGGTCGCGGAACCATGGCTCAGGTCATGGCCTTCCAGCGCGCGAAGGGCCTGCCGGTCGACGGCGTTGTCGGGCCGACCACGGCCGCCGCGCTTGGTCTTGCATGAGAAGATCCGTCCAGTGACCGGGATGAACAGGGCGGCACTCCTTATGGTCGCCGCCGTCGGTTTCCTGGTCAGCCCGCTGGTTGGCGCCGGGGAAATGACCAGCCTTTATACGCCGTTGGGGTTGGGTGCCTGCACAGTTCCCCCACCAGAGATCGCTCGATCGTATGAACAGCGTGACCTGGTAGTCGAGGAGTGCCCAGCTCCGGTGCCCTACCGGCTATTTGTCGTCTCTTCGGACGCTCGTTCCTGGGTCGACCTGCGGCGAAACGATCTCGATTGGTCCAGCGAACAGCGCGTGGTCTATGGGCGCGATGTCCTGGCGTTGGGACACTTTCCCAACGTGAGCGCATCGGGCGTTGCCGAATGGCGGCTGGACGAAACGGGGATGCCGCTGGCACTGATTGTCCGCTTGAGACTGGTGGACCCGGCCAAGGACGCCACTCAAGGAGCGACCATCTCCCGACTTCTCGTAGTTGGCTTTTCAGCGGATTCGTTCTGCGATATGGGACTTGCCCAGAGCAACGACGAAGCCCGTCGACTGGCAGATACGGCAACCGCCTGCACGGCCACATTACCGCGTTAGGCGAAATTCTTCGCCTGCAACCGATGATGACTTCAGGGCATTGTCGAGCCAGCGGGTACTGCCGCTCTCTATCAACGGCACTGGGGGGCAATTGTGTAGCGTGCATCTGCCTATCCGAATTGCACATGCGCGCCGTTGGTGGCATCCAGTGGCGGGAGCAGCAAAAGAACGATGAGCAACTTGCCTGCGCGCAAGGCGAGATTCCTCCGAGTGCGGCAAAACTCGTTTTTTCCGGTTTGCAAAATGCCTTTCTTGTCAATGATCAAGTTCGTGGCAGTGGGGAAGCCACGTGGTCTCTAGCCCTCCCAAGTATTTGATTTCAATCAAGGCGCGATTCAATTCGAGTGAGATAGTGCGCCACCAATCAGATTTCAAAAGAGGAGGAGGGACTAATGATTTCCAGAAATTTCAAACGTTTTCATCTGGCAGCATTGCCGGCCCTGACGATGTGTTGTCAGTTGGCATTCGCGCAGGCACCGGCTGTTCATGGCGATAACACGCTGCGCGAGTATGAGAGCGCCGGTGGCTCGCCGCTGGGCAATGTGCCGATGCGCCAGGACATCAATCCGCTGGCGCCGAAGATGACGGAAGCTGAATTCGACAAGGCCAAGCGTATCTTCTTCGAGCGCTGCGCTGGTTGCCACGGCGTGCTGCGCAAGGGCGCGACCGGCAAGGCGCTGACCCCGGACATCACGCTGGAAAAAGGCCTGGAGTACCTGAAGGTCTTCATCAAGTACGGCTCTCCCGGCGGCATGCCGAACTGGGGAACATCAGGGGTGCTGACCGATGACGAAGTCGACCTCATGGCGCGTTACATCCAGCAGACGCCACCGGCGC
>WBZP01000724.1_pt1 | contig 43325 bp, 48 predicted proteins | sample 5204301 | NCBI WGS metagenome assembly WBZP01 (sample SAMN12412401, study PRJNA552823) | activated sludge metagenome | isolation source: activated sludge from nitrification reactor of wastewater treatment plant... | place: USA: Pennsylvania | collected 2017
CGACGAACGCGAACGGCGGTCCTGGCGGGCATAGCCAAAGTAGGGAATGGCGGCGGTGATGCGGCCGGCCGACGCGCGCTTCAGCGCGTCGACCATGACCAGCAGTTCCATCAGGTTGTCGTTGCACGGCGCGCAGGTCGATTGCAGGACGAAGATGTCGCGGCCACGCACATGTTCCTGGAGTTCGACGCTCAGTTCCCCGTCCGAGAAGCGGCCGACATCGGCGCGTCCCAACTCGATGTTGAGTTCGAGCGCCACGGCGGCTGCCAGTTTCGGGTTGGCGTTGCCGGTGAAGACCATCAAGCTGTTGTAGGCCATTTGCTTCACTTCCCTTCGGGCATGTCCTGCAAGCAACTGCCCGCCACAATGAAATTCGGGCAGGCTTTAGACCTGCCCGAAGGAAACTGGCTGGGGAAGAAGGATTCGAACCTTCGAATGCCGGAATCAAAATCCGGTGCCTTGACCAACTTGGCGACTCCCCAGCGGGTCGTCTGCACGGGTTCGCGTGCGAACGAGGCCGGGATATTACAGGAGTCGCCGGCGAAAATCCAGCGCTTTGTCAGAGAGACGCCAATGGATGTGCGGTCAGACCGGCGGCCAGCCAGCCCGCCATGGCGGGCGGCAGCTGGCGAAAAACCGTGATGGCCGTGTCCCGGTCGGCAAACCCGGCGAAGACGCAGGCCCCGGAACCGGTCATCATGGCGTGGGGCGCGCGCTGCCTGAGCCATTCCAGATGCCCGGCAACCTCCGGAAATCTCGTGCAGGCGACGGGTTCGAGGTCGTTGTGGCCAGTACCGTGCCGCCACTCCGCCGGGCGGATGGGGGGCGTGTCACGGCGCAGTTCCGGCGCGCCGAAAATTGCCCCCGTGGGCACGTTGACCGCAGGATGCAGCACCAGGTACGTCTCCGGCGGCAATTCGACATCGCTGAAGTCTTCGCCGATGCCCTCGGCAAAGGTGTTACGGCCATGGACGAAGACCGGCACGTCGGCGCCGAGTTGCAGCCCAAGTTGCCGGAGTTCGGCTCGTGACAAGCCGGTTTGCCACAGGTGGTTGAGCGCGAGCAGGACGGTTGCCGCATCGGAACTGCCGCCGCCGAGTCCGCCGCCCAGCGGCAGGCTCTTGCTCAGGTGGATCGTGGCGCCGTGGCGACAGCCGGTCGCTTCCTGCAACAGGCGGGCGGCGCGGAAGGTCAGGTCGTTCGCCGCCTCGACACCCGGGGCCGGCGTCGCGAGGACGACGCGGCCATCGGCGCGCGGTGCGAAATGCAGGGTGTCGGCACGGTCGATGAAGCGGAAGACCGTCTGCAGCAGATGATAACCGTCGGCACGGCGACCGACCACGTGCAGGAACAGGTTGAGCTTGGCCGGCGCTGGCCAGGAACTGTCCCAGGTCCAGCGACTCACGGCGCTGCCCTCCACTCTTCGATGCGCAGGCGGAGGTCGATTTCACCGTCGCGTCTCAGGCTGACGAGCTTGGGCAGCGCGCCCGGGGTGTCGTCGGGGTAGGCGTATTCGATTTGCCAGCCGGCTTCGCTCAGGCGCGCCGGGCGGCCGGCGCTGTCGCTCGTGACAATGGCAGCGCCGCCGCTGCGGCCGAGCAGCCAGTTCGGCAACTGGCGGATCGGCAGGCGCCGGCCGGTCACCACTTCCATCAGCGCATCGGCATCGGCGGATTCCCGGAGTTGGCCGTCGGCGGTGCGCAGGCGCCCGCGGCCCGGGCCGACGTTGACCTCGGCCACGCCGACACCAAGCGGGCTGGAAATCAGGATGCGGTCGTTGCCGTTTCTGTGCTCCCATTCGAGTCGACCGCCGGAGTTCTCCGGCGGCCCGTCCGGGACACTGACACGCAACGCGAAGCGGGCCGCGAGCGCGAAGTCACCGATCTGGTCGCGCGGCGCCAGCAACTCGGGAGGGACGCTGACACAGGCAGCCAGCAGGCTGCAGGCGAGCACTGCGCCGATGCGCCGCATCAAGGCTGGAATTTTTTCAGGGCGCCGGCCAGAATTTCGCTGTCGGGGAATTTCTTGACCGCCTCCATCACGACGCGCGACGCTTCCTCCTTGCGTCCCAGTGTCCACAGAACCTCACCGATATGCGCGGCGATTTCCGGGTCCGCCTTGATGCCATAGGCGGTCTCGAGGGTCTTGAGCGCTTCCGGCAGCTTGCCCTGGCGAAAGAGAACCCAGCCCATGCTGTCCATAATGAAGGGGTCTTCGGGTGCGAGCGCGAGAGCCCGGGTGATCAGCTTCTTCGCTTCGTCCAGGCGCACATTGCGATCGGCGAGCGAGTAGCCGAGCGCGTTGAGGGCATGGGCGTGATCCGGTTTCAGCTTGAGCAGGTGGCGCAGGTGCTTTTCGAGAACCAGCGGTTTGCCCTGACGTTCGGCGGACAGCGCCGTTTCGTAGAGCAGTTCCGGATTGTCGGGCTGCTTCGCCAGCGCGGCTTCCAGCAGGGCGTAGCTGTCGTCGCCGCGTCCCGCTTCGCGCAGGAGTTGCGCTTCGGCCAGGATCAACTGGGTCCTTTCGGCCTCGGAGCCGGTTTGCGTGGCCCGGAGCAGCGCCCGCGCTTCTTCCAGCCTGCCCTGCTGCAGCAGTATCTGCGCGGCGCGCCCGCGGGCCGGAATGTACTGGTTGCCGGCAGTCACCTGACGGAAATGCTCGAGGGCAAGCTCGGGATTCTTCTGCTCTTCTGCGATCTGGCCGAGGAAGAAATGGACCGTGCTCCTGTCGGCGAAATCGGAATTCAGGATCCGCGTGAGCAGGGTTCGCGCACTGTCGAGGTCACCCTGCTGCAGTGCCAGCATGGCCGCCGGATAGATGAGGTCGAGATTGTCCGGCGCATTCTTGAGCAGGATGTCGTACTGCGCCCGTGCTTCGGCGTATTTCTGTTCGCTGAGCAGCAGGCGGGCGAGTGTCAGGCGGGCGTCGCGGGCATCGGGCTTGCGCACGAGGAACTCGTTGAGACTCTCGACCGCGCTCGCCACGGACGTTTTGGCCAGCAACTGGGCGTAGGCGAGTTCGCCGGCCTCCCAGTCGGGGCGCAGTTCCAGCGCCTTCTGGAATTCGCCCTGGGCGTGCATCAGGTCATCGGCATTGGCGGCGGCCAGGCCCATGGCGAAGTGCGCTTCCGGGAGGTCGGCGTAGGGGGTCGCGACACGGTCGATCAGGCGTTGCACGGCCTTCTTGTCGCCATGCCGGGCCAGCATGCTGTTCAGGTGCATCAGATTGCTGGCGAGATTCACCGGGTCCTGGGCGAGCAGGCTGGCGAGTTGTGGCCCGAGGTCGTCGATGCGGTTGGCCAGGACCAGCAGCGAGGATTCGGTCTGGCGCGCCCTGGTCGAGTCGGGTTCGACCTGCAACCAGAGACGGGCCAACTCGAGCGCCAGCTCATTCTGCCGGGTTGCTGCTGCCACTTCAATTGCGCGCGCGATCACCGCCGGATCGCGGGTGCGCCGGGCGAGATCAACCCAGGCACTGATGCCCAGTTGGGTATCGCCGCGCTTGAGCGCGAGTTCGCCGACCAGAGACTGGAAAACGGTACGGGCGAGAATATCCTCGCCGGCATACTGAGCGGTCAACCGCTTCTTTGCCGGCGCTTTCGCCGGCGCCTTCGCGGGTTCCCTGGCCATCTCCTCGCCGGCGGCGTGAATCGGCCCGGCAAGGGCCAGGGCAAGGGCTGCGAAGATCAACTTCTTTGACATGCGCTGCTTTCAGTCTGGGGACGCGCTTTGGAGCGCTTAGAATCCGATAAGTTTGCGATGTTATTTTGGTTTCGCCGGAGGAACAAGCAATGCCGGAATTGCCGGAGGTCGAGGTTTGTCGACGCGGGCTCCAGCCGGAGGTCGTGGGCGAGCGGATGCTCGGCGCCATCGTGCGCTCGCCGCGCCTGCGCCTGCCGCTGCCGGCGACGCTGGGCGCCACGCTGGCGGGGCAACAGGTCGTGGCGGTGAGGCGGCGCGGCAAGTACCTGTTGCTCGACTGCCGCGGCGGCGTCGAGGACGGCTGCCTGATCATCCATCTCGGGATGTCGGGGAGCCTGCGCTTCGTGGCGAATGGCACGCCGCCCGGGAAGCATGATCACGTTGACTTGCTCTTCGCCCGCCAGGTCCTGCGTCTCGCCGATCCGCGGCGCTTTGGCGTCGTCCTCTGGCAGGCAGCTGGCGCGGAACCGCATCCGCTGCTGGCGGTGCTCGGCGTCGAGCCGCTGGCCGACGAATTCACCGGCGACTGGCTGTTCGCCGCAACGCGAGGCCGCGCCGCGCCGATCAAGCCGGTGCTGATGGACAGCCATCTGGTGGTCGGCATTGGCAACATCTATGCCGCCGAGAGCCTGTTCCGCGCCGGCATCTCGCCGCTGCGCGCGGCCAACCGGATCAGCCGGGAGCGCTACCGGCGGCTGGTGCCGGCGATTCGCGAGACGCTGGCGGATGCCATTGCGGCCGGCGGCAGCAGCATTCGCGACTACGTGCATAGCGATGGCGGCGCCGGTTGCTTCCAGGTCGACTGCGCGGTCTATGGCCGCGCCGGCGAGCCCTGCCGCCGCTGTGGCGGCGTCGTTCGCCAGGTTCGCCAGGGCGGGAGGTCGACCTTCCTCTGTCCTTCCTGCCAACATTGAAAAAGGCGTGCAAGTCCATGTTTTCGTGATAGATTGCGGAATCGACCGCGAGCGCTCACGACCATGACACTTACCCTGCAGATTGCCGCCTATGCCGAGTGGCGCTCGCACCTGTCCGCCAACATCGGCGAGTTCCAGGCCTGGCTGTCGGACAATGACCTGTCGGACGCTCAGACCGATCTGCGGCTTTCGCAGCTTCTCGAACGCCTGCGCGAGGATCGCCTGAACGTGGCGTTCGTCGCCGAGTTTTCGCGTGGCAAGTCGGAGCTGATCAACGCCATCTTCTTCGCCGACTTCGGCAGCCGCATCCTGCCATCATCGGCCGGGCGCACGACCATGTGCCCGACTGAGTTGCTCTACGACCCGCAAAAGACGCCACGCATCGAGTTGCTGCCGATCCAGACGCGAGCCGGCAATGCCAGCGTCAGCGACTACCGGCGCTACCCCGAGGAGTGGTTGCTGGTGCCGCTCGCGGTCGAATCGGCGGAAGTGATGCAGGAGGGGCTGCGTCATGTCAGCGAGACCATCCGGGTTGCACCGGAGGAGGCCGGACGTCTCGGCTTCGAGGTTGGCGGTGCGGCGGGCGAACTGTACCGGATCGGCGAGGACGGCCTGGTCGAGGTGCCGCGCTGGCGCCACGCCGTGATCAACTTTCCGCATCCGCTGCTCAAGCAGGGTCTGGTCATCCTCGATACGCCGGGCCTCAACGCCATCGGCGCCGAACCGGAACTGACGCTTTCGCTGCTGCCCAATGCGCATGCCATTCTTTTCATCCTTGCCGCCGATACCGGGGTCACGCAGTCGGACCTGACGATCTGGAAGGAACACATCGGCGCCGGCGGCGCCGGCAGGCGCGGGCGCGTGGTCGTGCTGAACAAGATCGACGGCCAGTGGGACGAACTGAAGACGCTGGCGGAGATCGAGGGCGAAATCGACCGCCAGGTCGCTTCCTGCGCCTCGATCCTCAACCTGCCGCAACGTCAGATCTTTCCGGTCTCGGCGCAGAAGGGCCTGGTGGCCAAGATCAACGGAGACGAAGCGCTGCTTGCAAGGAGTCGCCTGCCGACCCTCGAGGCGGCGCTCTCCGGGGAACTGATTCCGGCCAAGCAGGACATCGTCCGCGAAAACACCGAGAGCGAATTCGTCGAAGTCAGCCTGCGCGTGCGCGGCTTGCTCGAATCGCGACTCGCGGGTCTGCGCGAGCAGTTGACCGAACTGACCGAACTGCGCGGTAAGAACAAGGGTGTCGTCGAGTACATGATGGGCAAGGTGCGCGCCGAAAAGGTCGAATTCGAGTCGGGTCTGCAGCGCTACTACGCTGTCCGCAGTGTCTTCTCTTCGTTGACCAACAACCTGTTCGGCCACCTCGGCCTCGATGCGCTGCGCCAGTTGACCCAGGAGACGCGCACGGCGATGGTCGAGGCGAACTTTTCCACGACGCTGTCCGAGGCGATGGGCAATTTCTTCGGCCGCTCGCGCTACGCGCTGGCCAGGTCGGCGGGCGAGATCGGCGAGATCCGGACCATGATGGAAGCGGTTTACAAGAAGTTCTCGGTCGAGCACGGCCTCAAGCTGGGAACGCCGGCCGGGTTCTCGCTCCTGCGCTACGAAAAGGATCTGGATCGCCTCGAAGCCTGGTGCAACACCCACCTCAACTCGATGCGCAGCCTGCTCACCACCGACAAGAAGAATCTCACGCACAAGTTTTTCGAGGAGGTCGCGTTGCAGGTGCGGCGTGCCTTCGAGCGGGCCAACAAGGATGCCGAAACCTGGCTGCGGGCAATCATGGCGCCGATGGAAACCCAGGTCCGCGAGCACCAGATCCAGCTCAAGCGCCGTCTGGAAAGCATCAAGCGCATTCACCAGGCGACCGAGACGCTGGAAGACCGCATCCACGAGCTGGAAGGCGTTGACCGCGACCTGCTGCAGCAGATCCACGCCCTGGAGGATGTGGTCGGGCGCGTGCGCGAATTGCTGATGCCACCCGAGGCCCGACGCCGGGCCGCCTGATCAGAGGCGGCTTCCCGGGCCGCGGGCCAGGTGACCCGGCGGGCGCGGTCGACAACAAAAAACCCGCGGAATCCGCGGGTTTTTTTCGGCCCGGCAAGCTTACGGACGCTTGTTGCCGGTCAGCTTTTCGTACTTGACCCAGAGCATGTCTTCGCTTTCGACATGCGCCGGATCCTTGGGGATGCAATCGACCGGGCAGACCTGCACGCACTGCGGCTCATCGTAGTGCCCGACGCACTCGGTGCACTTGTTGGGGTCGATCTCGTAGATTTCCGCGCCCTGGGAAATCGCCTCGTTCGGGCATTCGGGTTCGCAGACGTCGCAGTTGATGCATTCGTCGGTGATGATCAGGGCCATTGCCGTTCTTCCTCTCTCAATTGTCTGAAGTTGTCGCCCGCAGGCGCTTGTCCACACAAGGTTGCACAAATTTGCTGACGTCGCCGCCGAGACGCGCGATCTCGCGCACCATCGTCGCCGAGATGAACATATACTGCTCGCCCGGAGTCAGGAACACTGTTTCGACCTCCGGATAGACACTGCGGTTCATTCCGGCCATCTGGAATTCGTATTCGAAGTCCGAGACCGCGCGCAGGCCACGGACGATGACCTTGGCGCCCTGCTCGTGGACAAAGTCCATCAGCAGCGTGTTGAACCCGACGATCTCGACGTTGCTCACGTCGCCAAGGATTTCCTGGGCCATTTCGACGCGGTCGGCAAGCGGAAACCGCGGCTGCTTGGACGGGCTTTCGGCAATCGCCAGGACCACCCTGTCGAACAGCGAGGCCGCCCGGCGGACCAGGTCTTCGTGGCCGCGGGTGATCGGGTCGAAGGTTCCCGGATAGATCGCTACGCGATGATTGAGTTTGGCCAACCTGTTTCCCGCCGCAACAACTGAAAATGGACCTCGCCAGCCTTGCCGTGACGCACCGCGCGCCAGTCGCCCAAGGCCGCGACTTCATGTTCCGCCTCGATGTAGACCGCCGCATCCCCGTTCGCGACGCCGGCAAGAAGCGGCTCCAGGCGCGGAATCCAGCCCCTGTTGAAGGGCGGATCGAGGAAGATGAGGTCGAACTTCGACTTCGTCGAGGCGAGGTATTGTAGCGCATCCCCGCGAATGATCTCCATTCCGGGCGGGTTCTCCAGCGTTTTGGCGTTTTCGCGCAGCGCGGCAAGCACCTTCGGTTCCCGTTCGACCATGACCGCCCGCGCGGCGCCGCGTGAAAGCGCCTCGAATCCGAGCGCGCCGCTGCCGGCGAACAGGTCGAGGCAGTGCTCGCCGGCGAGATCCTGCCCGAGCCAGTTGAACAGCGTCTCGCGCACCCGGTCCGGCGTCGGGCGCAGGCCTTCGCTGTCGGGAAAGCGCAGGATACGGCGACGATAGCAGCCGCCGATAATGCGCAGAGAGTTCAATCGGCAGCCACGGTCACGGTCATCAGGTCGACGGGACGGATGTGCTTGGAAAAGGCCCGTTTCACGTCGTCGACCGTAACCGCCCGCACGTTCTGCTGGTAATTGTCGAGGTAGTCGAGCGGCAGTCCGTAAAAGCCGATCATCGCGACGTTGTCGAGGATTTTCTTGTTGCTGTCGAGACGCAGCGGGAAACTCCCGGTCAGGTTGGCCTTGGCCGCCGCCAGTTCCTCCGCGCTCGGCCCGTCCTTCAGGAAGCCGTCGAGCACGTCGCGGCTCAGCGCGATCGCGTCCTTCGCCTGCGCGCGCTTGGTCTGCAGGCCGATCTGAAAGGGCCCCGCCTGGCGCAAGGGATTGAAATAGCTGGAAACGCTATAGGCGTAGCCGCGCTTGTCGCGCACTTCCTTCATCAGGCGCGACACGAAGCCGCCGCCGCCCAGCGTGTAGTTGCCGACGATCAGCGGGAAGAAGTCGGGATTGCCGCGCTCGATGGCGGGCATGCCGATATGGATGTGCGCCTGGCTGGCCGGGTGTTCGAGCCTGACGGCCTTGCCCGGAACGACCTGGGGCGCCGGCGGCAGCGTCGCCGGCGCGCCCTTGGGCAGCCCGGCGGCTATCGCCTCGGCGAACCTCTCGGCCTCGGCGCGGCTGATGTCGCCGACCAGGGTGATGCTGCCATTGGCCGCCGTGTAGTAGCGGGAATGATGCGCCACGAGATCATCGCGGGTCAGGGCGGCGACGGATTCCGGGGTCGCTGTCCGGCCGTAGGGGTGGTCAGGGTACATCGCGGCCCAGAAGGCCTTGCCGGCGATGCTGTCGGGGCGGGTCAGCGCTTCCTTGAGTCCGGCCACGGTGCGCGCCTTTTCGCGCTCGAAGATCGCCGCCTCGAAACGCGGCGCCTGCAGCACGGTGCGCAGCACGCCGAGCGCCGCGTCGCGCTTCTCGGCGGCGGCTAGCGTGCGTACGGCGACGCTGGCGCGGTCGGTGTCGGCGCCGCCGCCTAGGGTGGCGCCGATGTCGGCCATCTGCTCGGCGATTGCCGTCTCATCGAGCTTGCCGGCGCCGAGGCCGAGGACCGAGCGGGTCAGCGCCGCGGTGCCGGATTTCCCCGGCGGGTCGAACATCGAACCGGCGGCGAAATCGACCTGGACGTCGAGGATGGGCAGCACCCGGCTTTCGACGAAATAGACGCGGGCGCCGGTCGGCGACAGCCAGTGCTCGATCTTCACCCCGGCGAGCGCCGAATGGGTTGCGAGCACGGCGATGATTGCGGTCAACAGCTTTTTCATGGTCATTTCTCAGTGGCGCGTGGCGACGGCGGCACGGCGCGGCTTGCCGTCGAGCGGCTGCGGTTCGAGGACGCCGATGGTCAGCGTGTCGTCGTTGAAGTACTTCTTCGCCGCCGCCCGCACCTCGGCCGCGCTGACCTGCTGCAATTTCTCCAGCATGCGGTCGATCTTCTGGTAGGGAATGCCGGCCGATTCGGTCTGGCCGATTTCCATCGCCTGGCCGAACATCGAGTCGAGCTTGTAGACCTGTCCGGCGACCAGTTGCGCCTTGGCGCGCTTGAGCTCCTGCTCGCTGACGCCATCCTGCTGGATGCGCGTGATCTCGGCGCGCAGGGCGGCTTCGAGGTCGGCCACGGTGCGGCCTTCCGACGGGCTGCCGTGCAGGTAGATCATGCCGGGGCCGCGCCCAGTGGAGTCATAGCTGACGCCGACCGACAGCGCCACCTTGTCCTCGCGCACCAGCTTCTTGTTGAAGCGCGCAGCGTCGTGGCCGTCGAGGATGGCGGCCAGCATTTCCAGCGCATAGGGGTCGCTGTCCTTGTCGGCATCGCGCAGCACCGGCGCCTTGTAGGCCATGATCAGCACCGGCAGTTCGGCGGGAGCCTTGACGTTGACCCGGCGCGTGCCGTCCTGCGCCGGCTCGGTCTGCGGCTTGCGCGCCGGCAGGGCGCGGCCTTCGAGCCCGCCGTAATACTTCTCGGCCAGGGCGAAAACCTCCTTGTGGTCGACGTCGCCGGTGATCACGACGTAGGCGTTGTTCGGCACGTACCAGGTGTCGTACCAGGCCTTGGCGTCGGCGGCGCTCATGTTCTCGAGGTCGTTCATCCAGCCGATGATCGGGCGGCGGTAGGGGTGGGCCTGGAAGGCGACGGCATTCATCTGCTCGAACAGTTTCGACTGCGGATTGTCGTCGGTGCGCATGCGGCGCTCTTCCATGACGACTTTGATCTCCTGCGCGAATTCCTTGGGGTCGACGTTCAGGTGACGCATGCGGTCGGCCTCGAGCTGCATCATCTCGGGCAGCTTTTCCTTGGGCACCTGCTGGAAGTAGGCGGTGTAGTCGCGGCTGGTAAAGGCATTGTCGCGCCCGCCGGCGGCGGCGACGCGCTTGTTGAACTCGCCGGGGCCGACGCTCGGCGTGCCCTTGAACATCATGTGTTCGAGGACGTGCGCGACCCCGGAAGCGCCGTCGACCTCGTCCATGCTGCCGATGCGGTACCAGACCATCTGCGCCGCGGTCGGGGCGCGCCGGTCCTCCTTGACGATGACGCGCAGGCCGTTCTTGAGCGTGGTTTCGTAGGGGTTGGCCTGCGCCGCGGTCAACAGTCCGGGAAGCAGGAAAAGGGGAAGAAGGCGGCGCATGCGCATGGGGAATCGGGCTTTCTGCTAGAATCAGCGGCGAAAATCAAGTTCATTCGGGCGGCATCTTAGCGGTTTGCCGCCTGCCTGTCAGCACGGCTTCAGACCACAATCCTCATGTTCAGTTTCGTCAAGAAATCCGGCGCCGAAGCGGCACCCGTTGCCCCCGCCGATGCCGGCGCCACGCCGAAGTGGCGCGAGCGCCTGTTCAAGGGTCTCGCCAAGACGCGCGCCCAATGGGGCGGCAAGCTCAAGGGCATGTTCTCGCGGGGCAAGGTCGACGACCAGTTTCTCGAGGAACTCGAAACCCTGCTGCTGACCAGCGACGTCGGGATCGAGGCCACCACGCGCCTGCTCGACGATCTGAAGGTCGCGGCCGAGTTCGAAAGGCTCGATACGCCGGAGGGCATCCAGGGGGCGCTCGCGCGCATCCTCTGCGCGACCCTGCAGCCGCTCGAGAAGCCGCTCGATGTCAGCGGCCACAAGCCGTTCGTGATCATGATCGCCGGGGTCAACGGCGCCGGCAAGACGACGTCGATCGGCAAGCTGGCGAAATATTTCCAGGGTCACGGCAAGAGCGTGCTGCTCGCCGCCGGCGATACCTTTCGCGCCGCCGCCCGCGAGCAACTGGAAACCTGGGGCCGGCGCAACAACGTGACGGTGATCGCGCAGGACAAGGGCGATCCGGCGGCTGTCGTCTACGATGCCGTCCTGGCGGCGAAGGCGCGCGGCATCGACATCGTCCTCGCCGATACCGCCGGCCGCCTGCCGACGCAACTGCACCTGATGGAAGAGATCGCCAAGGTCCGCCGCGTCATCCAGAAGGTCGACCCGACCGGCCCGCACGAGACGCTGCTCGTGCTCGACGCCAACATCGGCCAGAACGCGTTGCAGCAGGTCAGGGCGTTCGACAAGGCGATCCGCGTCAGCGGGCTGGTCCTGACCAAGCTCGACGGCACCGCCAAGGGCGGCGTCGTCATGGGAATCGCCCACGAGTGCCCGAAGCCGATCCGCTTCATCGGCGTCGGCGAGCAGATCGACGACCTGCGTCCGTTCTCCGCCCGGGACTTCGTCGACGCGCTGTTCGAATGATCGTCGCCAGCAACCTGGGCAAGCGCTATCCGGGCGGCTACGAGGCCATCAAGGATGTCAGCTTCGCCATCGAGGCCGGGCAGATGGTCCTCATCACCGGCCACTCGGGCGCCGGCAAATCAACGCTGGTCAAGCTGATCGCCGCCATCGAGCGCCCGACCTCGGGCAGCCTGGTGGTCAACGGTCAGAACCTGGCGGCCCTGCGGCGCAGCGCCATTCCGTACCTGCGCCGTCATTTCGGCATGGTCTTCCAGGACCAGAAACTGCTGTTCGATCGCAGTGTCCTCGACAATGTGCTGCTGCCGCTGCAGATCGCCGGCCTGTCGCGGCGCGAGGCGATCCGCCGCGCCCGGGCAGCGCTCGACAAGGTCGGCCTGCCGGCACGCGAGAAGGCGACGCCGATCGCGCTCTCCGGCGGCGAGCAGCAGCGCCTGGCGATTGCCCGCGCCGTCGTCAATCGTCCGGCCGTCCTGCTCGCCGACGAACCAACCGGCAACCTCGACATCGACTCGGCGAACGAGATCCTCGGGATCTTTGCCGACTTCCACCAGGTCGGCGTCACGGTCGTCGTCGCTACCCACGACCAGCACTGGATCGAGCGTTACCACCCGAATGTCCTGTGCCTCGATCACGGGAGGATAGCGGCATGACTTGCCATCCGTCGGACATGCCGGCCGCGCAGGCGGCCAGCACTCCCCGCTCGCGGGCGTGCGCATCCCCGTCCGGCTTCGCCAGTCGGGGCCGCTGCTTACGGCTCGGGGTGGCCCCGTGAACGCCTGGTTCACCCAACATCGGGCGGCGCTTGCCGCGGCCGTGCGCCGCCTGTGGGCGGCGCCGCTCAACACCCTGCTCTCGCTCCTCGTGATCGGCATCGTCCTGACCCTGCCCGCCTTCGGTTACGTGCTGCTAGACAACCTCCGCGACCTCGGACGCAACATCTCGGGCGTGCAGCAGATCAGCCTGTTCATGACCCTCGATGCCAGCAGGAAGGAGGTCGCCGAAATCGAGAACCGGCTGACGCTGGCGGCCAACGGCAAATGGCGCTTCGTGCCGAAGGAAGAGGCGCTGAAGCGTTTGCAGGCGAACGAAGGCATGGCCGAAATCGTCGCCAGTCTGCCGCGCAATCCGCTGCCCGATGCCTTCATCGTCGAGCCGGCCAATACCGCGCCCGAAGCGCTGGAAATCCTGCGCAAGGAGATCGCCGGCTGGCCCAGGGTCGCGCATGTCCAGCTCGATTCGGCCTGGGTCAAGCGCTTCGACGCCTTCCTCAGGCTCGCCCGCCTCGCCCTGTGGATGCTCGCCGGGATCTTCGCCGCCGGCCTGATCGCCGTGACCTTCAACACCATCCGCCTGCAGGTCCTGGCTCAGGCCGCCGAGATCGAGGTGGCGCGCCTGATCGGTGCGACCGATGCCTTCATCCGCCGCCCGTTCTATTACTTCGGCGCGCTGCAGGGCGCACTCGGCGGACTGCTTGCCGCCGCTCTCGTTCTTGGCGCCCTGGCGCTGCTGGCGGGGCCGGTCGGCGAACTGGCGGCGCTCTACGGCGCCGGCTTCAGCCTGCGGCCGCCGGGCGGCATCGAGGTCGCCGCGCTGGCCGGCAGCGGCGCCTTCCTTGGCTGGGTCGGGGCGCAGCTTTCCGTCAGTCTCTCGCTGCGGAAGTTTGACTAGCCGCCGCGATTTCCTGTGTTCGGTGGGAGCCGCCGCTCTCGCCGGTTGCGCGCCCGCCGGGAAACCCCCGCTGCCCCCCGGGGATCTGCTCGGCATGGCGCACGCGCTCGGCCACCGCCTGCGCGACGGCGGCTTTCCGGCGCCCTCGGAATCCCGCCGGACCGGTGTCGTGATCGTCGGCACCGGCATATCCGGCCTGGCGGCTGCCTGGAAACTGGCCAAGGCCGGGTTCGACGACTTCCTGCTGCTCGAAATGGAAGGCGAACCCGGCGGCAATTCACGCGCCGGGCAATCGCCGCTGGTCGCCTATCCGTGGGGCGCCCACTATCTGCCATTGCCGACCCGCGAGGCAACCGCCGTGCGCGAGCTGCTCGCCGAACTCGGCGTCCTGCATGGCGATCCTGGCGCCGCCAAGCCGGTCTACGAAGAGCGCTACCTGTGCGCGACGCCGCAGGAGCGCGTCTATCGCAACGGCCTGTGGGAGGAAGGCCTGCTGCCGCATCGCGGGGTCGATGCCGGCGAGCGCTTGCAGCAGCGGCGCTTCCACGAGCGCATGGAGGAACTGAAGGAGATGCGCGGCAAGGACGGCCGGCGCGTCTTCGCCATCCCCATGGAACTCTCCAGCCGCGACCCTGAATGGCGGGCGCTCGACCGCATTTCCTTCAGCCGGTGGCTGACCGAAAACGGCTTCACCGCGCCCAGCCTGCACTGGCTGGCCAACTACGCGACGCGCGACGACTACGGCACCGCCCATGACCAGACTTCGGCCTGGGCCGGCCTGCACTACTTCGCCTGCCGCAACGGCGAGGCCGCCAATGCCGCCAGCGATGCCGTGCTCACCGCGCCCGAGGGCAACGCCTGGCTGGCGCGCGGCCTGGCCCGGCAGGCCGCCGGGCGGATCCTGACCGATGCGCTGGCCTGGCGCATCGAGGACGGGAAGTCGTCTGTCGCGGTCGACGTGCTGCACGGGGCAAAAACCATCCGCATCGAAGCGCGGCAAGTGATCTGGGCCGCCCCCGCCTTCCTGCTGCCGCGGGTCTGGCCGGCGCTGCCCGGCGGGCTGAAGGTTGCCGCGCTGGCCGGCGACTACGCGCCGTGGCTGACCGCCAACCTCCATCTCGCCGATTTCCCGGAGGAGCGCCACGGCGCGCCGCCGGCCTGGGACAACGTGTTTTACGACAGCCCCGGTCTCGGTTACGTGGTGGCGACCCATCAACTGATCCGCCGCCGCCTGTCCGGCACCGTGTTCACCTACTACCGTGCCCTGCACGACGTCGCCCCTGCCGAGGGGCGCCAGCTGCTCCTCGAAACCCCGCGCGAAGTATGGGCCGAAGGCATCCTCGGTGAACTGGAGCGCGTGCATCCCGACATCCGCCGGCTGACCACGCGCCTCGACATCTTCCGCAACGGCCACGCCATGCGCCGCCCGGCGCCGGGAAGTCTCTTCGACGGTCAACGCGAAAAGCTGGCCGCTTTCCGCCACCCGCGCATCGCGCTGGCGCACGCCGACCTGTCGGGCTTCTCGTTGTTCGAAGAGGCGCAGTATCGCGGGGTCGTGGCGGCGGAGCGCCTGATCGTGCCGGCGGGCAAGGGCCGCTCGTGATCCCGTGGCGCCAAACCGGTGGTTGATCGGTAGCAGCCGCGTTACACTCGTCAGCGCCGCGGCTGGCATTTTCGTTGTCGAGCGCCGCAGCCGTTGCGACTGGCCGGAAGTCGCTCCGCAAATTGAGTCCGGTCTGATGGAGGAAATTGGCTATGCGCAAGACCGTTTGGTTGGTGCTTCCCGCGATCGCGTCGTTCGCCGCGGTTGCCGACGAAGGAGGCACGAGGTTGTCTGGAGACGAGCTGAAGACCCTGGTGACGGGGGCGACGGTGGCGCATGTCGCCAAGACTGGCAGCGCGCGGCGCTGGAAGAACGAAACGGACGGGTCTTTCATGGCGACCAGCAACAACAAGAAATACGGCAACGCGTTGGGCCAGCATACGGCGTCGTCACCCGGCACCTGGTCGATCAACGACCAAGGGAAGTACTGCGTGCGGATCGACTGGAAGCGCGAGGAAGAGAAGTGGTGCGCCTACATCGTCCGGGCGGCCGACGGCGGCTACTACCTGAATTCCGTCGAGCCGGGCCGGGAGATCGAATTCAGCAAGTGAGCGATGCCGCTTCCTGCCTTCAGTAGAGCAGGAAATTGCGCCTTGTCGTGTGCCAGGCAGTCTCGTCGGGCGTCGCCATGGCGTCGAGCCGGGCACTGCCGGACCCGGCATCGTCCACCCACTCCCGCAACAGCGGTGAGCCGTTGATCAGGTCGATCGCCAGCCGGTCGTGCTCGTACTCGTAGGCGAAGTCCCGCCACAGCGGATAGTCCGGATAAAGCCGGCGAATGGCCTTGAAGGCGAGCGCCTGCAGGCGCCAGGGGCGGAAGGCGGCGTGGCCGTAGCCGGGGTCCTCGACGTGGATCTGCAGGCCGTGGCACAGCTTGCCGGCGTGCTTGTGGAAGGTTGGCTCGAACCAGATTTCGCGCAGCCGGCAGCCGGCCAGCCAGTGCGGGGCAAGCGCGCGCATCTCGGCGAGCACGGCGCGGGCGTCGATGTCCGGGGCGCCGAAGATTTCCAGCGGCCGCGTCGTGCCGCGTCCCTCGGACAGCGTCGTGCCTTCGAGCATGACGGTGCCGGCGTAGGCGCGGGCCATCCACAGGTTGGGGGCGTTCGGGCTGGGGTTGATCCAGGTCCGTTCGTTGAGCGGCCAGCCATGGCCGGGGGCGGCATCGGGCTGCCAGCCCTGCATTTCGATGACGCGGTAGTCGACGTCGAGTTCGAGCGTGGCGATGAACCAGCGGCCGAGTTCGCCAAGGGTCAGGCCGTGGCGCATCGGCATCGCGCCGGCGCCGACGAAGCTCTCCCAGCCGTCGCGCAGGGTCAGCCCTTCGACCGGACGGCCGGCCGGGTTCGGGCGGTCGAGGACCCAGACCGCCTTGCCGTGTTCGGCGGCCGCTTCAAGCACGTAGCGCAGCGTCGTGATGAAGGTGTAGATGCGGCAGCCGAGGTCCTGCAGGTCGACCAGCAGCACGTCGAAGCTGTCCAGCATCGCGGCGGTCGGCCGGCGCACCGCGCCGTAGAGGCTGAAGACCGGGATGCCGTGCAGCGGGTCGGTGAAATCCGGCGACTCGACCATGTTGTCCTGCTTGTCGCCGCGCAGTCCGTGCTGCGGGCCGAAGGCCGCGCTCAGTCTGATGTCGGGCAGCGCGGCGAGGGCGTCGAGCGAATGGGTGAGGTCGGCGGTGACCGACGCGGGATGGGCGAGCAGGGCGACGCGCTTGCCGGCGAGCGGGCGGCGCAGGGCGCGGTCGGCGAGCAGGCGGTCGATGCCGAACTGGAGGGTCTGGCTCATGGCGGGTTCAGGATCAGCATGAAGCTGTCGCGCAGGTGGAAGTCGGGTTGGGCGGCGGCGTGGGCCAGCGCCCAGTAGCTCTTGCCGCCGTCACGGGTCTCGACGACGGCGGTGAGGCCGACATGCAGCGGCCGGTCCGCGGGGAGCAACGCGGCAGGAACGAGGGTGTCGAGTTGCAGCCCGTCGGGCAGGTGAAGCAGGGTGATGCGTGGTGCCGCGACCGCCTGCCAGGATTCGTCGCGCCGGCGGTAGCCGGTGAAGTTCCAGGCAGCCCAGCGCCCGCACGGCGACAGGTTGAATTCCCGGTATTCCGGGCCGTCGACCGCAGCAACGAAGGCCTCGCAGCAGGTGTGCTGCCACAGGCCGTCGGCGGGGGCTGGCGGCTGCGGCGCCGGTAGCCGGATTCCTGCCGGGTCGCCGTGCAGGCGGTAGCTCAGCGTCAGGCCGTCGGCCCCCAGCGACGCGGTGACGGCGATGGCATCGAGCGCCGGGCAGAGGGTCGTCGGATGGCAGAGCAGGCGGGCAGTCGACACGGCGGCAAACGGGCTGGAAAAGCCCTTACTTTACCCGCTCCACGCTTGGTCGGGGCCAGCTTTTCGGGTAACTTACCGCCTTTGCGGACACTATCTCAGGGAGAGAAAAAACATGACACCGCTGCGCATCAACCTCGAACCGGAAGACATTCCGACCCACTGGTACAACGTCGTCGCCGACATGCCCGTCCCGCCGGCGCCACCGCTCGCGCCGGATGGCAACCCGGTTTCGCCGGAGCAGATGGGCGCCATCTTTCCGATGCCGATCCTCGAGCAGGAAATGTCGGGCGAGCGCTGGATCGCCATTCCCGAGGAAGTCCGCCAGATCTACGCGCTGTGGCGCCCGTCGCCGCTCTGCCGCGCCTTGCGTCTGGAGCAGGCGCTGGGCACGCCGGCCAGGATCTTCTACAAGAACGAGGGCGTTTCGCCAGCCGGTTCGCACAAGCCCAACTCGGCCGTGCCGCAGGCGTTCTACAACAAGCTTGCGGGCACGCAGAAGCTCACCACCGAGACCGGCGCCGGGCAATGGGGTTCGTCGATCGCCTTCGCCGGCCAGATGTTCGGCCTGCCGGTGCGCGTCTTCATGGTCAAGGTCAGCTACGAGCAGAAGCCTTTCCGCCGTTCGATGATGCAGACCTGGGGCGCCGACGTCTTCGCCAGCCCGACCAGCCTGACCAACGCCGGGCGCGCCGCGCTCGCCGCCGATCCGGACAACCAGGGCTCGCTCGGCCTGGCCATTTCGGAAGCCGTCGAGGAAGCCGCCGCCGACCCGGATACCTGCTACACCCTCGGTTCCGTGCTCAACCACGTGCTGCTGCACCAGACCGTCATCGGCCTTGAGGCCAAGAAGCAGTTCGCCAAGATCGGCCTCTATCCCGATGTGATCTTCGGGCCCTGCGGCGGCGGTTCCAGCTTCGGCGGCATCGCCTTTCCCTTTCTCGCAGACAAGGCGGCGGGCGACAAGCGAGCTGCCAACCTGCGTTGCGTCGCCGTCGAGCCGACGTCCTGCCCGACGCTGACCAAGGGCGCCTACGCCTACGACTATGGCGACGTCTCCGGCTACACGCCGATCATGCGCATGTACACCCTCGGTCACGACTTCATGCCGCCCGGCATCCATGCCGGCGGCCTGCGCTACCACGGCGATTCGCCGCTCGTCTCGCAACTCCTGCACGAAGGCCGCATCGAGGCGCTGGCCGTGCCGCAGGTCGCCACCTTCGAGGCCGGCGTCCAGTTCGCCCGCGCCGAGGGCATCATCCCGGCGCCGGAATCCTGCCACGCCATCCGCGCCGCCATCGACGAGGCGCTGCGCTGCAAGGCGACGGGCGAGGAGAAAACCATCCTCTTCAACCTGACCGGTCACGGCCACTTCGACATGGCATCGTACGACAGGTACTTCGCGGGAAAACTCGAGGACTACGACTATCCGGCCGAGGCCATCGCCGAATCGCTGAAGCATCTGCCCAAGGTCGGTTGAGCACTTGCGAGCCGTTGTCTTCCTGCTGATTTTCGCCAACCTGCTGTTCTACGCGTATTCCGGCGGGCATTTCGGCCGCGCGGAAAATCCCGATGCCGGGCGGTTCGGGCAGCAACTGGCGGCCGATCGCGTGCGCATTGCCGGCCATGGCCAGAAGCCGCCGGGCAAGGGAGATGGCGAAAGGAAACCCGCTGATGCGGAGCGTGCGGATCCCGATGAATTATGTCTCATATGGGATCATCTGCCGGCGGCCGAGGCCGATCGGCTGGCGTCATCGCTGGCGGAGAAGTTCGCCGGCGTGCGGGTCGAACGCCGTGTCGTCGTCGCCGAGGGAGCGGGCGCGTGGGTGATGGTGCCACCTTCGGGCAGCAAGGCCGAGGCGGAGCGCAAGGCCGCCGAGTTCAAGGGACTCGGAGTCAGCGACCTGTTCATCATTCAGGAAGCCGGTCCCAATCAGTATGCCATCTCGCTGGGTGTCTTCTCGAACGAGAAAGGCGGGAAGGACCGTCTTGCCGAACTGAAGGCCAAGGGGGTCAGGTTGGCCAGACTGATGCCGCGTCCGGGCAAGGAAGGCCAGTTTCAGATCGAGGCGCGCGGGCCGCTGGACAAGAAGGCGGAGATCCAGGATTTCGCAGCGGGCGTCGTCGCGAAATCGACGGCGCAGGCCTGCAAGTGAGCACATTCGTTGTCGGACTGACCGGAGGAATCGGCAGCGGCAAGAGCGCCGCCGCCGATTGCTTCGCCGCCCATGGCATCGGCGTCGTCGATACCGATGCCATCGCCCACGAGCTGACCGCCGCCGCAGGGGCGGCCATGCCGGCGTTGCGCGCCGAGTTCGGTGGGGACGTTGCGGCGGCCGACGGCGCCCTCGACCGGAGCCGGATGCGCCGGCTGGCCTTTGCCGATCCGGCGGTGCGGCGGCGACTGGAAGGGATCCTGCACCCGATGATTCGCGAACTTGCCGGCGAGCGCTGTCGCCAGGCCATTTCCCCCTACGTGATTCTGGCCGTGCCACTTCTGGTCGAGTCCGGAACCTATCGCCAACGCTGCGACCGCGTCCTCGTCGTCGACTGTCCGGAAAGCCTGCAGGTCAGCCGGGTCATGGCGCGCAACGGGCTTGCCGAGACGGATGTCCGCGCCATCCTGGCGACCCAGGCGACGCGCGCGCAACGTCTGGCGGCGGCCGATGACGTGCTTGCGAACGACGCCGGTCTCGCGGCCCTCGAGGCGCAGATTGCCGGTCTGCACCAGCGCTATCTCCACCTGGCGGCGCAGAGAGCTAAAGCAAAGTGTTGAGATTTGCCCGCAAATGGCTCAAAATTGGAACAATTTTTCGTTCTTCAAAGCCCCAATTCGCGTGATCACCTACGAATATCCCTTCAACGAGCGCATCCGCACGCTGCTGCGGCTCGAGGATCTATTCGAAAAGACGGCGTACTTTGCCGAGAGCGACGGGCAACTGGAACATCACACGGCGCTCGTGACCCTGTTCGAAATTCTCGAGACGGCGGGTCGTGCCGACCTCAAAATGGACCTGATCCAGGAACTCGAGCGCCAGCGCCAGACGCTGCTGGCCTTTCGCAACAATCCGGATATCTCCGAAGAGGCGCTCTCGGGAGCGCTGTACGAGATCGAGTCTTCTTCGGCCGCGCTGCTTGCCATGGCCGGCAAGATCGGTCAGTACCTGCGCGACAATGACTGGCTGATGAGCATCAAGAGCCGCGCTGCGATCCCCGGCGGGGTCTGCGAGTTCGATCTGCCGTCCTATCACTGGTGGTTGCACCGGGCCCCCGGAATCAGGCGCGAGGCGATCTCCGAGTGGACCAGGCCCTTGTTGCCGCTGCGCGACGCGGCAGCGATCGTCTTGCGTCTGCTGCGCTCGAGCGGACGGCCGAAGGAGCACACCGCGGTCAACGGGCAGTTCCAGCTCAATCTCGGCGGCACGGCGGCGCAGATGGTGCGCGTCGAGGTCGGTGTCGAGGAGCCCGCAGTGCCGGAAGTGAGCGCCAACAAGTACTACCTCAACATCCGCTTCACCAACCCGCCGGCCGGCGAGCTCAAGGCCAAGGTGGCCGAGCGCGACGTTCCCTTCGCGCTGACCTTCTGCAATCTCTGATGGCGGTGCGCACGGTTCGCTGCCCGCAATGCGGCGACGGAACTCCCTGGGTGTCGGAAAACCTCTGGCGGCCCTTCTGTTCGGCACGCTGCAAGCAGATCGACCTGGGCTGCTGGGCATCCGATTCCTACCGGATTCCGGTTCGGGACGAAAAGAACGAACCCGGCGGCGGGGCCACCGGCGGCGGCGCCTGACCCGAGGGCGCTACCAGCCGCGCATCAGGGCGATGCCGTGCGCGCCCTGTTCCTGGGCGGCGGCCAGCATCGCGTTTTTCATCCCGCCGAGCGCGAACACCGGTAGCGGCGTGCCGGTGATCAGCCGCGCAAACTTGGCCCAGCCAAGACCCGTTGCATCGGGGTGTGTCGGCGTCGGCAGCACCGGGCCGAGCAGCGCGTAGTCGAGGCCCAGTTCGCCGGCGCGGCACAGTTCGTCGGCGTCGTGGCAGGAGGCGCCGGCCCAGGCGAAGTCTGGTCGCTGCGTGCATGCCGCCAGTCTCGCGGCCGACAGGTGCAGCCCGTCGGCGCCGATGCGCCGGGCGATGTCCTCGTCGTCGTTGATCAGCACCAGCGCGCCGCGCTGCCCGGCGATACGCCTGACCGCCTCGGCAAACCACAGGCGCTGGGCGAAGGGCCAGCCCTTGTCGCGCACCTGGATCAGGCGCAGGCCCTTGTCCAGAGCCTCCTCCAGCCGCGCCAGCTGGCGCTCGACGCCCTCGCTTTCGCCCATCGTGATCGCCATCGTCGTCGGCAGCGCCAGCGCCTTGAGAATCGGCAAATTGGCTGGCAGGATCGGCGTCACGGTCGCGGTTCTGCCGCTTTTCTGCCAGTCGACCGCGTCATGTTCGAGCGGGGCGCTGATGCCGATCTCGCCGCTCCAGGCGGTAACGCGCCAGAAGTTGAGGCGCACGGTCGCATGCGGGTAGGTGAACACGCGGGTCAGCCAGGGTGAGCAGCCGGTCACCGAAATGCCGAGTTCCTCGCGCAGTTCGCGAACCAGCGCCGCGCGCACGGTTTCGCCGGGCTCGACCTTGCCGCCGGGAAACTCCCAGTAACCCGCATAGACCTTGCCCTGCGGGCGCTGGGCGAGGAGAAACTCGCTGCTGTCCGCGCGCAATATGACGGCAGCGGCAACCTCGATGACCGCGCTCACCTCGACCTTTTCCGTGCGGACTTCTCGTGGCCGGCGAGGTCGCGGGCGAACTGCCAGGCGACGCGGCCGCTGCGCGAACCGCGGCCGAGCGCCCAATTCAACGCGTCGCGCTCGCAACCGGCGATCTTCGCCGCGCTGACTCCGAAATGGCGCAGCCAGTGCCTGACGATATCGAGGTAGTCGTCCTGGCTGAACGGGTAGAACGAAATCCACAGCCCGAAGCGCTCGGAGAGCGAGACCTTTTCCTCGATCGCTTCGCCCGGATGAATCTCGTCGTCGACGCGCCTGGTGTCGAGGTTCTCGGCGAAGTACTCCGGCATCAGGTGGCGGCGGTTCGACGTCGCATAGATCAGCACGTTGTCCGGCGGCGCGGCGATCGACCCGTCGAGGATCGACTTCAGCGCCTTGTACGCCGATTCGCCGGCCTCGAACGAAAGGTCGTCGCAGAAGATGATGAAGCGCTCGGGGCGGCCTTCGAGCAGATCGACGATGTCCGGCAGATGAACCAGGTCGTCCTTGTCGACCTCGATCAGGCGCAGGCCCTTGCGTGCGAATTCGTTGAGCACGGCCTTGACCAGCGACGACTTCCCCGAGCCGCGCGTGCCGGTAAGCAGCACGTTGTTGGCCGGCTGGCCGGCGACGAACTGGCGCGTATTGGCCAGGATGCGCGCCTTCTGGTCGTCGATGTTGCTGAGGTCGGCGAGGCGGATCGGGTGCGGGTGGCGCACCGCCTGCAGCCAGCCGCGCCCGTTACGGATGCGCCAGCGGAAGGCGATCGCGGTCTTCCAGTCGGGCGGCGGCGGGGCGGGGGGCAAAACGGCTTCGATCTGGCCGAGGACGGCTTCGGCACGGGCGAGCAGGCGTTCGAGTTGCGGGATGTCGGGCATGGTGGCGGTTATACTTCGCGGCGAATTTGCGAACTCTAACGAAAGCCATGGGAAAAATCCAAGTCGCGGCGCTTATCGCCGCCCTGTTTCTTGCCGCATGCACGAGCACGCCGCTCGACGAAACGCCCGCGGACTGCAAACCGTGTCCCGCCAGTCCGGCTCGCCCGCCGGCGGCATCGACCCCGGTCCCGGCGCGTCCGGCGCCGGCTCCGACCTTGCCGCCAGGCGGGGGCTTTCCGCGTACGCTGCAGCCGGCAAAATGGTCCGACCTTCCCGGCTGGAACGAAGACGATCAGGCAGCCGCCTGGCCGGCCTTCCTGGCGAGTTGCCGTGGTATTGGCAGCAAGCCGCACGGCGCCAGTTGGAAGCGCGTCTGCGATCTGGCGCGGGCCGCCGACGGCAAGCCGGGCCATGATCCGCGGCGCTTCTTCGAGAGCCAGTTCAGGCCCTATGCAATCCAGGCAGGCGACGGCAATGCGACGGGGCTCGTCACCGGCTACTACGAACCGCTGCTGCGCGGCAGCCGGACCCGCGCCAAGGGTTTCGAGCAGCCGGTGCGCGGCGTGCCGGACGATCTGCTGACCATCGATCTCGGGACCGTCTTTCCGGAACTCAAAGACAAGCGCGTGCGCGGCCGGCTCGAAGGCAACAAGGTCGTGCCCTACTGGTCGCGCGCCGAGATCGCCGCGCGCGGCGACAAGGTGCCGGCGCGCACGCTGCTTTACGTCGACGATGCCGTCGAACTCTTCTTCCTGCAGGTGCAGGGCTCCGGACGCGTCAAGCTGCCGGATGGCGCGACGATCCGCCTCAATTACGCCGACCAGAACGGCTATCCGTACCAATCCATCGGCCGGGTGCTGGTCGACCGCGGCGAACTGAAACTCGAGGATGCGTCGATGCAGGGAATCCAGGCGTGGGCGCGGGCCAACCCCGGGCGTCTCGACGAACTGCTCAACAGCAACCCGAGCTACGTCTTTTTCCGCGAAGCGCCGAACAGCAATGGCGGCCCGGTCGGCGCTCTCGGCGTTCCGCTGACCCCCGAGCGCAGCATTGCCGTCGACCCGCGCTCGCTGCCGCTGGGCGCGCCGGTCTTTCTGGCGACGACGCGCCCGAATTCGACGAAACCGCTCAATCGCCTGGTGCTGGCGCAGGATACCGGCAGCGCGATTACTGGAGCGGTGCGCGCCGACTTCTTCTGGGGCTTCGGCAAGGAGGCCGGGGAGCAGGCGGGAAGGATGAAGCAATCCGGGCGCATGTGGGTACTGCTGCCGCCCGAGGCAGCCGCGAAATAGGAGAATCCGCACCGTTGCGAGGCGCATGGACCGGCTTGTGCACCAATGCGGTGCGCAACCAGCCATGTTCCCGGATGCAATGCACTGATTTGTAACAGGATTTGCGCACTGGAATGGTGCTTGCTTTTGCTTCCCGATCATTCCTTCAGGGGGTTTCATGGAAGCTTTTCAATCGGGCGGCAACGTTCTCTTCATCCTGCTGGGCGCCATCATGGTGCTCGCCATGCACGCCGGCTTCGCCTTCCTCGAGGTGGGCACGGTGCGCAAGAAGAATCAGGTCAATGCGCTGGTCAAGATTCTGGCCGATTTTGCGATGTCGACCGTGGCTTACTTCTTCATCGGCTACAGCCTGGCCTACGGCGTGAGCTTCTTCTCCGGGGTCGACACGCTGATGGAGAAGAATGGCTACGAACTGACCAAATTCTTCTTTCTCCTGACGTTTGCCGCCGCCATTCCCGCCATCATCTCGGGCGGCATCGCCGAGCGCGCCAGGTTCAACCCGCAACTGATCGCCACCTTCGTTCTTGTCGGCTTCGTCTATCCCTTCTTCGAGGGCATCGCCTGGAATCAGGCGTTCGGCATCCAGGGCTGGCTCAAGGCGACCTTCGGCGAGGAGTTCCATGACTTCGCCGGCTCCGTCGTCGTTCATGCCATGGGCGGCTGGATCGCCCTGCCCGCCGTGCTCCTGCTCGGCGCCCGTTACGGCCGTTACACCAAGGACGGGCGCATGTCCGCCCACCCGCCGTCGTCGATTCCCTTCCTGGCGCTGGGGGCGTGGATCCTGACCGTCGGCTGGTTCGGCTTCAACGTCATGAGCGCCCAGACGCTCGACAAGATCTCCGGTCTCGTCGCCCTCAACTCGCTGATGGCGATGGTCGGCGGAACGCTCATCGCGCTGCTCGTCGGGCGGAACGACCCGGGCTTCGTGCATAACGGCCCGCTCGCCGGCCTCGTCGCGGTCTGTGCCGGTTCCGACTTGATGCACCCGATCGGTGCGCTGGCCGTCGGCGGTGTTGCCGGCGGCCTCTTCGTCGTCATGTTCACACTGACCCAGAACCGCTGGAAGATCGACGACGTTCTCGGCGTCTGGCCGCTGCATGGCCTCTGCGGCGCCTGGGGCGGCATCGCCGCCGGCATTTTCGGCAGCAAGACGCTCGGCGGCGCTGGTGGCGTCGCCTTCATGCCGCAACTGATCATGACCGGAATGGCCGTCGTCGTCGCCATGCTCGGCAGCCTGCTGGTCTACGGATCCCTGAAAGCGGTCATCGGCCTGCGCCTCGATCAGGAAGAGGAGTACCAGGGCGCCGACCTGAGCATCCACAAGATCACGTCGACGCCGGAACGCGAGCCGAACTGGTGAGGCAGATATTCGCGGAAAGTCTGTAACACCAGTCTATCCCATGACCGTGGGAGTGCCTCTGTAATCTCCCACGGAGCAATATATGCCATAGGCGTATGGACGCCGCGCGCCGAGCCTGCTGAACAGGTTCGGCGTTTTTGTTCGCATCGAACTGTATCTCTGGGGCGCCGCCGTCCTGCTGCGCGGCCTCATCGACGCCGGCGACTACAAGCAGTTCATCTTCCCGCTGCTGTTTTTCAAGCGCATCTCCGATGTCTGGGGCGAGGAATACCATGCGGCGCTGGCCGACTCGGATGGCGACCTGTCCTATGCCGAGTTCGCCGAAAACCACCGCTTCCAGATTCCTAAAGGCGCGCACTGGAGTGACGTGCGCCAGGCGCCGAAGAATGTCGGCATGGCCATCCAGTCGGCCCTGCGGCAATTGGAGTCGGCCAACCCCGATCTGCTCGCCGGCATATTCGGCGATGCGCCGTGGACCAACCGCGAGCGCCTGCCCGACGAAACCTCTTCCTGCATGGCGTCGAGGACTTCCAGATCATCCGCGGCGATACCCTGGCTGCCCCACAGCACATCGAGGGTGATCGCCTTCGCCAGTTCGACGTGATCCTGGCCAACCCGCCGTATTCGATCAAGCAATGGGATCGCGATGCCTGGGGGCAAGACAAATAGGGACGCAACTTCCTCGGCACGCCGCCGCAAGGCCGGGCTGACTACGCCTTTCAGCAGCACATCCTCGCCAGCCTCAGTGACCAGGGCCGCCGTGCCATCCTTTGGCCGCACGGTGTGCTGTTCCGTAATGACGAACGGCCATGCGTGCCAAGATGGTCGAACAGGACTGGGTCGAGGCGGTGATTCGGCCTTGGCCCGAACCTGGTCTACAACTCACCGATGGGGTCCTGCGTCGTTGTCTGCAACCGACACAAGCCGGCAGCGCGCAAGGGCAAGGTGCTGTTCATCGATGCCTTGATTGAGGTGACGCGGGAACGGGCGCAGAGCTTCCTCAAGCCTGAGCATCAGAAACGCATCCTGCAAAATTTCCGGACCTACGCCACCGAGGATGGGTTCTCGGCCGTGGCGACACGCCAGCAGATTGCCGCCAACGGCGCGGACCTGTCGATTCCGCTCTACGTGAAGAAACTCCCCTCTCCCTCCGGGAGAGGGGCTGGGGGTGAGGGCGATCCCGTCAGCCTGCGCTCGGCCTGGGAGCAATGGCAAATCGATGGCCGCGCCTTCTGGCAGCAGATGGATGCCCTGGTGGGAACGTTCGATGGCCTGCCTACTGGCGAAGCTTGTGATGAACATGCATAATTACATCATTCTGTACATCTGGAGATTGCAATGAGACAAGCCACTTTCACCGAAGTGCGTAACCACGCCAAGACCTATTTCGACATCGTCGAATCGGGCGAGTCCGTGCGCGTACTGCGCAACGGCAAACCCATTGCCGACATCGTGCCGGTTGCCGCCGATCTTCCTTCATGGAAACGCCGCAAGGCCCAACCTCTGGTGCTCGATGGCGTGTCGGTCAGCCGCATGATCCTCGAAGAGCGCGACGCCGGCTTGTAAGGGTGGCTTGAATGCGTGTTTTCTTCGACAGCTCGGCCTTCGTCAAGCGTTACGTCAGTGAAGCCGGCACCGAGGTCGTGCTGGCCTGGTGCGATCGCGCCAGCGAAATTGGCCTCTCCGGCATCGCCTTGCCAGAGATCGTCTCGGCCTTTTGCCGTCTGCGCCGGGAAGACAAAATCGACGATACCCAGTATCGGCAGCTCAAGTCGTTGCTGCTGGCCGACATCGAGGATGCGGCGATTTGCGACCTCACGCCCGAAGTTCTGGCCCAGTCGATTGCCAGCCTGGAAACCAATGTCCTGCGCGGCATGGATGCCATCCACATCGGCAGCGCCGTCGCGCTCAAGGCGGATGTCTTCATTTCTGCGGATCAGCGGCAATGCGATGCCGCCAATCGGGCGGGCCTGCGTGTCGAAAAGCTGTGAGGCTCGGCGTGGCTGAGAAGAAGTTAAAACCCGGCTGGAAGGTTTGGCGCTTCGATCAGATCGCCACCAACGTCAATGGGCGCATCGACAATCCATCCGAATCCGGCGTGGAGTATTACGTTGGGCTGGAACACCTCGATCCCGATTCGCGGGCAGCCCGGATGATGTAGAAGCCACCAAGCTGGTGTTCGAGAAGGGCGACATCATTTTTGGTCGCCGCCGGGCCTACCAGCGCAAGCTGGGTGTGGCCGAGTTCGACGGTATTTGCTCGGCCCACGCGATGGTGCTGCGTTCCAAGCCCGAAGTCGTTTTGCCGGAGTTCCTGCCCTTCGTCATGCAGAGTGATCTATTCATGAATCGAGCGGTTGAGATTTCGGTGGGATCGCTGTCGCCGACGATCAATTGGAAGACGATGGCGATACAAGAATTTGTTCTGCCGCCGTTACCCGAGGCGATGCAGAAATGCCTGGCCTTCTTCGCCGGCGTCGACCGCACCGTCGAGGGATACGAGGGGTTGATCGCAGCCCAGCAAAGTCTGCCCAACAACGAGGTGCGGGACAACTTCGCCGGCGCGTTCAGCCTACTCAACAAGCTGTGGGAGGCTATTTCGCCCGACCCGATCCTCGGCCAGTATGAGAGGGACTAAAAGTGGCTGTGGCAGGTGTACCTGTCGGTGCAACCCTCCAGTGGCCATGGCAAGCTGATCTGGCATTCCCTCGGTGCGAAGACCATCGAGCTGATCCACCAGAACGTGCATGTCGACGCCGTGCGCGACGATCTCGATACCTTGGTGCTGGATGCCGATCTGCTGGAGGCCGTGCTGTCGAATCCCGACCCGAAGAAGAACAAGGAAATCGAGATCAAGGTCGCGCGGCGGTTGCGCAAGCATCTCGGCAATCCGATATTCAAGGCTCTTGCTGAACGTTTGGATGCCTTGCGGGATCGTTTCGAGTCCGGCGTTCTCAACAGCGTCGCGTTCCTCAAGCAACTGCTGCAACTGGCCAAGGAAGTGCTCCAGGCCGAGCGGGAAGTACCGCCCGAGGAAGACGAGGACCGCGGCAAGGCAGCGCTGACCGAGCTGTTCAACGAGGTCAAGACCGTCGAGACGCCGATCATGGTCGAGCGGGTGGTGGCGGACATCGACGAGATCGTGCGCCTGGTGCGCTTCCCAGGCTGGCAGGACATCCTGGCTGGCGCGCGCGAGATCAAGAAGGCGCTGCGGAAATCACTCTTCAAATACAAGCTGCATGCCGACGAAGAGCTGTTCGAGAAGGCGTACAGCTATATCAAGCAATTACTGAAGGGTGGTGCTGTGGCATTGGGTAAAGGGGATGACGGTGACCGACAGATCCCTGACCAGGACGCGGTCGTAGGTCGGTGTGCATAGGGTGACGCTGGCGAGGGTGATGTCGGCGCCATCCGCGGAAGCGATGGTGCCCTTCCCTTGCGCCCGGCTGCCGGACTCGCCGGGCAATACCTTGGCGAAGGTGTCGAGGCGACGATGGCGCCGGGAATGACGAGGGTCTCCGGTCATGCAGAAAGGACATCTGGAAGGCATTGCCGCGCGCATGTAATCTTTTACTCCGGGCCTCACCGCGGGTCAAGCCGGCATCCAGATCCCAGCCCGGGAAGCAAAGGCACAGCGCCGGGCGTTGCCCTCGCACAGTCGAAAGCGGGCGCCCTGATGGAAACTAGTCGCCCAACTCGCCGAGCCTGATCGGCTGGGTGCGCGGGCCGAGGCTGCGCGGCAAGAGCAGCGACAGCAGGCCGGCGACCACAACGAAGGCCGTGGACGCCCAAAGACAGGCGATCAGGCCGTTGTTCGGTCCGCCGTGCGCGCCCCACTGATAGAGCGCGCCCGAGAGAAGGGTGCCGGCAAGACGGCCGGCGGCGTTCGCCATGTAGTAGAAGCCGACGTTCATCGCCACCTTGTCGCTGTCGGTGTAGGCCAGGATGAGGTAGGAATGCACCGCCGAATTCAGGGCGAAGACGACGCCGAAGACGATCAGGCCGGCGACCACGACGATGCTCGGGGCAATGCCGGCGCTCAGGCTGACGGCGATGCCGGCCGGCAAGGCGGCGAGGACGAAGGCGAGGAGCGTCGCAGTCCGGCCGTCGGGTTCATGTCTTCCCTCGACGCGGCTGCGCAGCAGGCCCGGCGTTGCCGCCTGGACGATTCCGTAGCCGATCACCCACACCGCCAGAAAGCCGCCGGACTGCCAGAAGGTCCAGCCGAGCACGCCCGACAGGAAGACCGGCAGACCGACGACGAACCAGACGTCGCGGGCGCCGAAGAGGAAGATGCGCGCGGCTGCGAGCTTGTTCACCGCGCCGTTGCGCGAGAACATCTGGCCGAACTTCGCCTTCTTGTTGGCCTCGCCGAGGCTGCCGCGCATCAGGAGCGCGGCGAGGATCAGCGTGCCGCCGACCAGCGCGACGAGCAGTTTGAGCGCGGTCTGGAAGTCGAGCACGGTCAACAGCAGGCCGCCGAGGAAGAAGCCGACTCCCTTGAGGGCGTTCTTCGACCCGGTCAGGATCGCCACCCAGCGATAGAGCGTCGCCGAGGCCTCTTCGGGAACGATCAGCCTGACCGCGCTCTTCGAACTCATCTTCGTCATGTCCTTGGCGATGCCGCTCAACGCCTGCGAAACCATGACCCAGGCGACGACCAGCCAGCCCGGCGGGGCGAAGGCGAGCATCGACAGCGCCACGACTTGCGTGCCGAGGCCGATGAAGAGCGTGGTCTTGAGCCCGAAGCGGGCGCCGATGTAGCCGCCGAAGAGATTGGTGACGATGCCGAAGACTTCGTAGAAGATGAACAGCGACGCCACCGCCAGCGGCGTGTAGCCGAGGTTGTAGAAGTAGAACAGGACCAGCATGCGGGTGGCCCCGTCGGTGACGGTATCGGACCAGTAGGCTGCGGTAACGAGGATGTAGTTGCGCAGGCCGGCCCGCGGGGAACGGTCGCCGCCTGCGGATGGCTCACTCATGACCTTCCTCCAGCGGAATGTCGCCGCCCTGCAGGCCATCGCCCGCCAGTTGCGGTCGACCACCAAAAAGACAGCATTTCGGGAAGCACGGCCTAGAGCGACACGGCGACCTTGCGCGCGAGTTCGACGTAACGGTTCACATAGCCCCACTCGTTGTCGTACCAGGCATAGATCTTGACCAGCGTGCCGTCGGTGACCAGGGTGTGGGCGGCGTCAACGATGGCCGAGCGCGGATCCCCGCTGTAGTCGATCGACACCAGCGGGCGCTCTTCGTAACCAAGGATTCCCTTGAGCGGCCCCGCCGCGGCGGCCTTGAGCAGGCCATTGACCTCGTCGACCGTCGTCGGACGCCGCATTTCGAAGACGCAATCGGTCAGCGAGGCATTGAGCAGCGGCACGCGCACCGCGTGGCCGTCGAGCTTGCCTTTCAGTTCCGGGAAGATCAGCGCGATTGCGGTCGCCGAACCGGTCGTCGTCGGCACCAGCGACAGGCTGGAAGCGCGCGCCCGGCGCAGATCCTTGTGCATCTGGTCGTGCACGCTCTGGGTGTTGGTCGAACTGTGGATGGTCGTGATCTGGCCGTGGGCGATGCCGATCGCCTCGTGGACCACCTTGACCACCGGCGCCAGGCAGTTGGTCGTGCACGACGCCGCGGTCACGATGTCATGCCGCGCCGGGTCGTAAAGGTGGTCGTTGACCCCCATGACGATGTTCAGCGTGTCGCCGCCCTTCACCGGCGCGGCGACGATCACCTTCTTCACTCCCGCCGCCAGGTAAGGCGACAGTTCCCCGACCGTCCTCCACTTGCCGCTGGCTTCGAGAACGATGTCCACCCCGGCATCACGCCACGTCGCTTCGCCTACGTCCCGCGAGGAACTGTAGCCGACCGCCTTCGCGTCGACCATCAGGCGCCCGCTGCCGGTCGTGATCTCGTGCCGCCAGCGGCCATGCACCGAGTCGAATTCGAGCAGATGCGCGGCGGACTCCACCGGTCCGGCCGGTTCGTTGATATGGACGAACTCGATATCCGGGCAGTTCCATCCGGCGCGCAGCGCCAGCCTGCCCATGCGACCGAAACCGTTGATGCCGACCCTGACCGTCATTTCTCGTTCCTCAGTTTGGAATATGGCGCTCGACTGATTCCCGGCGAGCCTGATCGATTGAACAGCGCCGGCAAATTGCCTTGCCAATGGTTTCATATTACTGGAATACTCGAAACACGTAAACTCTTCCAGCCGTCGCCGGCGGCGGAAGAACGCCGCCTTCCCCTGGCTCCGCGTTGCGCCGGCCGATCCTGGCCGGTTGCCCGGATCCCGGACACTTTGCCGGGGCACCAATATTTCGGTATCTTTGGAAACATGAACAACATCGATGCCGTCACTGCGCTGGGCGCGCTGGCGCAAGACAGCCGCCTCGCCATTGTCCGGCTGCTGATCCAGAACGCGCCCGCAGGGCTGACCGTGGGTCTGATCGGCGAGCAACTCGCTTTGCCGGCGCCGACGCTGTCGTTCCACCTGAAGACCCTGAGCCACGCCGGCCTCGTCACAACCACGCAGGAAGGCCGTTTCGTGCGCTGTCAGGCGGAGATGGGCAGGATCAACGCGCTGATCGGCTTTCTGACCGATGATTGTTGCGGCGGGCGTCCGGAAGTCTGCAAGCCGTCCGGGAAGTGCTGAGTGCTCGCCGGACGCGGCGCCGCGGCGAGACGATTCAGCTTCCGCCGTCGAGCACCGTGAAGGTGATCCCGGCATGCGCTTCCAGACGTTCGATCAGGCGGTCGCCGAAGAGGGTCGCCGGCGTCCAGAAACCGCCGGGTTTATCCGCCTCGGGCAGGTCACGGGCGAGGAATGCCGCGGCCTGCGCGAGCATTTTCGCCGTCGACCCGTAACCGGCGTCGCGGTCGCCGGTGACCTTGACCATGATGCCGCGGCCATCGTCGGCGCGGCCGAGGAAGCGCAGGTCGAAGAAGCCTTGCTGCTGCGCTTCCGGACTCGGCCCCGACCCCGGCGCCGGCAGCACGAAGCGCTCCAGGACCCGGCGCGCCGGGCCGATGGCGCCGGCGGCCATGAAGCCGGCAAGTCCGGCGGCAATCCCGAGGGCAGTCAACCGGCCCCGCAGGCCGCCCCCGGCCAGCATGGCTTCGTCATAGCGGAACCCGGCGCCGTAGACTTGCCTGGTCAGGGCGTTGGTGCGCTGCACGATGCGGGTGTTGATCGCGCTCATGATGAACGGCGCCACCCAGGCCTGGAAATCGCTGTCGAATTCGGCGAATCTGACGTCCGGCTGGCGGACCGGCGGCGCGTAGCCTTCCGGACAAAGCGAATAGGGATTGGCGAGTTCCTTGCGCAGTTGCGGATCGGCGGCAGCCTCCTTGACGATGTTCATGATGCTGGCGACGGTGCCTCCCGAGACGCCGCCACGCATCGCCTTGACCCGCATCTTCACGCGCGGGCATGGCTGGCCGAAGCGCTTGATCGCCTCCCGTTGCAGGAAATGCACGCCGAGGTCGGAGGGCAGCGAATCGAAGCCGCAGCAGTGCACGATGCGCGCCCCGGACTGGCGCGCCGCCGCCTCATGCCGGTTCAGCATGCGCCGGATCCACTGCGCTTCCCCGGTGAGGTCGCAGTAGTCGGCGCCGGTCTCGGCGCAAACCTTGACCAGGGGTTCGCCATAGAGCGCGTACGGGCCGACGGTCGACACCACGGCCTTGGTCCCGAGGCACATCTTGCGCAGCGCCGCCTCGTCGCCGGCGTCGGCGACCACGAGCGGCAGTCTCGCCGCCTGCGGACCGAGCGAAGCGCGCAGTTCCTCGAGCCTGGCGAGCGAGCGACCGGCTGCCGCCCAAGCGAGATCGCCGTGCGTGCCGAATTGCTCCAGGAGGTGGCGGGCCAGTATCTTCCCGACAAAGCTCGTCGCGCCGAAAACGATCAGGTCATGGTGAGGCGAAGCGCTGGTCATGGCGGCCGGGAGAGAAGGGGGAAGGTGTCAGTGTCGCCGGTCGGTGGCGCCGCCGTCAATCGGGAGCGCCACCAGGGAATGCCGATCCGCGTAGCCTCGAGCTGCCCACTGGACGGCCGGCTCGCCGACGAGGTGACGCCGATCACGACGGCGACGGCGTGCGGGCGCAGGGCGAGCCAGGCGTTGGAAATGGCCTCGTTTTCGAGGTCGACCGCAACGATGCGCAACTCATCGCCCGCCACAAGAAGATCGTTGCTTGAGCGCACCGCAGCCTGTTTTCCCTGGTTTGGCAGCCTTCCGGAAAATCGACTTGACCCAGGCATAACGCCGGGGATCACTACGCAACAAATGGTCCGCGATTTCCCGCTGCTTTTCCGCGCCTGCGCGCCTCAGCAGGGAATGGAGTTCGCCGTCGACGGCATCCTGCTTGGCACCGCGTTCCACTGCCTTTGCAAACCAGGCGTCACCCTTGTCAAACTCGCGGAGTTCATAGTGAATTGCGCCAAGCAGGGTACAGGGCTGGTAGCTCTTGGGGTTAAGGATGTGCGCCTGTTCAGCGCAGCCAAGCGCTTCAGGGAGACGAGCAAGATCACGATAGCTTCCACCCTTGGTCGTCAGCAAAGCCGAGTGTTGAAGCCTGTCCTTAAGGGCATCGGCACTAATTGAGTCGACCAATGCCAAACCGCTTTCAGACAGATTCGCCTTGCGAAAATGGCTATTGGCGTTGATCGCCTGCCAAATATCGCCGGTCTTCTCGAACTCCTTCCGTGACAACTCAGCCTCGTTCTTGTGGAACACATGGCGAATTTCGGACGAGAAATGGTCGTGGGTCTTGAGCCAGACTACATCGTCTTCAGCGAGTCCCGCGCCGTTCTCCAGGCGATCCAGGATTTGCATCATCCGGCGCATATCCTGGCTCTCGACATAATCAACACCGTACTTTTCCCACAACATGCGGCGGCGGTTGATATTTTGCCGGCACCTGACCGGCGCCCGGAGAATCTCGAAATCAGCCCGCCCAGTCTGTTCCAGATGCTGGACAAATTTGTACTGGTCGAACAGCCCCTTGTCCTTAAGAAACTGCTGATCGTCGGCAGAAAGGCGACCGTCGTTGTCCAGACGCTCCAATATCTGCGACAACGGGCTGCCTTCAATCGAATGGCTGCCCATCGAAGGAATGGCGTATTTCTCGATCAGATACCGGTGACGGTCAACCGATGAAGTCGATGCCATTTGATATGTATTCGTTTCCGGCATGGCAAGACTCTCTACAGCCCCAACTCGCCCCACATGGCATCCACTTTTTTCTTCACGTCGGCATCCATGACAATCGGCCGCCCCCATTCGCGGCTCGTTTCGCCCGGCCACTTGTTGGTGGCGTCGAGCCCCATCTTCGAGCCGAGGCCGGCGACCGGGCTGGCGAAGTCGAGGTAGTCGATCGGCGTGTTGTCGACCAGGGTCGTGTCGCGGGTGGCGTCCATGCGCGTCGTCATCGCCCACACCACTTCCTTCCAGTCGCGGATGTCGATGTCGTCGTCGACGACGATGATGGTCTTGGTGTACATGAACTGGCGCAGGAAGCTCCAGATGCCGAACATGATGCGCTTGGCGTGGCCAGGATACTGCTTCTTGATGCTGACGATGGCCATGCGGTACGAGCAGCCTTCCGGCGGCAGGTAGAAATCGACGATTTCCGGGTATTGCTTCTGCAGCAGCGGGACGAAGACCTCGTTGAGCGCGACGCCGAGCACGGCCGGTTCGTCGGGCGGCTTGCCGGTGTAGGTGCTGTGGTAGATCGGGTTCCGGCGCATGGTGATGCGCTCGATGGTGAAGACGGGGAATTCGGCCTGTTCGTTGTAATAGCCGGTGTGGTCGCCGTAGGGGCCTTCCAAAGCCGTTTCGCCGGGGTGGATGACGCCTTCGAGAACGATCTCCGCGGTAGCTGGCACTTGCAAACCCGAGCCGAGGCATTGCGTCAGTTCGGTCTTGCCGCCGCGCAATAGGCCGGCGAACTGGTATTCGGAGAGTGAATCGGGCACCGGCGTCACGGCGCCGAGGATGGTCGCCGGGTCGCAGCCGAGGACGACGGCGAGCGGGAAGGGCTGGCCGGGGTTGGCCAGTTGGAAATCGCGGAAATCGAGCGCGCCGCCGCGGTGCGCCAGCCAGCGCATGATGACCTTGTTCGGCCCGAGCACCTGCTGGCGGTAGATGCCGAGGTTCTGGCGGTTCTTGTGCGGCCCTTTGGTGACGACCAGCCCCCAGGTGATCAGCGGCGCCACGTCGCCCGGCCAGCAGTGCTGGATCGGCAGTTTGGCGAGGTCCACATCCCGGCCTTCCCAGACCACCTCCTGGCAGGGCGCGGTCGACACCGTTTTCGGCGCCATATTCAATACCTGCTTGAGGATGGGCAGCTTGTCCCAGGCGTCCTTCAGCCCTTTCGGCGGCTCCGGTTCCTTCAGGTAGGCGAGCAGCTTGCCGACTTCGCGCAGGGCCTGCACCGATTCTTCGCCCATGCCGAGCGCCACGCGCTGCGGCGTGCCGAAGAGGTTGGCGAGCACGGGAATGTCATGCCCCCTGGGCTTTTCGAAGAGGATGGCCGGGCCGCCGGCGCGCAGCACGCGGTCGCAGATTTCGGTCATTTCGAGGCGGGGATCGACCGCGACGCCGACGCGCTTCAACTGGCCGGTTTTTTCGAGTTGCGACATGAAGTCGCGCAGGTCGTGGTATTTCATCGCGTCCGGTACGAAAAATGACAGGCGACGCAGCCCGCCGTCAAGTTTGGCAGCAACACCAGCGCCTTGTCGCGGTCGCCGGTCGCGGCCACTTTCGCGAACTCGCTGACCGCCTTGTGGCCGTCCATGCCAATGGCGTGCATGGCCGGCGGCATGTGCGGGCCGGGCCGGGCATCGAAGGGCCGGGCGCGGTGCTTGCCCATCGCGGAGATGCCGAGCTTCGTTTCGGCCACCTCGCCCGCCTCCTTTATCTTGCCCGCGGCGATCAGGGCCAGGACTTCGTTGAGGGCGACGAGGTTGCCCTGCATTTCCTCACGCAGCGCTTCCTGCGCCGGTGCCGGCAGTTTGACGAGCTGGCGGGTGTCTTCGGCGACTGCTGCGGTCGACGCCAGAAAAAGGGCAAAAACCAGGGCTTTCATCCGAAGCTCCTTCCGGAAACCAGGAAATCGACGACGATGCCGGCGAAGATCGCCGCGCCGACCCAGTTGTTGTTGAGAAAGGCCTTGAAGCAGGCCATCCGCTCGCGCTTCCGGATCAGGGTGTAATGCCAGCCCATGATGCCGGCGGCGGTGGCCAGCCCGGCGTAGAAGGCCCAGCCGAGATGCCGCGTCCAGCCGACCCCGGCAATGATGGCCAACGCCGCCGCGTAGCAGAGCATCACCGCCGCGACGTCGAAGCGGCCGAAGGTGATCGCCGAGGTCTTGATGCCGATCCTGAGGTCGTCGTCGCGGTCGACCATCGCGTACTCGGTATCGTAGGCGACGGCCCAGAAGACGTTGGCGAGCAGCAGCCACCAGGCCTCGGCCGGCGCTTCGCCGAGTTGCGCCGCGTAGGCCATCGGGATGCCGAAGCCGAAGGCGACGCCGAGGTAGGCCTGCGGGACCGCGAGGAAGCGCTTGGTGAACGGGTAGCTCGCCGCGAGGAAAAGCGCCGGCACCGACATCCAGATCACCAGCGGATTGCCGAGCATGACCACGAGCGCGAAGGCGCACAGCGACAGCAGCGCGAACAGGACCAGCGCCTCCCTCGTCGTCACCTTGCCGGCGGTCAACGGGCGCTCCTTCGTGCGCTCGACATGGCGATCGAAATCACGGTCGGCGTAGTCGTTGATGACGCAGCCGGCCGAGCGCATCAGCACCGTGCCGAAAATGAAGACCCAGAGGACGATCCAGTCCGGCTTGCCCGGCGCCGACAGCCACAGCGCCCACAGCGTCGGCCACAGCAGCAGCAATATACCGATCGGCTTGTCGAGCCGCATCAGCTTTTCATAAAGATCGAGGCGTTCCCTGATCGGGCCGAGTTGCCATGCCATGACAGGATTCTATCCGATCGCCTCGCTACTTCCAGCCGCCACGCAGGCGCGCGACGATCTCCTGCAGGTTCTCCGGAGTCGCCTGCGCCGGTGGCACCGGCGGCGCGCCGACGACGGCGATCCGGGCGAAGAGGCCGCGGCGGAACGGCTTGCTCATCGCCGGGCCGTCCTTGCGCGAGAAGAAGCTGCCCCACAGGCCCTGCAGCGCCAGCGGGATGACCGGCACCGGATCGCGCTCGAGGATGCGCGTGACGCCGGGGCGGAACGGGTAGAGCTCGCCGCTGTCGGTGATCCGCCCTTCGGGGAAGATGCCGACCAGTTCGCCGTCGCGCAGCGCCCGCGAGACCTCGGCAAAAGCCGCTTCCATCATCGCCGCGTCTTCCTTGGCCGGGGCGATGGGGATCGCCCGGGTGTGGCGAAAGATGAAGGAAATGAGCGGCGTGCTGAAGATGTGGTGGTCCATCACGAAGCGGATCGGCCGTGGCGACACGGCCATCAGGATGACCGGATCGACGAAGCTGACGTGGTTGCAGACGATCAGCGCCGCGCCTTCGTGCGGAATGTGCCCGACGCCACGCTTCTTCAGGCGATAGAAGAGGTGGATCAGCACCCATGCCAGGAAGCGCAGCAGGAACTCGGGCACCAGCCCGTAGATGAAGACGGCGACGGCCGCGTTGCAGATGGCGGCGACCGCGAACAGCATCGGGATCGACAAGCCCGCGGCGAACATGGCGGCCGCGGCAAGCGCCCCGACCACCATGAAAAATGCATTGATGATGTTGTTGGCGGCGATGATCCGCGCCCGCTTGTCCGAAGTGCTGCGCAATTGCACGAGCGCATACAGCGGGACGATGAAGAAGCCGCCGAACATCCCGAGCAGGAGCAGGTCGGCGAGCACGCGCCAGACAGCCGCCTGGCCGAGCAGCGCGCCCACCGGCAGTTCGCGCGTCACCGGCGGCAGCGCCATCGACGCCAGGGCAAGGTCGAGCCCGAAGACGGTCAGCCCGATCGATCCCAGCGGCACCAGCCCCAGCTCGACATGACGCGCCGAAAGCCGCTCGCAGAGCAGCGAGCCGGCGCCGATGCCGACGGTAAACACCGCCAGCAGCAGGGTGACCGCCCCTTCGCCGCCACCCAGAACGATCTTGCCGTAAGCGGGAAGCTGCGCGAGAAACAGTGCGCCGTAGAGCCAGAACCAGGAGATGCCGAGGATCGACAGGAAGACCGTCCGGTTCTCGCGCGCGAAACCGATGTTGCGCCAGGTTTCGCTCAACGGATTGAGGTTGACCACAAGGTCCGGCGCCGGCGGCGGCGCTTCCGGGATGCCGCGACTGGCGAGATAGCCGGCGACGGCGACGGCAAAGCCGGCCATGGCGATCCACACCGCATCGACCCCGGCACCGGCCAGCAGGCCGCCCGCGAGCGTTCCGATCAGGATGGCGACGAAGGTTCCCGCCTCGACCTGGGCGTTGCCGCCGACCAGTTCCTCCTCGCTGAGATGTTGCGGCAGGATGGCGTACTTGACCGGCCCGAACAGCGTCGATTGCAGGCCGAGCAGGAACAGCGCGCTCAGCAGCAGGGCAAGGCTGTGCACCAGGAAGCCGGCGATGGCGACGATCATGATCCCGATTTCGAGCAGCTTCGTCAGCCGCGCGAGCATGGCCTTGTCGTACTTGTCGGCAAGTTGCCCGGAGGTCGCCGAAAAGAAGAAGAAAGGCAGGATGAACAGCCCGGCAGCCAGATTGGCGAGAATCTCCGGGCGCATCGACGTCCACTGCGCCGACTGGAAAGTGACCAGCACGACCAGCGCGTTCTTGTAGAGGTTGTCGTTGAACGCGCCGAGAAACTGGGTCAGGAAAAGCGGGGCGAAGCGCCTGCTCCCCAGGAGACGAAACTGCCCGCCGGCAGATTTTTCGGTGGCATCACTCATTCGCAATCCGTATTCCCATGTCACAATTCTATTTTGATACGCGGCATTATCTCCGACATGCTCACTTCACGCTCCGAATATCTCGACCTCCCCGACGTGCGCCTGCACATCCGGCGCTGGGGCAACCCGAAGGCGCCGACCCTGTTCATGCTCCACGGCTGGATGGACGTCTCGGCCTCGCTCCAGTTCGTCGTCGATGAATTCAAGCAAGACTGGAACATCATCGCCCCCGACTGGCGCGGCTTCGGTCCCTCGGACTGGCTGAGCCGTCCCTATTTCTTCGCCGAGCACATCGGCGATCTCGAGGCTATCCTCGACCGCTATGCGCCGAAAGGAAAAGTCAGAATCGCCGGGCACAGCATGGGCGGCATCATCGCCTGCCTGTACGCCGGCATCCGGCCCGAGCGCATCGAAAGCCTGATCTCGCTGGAGGGCTTCGGGATCGCACCGCACGCGGCCGAGATGGCGCCGGAGCGCTATCGGCAATGGCTGGATACCCTGCAAAGACCGCCGCGCATGCACGTCTACCAGGACCGCGCCGCGTTCGCGCGCCGTCTGCTGCACACCGACCGCTTTCTGACGCCGGAACGCGCCGAATTCCTGTCCAGGCACCTCGCCCGCATCGGCGACGGTGAAAACAAGGCCGGCCAGCGCCGCCACGGCGTCATCTGGAATGGCGACCCCTGGCACAAGGCCCCCGCCCCCTATCTCTTCCGTCTGGAAGAATCGATGGCCATCTGGCGGCAGATCACCTGTCCGGTGCTCTGGGTCGCCGGCCGCGACTCCTGGATCATCCGCGATTTCGCCACCCGCCCGGGCGACTGGGAAGCCCGCCAGGCCTGCTTCGCCAACCTGAGCGTGGAGTGGATCGACAACACCGACCACATGCTGCACCATGACCAGCCGGCGGAGGTGGCGCGGATCATCGAGGCGGCGTTCGCTCAGGGCAGCGTCAATTGATGCCGTTGGTTCGCCGGCGGCGGCCGACAGATCCGGGACGCTGGATAGTCGTTTCGCGCGCGACAAGGGCAAGCCGGTGAGCCAGGCCACAGACTACCTGAACGAAGGCGTGCGCCCGCGCGAGGTGTGGTCGTGGGCGTGCTACGACTTCGCCAATTCCGGCTACACGACGGTGGTGGTCACGGCGATCTTCAACGCCTATTTCGTCGCGGTGGTGGCCGGCAACGCCACCTGGGCGACCTTCGCCTGGACCGCCGCGCTGTCGGTGTCCTACGCCGCGATCGTGGTCACGGCGCCGTTGATCGGGGCCTGGGCCGACGCGCATGCCGCCAAGAAGCGGGCGCTCGCCGTCACCACGCTCGGCTGCATCGCCGGAACCGCGGCGCTGTATTTCGCCGGGCCGGGCAATTTCGCCATCGCCATCGCGGCGCTGGTGATCTCGAATTTCTTCTTCGGCACCGGCGAGAACGTGATCGCCGCCTTTCTCCCCGAACTTGCCAAGGGATCGGCGCTGGGCAAGGTCTCCGGGTGGGGCTGGGCGTTCGGCTACGTCGGCGGCCTGCTGAGCCTCGGCGTCTCCTTCGCCTATGTCGTCTTCGCGCAAGGACAGGGAGAGACTGCCGAGCAGTACGTGCCGGTGACGATGCTGATCACCGCCGCGATCTTCGCGCTCGCCAGCCTGCCGACCTTCCTCATCCTGAAGGAACGCGCCCTGCCCCAGCGCCAGGCCAGCGGCGCCTATGCGCAAACCTTCGCACGTTTCCTCGAAACCGTTCGCGACGCCCGCCGCTATCGCGACCTTGCACGTTTCCTCGTCTGCATCCTGCTCTACCAGGCCGGCGTGCAGACGGTGATCTCGATCGCCGCGATCTACGCGCAGCAGGCAATGGGCTTCGGGACCCAACAGACCTTGCTGATGCTGCTGGTGGTCAATGTCACCGCCAGTATCGGCGCCTTCGCCTTCGGCCAGTTCCAGGATCGCATCGGCCACGTGCGCGCCGTCGCCGTCACGCTGGCGTGCTGGCTGCTGACGACGCTGGTCGCTTGGCGGGCCGACGGTCCGGGGCTGTTCTGGCTCGCCGCCAATCTCGCCGGCCTGTGCATGGGCGCCAGCCAGTCGGCCGGCCGCGCGCTGGTCGGCTACCTCAGCCCGGAGGCGCGCCGGGCGGAATTCTTCGGCCTGTGGGGCGTCTCGGTGAAGCTGTCGTCGATCTTCGGCCCGCTGACCTACGGCGCCGTAAGCTGGGTTTCGGGCGGCGACCACCGCATGGCCATGCTCGCCACCGGCGCCTTCTTCGTCGCCGGGCTCCTCATCCTCGCCGGCGTCGATCCCGAAAGAGGCCGGCGCGCCGCCGCGGCCGGCTGACCCGAACACAGGCAAACGTCCTGGCGCAAGGCCGCAACACCGCACTCAGCACGGCCTGTCGCGGTCGACCCCGGATTCGGGGCAAATTTCAGCCGCCGGTCAGAAAGGCCTCGGGAATCTCGAAGCGCTCGTCGTCGCCGACAAGGAGGATGGTGGCCCCTATCAGGGTGGTCGGTGGCGGGGTGCGCGAATTCCGAACCGCCGCTCCCCCCCTTGTCATCGTCCAGGCCAGGATCCATAATGCTTGCATTGCAAATGCACTGCATCGAGTATTCATGAAGAGCGCCACCATACCCTCGCTGCGCGTCGCCCCCGAATTGCGCCAGGCCGCTGAATCATTGCTGGCGGAGGGCGAAACGCTCTCCGCCTTCGTCGAACAGTCGATTCGCAGCCAGATCGAGCAACGCCAGCGCCGGCAGGAATTCATCGCCCGCGGGCTGGCCGCGCGTGAGGAAGCCCGCCGCAGCGGCCGCTACCATTCGGCCAGGGACGTCTGCGACGAACTGGACGCGCTGATCAAGACGAAAGAGGACGCAGCGGGCGGGAAGCGATGAGCTTCAGCGTCCGCTTCACCGGAGCGGCGCGCGACGACCTGAAGCGGCTCTTCGAGTTCCTGCTCGAACAGGATGTTCAGGTGGCCCGCCGCGCACGCGACGCGATCGTCAAGGCCACCGGATTCCTCGCCGACTTCCCCTTCAGTTGCCGCAAGGCCGACATCGACAACCCTTTTCTGCGCGAACTGATCATCCCGTTCGGCAATGCCGGCTATGTCGCCCTGTTCGAGATCGAGGACGAGTCCACCGTCACCATCCTGGCGATCCGCCATCAGCGGGAAGAGGACTATCACTGACCGGCAGGTCGATCACCATCCTGTTTCGGGACTTCACCGTGAGTGCTGTCGCTCATACAACGCATGCCCGAGGTGGCCATAAGATAATGGAAAGTGGCGGAAGCCACTGATTTATCGGCATTTTCAGAAAATCTGTTGGCCATTATCCAGAGGCAAGGAAATTGAAGAAGACAGATCCAGTAGCGCTACGGCGCAATGGCTTCCGTTCCTGCGCATGACGTTTCACCCGAATCGTCACGAACGGATTCCTCTCCCCGTATCAAGGCAACGTTATGCGCAATTTGCTCTCGAATCGCGCGAACGCTGACGACCGTCGTAGCTTCTTCAAGTCCGTAGCGAGAGACTGCAAGACCCTTACGGCATGAGTCCGATCTTCATACCGCCAACCGCGTGCGATCTTGAAGTGATTCATCATCACCGATTTGGGTTTCTGTACCCGATCCGGATTGCTCACTCGTTCGGCTTTGTAAGGGTGGGCGTCTGTCGACAAATACGCACTGATTTTGCTCTCGTCGGCCAGCAACCAGCTTTCCAGTTCCTGTTCGATGCACACCAGAAAAACCGGCTTTTCGGCAAGGCCGGCGTCGTCGAGTT
>WBZP01000725.1_pt1 | contig 43282 bp, 44 predicted proteins | sample 5204301 | NCBI WGS metagenome assembly WBZP01 (sample SAMN12412401, study PRJNA552823) | activated sludge metagenome | isolation source: activated sludge from nitrification reactor of wastewater treatment plant... | place: USA: Pennsylvania | collected 2017
GCAGCGCCAGGCCGCTCGCCGTGATCTCGGCGGGCAGCCGCACCCCGACGTCGGTGACCAGGCGGGGCCGGCCGGTGGCCCGCTCCTCGACGACGTAAAGCACGTCGCGGCCGAGCAGGATGGCCAGGTGCGCGTTGTGGGTCGTCTGGTCGACGAGCCGGGCCAGCAGCGGGGCGGCGATCCGCTGTAACGGCGCCTGCCGCCGATAGGCCGAGCCCAATTCGTATGCCGCGGGCCCCAACCCGAAGCGGCCCGCCTCGTGCAGGTGGGTGACATAGCCCCGATCGGCCAGCGTCGACAACAACCGATAGGTGCTCGACCGGGCCAACCCCACCTCGCGGGCCAGCGCCGCCGCCGGCAGCGGCTCGGTGCGCCGGGCCAGGGCGCCGAGCAGATCGAGGGCCTGACCCAGCGCGCGGTGCTGGTCGGAGCCCGGGCCGTCGTCGCGCGAATCGGCACCGCGCGACCCCGCACCGGATGACGCGTCACCGGGCGACGCGTGGCGGTGCTCGGTGGCGTGTTCCATTCGCTGCTCCTGTCCTCGGGGTGCCCTCGGCGGACGCGATTGTCCCAGATCTGGGACACCGATTGCCGGCCCCCGCTCGCGCGCTGCCCCCGCCGCGCGCTGGAATGACCTCATGGACCATGCCCGTGTTGCCCCGACCCCGATCGTCGTCGGCGAGCGGCCGGTGACGATCGAGCAGGTCATCGCGGTGGCCCGCCACGATGCGCCGCTGCAGATCGCCGAGGCCGCCTGGCAGCGGGTCGCCGCCGGCCGGGCCGCCGTCGAGCGGCTCGCCGACGACGTCGAGCCGCACTACGGCGTCTCGACCGGCTTCGGGGCCCTGGCCACCCGGCACATCCCCGTCGAGTCACGCGCCCAACTGCAGCGCTCGCTGGTGCGGTCGCACGCGGCCGGCAGCGGCCCGGAGGTGGAGCGGGAGGTGGTGCGCGCGCTCATGCTGCTGCGCCTGCAGACCCTCGCCACCGGGCACACCGGGGTGCGGCCCGAGGTGCTGCGCACGTATGCCGCGCTGCTCGAGGCCGGGATCACGCCGGTGGTCCACGAATACGGCTCGCTCGGCTGCTCCGGCGACCTCGCGCCGTTGGCGCACTGTGCGCTTGCCGCGATGGGCGAGGGCCCGGTGCGACTGGCCGACGGCACACTCGCCGGCGCGGCAACGGCGTTACGGGACAATGGGATCGAGCCACTGGTCCTGCGCGAGAAGGAGGGCCTGGCGCTCATCAACGGCACCGACGGCATGCTCGGCATGCTGTGCCTGGCCATCGGCGACCTGCGCCGACTGCTGCAGGTGGCCGACGTCACGGCGGCGATGAGCGTCGAAGGGCTGCTCGGCACCGACCATGTCTTCACCGCCGAGCTGCAGGCGCTGCGACCGCACCCCGGCCAGGCACTGTCCGCCGCCAACATGTCGAAAGTCCTGGCGCACAGCCCGATCCGCGCCTCGCACGACACCGACGACTGCCCGCGGGTGCAGGATGCCTACTCGCTGCGCTGCGCCCCCCAGGTGCACGGCGGCGCCCGCGACACCGTCGAGCACGCGGCGCGCGTCGCGGCATACGAATTGGCCTCTGCCATCGACAATCCCGTGGTGACCGACGACGGTCAGGTGCGCAGCAACGGCAACTTCCACGGCGCGCCGCTGGCCTACGTGCTCGACTTCCTGGCGATCGTCGCCGCCGACGTCGCGAGCATGAGCGAACGGCGCACCGACCGCTTCCTCGACAAGAACCGCAATGCCGGCTTGCCGCCCTTCCTGGCCGCCGACCCGGGGGTCGACTCCGGGCTGATGATCGCGCAATACACCCAGGCGGCCGTGGTCTCCGAGCTCAAGCGGCTGGCGGCGCCGGCCAGCGTCGACTCGATCCCGAGCTCGGCGATGCAGGAGGACCACGTCTCGATGGGCTGGTCAGCCGCCCGCAAACTCCGCCGCAGCATCGACGGGCTCACCCGGGTGCTGGCCATCGAAATGCTCACCGCGGCAAGGGGGTTGGAGTTGCGCGCGCCGCTAGCGCCGGGCCCGGCCGCCGGCGCCGTGCTCGCCGCGCTGCGGGCCGGGGTCGCCCCGGTCGGCCCGGATCGCTTCCTCGCACCAGAGATCGAGTATGCCGTGCAGCTGGTCGCCTCCGGTCAGGCTCTGGCTGCCGTCGAGGCCGTCATCGGGCCCCTGTCGTGAGCACCACAGTGCTGAGTGCGACCGTCGCGGCCACCCCCCGACGGGTCGGGTCAGTCGGGGACCAGCCCACCGGGGAAGACCGAGCGGACGTCGGTGTGACCGAAGTCGTCGCCCTTGTAGAGCAGCGGCTCTCCCGAATCCTTGGCCAGCGCGTAGGCGAAACAGTCGCCGAGGTTCAACTGCGCCGGGTGCCCGGAACCCTTCCCGTAGTCGCGATAGGCGGCCCGGGCGATCAGCGCCTGCTGCGCGGTGAACGGGACCGTGCTGATCTGCAGATCGGCCAGGACGGTGTCGAACTCGCGGACCAACACTGGCTCACCGAGGCGTTCGATGACAATGCTCGCCTCCAGGTAGGTCGGCGCCGATACCAGCCGTCGATGATCGCCCGCGATCACGTCGGCGAACGCCGCCCGCTCGGGCTCTCCGCGCAGCACCGCGACCAGGGCCGAGCTGTCGATGATCACGCTGGCAGGCCGTTCTCGTCATACATCTCGTCCATGGCGCGCTGGATCGCCGCGCGATGCTCGTCGGTCATCGTCGCATCGATGCGAGCCAGCGTCGCGTCCACCAGCGCACGGCGACGGGCAGCGGCGACCGTCTCGTCATGCTCGGCGATGAAGGCCTCCAAGGCAGCCTCCAGCACACTCACCTGGCTCTTGCCGGTGAGCTCGGCGGCCTGCTTGGCCAGGCGGCATACCCGTTCGTTCTTGATGTTCAGCGCCACGCGATCCACCCCTGCTTACACCTTTTCGACGTCCACGTACACCCAGTCTACCCAGGAGGCCTGACATGGACGGCGCTCGTCCCGTGCGCGCAGCACGCGGCACCACCCTCACCGCTCGCCAGTGGTCGACCGAGGCGCCGCTGCGGATGCTGCAGAACAACCTCGACCCGCAGGTCGCCGAGCGACCCGACGACCTCGTCGTCTACGGCGGCACCGGCCGGGCGGCCCGCGATTGGCGCAGCTTCGATGCGATGGTGCGCACGCTGACCGATCTGCGTGCCGACGAGACGATGCTCGTGCAGTCGGGCAAGCCGGTGGGGGTGCTGCGCACCCACGAGTGGGCGCCGCGAGTGCTCATCGCCAACTCCAACCTCGTTCCGGACTGGGCGAATTGGCCGGAGTTCCGCCGCTTGGAGCACCTCGGGCTGACGATGTACGGGCAGATGACCGCCGGTTCGTGGATCTACATCGGCACCCAGGGCATCGTCCAGGGCACCTATGAGACCTTCGCCGCGATCGCCGACAAGCGGTTTGCCGGCACGCTGGCCGGCACCCTCACCCTCACCGCCGGGTGCGGTGGGATGGGCGGGGCGCAGCCGCTCGCGGTGACCCTCAACGGCGGTGCCTGCCTCATCGTCGACGTCGACCCGGCCCGGTTGGCCCGCCGGGTCGAGCATCGCTATCTCGACGAGGTGGCCCCCGATCTCGACACCGCGATCGAGCTGACCGTCGCGGCCAAGCGGGACCGGCGGGCCTGGTCGGTCGGGGGGGTCGGCAACGCCGCCGAGGTCTTCCCCGAGCTGCGCCGCCGCGGCGTGCCGATCGACATCGTCACCGACCAGACCTCGGCGCACGACCCGTTGAGCTATCTGCCCGAAGGGATCTCGCTGCAGGACTGGCACGACTACGCCGAGCGCAAGCCCGAGGAGTTCACCGACCGGGCCCGCGAATCGATGGCCCATCACGTGCAGGCGATGGTCGACTTCCTCGACGACGGGGCCGAGGTCTTCGACTACGGCAACTCGATCCGCGACGAGGCGCGCTCGGGTGGGTGCGAGCGGGCCTTCGACTTCCCCGGCTTCGTGCCGGCATACATCCGGCCGCTGTTCTGCCAGGGCAAGGGCCCGTTCCGGTGGGCTGCGCTGTCCGGTGACCCGGCCGACATCGCGGCGACCGACGCGGCGGTGCTGCGCCTGTTCCCCGACAACGACCGGCTGCACCGCTGGATGCGTGGGGCGCAGGAGCGGATCGCCTTCCAGGGCTTGCCGGCTCGGATCTGTTGGCTCGGCTACGGCGAACGAGACCAGGCCGGGTTGGCCTTCAACGACCTGGTCGCCAGCGGGGCGGTGCGGGCGCCGATCGTCATCGGGCGCGACCATCTCGACTGCGGCTCGGTGGCCAGCCCCTACCGGGAGACCGAGGCGATGGCCGATGGCTCCGATGCGATCGCCGACTGGCCGTTGCTCAATGCGCTCACCGCGGCCAGCTCCGGGGCGACCTGGGTGTCGATCCACCACGGCGGCGGGGTCGGCATCGGGCGCTCCATCCACGCCGGCCAGGTCAGCCTCGCCGACGGCACCGCGCTGGCCGCCGAGAAGCTCGCCCGGGTGCTCACCAACGACCCCGGGATGGGCGTCATCCGGCACGTCGACGCCGGCTACGACCTCGCGGTCGACGTCGCCGCCCAGCGCGGGGTGCGGATCCCCATGCGGGAGAGCTGAGCTCATGAGCGACACCAGGTCCGGCCAGGTGCCTGACCGCACGCCCGACTGGCAACGCGGCTTCGACCGGATGTGGCAGCAACTGCACCCGGTCGGTCGGGTCGCCTCCACCGGTGGCTATCGCCGCTTCGCCTGGACCCGCGAGGACCACACGCTGCGGGAATGGTTCGCCGGGCAATGCCAGGCTCGGGGGCTCACCCTCGTGCAGGACCGGGCCGGCAACCAGTGGGGCTGGTCCGGCGACCCGGACCACACCCCCGGGCTGGTGCTCGGCTCGCACCTGGACTCGGTGGCCGACGGCGGCGGATACGACGGGCCGCTCGGCGTCGTGAGTGCCTTCGCCGCGTGGGATCTGCTGCAGGACAGCGGGTTCACCCCATCGATGCCGATCGGTATCGCGAACTTCGGCGACGAGGAAGGGGCTCGCTTCGGTGTGGCATGCGCCGGCTCCCGGCTGCTCACCGGCGTCTTGGACCCGAGCCGGGCCCGCGGCCTGCGCGACGACGACGGGGTCACCCTCGACCATGCCCTGCGGGTCTCCGGCCGCGACCCGCAGGCCCTCGGGCCCGACCCGCAGGCGCTGGCGCGGGTCGCGGCATACCTGGAGGTGCATATCGAGCAAGGCCGAGCGCTGAGCGCGGAACCCGAAGACCCGCAGGGCGACCCGAGCACCTGGGACCCGGCCCGCGCCGTCGCGGTCGGCACCGAGATCTGGCCGCACGGGCGGTGGCAGATCGACCTCCACGGCGAGGCCAACCACGCGGGGACCACCCGCCTGGAGGACCGGGTCGACGCGATGCTCGAGTTCGCCTCGGTCGTGGCCAGCGCCCGGGTGCTGGCCCGCGAGGCCGGCTGCGTCGCCACTGTCGGCAAGGTCATCGCTCGCCCCAACGCGATCAATGCGATCCCCGAGCATGTCACCGGGTGGCTCGACGCGCGCGGCCCGGACGCCGACGCGGTCCGCGGGGTCGTCGCAGCGCTGCGCAGCGAGCTCGCCGACCACGAGGCTGGCGGCACCCTCCAGCAGGACTCCTGGACCCCGGCGACCGTCTTCGACACCGCGCTGCGGCAACGAATCTCGACCGTGCTCCCGGATGCGCCGCTGCTGGCCACCGGCGCCGGACACGACGCCGGGATCCTCGCCAACGCCGGCATCCCGACCGCGATGCTCTTCGTGCGCAACCCGACCGGGGTGTCGCACTCCCCGCAGGAATGGGCCGCCGACGCCGACTGTCACACCGGCGTGCGCGCCCTGGCCGCCGTGGTGCGGGAGCTGGCCGGATGAGCGCCGCCCAGGGGTTCTGGTGCGAGCACGCCTGGGTCGACGGCGCGGTGCGTGACGCGGTGCGCCTCGTCGTCGACGGTGAGCGCCTGGCCGCGGTGTCGCCCGACGCCCGCCCCGAGCCGGCCGACACCAGGCTGGCCGGGCTCACCCTGCCCGGCTTCGGCAACGCCCACAGCCACATCTTCCACCGGGCCCTGCGCGGGCGCACCCACCATGGCGGCGGCGACTTCTGGACCTGGCGGGATGTCATGTATGCCGTTGCCGCCCAACTCGATCCGGACGGCTACCTGGCGCTGGCGCGGGCGGCATATGCGGAGCTGGTGCTGGCCGGCTACACCGCGGTCGGTGAGTTCCACTACGTGCACCACGGCCCCGGTGGCACCCCCTACGCTGACCCGAACGTCATGGGTGCGGCACTGCAGCAGGCCGCCGCAGACGCCGGCATCCGGCTCACCCTGCTGGACGTCTGTTACCTGCGCGGCGGGCTCGGCCCGCACGGGCACACCCCGCTGACCGCCGCGCAACGACGCTTCGGCGACGCCGACGTCGAGGCCTGGGCGCAGCGAGCCGCGGACCGCACGGCGCTGCCCGGGGTGCTGTTGGGCACCGCGATCCACTCGGTGCGTGCGGTGCCGGCCGCCGATCTGCGCACCGTCGCCGAGCAGGCCCACCGGGCCGGCTCGACCTGCCCGGTGCACGTGCACCTGTCCGAGCAACCGGCCGAGAACGACGCCTGCGCAGCGGTATACCGGCGCAGCCCCACCGAACTGCTCTTCGACGAGGGTCTGCTGGAGCAGGGGATGGCCGCGGTGCACGCCACCCACCTGAGCGACCGCGACATCGCGCTGCTCGGCCACTACGGCGCGGTCGTCGCCTGCCCGACCACCGAGCGCGACCTCGCCGACGGGATCGGTCCGATGGGCGCCCTGGCCGAGGCCGGCTGCGAGCTGTCCGTCGGCTCCGACCAGCACGCCGTCGTCGACCCCTTCGAGGAACTGCGGGCCCTGGAGATGCACGAGCGGCTCACCTCGGGCCGGCGGGGGCGCTTCGCGCCGGCGGAGTTGCTGCACATCGGCACGACCGGCGCCTATCGGGTGCTCGGCCGCGGTCCGAGCAGCCTGGCCGTCGGCGCCGGCGCCGACTTCGTCACCCTCGCCACCGACACCCCGCGCACCGCCGGGGCGCGCCTGGACCAACTCTGGTATGCCGCAGGCGCCGCCGACGTGCGTGAGGTCGTCGTCGCCGGCGAACGGGTCGTCTCCGGCGGCCGCCACCGGCTCGGTGACGTCGGTGCGCTGCTCGCCGACGCCATCGCCGCCCTCACGACGGGAGATCGCCGATGACCAGTCTGCTCGTCACCGACATCACCGAGTTGGTCACCCTCGACCCGCAGCAGGCCGACCCCACGTCGTCGCCGGACGTGCAGGCGCTCGGACTTCGCCATGACGCCGCGCTCGTCGTCGACGACCTGCACGGCACCCCGACGATCGCCTGGGTAGGCTCCGCCGCCGCCGCGCCACAGGCCGATCTGGCTGTCTCGCAAGCGGGTCAAACCGTGCTACCGGGCTTCGTCGACTCACACACCCACCTCGTCTTCGCCGGCGACCGCGCCGCCGAGTTCGCCGCCCGGATGCGCGGCGTGCCCTATGACGGCGGCGGGATCGCCTCGACGGTGGCGGCCACCCGCGGGGCCGACGACGCCCAGCTGCGCACCCTGCTGGCCGGCCGGGTCGCCGAACTGCGCCGCCAGGGCACGACCCGGGTCGAGATCAAGACCGGCTACGGCCTCACCCTGCCCGACGAGCTGCGGCTGCTGCGACTGGCCCGTGAGGTCACCCCCCACACGACCTTCCTCGGCGCGCACGTCGTGCCGGCCGAATACCGCGACGACCGCGCGGCATACGTCGAGCTTGTCACCGGCCCGATGCTCGCAGCGGTCGTCGCGGGGGGCGACGCGGCATACCTCGACGTCTTCTGCGAACCGGCCAGCCCGCACGCCTTCGACGCCGACGAGAGCCGGGCCATCCTGCTGGCCGGCCGACGGGCCGGCCTCGGGCTACGGGTGCACGGCAACCAACTCGGCCCCGGTCCAGGGGTGCGGCTGGCCTGCGAACTCGGCGCAGTCAGCGTCGACCACTGCACCTACCTCACCGACGCCGACGTCGACGCACTCGCCGGATCCGACACGGTGGCAACCCTGTTGCCCGGCGTCGAGTTCTCGACGAAGCACCCCTACCCGGATGCCCGGCGGCTGCTCGATGCCGGTGTCACGGTCGCCTTGGCGACCGACTGCAACCCTGGCACGAGCTACACGAGCTCGATGCCGTTCGTCGTCGCGCTGGCCGTCCGCGAGATGGGCATGACCCCCGCTGAAGCGGTGTATGCCGCGACCGCCGGCTCCGGTCGATCCCTCGGCCTGCAGCGCCGGATCGCTCCCGGTGAGCCGGCCGAGCTGGCGCTGCTGCGGGCGCCCAGCCACGTGCATCTGGCCTATCGGCCCGGCGTGCCGCTGGCTCGTCCGCTCGTCGGATGACCCGGTGCGCCGGGGCGCGGGACGACCGCGGCTGACACCGGGCTGGTGACACGACACAATCGGGGGGTGCGCATCGACCTGAACGCCGACCTCGGCGAGTCGTTCGGGGCGTGGACCCTCGGCGACGACACCGCGCTGCTCGACGTCGTCACGAGCGCCAACATCGCCTGTGGCTTCCACGCCGGCGACCCAGTCACATTGCAGCGCATCTGCGCCGAGGCCATCGGGCGCGGTGTCGTCGTCGGCGCGCATGTCGCCTATCGCGACCTCGTCGGCTTCGGGCGGCGCTTCCTCGATGTGAGCTTCACCGACCTGCAGGCCGACGTGCTCTATCAACTCGGGGCGCTCGACGCGATGTGCCGGGCGGCCGGTGGGCAGCTCGCCTACGTCAAGCCGCACGGGGCGCTCTACCACGCCGTACAGGAACACCCCACTCAGGCCCATGCGCTCGTCGCGGCGGTCGCGGCATACGACCCGGGGTTGACCATCCTCGGGATGGCCGGTGGACTGCTGCTGCGGTATGCCGCGCAGACCGGACTGCGCACGGCCACCGAGGCATTCGCCGACCGTGCCTACACCCCGCACGGGCAGCTCGTGGATCGCCGCGAGCCGGGAGCGGTGCTGCACGACCCCGACCTCATCGCCGCCCGAATGCTCCGACTGGTCACCCTCGGCACGGTGGAGGCCGTCGACGGAACGACCCTGCCGGTCACCGCCGACTCGATCTGCGTCCACGGTGACACCCCTGGCGCGGTGGCATCGGCGCGCGCGGTCCGCGCGGCACTCACCGGGGCCGGCGTGACGATCCAGCCGTTCGCTCGATGAGCGGGGAGTGAGCCGATGGATGCCATGGTGCTGCCGATGGGTGAGAGCGCGCTGCTCATCGAGGTCGAGGACACCACCGCGGTGCTCCAGCTCGCCGCCGCGATCGAAGCCCGCCGGGCGGCCGGGCGGTGGCCGCAGATCCGCGAGCTCGTGCCGGCCGCCCGGACCGTCCTGGTCGTCACCGGTCACGGTGACCACCTCGGGCCGTTGGCTGGTGATCTCGCGGATCTGGCCGACTCGCTGCACGTCGCCCGAGGGCCGCGGGGCGCCACGGCGGGCCCGGTTGTCGACATCGCGGTCCGCTACGACGGGCCGGATCTCGCCGACGTCGCGCGCCACTGCGGACTGACCGAGGCCGAGGTCATCGCCGCTCACACGGGCACACCGTGGCGGGTCGCGTTCAGCGGTTTCGCGCCCGGATTCGCCTACCTCGTCGGTGGTGACCCTCGGCTCCGGGTGCCGCGCCGCGGCGAACCACGCGCCGCAGTCCCGGCCGGATCCGTCGCTCTCGCAGGCGAATACAGCGGCATCTACCCACGGGAGACGCCGGGTGGTTGGCAACTGCTCGGCACCACGGAGGCCGTGCTGTGGTCGCTGGAACGGCAAGACCCGGCGTTGCTGCGCCCGGGCGCCACGGTCCGCTTCGTCGACGTGCCGCGGGACGAGCCGCGTCGGGATCAGGCGTCGACCCCGGGGACGTCGTCATGACCGGCTGGCTCGAGGTGCTCGCCACCGGCCCGCAGACCCTCGTGCAGGATCTGGGCCGTCCCGGGTATGCCGCGGTGGGAGTGACCTGTTCGGGCGCGGCCGACCGCGCGGCATACCGGCTGGGGGGGCGACTGGTCGCCCATCCAGAGGGTCTGGCAGCGCTGGAGGTGACCCTCGGCGGCTTCTCGGCTCGGGCTCACGGCGCGCTGACCGTGTGCGTCACCGGGGCGCCGGCACCGTTGCGCATCGACGACCGGGTCGCCGGGCACGCAGCCGTGACGTCGGTCGGCGACGGGCAACTGGTCGAGCTGGGCGCACCCCCGAGCGGGATGCGCAGCTACCTCACGGTGCGCGGCGGGATCGAGGTCGACCCGGTGCTCGGGTCGCGGTCCACCGACACCCTCTCCGGGCTCGGACCGCCGCCGGTCCTCGCGGGGGATCGACTGCTGATCGGCAAGCAGACCGCCGGCGTGCCGAATGTCGACGTCGCCCCGGTGCGGCTGCCGCCGGCCGGTCTGTTGCGGCTGCGGGTGCTGCCCGGCCCGCGGCTGGACTGGTTCGCCGCCCCGGAGTTGCTCGAGCTGACCCCGTGGACGGTCTCGGACCGCAGCAACCGGGTGGGGGTGCGACTCGAGGGCGTCGCCCTGGCCCGGCGGGCCGTCCGAGAACGGGCCGAGGTGCCCAGCGAAGGGATGGTGCCGGGCGCGATCCAGGTGCCTCCCAGTGGGCTGCCGGTCATCCTGCTGGCCGATCACCCGGTCACCGGCGGCTACCCGGTCATCGGGGTGCTCCTTCGGGTCGACATCGACCGGGCCGCCCAGGCCCGGCCGGGGCAACGGGTGGCCCTGCACTGGTCCGACGGAGCCCTGCCATGACCGACGCAGCGGCGCAGCAACGGCTGCCGCTCTTCCCGTTGGGCAGCACGCTCTGCCCGGGGGCGCAGCTGCATCTGCGGGTCTTCGAGCCCCGCTATGTCCGTCTCGTCGAGGACCTGCGGCGCGCCGATGGCCCCGCCGATTTCGGCGTCGTGGCCATCCGCGCCGGCCACGAGGTTGGGGTGGGGGCGGTCCGGGAGCTCTACGACATCGGGTGCGTCGCGCGGCTCGAGGGTCTCGAGCCGACCTCACCCGGCGGCCCGGTCGCCTACCGGTTGCGTGCGCGCGGGATCGAGCGGTTCCGCCTCGACGGGCTCGACCCGAGCCCCGAGACGCCGTATCTCACCGGCATCGTCTCCCGGGTGGCGGACCTCGACGGCGGCACCCCGCAGCAGCTCGCCGAGGCCGCGGCGTCGGTGCGGGCCGCCCTCGCGGCATACCGGGAGCTGGTGCGCGTCCCGCTCGAGGTGGGCCCGGAGCTGAGCGCGCAGCAGCGCGCGGATCCGCTCACCGCCCTGACGCCGGCGCGGCTGGCCTACCTCGTCGCGGATGCGGTGGTGCTGGAAGTGGTCGACCGGCAAGGGATCCTCTCGGCGGCGACGACACTGGATAGGCTGCGCATCGGCCGGGCAATGGTGCGCCGCGAGATCGCTCTGTTGCGCCGATTGCATGTCGTGCCGAGAGCCTTCCAGCCGGGCCCATCGGCCCCCAACTGACGAGGTGCGCGTGTCGTCCGTCGAATCGCCGTCCGCAGGGTCGCCGCCGGAAGGGTTGCCCGCTGCGGTGCCGCCGCGCGCGGCCACGCCGGTCAAACCCGGGCCGATCGTGCTGTCCCCCCGGATCAGCGGTGCCCGAGCGTTCGACGCCGTGGCCCGCGCCTGCCTGGCCCATGCCGACGCCAACGAGCCGCTCATCGACGTGCACGGCGACCACGAGGCAGTGCATCAGTTCCGGGTCGCCTACCGACGGCTCAGATCGCTGTTCTCGTTGTGTCGTGCGGTGGCGCGCACCGACCCCGAGGCGGCCCGCGTCAAGGCCGGGTTGCGCGAGCTCACCGTCGCCTTCGGCCCGGCGCGTGACCTCGATGTGTTCAGCGAGGCCCACCGGGTTGTCCACCCAGGCGCCGACTCCCCCGCGGCCCCTGCCCCCGCCGATGCCGCCGATAGGGCCGACGATGGTGCTGACGATGATGCGGCTGCTCGTGGTGCGCCAAGGGGTCTCACGGCCGAGGATGGCGCGCGGCTGGAGCTGGCGCGCGCGGCGGCATACCGGCAGGCCGAGGAGTTCCTGCGCTCCGATGCGTGGCGTCAGACCCGGGCCGACCTGGACCGCTGGCTGGCGGCCGGCCGCGTCCGGGCCGCCCTACCCACTCAGACCTGGAGTGCCCGCGCCACGGCCGCCGAGGCGATGGACCGACGTCGCCGCAGGATCATCATGGCCGGGGCCGACCTGTTCGCCCTCGACCCGCACGAACGTCACCAGGTGCGGATCGAGGCCAAGAAGCTGCGCTACGGGGCGCAGTTCTTCGGCAGCCTGTGGCCGCGCGAGCGAGCTGCCGTCAAGCAGCTGGAATCGGCCCTGTCACAACTGCAGGACGAACTCGGCGCCCTCAACGATGCTGCCACGTGGGCGCATCTCGTCGAGCTCGCGCAGTTGCGTGACACGCTCCCGCCCGAGGTCGACACCGACGCCCACCTCGCGCGCGCCCAGGGGCTGGTGGCGAAGGTGGCCGACCTGCGGCCCTTCTGGCAGCGACCCGGCCCGGTGCCAGCAGCCGACCGGCAGCGCCCCAGCGGGTGAGTGAGCGCCTCCCGACCTCATCTCCGGATGACGAGGCGGCCGGCCCTCTGACACCAGAAGAGGGCCGGCCACCGGTCGTCGGAGGAGTTGCGCGGCGCCCAACCTGCGCTACGCGGGCCCACCCCTCATGCAGGTTCTGCTCTTGGACCCCTGGTTCCCCCAGCGACATCTCAGAGTGTCCTCGCGTGGTGAACGGGGGACAACCCGAGCGGCCCTCCCTCTTTTCGAAGTGTGAACGGAACGGCTTGTGAACGCCGTGTCCGTCCTGAGACTATCGACCGGTACGTGAACGTTCACACACGAAGGGGCTGGGTGTGACCGTCCCCCCGCACGGCAACCGTTTTCCGGAGCGACTCCAGCATGCCAGCGGGCTGACCCTGGAGGGAATCCAACGCCGCCTGGCCGGGCAAGGACACGTCGTCGGCCGGAGCACCCTGAGCTACTGGCAGAACGGCCGTCGGCTCCCCACGGGGGCCAGCTCGATCGCGGCGGTGGCGGCACTGGAACAGATCCTCAAGACCCGCCCCGGCGCCCTCATCGAGGCCCTGGCCCAGCACCCTCCGACCCGGCGCCTGCACACCGATCAGCAGGCGGTGCGCGACCGCATCGATCGGATCATCGGGCGAGCCGACGATGAGCAGGGGCGTCAGCCCGCCCACGAGGTCGTCGGCTCGCTGACCGCGGGGCGCTACGGTGCGCTCGGCGAGTTGGTGTCCATGGAGATGACGATCGCCATCCGCGCGCTCTCGGACCTGCAGCGGGTCACCTTCGCCCACGGCTGCGAGCCGGGCGATGACCCGAACCTCGTGGAGTACGTCATGCTCAGCGGCGGCCGCATCGGCCGAGTGACCTTCGACGAACGCGACCGGGTCGTGCTCGGGGAGATCATCTTCGACCGACAACTGCGCCGGGGCGAGAGTCACCTCTACCGATACGAGCTGCGTGATGCCAATCACCAGCGGACCGAGCGCTACTTCAAGGTGCTCGACATGCAAAGCGCGTTCGTGGCCATCGAACTGACCTTCCATCCCGACTGCCTACCGGTGCAGATCGAGGAGTTCGAACGGCTCTCGGCTGCCGGCCCGGACATCGTCAACCGGAACCGGCAGTTGGACTCCGGAGGCATGGTGTCACTCGTGCGGGAACGGGCCCGACGCGGCATCCTCGGGCTGCAGTGGAGCTACGCGTGAGCCCGCGCCCGGCCCGTGGCGCGGGGTGTGTGGTGGCCGCAGGCGCGGCATACCGGCGGCCGGCGATGCGCTAGCGTGACCCCGCGGGCAGGACCCGGCGCTCGTTCGGTTGTCCCTGGTGAACGCCCACCCGTCGGGGAGGTCTCGTGTCGGACGTGCGGGCCGGCCAACGGTTTGCCCTGGTGCTCCGCGAGGCGATCCGGGTCAGCGGGTTGACCCTGGATGCCCTGCAGCGCCGGCTCGCCGACGTCGGTGTGCACGTCGGCCGCAGCACCCTGAGCTATTGGCAGAACGGCGAGCGACTGCCGACCGGCCCACGCTCGCTCATCGTCGTCGGTGAGTTGGAACGCATCCTCGCGGTGACCTCCGGCACCCTCATCGAGGCACTCGGCGAGCCGGTGGTACTGCGTGAGGTCGAGGACTTCGAGGTCGTCGGGAACGGCAAGCGGATCGAGGCGCTCATCGGCGAGATCGGCTGCACCTCCAGCTATGCGGCGACAGAGGTGTTCAGCTACCAGGACTTCGCGTCCCTCGGGCCGGACGGCAGCCTCGACAATGTGCTCACCGTGCTCACCTTCCGCGCCCAGGACGAGCTGGACCGCTACCCCGCCGTCCACGGCGGCGAAGCGGGCGGCGATCCGCAGCTGATCCACGTCGAGGCGGTCAGCGGCGCTCGGATCGGCCGGGTTCGCCGCGACCCCCAATCCAACGTGATCGTCAGCGAGCTCGTGTTCGATCGCCAGCTGCGCCGGGGCGACACGCACGTGGTGCGATGGATCACCCACGACGACAACACCATCCCTACCGTGAATGCCTACATGTTCGGTGGCGCCGTGCGAACCCTCGTGTCACTTGAGATGACCTTCGACCCGGCCTGTCTGCCGGTCGCCGTCGAGGAGTTCGAACAACAGCACGACGCGGGTCCGGACCGGTTCCGGCGCAGCGTCGTGCTCGGCGTCGACCGGCGGGTCACACTGGTGCGGGAACGGCAGCGTCGCGGCATCATCGGCCTGCGCTGGCAGTACAGCTGAGCCCCGTTCGCCGGCGGTCCTCGCCTCCACGGTCAGCAGTGGCCGTACCGGAGTCGGTGACGGCCGGGGCAGCTCAGTCGCCGTCCTCATCGGGCCGCTCGAGCAGCTGCGGCTGCCCACCGACGCAGGTGGCGCTCACGTGCACTTCGTCGCCGCCGTCGCCCCCGGCCTCGAAGGAGACCCGAAGGCTGCCGCTCTCCGTCGACGGGCCGTCCAGGCGCCACCCGTCCTGCGGTCGAGCCGACCGGAAGATCAGCCGGCTACCGGTGCAGGCGACGGCCACGGTGCCGCCGCGGGTCACGAGAGAGCCCTCGATCGTCGGCGGTGCCGGCGCGAGCGGGGGGGCCGGGGCAGTGCCGGGTCGGGGCGCCGTAGCCGACGAACCCGGCGTGCTGCGGCCGGGACCACTCGCCGTCGGTATGCCGCTCGCGTGCCCTCCGTTCGTCGGTGCTGGTGCCAGTGGCGGTGTCAAGGTGGGTTGGGGGGCCGTGGTCGTCGACGGTACGGTGGCGGTCGCGGCGCCCGAGGAGGTCGGGAGCACACCGTCAACCGGGGCCTGGACGCGGATCGGCCCGCCTGCCACGAGGGCGGTCTGGGTGCCGGCCTGGCGGATCGCGGTCCAGGCGAACGAGGATCCGACGGCGACGACGAGAAGCCAGAGCGCGGCATACCCACTGGCGGCGCGGATGGTCCTCACCTGGGCCCTCCCTCCTGGCGCGTAGCGTACGGGTCATGGTCGCTGTGCTCATCATCGAGGACGATGCTGCGATCCGATCGGCGTTGATCCGGACTCTGGTCGCGACGGGCCACACGGTGACCAGCGCGGCCACCGGCTTGGCCGGGTTGTCCCTGGCCGTGGACGAGCGACCTGATCTCGTCGTGCTCGACCTTGGCCTGCCGGACATCGATGGCCTGCAGGTGTTGGCCATGCTCCGGGCCGTGAGTTCCGTGCCGGTCATCGTCGCCACCGCTCAGGACGACGAGCGCGTCATCGTGCAGGCCCTCGATACCGGCGCCGACGACTACCTCGTCAAACCCTTCGGGGCCGAGCAGTTGGAGGCCCGGATCCGCGCTGTGGCCCGGCGGGCCAGCACGCCCGACGCGGTGGCTCCGGTGCGCGTCGGGGAGTTGGTGGTCGACTCCGTGCGTCGTGAGGTGACCCTGGGTGGCATACCGATCGACTTGTCTCGCAAGGAATTCGACCTGTTGTGGCTGCTGGCGCAGCGCGCTGGCGAGGTCGTGACCAAACGGGAGATCCTCGCCGAGGTGTGGCGGCAGGCCTACGGCGGCGGCGACCGCACCGTCGATGTCCACCTGTCCTGGTTGCGGCGCAAGCTCGGTGAGACGGCCGCCGAGCCGCGTTACCTGCATAGCGTGCGCGGGGTCGGCGTGCGCCTGGTCGATCCAGGGCCGGGCTGATGACGCTGCGGGCGCGGATCACCTGGTTGGTCGCCGGGGTGGCCTCCGCGGTGATCATCGCCTTCGTCGTGCCGATGTGCCTGCTCGTGCAGGTGCTCGCCGAGGACCGACGTCTCGACCTGGCGCGCGACCAGGCGCAGACGGTGGCGACGATCGTGGCGAGCGTCGACGACGTGGGTCGATTGCGCGAGGCGGTCGGCCAGCAGACCGCGCCAGGGCTGGCCACCTGGGTGCAACTGCCCTCCGGCGAGGTGCTCGGGTCGAACGTCGAGGGGCTCGTGGACCGTAGCCTCATCGAGCAGACGCGCCGCGACGGTCGAGCCGTTACGGTGCCACGCCCGGACGGCGCGGAGGTGCTCGTGCCGGTCGCGGTCTCCGACGGGCTGGCGGTCGTGCAGTGCTCGGTCGGCTTCGAGCCGATCCGCCGCGGCGTGTATGCCGCGTGGGCCGCATTCGCCGCCGTCGGCCTCGTGCTGCTCGTCGGCGGGGTCCTGGTGGCCCGTCATATCAGCGACCGGATCGCCACTCCGGTCACCGAACTGGCCGACGTGGCACACCGATTGCGCGGCGGGGAGCTGTCGGCTCGCGCGGACCCCCGCGGCCCCGGCGAGGTGGTCGAGCTCGGCGGGGCGCTGAACCGGCTCGCCGACCGGATCGGGGAGTTGCTGCACGGTGAGCGCGAGGCTGCCGCGGATTTGTCGCACCGGCTGCGGACCCCGGTCACCGCGCTGCGCCTGGATGTCGACCTCGTCGCCGACCCGGAGTTGCGCACTCGGCTGCAAGGTCGTGCCGAGGATCTGCACCGGGCCATCGACGGCATCGTCGCCGACGCCCGCCGCAGCAGCCGGGATGCGATGGGCGGGCCGTGTGACGCGCTTGCGGTGGTGCGCGACCGGGCCCGGCATTGGCGCCCGCTGGCCGAGGACCAAGAACGCCGCCTGAGCCTGGACGCACCCAGCGAGCCGCTGCTCGTCGCACTCGGTGAGCAGGATCTGCGCGACCTCGTCGACAACCTCATCGACAACGTCTTCGCGCACACTCCGGAGGGGGGCGACCTCGGCCTGACGCTCACCCGAGCGGGGGAGTATGCCGCACTGCTCGTCGACGACGCGGGGCCCGGAGGGCCGGCCGATCTGCTGGCCGGACGGGGCAGCAGCAGCAGCGGCAGCACCGGGCTCGGGTTGGACATCGTGACTCGCCTGGCCCGCACGGCCGGCGGCGAGGTGGCCTTCCATTCCTCGCCACTGGGCGGTGTGCGGATCCGGGTGACCCTGCCCCTCGCCGACCGTGCCTGGTGACACGTCGGTGTCCGTGAACTCCTCGGCCCGGTGCGGGCGGCGCACGGTCAGTCGTCGTGCCCGGAGTCGTCCGTCGACCCGTGCTCGGATTCGTGCGAACGGTCCGAGGTCGACTCGGGGTGGCTGGAGTGCTCCCGCTCGTCGGCCTCGTCGTCGCGGTGGCGGGTCGATGTCGGGCTGGCGACGGAGTGTTCGGGGGTGTGGGTCGCCGCGACCGCGGTCGGCCGCGGCGCCGGCGCCGGCTCCGCGGGCTCGGCCGGCTCGTCCGATGATGGGTCGGACGGCAGGCTCGTGGCGGTGGCCGACGCGGTCGACCGCACGTGGGTCACGCAGTCGTCGCCCTCCTGAACGGCCGGAGGGATGCAGGGCAGCAGGCTGATCGATGGCGTCGAGACGGTCGAGACGTCCGACACAGGGGCGTTGGCCGAGGTGGCCGTCGCGGACAGTGCGGTGTAGCCGCCGAGAGCCACGACGCTGCCGGCGAGCAGCCCGGCGACCGGGGCCTTCCAGGTGAGTGAGGTCATGGTGCTCAGCGTGCGGCGCGCGGGATCAAGCGCACCTGACGCCATCGTCAAGTCGAGGTCAAGGATCGGGCCCCGGCCGATCACGATGGCGTGGTCGTGGACACCGGGGATGACGTGGGCTTAACACTGGCCTGACGCGCTCTTGTGCGCCGGGCGCTGATCCTGCTGTCCATGAGTTCCGAACGCCTTCGTCTCCCCCAGCCCGCTGCCGACCCGGCCGTCGCGACCCCGGAGGCGATTCGCCGCCGCGATCGGGCCCGCAACGCGGCGTCCGTGGGCTCCGGTCTGCTCGTCGCGGGCACCGTCGCGGGAGTCGGGGTCCTGCTGCCCGTCACCGCCCAGGCGACGGCCGCGCAACAGGCGGCCAAGGCGGCGCAGCGGGCCGCCGCCGCCCAACGCGAGGACGCAGCGGTCGAGGTGCGCGAGCGCACCCAGCGGGTCGTCACCGACTCGGCCATCGAGGCTGCCTCGAATGCCGCGCCGGCTCCCAGCACGCCCGGGTCGGCCTCGCGCCCGGCCCCGAAACCCACACCCCGCCCGGCGTCGGTCGTGCCGGCGAAGCCGGCGCCGTCTCCCGCACCGGCCCCCCAGCCGGTCGCCAAGCCCGCCCCCAAGCCCGCTCCGGCGCCGGTGCCGGCCACTGGGTCATGACCGTCGTGTCCGTCCTGGACCCGGCGCGATCGACCGCTTCGCCCGACGTCGCCGTCGATGAGCGGGCTGCGTCGTGGCGTGCGTTGGGCACCCAGGTCGACCTGCGGGTGGACGATCCGCGGGCCCTCGCCACGGCCACACTGGTCGCCCGGGGTGTGCTCGACGAGGTCGACGCCACGTGCAGCCGGTTTCGCGCCGACTCCGACCTCAGCGTCGCCAACCGGCTTGCCGGGCAATGGGTTCCGATCTCTCCGGTGCTCGCCGCCGCGCTCCGTGTGGCGATCCGGGCGGCCGCTCGCACGGACGGGCTCGTCGACCCGTGCCTCGGTGAGGTGCTCGTCACCGCCGGCTACGACCGCACCTTCGTCCAGCTTCTGCAGGGCCAGTCCGGGGGAGCCGCGCAGCTGCCGACGCCGCCGGACCCGCAGGCCTGGCGGCGTCTGCAGCTCGAGGGGGGTCGTCTGCTCGTCCCGGCCGGAGTGAGCCTGGATCTCGGTGCGACGGGCAAAGCGTTCGCCGCCGACCTCGTCGCCGCGGCCGTGCTGGAGCGCATCGACGGCCCACTCGTGGTGAGCGTCGGCGGCGATGTGCGCGCCATCGGCGACCCGGTGGAGTGGCCCTGCGACGTCGCCACGGACCGCGCGGCGCTGGCCGCGGACGGCCCGGTATGCCGCGTATTGCTGCCCTCGGGCGGCCTCGCCGTGTCGTCGGTGACGGCCCGGCGCTGGGTGCGAGGCGGCCGCACCTGGCACCACGTCGTGGACCCACGCACGGCCCGCCCGACCCGTGGCCCGTGGCGGGCGGTCGCGGCATACGAGACGACTGCGGCGCTGGCGAACACGCTGACGACAGCCGCCCTCGTGTTGGGTGCGGACGCGGTCGATTGGCTCGAAGAGCGTTCGGCGGCAGCGCTGCTCATCGGGCTGGATGGGCGGGTGCACCGGACGACGCGGTGGGTTGCGCGGGTGCGGGAGGTGGCGGTGTGACCGGGCCGCTCATGTGGTTCGCGAACCGGGCGACCGGCATCGTGCTGCTCGTGCTGTTCACGCTCGTCGTCGTGCTGGGGGTGCTGGCGACGGTGCTTCCGGCCCGGCCCCGACGCCGGCTGCCCAGTTTCGTCGGCCAGTCCTTGCATCGGTCCAGCGCACTGCTGGCCGTGGGCCTCTTGGGTGCGCACATCGCTACGGCGGTCGTCGACGACTACGTCGACATCGGCTGGCGTGATGCGATCGTGCCGTTCGTGGGGTCCTACCGCCCGGTCTTCCTCGGGCTCGGCACCCTCGCGGTCGACCTACTGCTCGCCGTGGTCGTCACCGCCCTGCTGCGCCATCGGGTCCCGGAGCGCTTGTGGCGACCGCTGCACCTGCTCTCGTATGCCGCGTGGGGACTGTCGGTGTGGCATGGCATCGGGATCGGCACCGACGTGGGGTCACCCTGGGGTCGGTGGATCGTGGCCGGCTGCGTCGCCGTGGTCGTGGTGGCTCTCGTGACCCGCCTCGTGGCCCACCGCGCCGCCCGCCCGACACTCGCGCGAACGGGGGTTCGCTGATGACCAGCGGGCCGATCCTCGAGCTCGCGCCGGCCGCCCGCCCGGCCCGGACAGTCCTGGGGCCGGTTGCCGTCGTGTCGCACGGCGCGGTCGCGCCCGTCACGGTGCGCACGAGTCCCCCCGATTTCGTTCGTGCCGAACCCGGCCCACTCCTGCTGGCGGATCTCGAAGCGGGCGCGGGGCTCACGGCTCATCGGGATCGGGTGGGCGCGGTGCCGACACTCACAGCGGCGGAACTGCTCGCTCGAGTCGACCTGGCCGCCGTCCGGGGTCGGGGTGGGGCCGGCTTCCCGTTCGCCGTCAAGCTGCGCGCGGTCGTCGCGGCGCGCCGGGGGCCCGAGCTCGTGGTCAACCTCGCCGAGGGCGAGCCGGCCAGTGCCAAAGACAGCGCGCTCGCGCTCTATGCCCCGCACCGGGTGCTCGACGGTGCCGCCGTGACTGCGCTCGCCTTGGGGATCAAGCGGATCCACGTCGTCGTCGGCGGGGACCGCCCCATGGTGCGAGCGGCGATCGACACCGCGGTCGCCGAGCGCGCCGACGCCGGCGAAGGGCTGCAGTGGCGGGTTGTCGACACCCAGCCGCGCTTCGTCGCCGGCCAAGCCAGGGCGGTCATCGAGCTGCTCGAAGGGCGCCCGGGCCTGCCGGTCACCTCGTGGTCGCCGGAGGCACGCTCCGGACTGCGCGGTCGCCCCACGCTGCTGTCCAACGCCGAGACCTGGGCGCATGTCGGTGCCCTGGCGTCGTGGGGCTCGGCCCGGTATGCCGCCCTCGGCACCCCCGACGAGCCGGGCACGACGTTGCTCACGGTGACGAGCACCGCGCAGCGATCCGCCGGCGACTCCGGTGACGAGGGTTGCGCCGGAACGCTGCCGAACGACCCGCCGGGGACGGCGGTCGTCGTGGAGGTCGAGCACGGCACCCCCTGGGCGGAGGTGCTCGGAGACCGCGTGCACGACCCGGTGCTCCTGGGCGGGTTCCACGGCACATGGGTGCCGCCCGGTGCCTTGGCCGGGCACACCGTGAGCCGCGCCGAGTTGCGAGCCGCTGGGCTGGCTTTGGGGGCGGGGGTCGTCCTGACCACTCGCCACTGTCCACTGGTCGTCACCGGTCAGCTCGCGGCATACCTGTCCGATGAGCGCGCCGGGCGGTGCGGGCCGTGCGTGCACGGGCTGCCGGCCTTGGCATCGGAGATGGGTCGACTGGCCGCCGCAGACCCGGGTGCCTCCTACAGTCGATTGAACGAGCTCTCTGCTGCGGCAGGACTGCTGACCGGGCGGGGGGCGTGCGCTCACCCGGACGGCACCGCCCGCCTGGTCGCTTCCGTATTGCGTGCCGTGCCCGATGAAGTCGCCGGCCACCTCGACGGCCAGTGCACCTGGGGGAACCGATGAGGGGCCTGAAGCGGCGGCGAGCATCGGGGCTGGCAGCGGCCTCCGCCGCTGCCACGGGGGAGCGCGTGGTGGGGGCCCCCGAGACCGCCCCCACCACGGCGCTTCGCGTCGACTGGCCGGTCTGCGCCGGCCGAGGGTTGTGTGCTGAGTTGCTGCCCGAGCGGATCACGCTGGACGAGTGGGGTTTTCCCATCGTCACGCCCGATGTGCCCGACTCGCTCCGCTCGCTCGCGAACGAGGCGGTGGCGGCCTGCCCGCACTCCGCGTTGCGTATCGTGCACCGTTGACGGCGGCGACCGACGGTTGACGACTCGCCTCGTCAGCGTCGCCCGCCATACCCGACTATTCGGCCAAGGAGTCCCGCACCGCCGCGGCGAGCTGCCGGACGTCGTCCTCGGTCACCACGAGTGGCGGTGCCAGACGGATGGTGGAGCCATGCGTGTCCTTGGCGAGCACGCCGCGCTCGGCCATCCGGTGACACAACTCCTTGCCGCTGATCCGTTCCGGGTCGACGTCCAGGCCCGCCCACAGGCCGCGGTGGCGCACCTGCGCGAGGCCGTGGCCGACGAGCCGGTCGAGCTCGGCGGCGAGCACGGCACCCAGCATGGCGGCGCGTTGCTGGAACTCGCCGGTCTGCAGCATGGCGATGACCTCACGGCCGATCGCCGCGGCGAACGGGTTGCCGCCGAAGGTGGAGCCGTGCGAGCCGGGGGTGATGACGTCGAGCACGGCGTGATCCGCGGCGATCGCCGACAGCGGCACGATCCCGCCGCCGAGGGCCTTGCCGAGCACGTAGATGTCGGGCACGACCTGCTCGTGGTCGCAGGCGAAGGTGTGCCCGGTGCGCGCCAGACCGGACTGGATCTCGTCGGCGATCATGAGCATGTTCCGCTCGGTGCACAACGCCCGGACGTCGCGCAGGAAGCCGTCCGGCGGGATGACGACACCACCCTCGCCCTGGATCGGCTCGAGCAGTACCGCGATCGTCTCGTCGCTCACTGCGGCCCGCAACGCCTCGATGTCGCCATAGGGCACGACGACGAAGCCGGGCGTGTAGGGCCCGTAGTCGTCCCTGGCGACCTTGTCGGTGGAGAAGGACACGATCGTCGTGGTGCGGCCGTGGAAGTTGCCGGCCATGACGATGATGGTGCCCCAGTCCTCGGGCAGGCCCTTGACTCGCCGACCCCAGCGGCGCGCCACCTTGAGCGATGTCTCCACCGCCTCTGCGCCGGAATTCATCGGCAACACAAGGTCTTTGCCGGTCAGGGCAGCGAGATCACGGGCGAACGGGCCGAGTTGATCGGAGTGGAACGCCCGAGAGGTGAGCGTCAACGTGTGCAGCTGCCGCTGCGCCGCTGCAACGAGCCGTGGATGCCCGTGCCCGAAGTTGAGCGCCGAATAGCCGGCCAACGCATCGAGATAGCGCCGCCCCTCCACATCCCACACGAAGGCACCCTCGCCGCGGGCGATGACGACATCCAGCGGGCTGTAGTTGCGCGCGGCATACCGGCGTTCGAGAGCGATGTAGTCGGCAGAGGTGGTCAAGTCGGTCATGGCGGCCTTCGTCACGGTGGGCAGCGGGCAGGGGGTGATGCCGGGGGTGATCGCTCGCGCCGGTGGTGACCGACGCGGACCCGCCCAGTATGCCGCCCCCGCCCCCTTCGCCGAGGCTGCCGGCGGGTGTCGGGCGCCCCCGGACGGTCGATCAGTCCAGAGCCTTGGCGAGCAGTTCGACGATGTGCAACACCGGGATGTCGCTGCGGGCGCTGCGCATGCCGGTGGCCAGCTGCATCTGGCAGCCCGGGTTCACGACGACGAGGTAGTCGACGTCGGCGGCTTGGGCGCGGGAGACCTTCTGGCGCAGAAGCCGTTTCGACCGGGCCGGCTGCAGCAGTGAGTAGGACCCGGCGGCCCCGCAACACGAGCCGGCCGATGGCAACTCGACATAGTCGGCAACGAGCTTGATGAGCGCCCGCGGCGCCTCGGTCACGCCGAGTGCGTTGCGCAGGTGGCAGGAGTCCTGCAGACCGACCCGCGCGGGGCGACCGTCGACGAGCAGGGGGCGCAGCGGCGGCATACGGGATGGGTCTGCGGTCCAGGCGCGGTGCAGATACTCGGAGATCTCCACGACGCTGTCGCGGCCGAGCTCCTGCGCGATGTGCGCCGCGCAGCCGCCGGCGGTGGTGAGGATGACGTCGCCGGCGTCGACGCGCATCGTCGCACCGAGCGCGTGGGCGAAACGTTCGCCGCCGGCCGTAGAGCCGTTGTGCGCATGCAGCGCGCCGCAACACCCTTGCCCGGCAGGCACATCCGCCTCAGACACGAGACGTTTCGCCGCTTCGGACACCTTGGGGAAGAGGGTGCTCTCCACGCAGCCGAGCATGAGGTGGGGCTTGCCCGGCTGGGCCGGCCCAGTCGTCGCCGTCGCTCGCCGCACGATGCCGCCCAAGCGCAGCGCCGGGCGCACGTGCATGCCGGCCCGCAAGGCGGCGACGATCGGTGGGGTATGCCGCCCGCGCCATTGATGGTCGCGCCACTGCTCGAGCAGCACGCCGTACTGCACACCGGCCGGGCACACCGTCTCACAGGCCCGGCAGCCCAGGCACTCGCCGGCCTGCTCCTGCAGGGTCGGGTCGTCGGGGTCCAGGCGGCCATCCTCGAGCGCCCGCATGAGGGTGATCCGCCCGCGCGGGCTCGACTTCTCGACCGGGCTCAGCGCATAGGTCGGGCAGGCCGGCAGGCAGAAGCCGCACGAGATGCAGGCCGAGAGCAGGTCGGCGTCGAAGATGCCCCGGGTCGCCGTGGGAGGCCCGGACAGGGTAGCTGTGTGCCCGGGCAGGGGGGAGGTCGGCCCGCCGGAGGCGGCGTGCACGGGCAGGTCGGTCATGAGCCGAGCTTGCCCGGGTTGAGGATGCCTGCCGGGTCGAACGCTCGCTTGAGTCGGCGCAACAGGGCCAATTGGTCTGCACCGAGCCGTTTCTCGAGGTAGGGCAGCTTCGCCGAGCCGACACCGTGCTCACCGGTGATGGTGCCGCCCAGCTCGATCGCGGCGTCGAAGACGTCGGCGAAGGCCGCCTCGGCGCGCTGCTGCACGTCACCGTCGGCCGGGTCGAAGACGATCGTCGGGTGCAGGTTGCCGTCGCCGGCGTGCCCGAACGTGGCGCACACGACGTTGTGACGAGCGGCGATCGCGTTGATCCGGTCGACCATCTCGGCGATCTTCGGCCGCGGCACCGACGCATCCTCCAAGAGGGTGATCGGGGCCAGCCGAGCCAGGGCCGGCAGCGAGCAGCGCCGCGCGGTGAGCAGCGCCTCGGACTCGGCCACGTCGCGGGCCATCGTCACCGCCCGCGCACCGGTGCGCTCGCAGACCCCCGCCATGATCTCCAGGGACCGGGTCACCGACGCCTCGGAGCCGTCGTCACCGAACAGCAACAGCGCGCCGGCGCTGCGATCCAGGCCGAGTTTGGCGAAGTCCTCGACGGCGTTGATACACGGGTTGTCGAGGAACTCCAGCGTGGCCGGGACGATCCCGTCGCTGATCACCCCGGCGACGGCGCGGCCGGCGTCGGCCAGCGTCGGGAAGTAGGCGACCCCGGTGCGGGCCACCGCTGGCAGCGGTAGCAACGCGACGGTCACCTCGGTGATCACGGCGAGGGTGCCTTCCGAGCCGGTGAGCAGTCGGGTGAGGTCGTAGCCCGCGACGTCCTTCCACAGGCGCCCGCCGGTGCGGATCACTTCGCCCGTGGGCAGCACCGCCTCCAAGCCGAGCACGTAGTTGCGAGTGACGCCGTACTTGAGTCCGCGCAGCCCCCCGGCGCACATCGCGACATTGCCGGCCACCGTCGAGACGGTGCGTGAGCCGGGGTCTGGCGCATAGAGCAGACCCTTCGCCTCGGCGGCGTTGGACAACTCCAGCGTCGTGACCCCGGGCTCGACCACGGCGAGCAACTCGTCGGCGCTGACCTCCCGGATGGCCCGCATCCGGGTGAGCACGAGCACGATCCCACCCAGAGTGGGCACCGTCGCCGCGGCCAGATTGCTGCCCGCCCCGCGCGGCACCACGGGGATGCCCTGCTCGGTGGCCAAGCGCAGGATCCGGGCCACCTCGGCGCTCGTCGCCGGCATCACGACCGCGTCGGGCCGCGCCCGGAACAGTGGCGTCGCGTCCCGGGCGTAGGGCTCCACGTCGCCGTCGGACACGAGCACATGCTCGGGCCCCACAATGCGGCGCAGCTGATCGAGCACGGCGGGGTCGAGGGTGCTGTCGAGGCGGCGCGGGCTCATGGCTCATCCTGTCAGGCGCCCGGTATGCCGCGGGGCCCGCGGGGTGAGAAATCCGCGCGTCCTCGTGGTTGTGGCTGTCCAGCGCTGATGCAGAAGGTGTGCCCCAGCTCACCCTCTGCATCAGCTAGCGCAGTCGCTCGGCGATCGCCGGGGGGACGACGGTGTCGGGGTCACGCAGGGCGCCGAGGGCGGCGCGGACGCCGACGAGACCGGCATACAGGGCCGGGCAGGTGGGGCAGGAGGCGAGGTGCGTCTCCAGGGCGTGTCGGTCGCCGGCGGGCAGCTCGTCGTCGAGATAGTCGCTGACCCGGGAGCGGGCGTCCCAACACCGCAGCGGCACTCCGTCGAGGGCGGCGCGGCGTTCGGTGCCCTGGGCCAGGTGGGTGACGAGCATCGCGCGGCCGCGGCTGATCCGTTGTTTGGCGGCGGCCACGCTCACCTCCTGGATCTCGGCGACCGCGGCACCCGTCAGCCCCTGCACGTCATGCAGGACGACGGCCGATCGGTATGCCGCGGGCAGGTGGATGATCGCGTCCCGCAGCTCGTCGGCCGTCTCGGCCCGCAGGATGACCGTCTCGGCGTCCACGGTGTAGGAGTCGTCCTGCCAATCCCGTTCGACCCGTTCGGCGAGGACGTCGTCGTCGGTGGGCTCGGTGCGGGCCGCTCGGACCAGGTCGACGAAGCGGTGGTGCAGGATGCGGTGCAACCAGGTCTGCGGCGACGCGGCGCCCCGGAAGGTGTCGGCGCGCTCCAGCGCGCGGACCACGGTGTCCTGCACGAGATCCTCGGCGGCCACCGGGTCACGGGTCAACGCCCGCGCGTATCGCAGCAGTCCCGGCACAGCCGCGGTCAGCTCATCGTGGGTGATCCCCATGCGCCAACGGTATTCCGTCGGGGCATGGGGATCACTGACTGCCCGCGCCCGAAGGGGTTGGCGCGGTGCCGAGGGGCCAGCTCAGCGCTGGGCGGGCACCTTGCAGGTGCTCAGGCCGAACGGGGCGTAGAGGGGGCAGAAGCGTACGACGGCGGTGACGGCCATGATTGCCGCGACGACCCACATGACGATGCCCAGCGTGCTCCCGGCGAACGCCGTCAGCGCGAGGACGACGGCGACCGCCGCGATGACCAGGCGGATGATGCGATCGGTCCCACCGACGTTGACCTTCATGATCGTTCCTTTGCTCGAGTGTGGCGAGCCCCGAGGGCTCGAGGTCTGGGTGCCGGTCCGTGTACCGACCAGGCACCGCATGGACGGACGACCACCCGGGAGAGTGACAGGACCTGGCCGTGACGCGCGTCACTGCCTCGCGAGGTATGCCGCGAGCTCGCGTTCGCCGGGCTCGCCGAGGTCGGCGATCTCGGCCAGCCGCGGCATGAGGTGCCGTTCGGTCGTCAGGGCCCGGAACATCAGCGGCACGTCGATGCCGTGGGTCGGGCGGCGCACGACGACGATCTCGTCGCCGGCGGCCAGGGTGCCGCCTTCCAGCACCCGCAGATAGGCGCCGGTGCGGCCGCGCTCGGTGAAGCGCTTGACCCAGCGCGGCTCGCCGATCGCCGCGGCGAAGGTCGCGCACGGGATCCGCGGCCCGGCCACCTGCAGCTTCACGGTCCCGCCGATGATCCAGGTCTCGCCGACGATCGCGGCGTCGACGTCCAGCCCGATGGTCGTGAGGTTCTCCCCGAACGCCCCGGGCGGCAGTGGACGACCGATCTCGGCGGCCCAGTGCTCGAGCTCCTCCTGCGCCACGGCATACACGGCCTGGTCGCGCCCGCCGTGGTGCTTGCGCGAGCCGATGAAGTCGCCGTGCAGTCCGCTGCCCAACCCGCCGGTGCGCGGGCCAGGGTCGCGGATGAAGGCGTGCCCGACGATGGGCTCCTTGTGGATGCCGGTGCGGCCGTCGCCGCCGGGCGTGGATCGACCGAGGTTCACCGAGACCAGATGTGCCACGGGTCAATCCTCGCGCATGTGCTGCTCGTCGTCGTCGAGGTTTTCGGTCTGGGTCGGCTCGTCCGCGCCGGGCGGCCGCGGCCAGACGGCCGGGAAGTCGGTGTCGCCCCAGTTCGTGCCGAACTCCGCCCGGTAGGCCTTCCCGGCGACGTTGAGGGTGTCGAAGAAGCGGATCCGTTCGGTCACCTCGGGCAGCTCGTATGCCGCGAGCTTGCCTCGCACGACCGACTTCAGCTCCGCGAAGGCCAGGGTGGTCCCGCGGGCGGCCAGATCGTCGACGAGGTCGGCGAGCATGTCGGCAGCTGAGGTGTCGACGTCGGAGATCGGCTCACCGGTGACGAGCACCCACTTCGGCGCCGGGTCGGTGGCCGCCAGCCGGGTGACCTGCTCGGCGAAGGTGCGGGCGTTGGCGAAGATCAGCGGAGCGTCGAAGCGGAAGATGACCAGCCCGGGCATCGAGGTGAGTCGGGGGCGGTGGGTGATGTCGTGGTAGCCGGGCACCCCCTTCTCGCGTCCGAGCACGGCTTGATAGGGCCACCAGGCCCGCCGGAAGACGTTGAGGATGGACAGCCCGACGGCCACGAGAATGCCGGGCAGCACGCCGAGCACGGCGACCCCGAGGGTGGCGGCGATCGACAGCCAGAACTCCATCCGCCGCTGCCGCCACAGCTTGCGGGCCGCGGCGAGCTCGGCCAGCGAGAAGGCGGCCATCACGACGATCGCGGCGAGCACCGAGATCGGCAGCGCCGATAGCAGGTTCGGCGCGACGAGCAGCAGTAGCAGGATGGCGGCGGCACCGACCAGCCCGGTGACCTGCGACCGGGCCCCGGCCTGGAAGGCGACAGCGGTTCGCGAGCCACTCGTGCTCACCGCGAAGCCCTGGAAGAAGCCGGCCAGAATGTTGGCCGCGCCGATGCCGACCATCTCCTGATTGCCGTTGACCGGCTGGCCGGTGCGTCGGGCGTAGGCCGAGGCGGTGCTGATCGTGTCGGCCAGCGCGACGAGGGTGATGCCCGCCGCGCCGGCGGCGAGTAGGCCGAGGTCGGCCAGCCCGACCCAGGGCAGCGTGAAGGGCGGGAAGCCTTGCGGCAGGTCACCGACGACCTTCACGCCGTGCGAGGGCAGGCTCAGCAGGAGGCTCGCGGCGATGCCGACGACGACCGCGACGAGCACGGCGGGGAACCGAGGCGCCACCTTCTTCATGACGAACAACACTGCGAGAGCGACCAGTCCGATGCCCAGTGCCCAGGTGTTCGTCGCGCCCGCGGCGATCTTGCGCACCGTCGCGACGAGCTCGCCGACCAGCCCGTCGGCCTCGATCGAGAAGCCGCACAGCTTGCGCACCTGGCCGACGAGGATGGTCAGCGCGAGCCCGTTCATGTAGCCGACCATCGTCGGTTTGCTCAACAGGTCGGCGATGAAGCCGAGCTTCGCCGCACCCGCGGCGACCATGAAGACCCCGACGAGCACCGACTGCACCGAGGCCAGCAGGATGGCCCGCTGGTCGTCGCCGCCGGCCGCGAGCATCGGGGTGATGGAGGCCAGGATCATCGGCCCGAGCGAGGAGTCCGGCCCGAGCACGAGCACCCTTGAGGGGCCGAACACGGCATACGCGACGAGGCACATGATGCTCGTGTAGAGGCCGGTGATCGGGCGGAGCCCGGCCAACTGCGCGTAGGCCATGCCTTGCGGCACGAGCAAAGCGGTGAGGCCGAGCCCGGCGGCGACGTCGTCGCGCAGCCACGCCCGCTGGTAGCGCGGCAGCCAGTCCAGGATCGGCATCCAGGTGCGTGCCGAGGCCCGGGCTCCCGGATCAGGCAGGACTGGTGGCGGCGACGACGGCGACGGCGGCGACGGCGGCGACGGCGATGGCGTGAGGCTCACGGCGGCAGTCTGCTCCTGCGTCGCCCGGGAAGCCACCGCACGTTCGGCCGCGCGTCATCGTCCGGACACCGAGCCGTCACCCGCTCCCCGGGACTCTCAATCCAGCGGGGCCGCCCAGCGGATGCCGTCGGCATCGGTGAACCGGCGGTGCACCTGCTCGACGGCCAGGCCGTGGCTCTCGAGCTCGGCGTGGATCTCGTCGAGGGCGTGCTCGGTGGCCGGCCCTCCTTGCGGGTCGCCCATGACGACCTCGTAGCGCGCGACTCCCACGAGGGCCCGGCCGGGGTCGCGGGGGTCGGCGGTGACAACGAGGCGCACCGAGCCGAGCGCTTCATAGACGTATGCCGCGGCCTCGCCGCCGCCGGCCGGTGCCCCGGGGCGGGCGGTCGCCTGGGCGGCCACCGCGTCGAAGAGCGGCGCCCGGCGCATCGCCGCGGCGACGACCGGCGCGACCTGGGCGGCCGGGGCGGCGACGACGAAGGTGCGCTCCAGCAGGCCGGCCAGTCGCTCGGCGGGCTTGTTGCCCAGGGCGTCGGCGACGCCGGCAGCCTTGTCGCGCCACGCCTCGCTGTGCGATGACAGGTCGGCGGCCCGCTCCTTCACGATGTCACCGGCCTGCGCTCCGGCCGAGCGCCAATTCGTCCGGACCAGCCGGACGACGACGGTGAGCACCGCGACGACCGCGAGCAGGATGAGCAGGGTCCGATACACGCGGCCTCCCCGGGACGGCGCAGGTCAGTCGCCGGCGGCCTCGTCGATGCGGGCGAGGGCGTCGGTCCACCGGGCGTGCAACTGCTCGGGATCGAGCTCGGGGCCGATGTTGTCGTGGCGGATCGAGACCCGGGTGCGCTCGCCCTCGGCGGCCAGGTGCAGGTCGACCATGGACCGGGGGGCGTCCTCGCCGGCGTGCCAGGACAGGCGCACCTGCTCCATGGGGTGGTAGCTGCGCCAGACACCGTGGGTGCCGTCGACGGCTCGCCAGTGCTCTCCCTTGTTGCCGAGCGCGGCGCCTTCGCCGAGGAAGGCAGCGATCCCGGCGTTGGTGCTCAGCACCTGCCAGACGTGGTTGAGGTCGTGGGTCAGTAGCGCGTCGACCTCGACGACGTCCGGCGTCGGTGCTCCTTCGTCGACCACCTCGGCCTGCTGGGTCTCGGACATGTGTTGCCTCCTTCTCGAGCGGCCGCCCGGCGGCGGTGCCGCGTTTCTCCCTGGGTCCATCCGACTCCTTTCCCGCGCCGAGCGCAACAGGGCGGGTCCGCTGTGCCCCCGGCTAATCTGACGGGATGGGCAGCAGGCGGGTGGATCGAGTGGGCGGGCTGGAAGTCATCGATCACGAGATCGGAGTGCCGCTCGTCCACGCCGCCCCGGACGGGCGTGAACTGCGTCTCTACGCCCGCGAGGTGCGCCGCCCGGGGGACGGCTGGGGCCGCCCGGCGCTGCTGTTCCTGCAGGGCGGGCCGGGCGGTGAGAGCCCCCGGCCGACCTCCGTCCCGGCCACTCCGGCCTGGCTCGCCCGGGCCCTGGCCGACTACCGCGTCGTCTTGTTGGACCAGCGCGGCACCGGCCGCTCCAGCCCGGTCGGTATGCCGCCGGCCGGCCCCTCCGGGGACACCTCCCCGAAGGCCCTCGCCGAGACGCTCACCCACTACCGGGCCGACGCCATCGTGCGTGACGCGGAGCTGCTGCGCGAGCACCTGGGCATCCGTAAGTGGAGTGTCCTGGGCCAGTCGTTCGGCGGTTTCTGTGCGCTCACCTACCTGTCGATCGCGCCGGAGTCGTTGCGGGAGGTGTTCTTCACCGGAGGACTGCCGGCCGTCGGCATGCCGGTCGACGAGGTGTATGCCGCGACCTTCGAGCGGATGATCGAACTGTCCCGTCGGCACCACCGGCAGTTCCCGGCCGACGCCGAGCGGCTGCGCGAAGCTTCCGCGGCCTGCGAGCGCGGCGACGTGGTGCTGCCCACCGGCGAGCCTCTGTCGGCCCAACAATTGCGTTCCATCGGTGGACAGTTGGGCATGGCTGGGGGGTCCGAGGCGATCCACTACCTGCTGGAGCGTGACCCGCTCTCGCCCGGCTTCCGGCACGGGCTGCTCGAGCTGCTGCCGTTCACCGGCAAGGCGCCGCTCTACACCCTCGTGCACGAGGCCTGTTACGCCGACGGCGGCGCCACCCGATGGTCGAGCGCGCGGGTGCGGCCCGCGGCATACGAACAGGATCAGACGCTCCTCACCGCCGAGCACGTCTTCCCATGGCACCTGCAGGAGTGCGCCGAGCTGCGCCCCTGGGCGGCGGCGGCCGACCTGCTCGCCGAGCACGAGTGGCCGCGGCTCTACGACGAGGCGGTGCTGGCCGGCGTCGACGTGCCGTGTGCGGCGGCGATCTACGTCGATGACCCGTTCATCCTGCGCGAGCATTCGATGCAGACCGCCCAGCTGCTGCCGACGCTGCGGCCCTGGATCACCAACGAGCTGCTGCACAACGGGTTACGCACCCACGGCGACGCCCTGCTGGACCGGCTCATCGGGATGGCCCGCGGCGGGTGGTGAGGGCCGCTCAGCCGCGGTATGCCGCGAGGAAGGCCTTCATGAGCGGGCCGGCCGTGCGTGAGCCGCCTTCGCCGTCGGCGACGTAGACGGCGACGGCGAGGTCGCCGCGGTAGGCGATCATCCACGCGTGCACCCGGGGCGGGCTGTCCGAGCCGTATTCCGCGGTGCCGGTCTTCGCTCCGCCGACACCCATGCCGGCCAGCAACCGGCCGCTACCGTCGGAGACGACCGCGGCGAGCATCGAGCGCAGCGCCTGCGCCTCGGCGTCGGTCAACGGCTTGGCCGGCGCCGGTGGCACGGTCGGCAGTGCACTCGGTGTCGGCAGCGCGCTCGGTGTCGGGGTGCTCGAAGCGGCGGGGCTCGGGGTCGGGGTGCTGGGGGAGGTGGCGCCGGCCGGCGGAGTCGCCCCGCTCGCCGTCGGGGTCGCAGCCGGTGCCGCGACGGGGGTGACGGTCAGGCCGCCGGTGCGGTCGATGATCCGCGGCACGAGGGTGGCGCCCTTGACGACCGACCCGGTGACGATCGCCATGGTCAGCGCCGAGGCCTCGACCTTGGCCTGGCCGATCATCGACGCGGCGTGCTCGGTCTTGGTGGCCTGGCGCGGCACGCTGCCCAGGAAGCTGGGCGCCCCGAGGTCGAAGTCGACCCCGATGCCGAGGGCGGCGGCGGCGTCGGCGAGGTCGTCCTGGCTGATCCCGGCCTGCTGGGAGATGAACGCGGTGTTGCATGACTGGGCCAGGGCCTGGCGCAACGGGATGGTGCCGAGCCGGTCGGGTGGGTAGTCGCCGTAGTTCTTGAAGGTGCGCCCGTCGACGACGATCGTCGGCTCGCAGGGCACCGGGGAGTCGGGGGTGAGCCCGGCGCGCAGCAGGGCCAACGAGCTGACCACCTTGAAGGTGGAGCCGGGGGCGGCTCGCCCGGAGAGGGCGACCTGCTGGCTCGCCGTGCCGGGGCTGTTGGCCGCCGCGAGGATCTCGCCGGTCGAGGGCCGGATCGCCACGAGCGCGCCTTGGGTGGCGGTCACCCCAGCGAGCACCGTCTCGGCGGCGGTCTGGGCGTCGACGTCGATCGTCGTGGCGATCGGTTTGCCCGGCGCGGCGTCCTGGGTGAAGAGCACCCGGCTGCTGGCCTTACCGGCCGCGTCGGTGCCGACCGCCTTGATCTTCAGGCCGGGGGTGCCGGCCAGCCATCCGTCGTACATCCGCTGCAGGCCGGCGAGCCCGACCTGATCGCCGACGCCGACCCGGCCGCCGGAGCGCTCGATGATCTCGGCGGTGGCCGGGCCGACGCTGCCGAGCAAGGCCCGCGCGAAAGTCGCCGACGGGCCGAGCACGCTCTGGTCGGGCACCGCGGCACCCCCCGGGATCGCTTGCACCGCAGCGGTCTTGCCGGCGATCCGGGGGTCTTCGATGCGCAGCGTGAGGGCGACGACAAACTGCTTCTCGCCGGACGCGTTGACGGTCTTCTGGTATGCCGCGGGGTCGATCCCCAGCAGTGCGGCCAGCGCCTGCGCCGAGGCCCCGGCCTGGGCGGCCGTCACCTTGGACTTGTCGATCCCGACCCGGTAGACATCGCGCAGCCCCATGAGCACGACGCCGTCGGCGCCGGTGATCTCGCCGCGATGGCCCTGGCTGCGCTCGACGGCGAACCTCTCGGTGGCGGTGAGCTTGGGCTCGATGAGGGTCGGGGCCCACACGACATGCCAGGTCTGGTCTTCGGCGAGCTTGAGCTGCGCCTGCGTCGGGTAGCTCCAGTCGGCCGCGGTGTCGGAGACGTCCCAGGTCCACTGCAGGGTGGCGGTCGCCGACTTCGGGTCGTTGTCCTTGACCTTGACCTCGCCGACCGTGACCGTGCGTCGGGTGTCCTTGAGCGGGCCGATCGCGGTCTTGAGGGCCTCGGTCGCGGCGGCTGGGGCCGACCCGTCGAGGGGCAGTGCCGCGAGGTCGCCGCTGGTCAGGCAGTCGGCAAGGCTCTTGGCCGTGGCGGCCGGGTCGGGGGTCTTCGGGCCGAAGAGCGAGCAGCCGGCCAACGGGGCGGCCAGCAGTGACCCGGCGAGGGTGAGTGCGGTGAGGCGGGCGGCATACCGACGCATTGGCCCATCCTCTCCCGTCACCCGGCGCGTTCGCGCACCAGGCGCCCGATCCGGGTCAGGCCCTCGTCGAGCAGTGCCCGGGTCGCCGCGAAGTTGAGCCGGGCGTACCGGTGCGGCGCGCCGCCGAAGGGCACCCCCGGGTTGACCGCGACCCGGGCCTCCCGCTCCAACCAGGTCGCCGGCTCCTCGGTCAGCGCCAGCGCGTCGAAGTCGAGCCATTGCAGGTAGGTGCCCTCGTTGGGCACCGTCGTCACCCCGGGCCAGCTGTCGACCGCGGACGCGACGAGGGCGGCGTGCTCGCGCAGCGTCTCGGTCACCGCGGCGAGCCACGGGCCGCCGTCGGTGTATGCCGCCCACCCCCCCACCATGCCGAGGGTGGAGACGCCGACCTTCTCCCACATGGGGATCCGCGCCCAGGTCGCCGTGTCGCCGGGGGCGTGGGTGATGACCTGGGCGCATTTGAGGCCGGGCAGATTCCACGCCTTGGACGCCGAGGTGACGGTGATCGAGTGGGCCGCGGCGGTGGGGGAGCACGCGGCATACGGGGTGTGCGGGCGGGTGAGGGTGAGCGGGGCGTGGATCTCGTCGGAGATGACCCGGGCCCCGTGCCGGTCGACGACCTGGGCGAGGGCAGCCAACTCGGCTACCTCGAAGACCCGGCCCAGCGGGTTGTGCGGGCTGCACAGCAGGACCGTGCGTGCGCCGGCCGCGAGGGCCGCGTCGATGCCGGCCAGGTCGAGCTCCCAGCGGCCCGAAGGGGTTTCGGCGGCGGCCCAGACCATCGGCACCCGCACCTGCGGGCGGCCGGTCAGCTCGACGACCGAGAAGAACGGCATGTAGACCGGGCTGGGGATGACGACGGCGTCCTGCGGGCCGGTGTAGTAGCGGATCGCCAGGCTCACCCCGTGCATGACGTCACCGACGACGTGCACGTCGGCCGGGTCCACCGCCCAGCCGTGCTGGTCGTGCGACCACTGCGCGAACGCCTCGGCCAGCGCCGCCATCTGGGCGCGGGCCGGGTAGCCGAAGGACTCCGCGTCGACGGCGGCGTGCAGCGCGGAGGTGACCGCGCGGCATACCGGGAAGTCCATCTCCGCGACCCACATGGGCAGCACGTCAGGCGGGTAGGCGGTCCATTTCAGGGTGCCCCGGGCGCGCAGTTGCTCGGGGGTGCGGGCGTGCAGGTCCACCCGTCAGTGGCCGTGCCCGTGTCCGTGCTCGGCCGCGTCGGCGTCGGCCTTGGTGGCCTGCACCGTGCCGTCCGGGTGCTCCGGCGGGGTGTAGATCGTGTAGAGGCGCAGCTGCCCCCACCCGGTGTTGACGACGTTGTGCCAGGTGCCGGCCGGGACGATCACCGCGCCGTCGGCGGTCAGCTCGATGGTCTCGGCCACTTCGTCACGGCTCGGCCCGAGGGTGACCTTCGCGTCGCCCTGCTCGACCCGGATGAACTGGTCGATGTGGTCGTGCACCTCCAAGCCGATCTCCTCACCGGACTGCAGGCTCATCACGACGAGCTGCAGGTGCCGGCCGGTGAACAGGACCGTGCGGTAGGTGTCGTTGGCCAGGGTCAGTTCTTCGATGTCGCCGTGCCAGGCGTTCGTCGCGCTCATGGACCGAGCGTATGCCGTGGAGGTGACCGATCGGAGGTCCTTCGCGCCGTGCTCCATGGCCTAGCCTGACAAGCATGTCCCGCCCGCACGCGGCTGCACTCGTGGAAGACGCCTGGAACTCCTCACGGGAGCGGGTCCTGCGTGGGCGCGGGTGGCACAGCCGAGTGATCAGTCATACCGGGTACGGCGCGGCGGGCGAGGCCTCGTTCCTGCGGATCTTCGCGCGGGTGCTGCTGGGGCGCTCCAACGGTGACGACGACCCGCGCCAGGACGCGACCTACGGAGGGCTGCGCTCGCCGTTCGCGCAGCGGCGGGGGTGGCGGGCCTTCCTCACCGCGCCGGCGATGAACACGCCCGTGGAGATCCGCATCGGTGACACCGTGCACCATGCTCGCAGCGACCGTAGTGGCCACATCGACGAGACGATCTACGACCACTCGTTGGCCCCCGGTTGGCACGAGGTGACGATCAGCGCCCAGGGCAGCGCCCCGGTGCAGGCCAGTGTCGTCATCATCGGCGCCGAGGTGCGCTGGGGGCTGGTCAGCGACGTCGACGACACGGTCCTGTCCACGTCGTTGCCGCGGCCCCTGCTCGCGGCGTGGAACACCTTCATCCGGCACGAGGGCGCGCGCAAGGTGGTGCCCGGGATGGCCCCGTTGTATCGCACGCTCATGCAGGAGCATCCGGGCGCTCCGATCGTGTACATCTCCACCGGGGCGTGGAACACGGCCCCGACGCTGACCCGCTTCCTCAAACGCAACGGGTATCCGATCGGGCCGCTGCTGCTCACCGACTGGGGGCCCACGAACACCGGCTGGTTCCGCAGCGGCCAGCATCACAAGCGCACCTGCCTGGACCGGTTGGCCCGCGACTTCCCGCGGATCTGCTGGCTGCTCGTCGGCGACGACGGCCAGCACGACCCGAAGATCTACGCCGACTTCGCCGAGGCCCGCCCGCGCCGGGTCGACGCCATCGCGATCCGCCAGCTCACGCCCACCGAGCAGGTGCTCTCGCACGGTCTGCCGCTGCCCAGCGCCGAGGCCGAGCCCGGCCCCCGCAAGCACGAGACCACGGTGCTGCAGGCCCCCGACGGATACGGGTTGCTGCGGCTGCTGCGAACCACTGGCAAGTCCCGATTCTTTGCACCCACCCTCGCACCCACCCCGCTCGGGGTTGCCGGCGACCACGGTGGGTAGGACACATGCCCGAGTTGCCGCAGGTGCAGGCCCTCGTCGACTTCCTCGCCGAGCGGGCCGTGGGCCTGGCCGTGGCGGGTGTCGAGCTCGGCTCGATCTCGGTGCTCAAGACCTACGACCCGCCACCGCAGGCGTTGCTCGGGGCACCGATCGACGCGGTGCGCCGACACGGCAAGTTCCTTGACCTCGACTGCGACGGAACGCATTTGGTGTTCCACCTGGCCCGCGCCGGGTGGTTGCGCTGGTCCGAGCAGGTGCCGGCGACGGTGATCCGGCCCGGCAAGTCGCCGATCGCCCTGCGGGTGCGGCTGTCCGACGGCAGCGGCTTCGACCTCACCGAGGCGGGCACGAAGAAGTCGCTCGCGGCATACCTGGTCCGCGAGGTCCGGGAGGTGCCGGGGGTGGCCCGGCTGGGGCCGGACCCGCTGGCCCCCGAGTTCACCCGTGACGTCTTCGGTGGGTTGCTGGCCGGGCGGCGCACCCAGATCAAGGGGCTGTTGCGCGACCAGGCGGTCATCGCCGGGGTCGGCAACGCCTACTCCGACGAGATCCTGCACGTCGCACGGATGTCGCCCTTCGCCCTGGCCGCCACCCTCGCCGAGGCGGACATCGACCGCCTGTATGCCGCGCTGCGCGACACCCTCGCCGGCGCCGTCGCCGCCGCCTCCGGCAAACCCGCCGCCGAGCTCAAGGACGCCAAACGGGCCGGGATGCGGGTGCACGGGCGCACCGGTGCCACCTGCCCAGAATGTGGCGACGTGGTGCGCGAGGTCTCCTTCGCCGACTCGGCGCTGCAGTACTGCGCGACGTGTCAGACCGGGGGCAAGCCGTTGGCCGATCGGCGCATGTCGCGGCTGCTGAAGTAGGAGTGCGGCGGTCGGTCACGCCCGGTGGGGTGGATTGGGCGGCGGGGGGCGGATTGTGCTGGGTGCTCGAGTCCGGCCGAGCGAGGTCGTGCCGTGTCCGCCTAGCGTGGTTGCACAGGCTGAGACTCTGCACGCAATACGCGTGCAGAGTCTCAGCTTTCGCCAACACCCTGGTCGTGCTTGCCTGGTCCGCGTCCAGGCGGGGATGACGGTGCGGATGGGTGTGCATGTGGACCACGATTCCCGGCTCCAGCGCACCGTCATGTGCACCCTCATGTGCACGGTCGTGCCCGGCCGGGGCGAGCACCCCGCCGGACCCGAAATCAGCTGGCGAAGGTGCGCCGGTAGTCAACGGGGGACACGCCGATGTGCTTGGCGAAGTGCTCACGCAGCACGGCGGCGCTGCCGAAACCGCAACGGGCGGCGACCTGCTCGACGGCCAGGTCGGTCTCCTCCAACAAGCGTTGGGCGTGGTGCAGGCGCTGGCGGGCCAGCCAGCGCGCGGGGGTGGTGCCGGTCTCCGCGACGAACCGGCGGGCGAAGGTGCGTTCGCTCAGCAGCGCCCGACGGGCCAACGCACGCACCGAGAGGTCGTCGCCCAGGTGCTCGACCATCCAGGTCAGCAGCGGCTCCAGGCTCTCGGCGCGCACCTCGGGCACTGGCAGCTCGACGAACTGCCGCTGCCCACCATCGCGTTGCGGTGGCACCACCATGCGCCGGGCGATGATCGTGGCCATCCGGGCGCCGAGCTCGCGGCGGACCAGATGGAGACAGGCGTCGATGCCGGCGGAGGTGCCGGCGCTGGTGATGATGTCGCCCTCGTCGACGAAGAGCACGTCCGGGTCCAGGCGCACCTGAGGGTGGCGGCGGGCGAAATCCGGCGCGTGATACCAGTGGCAGGTGGCGCTGCGCCCGTCGAGCAGCCCGGCTTCGGCGAGCACGAAGACCCCCGAGCAGACCGACAGGATCGTCGCGCCGCCGGCGTGCGCCGCGCGCAGCGCGTCGAGCAGGGCCGGGGTGAACGGCTCGTCGATACCGCAGGCCGGCACCCCGACGACGTCGGCGCCGGCCAACCCGTCCAGCCCGTATGCCGCGGTGATCGCGATCCCGTTGCGCATCGGCATCGGCTCGCCGGGGCGCTCGGTGCAGACCCGCACGTCGAAGCGCGGCCCGCCCTGCTCGGAGCGGTCGATGCCGAAGACCTCCAACAGCACGCCGAGCTCGAAGGCAGCCGGCGCCGGTGGGAGCAGGATCGCGACGGAGCGCAGCGGCATACGGGGCAGTATTGCGGTTCCGGCATCGCGTCTCCAGAGCCGACTGGCAGGAATCCAGCGATTGTGGTCTCATCCGCCACTCGTGGCGGGAAAGGTGCGAGCGCATGCTGAATGCCATGGAGCTTCTTCTCGCGCTCGGGCTGGTCGCCCTGCTGCTGGCGCCGCTGGAACTGACCCACCGCCGCACCCGCCACCTCGTGCCGCCGACCCAGCTGGACCGTTACGCCGAGCGCCCGCGCCGCCCCCAATGGTGGTGACCGGGCCGAACGGCCGCTCGGGCCGGCGGCACCTGCTTGGATGACCGGATGGACGCCATTCCCTCCGAGCGCGTCGACGGGTTGCCCGAGGTCGACCCCGCCGCGCTGCCCGACGACGCCGTGATCCTCGACGTGCGCGATGCAACCGACTTCGCTGCCGGGCACGCCCCGGGGGCGGTGAGTATGCCGCTGGCCCACCTCGGTGCGCTGCCCCGCGACCAACTGCTCAGCCTGCCGACCACCGCCGACGGGCAGGTCATCGTGTCCTGTGGCGGCGGCAGCAAACAGACCCGGGTCACGGCCTACCTGCGGGCCCAGGGCATCGACGCCGTCGTGCTGCGCGGGGGGATGCGCGGCTGGCAGGCCGCCGGGCGCCCGACCGACGCGCAGGACCCCGCCTAGACTCGGCGATCGTGGCGGGGCTACTGGTGGCGGGGACGAGCTCGGACGCCGGCAAGTCGCTCGTCGTCACCGGGCTGGTCCGGGCCTGGGCCCGGCGGGGCGTGCGGGTCGCGCCGTTCAAGGCGCAGAACATGTCGAACAACTCGATGGTCTGCCGGGACGGCTCCGAGATCGGCCGAGCCCAGTATCTGCAGTGCCAGGCCGCGGGGGTCGAGGCGAGTTCGGTGCACAACCCGGTGCTGCTCAAACCCGGCTCCGATCGGCGGGCCTTCGTCGTCGTGCGCGGCCGACCGGCGGGAGAACTGCAGGCCGGCGAGTACGCGACGGGGCGGGCCCACCTCGCGGCGGCGGCGTTCGCGGCATACGAGGAACTCACTGAGACCGTCGAACTCGTCGTCGCCGAAGGCGCCGGATCGCCCGCGGAGATCAACCTGCGCGCCGGCGACTACGTCAACCTCGGCTTGGCCCGGCGCTTCGAGCTGCCGGTCGTCGTGGTCGGCGATATCGACCGGGGTGGGGTGCTCGCGGCGCTCTACGGCACCTGGGCGCTGCTCGACGACGCCGACCGGGCGCTGCTGCGCGGCTATGTCATCAACAAGTTCCGCGGCGACCTCGACGTGCTTACCCCCGGGCTGACGACGATCACGGCGCGCACCGGGGCACCCTGCCTGGGGGTGCTGCCGTGGCTGCCGGGGGTCTGGCTCGACTCGGAGGACGCCCTCTCGGTCGGGCGGTGGCGCCCTTCGGCCGACCTCGACGGGGCCGGGCCCAGCGGAGCGCGGGCCGGGCGGCTGAGCGTGGCCGTGCTGCGGTTCCCGCGCACCTCCAACGCCACCGACGTCGACGCGCTCGCCGCCGAGCCGGGCGTCGACGTGTGGGTCACCACCGATGCGCAGGTATGCCGCGACGCCGACCTGCTCGTGCTGCCCGGTTCCCGCGCCACCGTCTCGGATCTGACCTGGTTGCGGGACAACGGATTTGCCCAGGTCATCGCCGAGCGTGCCGAGCATGGCCGGCCGATCCTCGGGATCTGCGGTGGCTACCAGATGCTGTGCGACCGGATCCTCGACGACCACGAGAGCGGGGCCGGGTCGGTCACCGGCCTGGGCCTGTTGCCGGGTGTGGTGACCTTCGCAGCGGAGAAGGTGCTCGGCCGCCCGCGCGGCCGCTGGCAGGGGCAGTCGGTGGACGGCTACGAGATCCATCACGGGGTCGTCGACGACGACGGGTCCTTCCCCGGTGGGTCGGCTCGCGGGGGGGTGTTCGGCTCGATCTGGCACGGCACCCTGGAGGGCGACGGCTTCCGGCGGGCCTTCCTCGGCTCGGTCGCTGCGGCCACCGGCTCCGGCTGGCTGCCCGACCCGCAGGCGCCGAGCTTCGCGGCCCGCCGTGAGGCGATGATCGACACCCTCGCCGATGCGGTCGAGACCCACCTCGACCTCGACCGGTTGACCGAGCTGACAGGCCTGCCGCGGTGACCGCGCGGGGCACGGGCGGCCGGATCCCACGACGGATCCATGTCATCGGCATCGGGGCCGGCTCACCCGAACACCTCACGCACCAGGCGATCGCGGCGATGCGCGAGGTCGATGTCTTCCTCGTCGCCGACAAGGGTGAGGCGAAGGAGCAACTCGTTGCGTTGCGCCGGGCGATCTGCGAGCAGCACCTGGCCCCGGGCAGCTACCGCTTCGTCACGGTGCCCGACCCGCAGCGGGGTCCGGACGCGCTGCGGGACCGCGCGGCATACGAGGAAGGTGTGCAGAGTTGGCACGCGGCCCGGGCGGACCGGTATGCCGCGGTGCTCGCGCAGCTGCCACCCGAGCAGGTCGTGGGATTCCTGGTGTGGGGTGACCCGGCCTTCTACGACAGCACGATCCGGATCGTCGACGCGGTCGCCGAACGGATGCCGGTCGACAAGACGGTGGTGGCCGGGATCTCGGCGATCCAGGTGCTCGCCGCCGAGCACGGCATCGTGCTCAACGGGATCGGGCAACCGGTGCACGTCACCACCGGCCGGCGCCTGCTGTCACAGTGGCGCCCGGAGCTGGGCACCGTCGTCGTCATGCTCGACGGCGCCCTGCACTGCCGCGAGCTGATCGCCCAGGCACCCGAGCTGATCATCCACTGGGGCGCCTGCCTCGGGTTGCCGCAACAAGAGCTGCGGGCCGGGCGGTTGGCCGACGTCATCGACGACATCGTGGCCACCCGCGCCCGGCTGCGGGCCGAGCACGGGTGGGTGATGGACGTCTACGCGCTGACCCTGCCCGAGTGACCTGCCCGAGTGACCCGACCCGGTCGGGTGGCCGCGCGGAGGTCAGTCCGTGGCCGGCATGACGGCGCCACGGAATGCCGACCGCCGCAGGGAGACGGTGGCGACCAACAGGACGGCGGCCCCGCTCGCCATTGCCACGCGGCTGCCCCAGAGGGAGGCGATCCAGCCCGACACGAAGGACGCGACGGCCAACCCGCCCCAGTTGAAGGTGCGGATCGTCGCGTTCATCCGGGCCCGCAGCCGGTCCGGGGTCACCGCCGTGCGGTAGCTCATCGACAGGGGGCCGCTGGCCGCGCCCAGCCCGTCGAGCAGTTGTGCCGCGAGGAGCAGGACGACGGCCCACGGCCCCGGCTGGGCCAGGACCACGAGCACCGGCCACAGCGGGGACACCCATTCGATCGTCGTGATGACCCGCCCGACGCCGAACCGCCGCCCCCACCGGGGAGCCAGGGCCGCGGCTGCCGACCCGGACACCCCAGCGGCAGCGAGGACCAGGCCGACGGTCAACGCGTCGAGGTGCAACTGCTGATTGGCGTAGTACACCAGCACGGTCACGACCAGCGACCGGCCGAAGAACCACGCGTGCAACCACAGGGCATAGGGGCGCAGCGTCTCGTGCCGGTAGACCCAGTGGGCCCCTTCGCGCAGCTCGGCAAGGATCTGGGGGCGGGCGGGCACCCGGCGCGGGCGGCGGTTCGGGCGTGCGGATCGAGGCGAGGGTGACGGCGGACACGGCATACGAGAGGGCATCGACGAGGATCGCGATGGGGGCCGAGAGGAATCGCACGAGCGAGCCGGCCGCCACCGGGCCGGCCGAGCCGACCACCTGACCCATCACCTCCAACCTCGAGAAGGCCTCGGGCAGTGCGCGTTCCGGCACGAGCCGCGGCACATACGACTGGTATGCCGCCACCGACAGACAGGCG